>Ga0163144_10006168_pt1 | contig 26520 bp, 20 predicted proteins | sample OliLak19BULKMAT1_FD_123175 | JGI IMG/M metagenome (GOLD analysis project Ga0163144, IMG submission 123175) | Freshwater microbial mat bacterial communities from Lake Vanda, McMurdo Dry Valleys, Antarctica - Oligotrophic Lake LV.19.BULKMAT1 | ecosystem: Environmental > Aquatic > Freshwater >...
GAACGCGTTGATCGCCGCAGCGCGGCTCGTGGAAAGATCGACGAGCATTTCGGGATAGTCGAGCCGAGAACGCAACAAAGTCGGCAGGCGTGAAGGGTCGTGGATTGCTTCGCCTTGGACATCGGCGAGTTCCGGCACCCACCGTCGGATGTACTCACCCTCGGCGTCAAAGCGCTCGCTCTGGGTGACCGGGTTGAAGATCCGGAAATACGGCGCTGCGTCGGTGCCGGTGGACGCCGACCACTGCCACCCGCCGTTGTTGCTCGCCAAGGAACCGTCGATGAGGTTCTGCATGAAGAACTTTTCGCCGAGTCTCCAGTCCAGAAAAAGATTCTTCGACAGGTACATCGCGGTGATCATGCGTACGCGGTTGTGCATCCAACCTTCCGCAGCGAGTTGCCGCATGCCCGCATCGACGATGGGGACGCCGGTCTTCCCCGCCTTCCACGCATCGAAGTGCTTCTCATTCTCGTTCCAACGGATTCGCTCGGTGGCGGGCTGAAAAGCCCTATGCATGCACACCCGTGGAAAGCCCACCATGACGGCGACGTAGAACTCGCGCCAGATGAGTTCACTGATCCAGTGAACGATGCCCTCGGGGCCGGAATCCAGCGGCGATGCGATGTTGGCATTGGCTTGAAGGGCCGCCGCCAGGCACTGGCGGGGCGAGATCGACCCGACGGCGAGGTACGGCGACAGTCGGCTCGTGCCATCGACCGATGGAATGTCGCGCCGAGACTTGTATTCCACGATCGAGCCTTCGCGGAACGCTTCGAGACGCGTCATAGCGGCGGCTTCGCCAGCGGGCCACTCTCGGGCCGGAACGCTTGAACGCATGCCCGGCACCTCATCGGGGACCTCGCTCAGGGGGACCGCCAGTCGGGGCTGCGCCGGGGGTGCCGCGAGCAAATCCGGGATCCCGGAATTCTCGAGATGCTTGATCCAAGAACGCTTGAACGGGCTGAACACTGTATAAAAGCGTCCCTCGCCGGTCTTCAAGAGGTACGGACGCACGATCGTCTGATCGGTGTACCCGATGCATCGGACGCCCGCCGCGGCACAGGCACGCTCACAGGCCGAATCGCGCCTGGCCTCATCGACCTCGTACTCACGGTTAAAATGCACCGAATCGCACCCGTGAAGTCGGGCCGTCGCGACCACCGCCTCGACGACCGAGGCCGCATGCGTCGCGACGACCACTCGGAGCGGGATGTTGAGTTTCGCCAAGTCGGCGGAGAGGACAGCAAGTGTCCGGAGCACAAACTCGACCCGCACGGGGGCCCAGTCATGGGCTCGCCACTGCTCCCCGGCAACGATGAACAAGCCAACCACCCCGTCGGTAGAGCCCTTGCACGCGTGATGCAGCGCGGAGTTGTCTGAAACACGAAGGTCGGAACGGAACCAGACAAGTGCGGGCATGAAGGTTTCGCCTCTGGAAGTGAAAGGTGCTTTCACGGATTCTGCACGAAACCCGAATCGGATGCAGCGGTCCGGGACATCTCCACGGAACAGGCTACGAATAATGCATGGTGCCCGATCTTCTTCACCCCGACGGCCGGGGCCTGTGGTGCTCCGCCGGCGGATTTCATATCGATCCTTGGAAACCCGTTCCGCTCGCGCTCATCACGCACGCCCACAGCGATCATGCGCGATCCGGCTCGGCACGGTACGTGTCGTCAGCCGCGTGCGTGCCCTTCCTGAAACTGCGGCTGGCCGAGGGCAGCATCATCGACGGCGTGGCATGGAGTGAGCGCGTTCAGATCGGGAGCGTTCGGGTCAGTTTTCACCCGGCCTCACACATCCGAGGTTCGGCCCAGATCCGCATTGAATCCGGGAATGAGGTCTGGGTCGTTTCGGGCGATTACAAACGGGCGACCGATCCCACCTGCGAGGCGTTCGAGGTCGTTCCGTGTGACACGTTCATCACAGAGGCGACCTTCGGCCTTCCGATCTATCGCTGGAATCGCCCCGAGCAGACAGCCGCCGAGATCAGCGAGTGGTGGAGCGAGTGCCGTGAGCGGCAACGGACGGCGGTGCTCTTCACCTACTCGTTGGGAAAGGCCCAGCGCGTGCTCGGAGAACTGGAAGCGCTGGCGGCACGCGACGAATCCGCGGCATGGATGCGCGACCGACCGGTGCTGCTGCACGGCGCAACGCTGCCGTTGACCGAGGCCTATGCCGCGGATGGCGTGGCGATGCTGCCCTTTGAAGGGGCCACCGTCGGCGCTGGGAATGCGACTGAAGGTACAGGCCGCCAACGACGGGTGCCCCGGGGCGGCCTCGTGATCGCCCCGCCCTCCGCGGCAGGCTCGCCCTGGATGCGTCGCTTCGGCGCGGGCGATGATTACGAGACGGCCTTTGCCTCGGGCTGGATGCGTGTCCGCGGCGTTCGGCGACGGCGCGGCTATGACCGCGGGTTCGTCCTATCCGACCACGTGGACTGGCCCGACCTTCTCCGCACAGTCGCGGAAACCAAGGCCCGAAGGGTGCTTGTCACCCACGGCAACAGCGAAACCGTCGCGACCTACTTGCGAGATATCGGCATCGATGCTGCGCCCCTGCAAACCCCGTTCGCGCTCGAGGAAGAGGAATGAGCCCGTGAAGCGGTTCGCCACCCTCTTTGAGCGGATTGATCGCACGACTTCGACCAACGAAAAGGTCGATGCGATGGCGGCCTACTTTGGCACCACCGACGATGCGGAAGCGGCGTGGGCGTTGTTCTTTCTCGTCGGCCTCAAACTCAAGCGCGTGCTGCCCCCCGGCAAACTGGGCGAATGGGCCTTGGCGTGGTCGGGCGTACCCGACTGGCTCTTTCGTGAGTGTTACGCGGCGGTCGGCGATTTCGCGGAACTGGTATGCCTGCTGATGCCAGAGTCGGATGGTGCATCCGTGACGGCCCGAACACTCTCGCAGTGGGTCACCGATCGGCTTGAACGGCTACGGTCTCTCCCTCCCGATGAGCAACAGGCGGAAGTGCGGATGTGGGTTGAATCAACCGGTGGCTTCGAGCGTTTCGTGCTCCTCAAAATGCTGACCGGAAGCCTGCGGGTTGGTGTTTCGCGCACGCTCGTTGAGCGGGCCTTGGCAAAAGCCACGGGCCTCGAGCCGGCCGTCGTGGCGCATCGATTGTCGGGCGATTGGTGCCCCACTGCCGCGGGTTACCGCGCGATTGTCGGCGCTGCCGAGACAGCGTCGGACCGCTCCAAGCCATATCCGTTCTTCCTTGCTTCACCGCTCGATGCAGCGCCCGAAACGCTGGGCCCGATCACCGACTGGCAGTTGGAATGGAAGTGGGACGGGATTCGGGCCCAGATCATTCAGCGTGAAGGCGTGACGAGCCTGTGGTCGCGCGGGGACGAACGCCTCACCGAGCGATTCCCAGAAATTATTGAGGGTGCGGCGAGGCTGGCGACCGGGACGGTGATTGATGGGGAGATTCTGGCGTGGCGGAACGGCGCACCACTGCCTTTCACTTCGTTGCAGCGGCGGATCGGTCGGACGAACCTCACGAAAGGGGTGCTCGCCAAGTTCCCGGTGGCCTTCTGTGCGTACGACCTCACCGAGTTTAGAGGTGAAGACGTGCGGACCGCAACACTGGCCTCACGACGAGAGACATTGGAGCGCATCGTTGCCGGTGCCGGTTCGGCGCGGATCGTGCTGTCAGAGATCGTGCGGCCGGCCTCGTGGAACGAGGCCCGTGAATTGCGTGATACCTCGCGGTCCCGCGGCGTCGAGGGCCTGATGCTGAAGCGCTTGAACTCGCCTTATGGCGTTGGAAGGCCCCGCGGTGACTGGTGGAAATGGAAGATCGATCCGCTGACTGTCGATTGCGTCTTGACCCTCGCGGAACCCGGGCACGGACGCCGCGCCAACTTGCTCACAGACTACACGTTCGCAGTATGGGATCATGGACAACTCGTACCGTTCGCCAAGGCCTACTCCGGGCTCACTAACGAGGAGATCGCAGAACTGGACCGTTGGATCCGCCAGCACACCACCGGAAGATACGGATCGGCCCGTGCCGTCGAGCCCGCGCGGGTGTATGAACTGGGGTTTGAGGGCATCCAGCGCTCCGAACGTCACCGCTCCGGACTCGCGGTACGGTTTCCCCGCATCCTGCGAATTCGCTCCGACAAATCCGCGGCGGAGGCCGACACGCTGGATTCGCTGCGTCGGTTGATCCCGCCAGACCCGAGCGCCGAGCCGGGCCTCTTCGATGGAATGATGTAATCACCGATGGCGAAGAAACGAACCCTTCTCAAGCCGCCGAAAAGAGTGAAGGCGGGCAAGCCCGTCGCTGTCGCCGCGCCGAGTGCGAAAGGGCTCGCGGGGATCGAAGCATGGTTCGCAGCGCAGGGGTGGACACCATGGGCCTTTCAGCGTGAAACTTGGGCCCGGTATCGCGCGGGCGAGTCGGGCCTAGTGCAGGTGGCAACTGGGGCCGGAAAGACGTATGCCGCCTTTCTCGGACCCCTCTCGGAACTGATGGACGAACCGCACGACCGCGGCGGAGTGCGGGTGCTCTACATCACGCCGCTTCGGGCCGTGACACGCGACATCTCCCTGGCGATGAAGCGCCCTATCGATGACCTCGGGCTTGACCTTTGCATCGAGGATCGAACCGGCGACACGACTTCGGGTGTTCGGGCCCGCCAGCGCCACCGCCTGCCCGAAATTCTCGTCACCACGCCGGAGTCGCTGTGCCTCCTTCTGACACGCGCGAATGCCGCCGATCTCTTCAAGGACCTGCGTTGCATCATCTTGGATGAATGGCACGAGTTGCTCGTCAGCAAGCGCGGAACACAGACCGAACTGGCTCTTGCGCGGCTGCGTGGTTTCGCAACCCGCGTCCGAACATGGGCATTGTCGGCGACACTGCCGAATGCCGCCGAAGCCGCGGCGTGCGCCGTCGGCGTGGGTGCCTCCCCACCGGCCATCGTGCGGGGCGAGATGACCCGCAAGGTGACGCTTGAAACGGTGCTGCCGTCGGTGGCGTCACGGCTGCCTTGGGTTGGGCACCTTGGTCTTTCGATGCTCCCAGACGTCGTAAAGGTACTGGACCCCGCGATGCCCACGCTGATCTTCACCAACACCCGTTCACAGAGCGAACGCTGGTTCAGCGCGTTGCTCGTCGCCAAGCCCGAGTGGGAACCGGTGATGGCGCTCCACCACGGCTCGATCGACAAGGCCGAGCGAGAACGGGTCGAGGGCGGGCTGAAGGACGGGTCGATCCGCATCGTCGTGGCCACCAGTTCGCTCGACCTCGGCGTCGACTTTTCGCCGTTAGAGCGGGTGCTGCAGATCGGTTCGCCCAAGGGGATCGCGCGACTCATGCAGCGGGCTGGCCGGGCCAGGCACCGGCCAAATACCGGCGCCACCGTCCTGTGCGTGCCGACGTTCGCGCTCGAACTCTTTGAGATCGCCGCGGCCCGCGAAGCCATCGAACGGGGTGAACTCGAGCCGCGTTCCGGGCTCGCCAAGCCGTTGGACGTGCTCGCCCAGCACATGGTGACCTGTGCGATGGGGGGCGGCTTCGAGGAACGCTCGCTGCTCGCGGAGGTTCGCACGGCGTACTCCTACCGAGGACTGACGGATGAGGAGTTCCGGTGGACGCTCGAACTCGTCGCCCACGGCGGGGCCACCTTGACGGCCTATCCGGATTTTCACCGGATCGAGAGCGTCGAGGGCGTGTGGCGTGTCACCAAGCCCAGGCTCGCCACCCTTCACCGGCTGAACATCGGAACGATCACGGCCGACACCACGCTTGAGATCAGGTATGTCAGCGGTAAAGGCCTCGGCCGAATCGAGGAGCACTTTATCGCTGGCTTGCGTGAGGGCGAAAAGTTTATCTACGCTGGCAAGGTCCTCCAATTCGCGTTCCTGAGAGACTTGGTCGCCTATGTGCGGCCGGCAACCGGAGTCACGAACTTCACCCCCATCTGGGGCGGCACACGGTTACCCATCTCCGAAAGCCTCGCGGAGTCGATCCGTCGGGCTCTTGAACGCGCGAGGGACGGCATGCTTGATTCCGCTGAACTCCTTGCCGCGGCGGAGATCGTGGCCGTGCAGCAGCGGGTGTCGATCATCCCGAGAGCCAGCGACGTGCTCGCCGAAATCACCCGTACGCGCGACGGCACACACCTTTGCGTCTTTCCGTTCGAGGGACGCGCCGTGCACGGCGGCATGGCCCCCATCCTCGCGCTCCGCCTGGCCAGGCTGCGGAAAGCGACGTTCTCCATTTCCATGAACGATTACGGCTTTGAATTGCTCAGTCCCGATGACTTTCCATTTGAAGACCTTCTCTCGCAGGCTCTGTTCACACCCGAAGGGCTTGCGGCGGACGCGCTCGAAGCCGTTAACATTAGCGAACTCGCGCGCAGCCAGTTTCGTGAAGTCGCCCGTGTCGCGGGCCTGGTCTTCCAATCCTACCCGGGTGCCCGCAAAACCGGCCGGCAGGTGAGCGCGAGCGCGGGGCTCATCTTCGATGTCCTGCGCGACTTTGATCCCGGCAGCCTTCTCCTTGCCCAGGCCCAGCGAGAGGTCATCGAACGGCACTTTGAGCACTCGCGGCTCACGCGTACGCTGGAACGCATCGGGAGGTCAACTCTTCGCATCACACCGACCGCGCGTCCGACCCCGCTCTCGTTCCCCATCATGATCGAACGCCTCGCGGCGAGGCTCAGCAACGAATCCATCAAGGACCGAATCGAGAGGATGCAGAAGCAATGGGCGGAGGATGCCTCGAAATCGCCATCACAACGGAAGGGTTTGGTCCGGAGAAAATCGTCCTGATGCCGGAACGCTGCGCCTTCTGGCCAGCCCGCCGCACGCTCCTGGTTGCCGATCTGCACCTGGGAAAGTGCGAAACCTTCCGAGCCTTCGGTGCCCCACTCCCCACCGCGGTCAATCGTGAAATGCTGGACCGACTGACCTGCGCGTCGGCCCAGCGCGGAGCCGAACGGATCCTCGTCCTCGGCGACCTGCTCCACGCGCCCGCAGGGCTCACCCCGGCGTTGCTGGACGAAGTAGCAGAATGGCGAAGGTCAACCGATGTCGAGTTCTCCGTCGTCCCCGGAAACCACGATCGGCACCTCGCGAAGGTCACCGACCCATGGAACATCCGAATCATGGATCCCGGCACCAGCGAAGGTCCGTTCGCGTTCCATCACTTTCCCGTGGAAACCGATAGGTTCCTCTGGTGCGGACATCAACATCCCGCCAAGATCTTCCGGCGCGGCTCCGAATCTATCAAATTACCGGGCTTTATCATCGGTTCCAAGATCGGGATTCTTCCGGCATTCACACGCTTCGCGGCGGGGGGCGGCACCTGCTCAACCGGTCGCTTCTATCCCGTGATCGACGACTGCGTGTCTCCGCCACTGGAACCCCTCGGTCGCTGACTCTGCCTTCGCCCGCACCCAGGACTTCCGTTTGGAGGGGGCATCTCACGATAGAATTTGCGTAGAATCGGTTGCGCCTTGTCCCGGAATCGGTGCGAATCGATCAATAGCGGGCTGCCGGTCGTTCGACCGTGCACTGTCTGGTAAGCGAAGATCTCTGTCCAAACAACGGACGGCAAACTGGGGTTATTCATGGCTCATCGGATTATCCGGAGCGTCTGTGCGGCTTTGGCATCCTTGTCGAGCGTTGCGACTTCTGCGTGGGGAGATCAAGAGGCGTGGACGTCACTCGCCGAGATGCCCGCCGAAGTCCGCGCTGGGGAAGAGTGGGTTCGGCCGGACAGGTTCGCGGCATGGCGATTGAGCGACCTCGGACGGCTGCGGACCGTGCTCTCCCGGGCTCCCAAGGAAGTGTTGTCCGAAGACGCACCCCAACCCGTTCCCGTAGAGATCGCGATCCCGCGCCCGGATGGCGGCTTTGCATTTTTCGCGATTGTTGAAGCACCGGTGATGGCGCCGGAACTCGCGGCCCAGTTCCCGGAAATCCGGACATTCCGCGGCCAGGGCCTCGATGATCCTTCATCCAACATCCGACTGGATCTCACACCGCAGGGCTTCCACGCGAGCGTCCTCGGACCCAACGGATCGTTTTACGTCGATCCGTACACCCGAGGCGACTCCGTGCACTACTCGAGTTACTACATCCAAGACCTTGGCAAAAAGCCGGGCGATTATCGCTGCTATACCGAAGACCCCGGCAACCAGAGCGGGCAGAACCCAGATGGGTTCGACGGTGGATACGGCGAACGGGCCAGCGGCACCACGCTGAGAACCTTTCAATTAGCCATGGCGGGAACGGCCGAGTTCACATCGTTTCATGGCGGCACGGTTGCGCTCGGGCAGGCCGCGATCGTCACCGGCGTGAACCGCATGACCCAAGTCTGGGAAAACGAGTGTGCGATCCGCTTCACGCTGGTGGCGAACAACAGCAGCCTCGTTTACACGAATGCGATCACCGACCCCTATACCAATACAAACGTCCTCACGATGCTCGATGAGAATCAGGCGAACTGCGACCTCGTCATCGGCAGCGCGAACTACGACGTCGGCCACGTTGTCGGTCGGGCCAACTTGGGCGGTGTTGCGCAACTCGGTGTCGTGTGCAGTTCCGGCAACAAAGCCCGGGGCGCGACGGCCCTTAACTCCCCAACCGGCGACTTCTTCTGGGTCAGTTACGTCTGCCATGAGATGGGCCACCAGTTCAACGCGACCCACAGCTTCAACAGCAACACCAGCCCGTGCATCGAGAACCGATCAACCGGCACGGCCTACGAACCCGGCGGCGGCACCACGATCATGAGTTACGCCGGCATCTGCGGGGCGGACGACATCTTGGGCCAGTCCAACGGCTACTTCCACACCAAGAGTTACGATCAGATTCTCGCGCACGCGACCAGCCGGACCTGCGACACCGAATCCGCGACCGGCAATCTCGTGCCCACAGCCTCCGCAGGTGCGGACCGGACCATCCCGCAGGGCACCGCCTTCGAAATGACGGGCACTTCAAGCGATGGCAATGGCGATCCGCTCACCTATTGCTGGGAACAGATCGACCTCGGCGTAGCGCAGACCCTTGCGGCCATGGTCGCCGCGGACAACGGGACCAGCCCGATCTTCCGGAGTTATCCCGCCAGCACGTCCGCCACCCGCACGTTTCCGCGTCTAACCGACGTGATCGATGGTTCTCTCTCTGCGGGTGAGCGATACCCGGGCGCAGCGCGGACGATGGACCTGAGGTTCACGGTGCGAGACGGCCGATCCGGCGGTGGAGGCGTGAACGCCGACACGGTGCTTCTCACCGTCTCAACCGCGGCCGGACCCTTCCAAGTCACAAGCCCCAACACCAATGTTTCCTGGAGCGGAGCCCAGACAGTGACATGGAACGTGGCGAACACCAACCTGTCACCGGTGAGCACGCCAACCGTTAACATCTTGCTGTCGACCGACGGAGGCGCCACGTTCCCAACGGTGCTCGCCGCCGCGACCGCGAACGACGGCTCTCAGGCGATCACATTGCCGGCCCTGACAACCAGCACCGCTCGGATCAAGGTCAAAGCGGTCAACAACTACTACTTCGACATCTCGAACGCCAACTTCAGCATCACGTGCCCTTCCATCGCCGCACCGACTGGTCTGACGGCGACCGATGGCACCCTATGCGACCGTGTGTCGCTCGCGTGGGGTTCGGTCGCTGGCGCGGTGGATTACGAAGTCTTCCGAGGCACGGGCCCCGTGCCCGCGGTCTCGATATCCATCGGCACCACCGCTTCATTGTCATTTGACGACACCTCGGCCGCGGCGGGGTCGGTGTTCTACTACTTCATCAAGGCACGCACCGCGTGCGCCTCCAGCAACTACAGCACGTCCGACACAGGCTTCACGGGTGGCTCGGCGACGGCCCCCACGGGGCTTTCGGCCAGCGACAGCACCTCGTGTACCGAGGTTTTCGTTTCGTGGACCGCCCTTTCCGGCGCAACCTCGTATCGCGTGCTTCGCAACACGGTGAATGATTCCGCCTCCGGCACGCTCGTGAACACCACGGGCGGCACAACCCTTTCCGACACCGGCGGGATCGCGGGGGTCACCTACTTCTACTTCGTCAGAGCGGAAACCGCCTCGTGCGGAAACAGTCCCTACTCGGCGGGTAATCAGGGGACGCGCTCCGCGACCATCGCCGCACCAACGGGAATCGCGGCGGGCGATGGAAGTTCCTGCACATCCATCACTGTGTCGTGGACAGCCGCGCCCGGAGCCACCAGTTACTCGATTTGGCGCAGCACCGTCAATGATTCCGCGACGTCGGCCCAGATTGGCACCGACACCGCCAGCCCGTTTTCGGACACCACGGCGCTCGCGGGCACCGGCTATTTCTACTGGCTGAAGTCCATCAACACATGCGGCGCGGGTGCGTTCAGCGTCGGCGATGCGGGCAATCGGGCCGCCGCACCCTCGGTCCCCACAGGAGTCTCGGCGTCGGACAATACTTCTTGCACACAAGTGGATATCGCCTGGTCGGCTTCCCCCGGTGCGACCGCCTACGAACTCTACCGGAACAGCATCAACTCGACGTCCGGGGCAACACTGCTCACAACCATCCCGGGGCTCGCATTCACGGATGCGACCGCGACCGAAGGATCCACGTTCTTCTACTTCGTCAAGTCCACCAACACGTGCGGCGCCTCCGATTTTTCGATCGGAGATCCCGGAACACGCTCGGTTTCACCGGTTGCGCCGGCGTCTGCGACCAGCACCCGCGACAACTTCTGCTCGGATGATTCCGGCACCATCACACTCAACGCCACCGGCGGCTCCGGCGCGACGCTCCAATGGTTCGCCGCGTCTTGCGGTGGCCCATCCATTGGGTCCGGCAATGGCCTCGTTGTCCCCTCGCCCGAAGCCACCGCCACCTACTTCGCTCGCTGGGAGTCCACTTGCGGGCAGTCCGCCTGCGCGAGTGTCACGGTCGCCGTTTCCTCGGCAGCCACGCCTCCCACACTCGTCACAAGCAACCGCGACAACTTCTGCCCGGACGATTCCGGCACAATCACACTCAATGCCAACGGTGGGTCCGGCGAGACACTGCAATGGTTCAGCGCATCCTGCGGCGGCCCATCCATCGGGTCCGGCAACGGCCTTGTGATTCCCTCACCCGAAGCCACCACCACCTACTTCGTACGTTGGGAGTCCACCTGCGGGCAATCCGCCTGCGCAAGCGTCACGGTCACTGTTTCGGCGGCACCGGAAGCCCCCACCCTCGCCACGAGCACCCGCGACAACTTCTGCCCGGATGATTCCGGCACCATCACACTCAATGCCACCGGTGGGTCCGGCGAGACGCTCCAATGGTTCATCGCATCCTGCGGCGGCCCATCCATCGGATCCGGCAACGCCCTTGTGATCCCCTCTCCCGACGCCACGACCACCTACTTCGGACGCTGGGAGTCCACCTGCGGGCAGTCCGCCTGCGCGAGCGTCACGATCACTGTTTCCTCGGCCGCCACGCCTCCCACACTCGCCTCTGTGAATCGATCCGGGTTCTGCGCCGACGACACCGGCTCTATCTCCCTCTCAGCAACCGGTGGCAACGGTGACTCGCTGCGGTGGTATCTGGCCGGCTGCGGCGGCGAATCCATCGGGTCCGGAAGTCCGCTCGTGATCGATTCACCGACCGTTTCCAGCACCTATTTCGCGTCTTGGGAAGCCCCCTGCGGGCCGTCAACCTGCGAGAGCGTCGTGGTCATCGTCGAGCCCGCACCACTCATCGCCACCGTTTCGCTGTCGGGCTCATCACCCTATTCACAAGGCGCCTCGATCGACATCACGGTTACCCTCGCAACCGCCGCGGGGGCCTCGGGGGCTTCCATCGACATCACCAGCCCCGCCTTTGCCCCGTTCATTCTCTCCGTTGGTCCCGCCGCGCTCAACGGCACCGCATCGATCGTCCTGGCCAACACCGGGACGTCATTGACGGTCCAGGCCAGTTCGCTCTCCTGCTCAACGGGTTCGGCTGTTTCCGCCTCGTTCGATGTCGTTGGCGCAGCGTCCACCCTGTATGTTTCAACTCTCGGAGATGACGGCAACACCGGCGACAACGCTTTGTCGCCGCTCCGCAACATCCAGACCGCCATCAACCGTCTCGTTACCGGCGGCGTGGTGTTCATCGCCGATGGAATCTACACCGAACAACTCTCCATCGATCGATCGCTCACGCTCGGCGGTTCGTCCGCTGCGGGCACGGTGATTGATGCCGGTGGCACCGGGCGCTCCGCGCTGGTTTCGCCGGGCGTTGTCGCCGAACTCAGGGACCTCACCCTCCGCAACGGTTCGGCCGCTTCCGGAGCGGGCCTCCTTGTCGATACAGGCTCGACCGTCATCCTGCGCCGCTGCGAGATCATTGACTGCACCGCCACCGTCCAAGGGGGCGGCATCGAGTCCTTTGGTTCCCTCACGCTTATTGATTCAACGCTGGCGTTCAACACCGCGCCCCAAGGAAGCGCCATCCAGTCGCACGGCTCACTGTCGATGACCAACTCGACCATCACCGGCAACTTGGGCGGTGGCCACGCGGTCCTGGTCGATGACGGATCGGCCGTCATAGCGTTCTCCACCATCGCCGCCAACAGCGGTTCGAACATCGGCGTCAGCGGCCCCGCGAGCCTCAACCTCAGTTCGTCGATCATCGCCGATGCGGCTGCCGGTTCCGATCTCAGCGGAACTGTCACTTCAGGTGGCTTCAACCTCATAGAAAACCCGGCCGGGTCGTCGGGCCTTGGCGCAACCGACCAAACCGGTGTCGATCCGTTGCTGGCGTCACTCGCAAACAACGGCGGCCCGACACGCACCATGGCACCGGCCATTTCCAGCCCGGCCAATGACGCTGGCGATCCCGGTTGCTCTCTCGCCACCGATCAACGCGGCAACCCGCGGCCCGTCGATGGAAACGGCGACACTGTCGCGGCGTGCGACGTCGGCGCTCTTGAGGGCGATGCCCCGCTCTGCACATGGTTCGTCGGTGGGTGCCCCGCCGACTTCGACGGCGACGGCGACTTCGACTCCGACGATGTCACCACGTTCTTCGCGGACTGGGACAGCGGCGGCGGTTGCGCCGATGCCGATCTCGATGGCGACACCGACAGCGACGATATCGCGGTCTTCTTTACCGGCTGGGACAGCGGCGGCTGCTGATCGAAGGCGGTCGAACGGCTTATTTCCTGCGTGCTGCGGCCTTGGCCGCGGGCTTCTTCGTGATGCGCTTTGCGGGGGCCTTCTTGCCAGCAATCTTGCCGGCGTTCTTGGCAACACGCGGCTTCGCCCCGGCCGACGCCGCTGGTCCAGACGGACCTGCTTTGGCCCCCGACCGAGCCGCTTTGGCTCCCGACCGACCTGCCTTCGCGCCGAGCCCGATCGCCCGCTTCTTTGCCTTCTTCTTGGCGGTTCGTTTCGCAGCGCCCGACTCTTCGTCCCAGCGCTCAATGATGGCGTCGGCCGTCTCAATTGCCTCGACGAGCAGCGACGGGCGCAACCCGATGCGTGCGAGAACGTCCGCCATCACCGCGCTCACCTCGTCCGCCCCGGCCCCCGCCCGCACGCGGATCTGTTCAAGTCGTCCCCGCAGAAATGAATCCGGTACACGCTCATCCGTCACCCTGTTCGCCACCGCCGACCAGCCGATCACACTCGTCCATTCGTCCGGGTCGTCGCACCAGCGGGACAGATCTTCGAGCGAAACGCTGCCGCGAGCGGCCAGCCCGCCCAGCGATGCGGCGACAACCCCATCGGTCAGGTCCTTCCGCCAATCGTCGATGTGCTTGGTGGTCACCTTTCGTGCATCGGCGATCATCGTCGCAAGCACGCGCGCATCTTGGCGTCCCGAAGCCCACAGCTCGAGCGCGGCGGGGTGGTCGATCTTCACCTTCTCACGGATGCGGTCAATCGTTTCGGTCTTGGGGAGGACGCTCCGGGCGATTGCTCCGCCCTTGGTGAGCGCGCTCCGCGACCCCTTGGCCCCGGCCGCCGCGAGTTTGGACAACATATCGGTGACTTTCATGCCACCATTGAAATCCAATCGCGTCCCGATGTCAACCCCGCTTCGAAGCCCATCCCGAAACGCAACCCCTTACCGCGGCTCTATTCCTCGGGCCGGCATCGCTATCGTCATCCCAGCGCCAAGGTCCGAGGTCATCCGCACCGTTCCCGCTTCAAGATCGATCGCTGCTACCTTCCAGCCCGCAAGGACGGTGTCGCCCGTCCTTCGGAGTTTGCCGTTGATCACCGCCATCGGGACCTGGGCATTCCCCATCACCGACGAAAGTGCAAACACCGGGCTATCGCCCGCCCGCAACGGCTCCGGCGCTGGGTCAGTGTTCGGACTCGCGGCAGTAAATATCTCCCGGGGCGATTCAGCAGCCCGACTGAGAATAGGTGTCGGCCCGAAGGGCTTGGCGGCTTCCTCAATGAACGCCGCGCCGATCGCCGATTGCTCCATCGTCAATGGTTTGGTGAGCCCGGGCAACACCAGTGCCTCACCGTTCATCTCGCCGGCCTCCGCAGAGGCGGGGCCTGGGAATGGAAGCCCGAATCGGGCCGCCATCACGCCGAGGCTCGGCAGCGTAAGCGTGACTATCAACAACGCGAATCGAGACCCCTTCGAAACGGTCCCATCGGGCTGGGTCATCGGACTTCCTCCAAGATAGCGACCTTCCCGTCCGACACGCCCATCACCGATCCCGGAGTGGGTTCAAGCGAAACACAGATGTGCTGGGTTTCGATCGACGCTATGACGATCGGCTCGCCCCCCGCCGCAAGCCGAACCGAAGGCGTGATGCGGAACGAGATCACTTTCGATGACCCGAGTTGCGTTTCGCACGAGGCGATGAATCTCGCCACGGCCTCGAACCTCCCGGAAACGTCGAGCGTGTACCCCACCGACTGACCAACGACCAGTGCCTTCTCGCCCGCTTTGGCTTTCGGCCCCGCCTGCAGCACCGACTCGCCCTTCGGCTCGATGCGGTCGATGCGGACTTCAAATTGCTGTGCAAGCCCGCGCAGTCCGTCGTACAACTTGCCGCTCTCCCCGGGACGCAACGTCCAGTTCCGGATCCGGTCGACCCGCGACTGAAACTCCCCGATTGCAGATTCGATCTGCGCTTCCGTAACCTCCGCTCCGGCATCGTTCGAGAGTGCGGCATTCATCGCCGACAGTTCGGCCCGGCCGGTCGCCACCTCACCCACCAGCGGGCGTGCCAGCCCATACCATGCCGCCCCGGCGAGCAGAGCGACCACCCCGGCCCGCATCGCGAACGCCCGCGAATGGTTCGCGTCCAAGTGAATCACCTTCGGTGTACCGGGACCGTTCGACATCAGTGCCGCTCCTCGCTGGAAAGCCGTGCCGCGGTCATGGAACTCGCTTGCTCGACGGGCACCGCCGGCGAGAGCGATTGAAGCGTGACCGAAACCACAAACGTCTTGAAGTTGTCCGTCTCCTCGGAGCGCGTCGAGACGAGTTGGGCCGACCGAATTATCGGGTGCTTGGAAAGTCGGTCGATGAACGCGGCGAGGGAATCACTGCTCTGGACCAACGAACCTTCCGAGGCGGTCGGCGTGGCAATGCCCTTGAGCATCAGCACGGGGTGGCGCTTCGCCTCGGGCGGAAACGACCCGCTCACTTCCACGAGCCGAATGGAGTCCCCCGCCACCCGCGTGAGCATGCTCAATGAAGCCAGCCAATCCGGCCGCTCGCCCAGCGTCGAAAGTACAAGCTCCTCGGCCAGCGCGGCGGTCGCCGAGAGCCGGGCGGCCTGCGCAATCCGTCCTTGTCGCGCCGAGTTCGCCTCGATCCGCGGTGCCAACGCGGCCTGCTGATCATCGATATCCGCTCCGGCTCGCACACCGAGAAGGACGTCGCCGCCGATCAGGCATGCCGCAACAGCCGTGCCCACCTTGAGCATGCCCGAGAGTCGCTGATGGTCTCTCCGGAGGGACGCCGACGGGGGCGAGATTGCCATCAGGTGTTCATCGTCGGATGCCAGGACCGCGAGATCGCCCCGTTGGTCCTCGGCACCAATCGTCGGGCCCAACGGGTCGGGCCCGCCGCTCAGTCGCTCCACCGGCAGATCGAGTTGCCCCATTAGCACGCCGGCGATTCCGGGGATCATGGCACCCGGACCCGACAGATGAACCGCCGCACGGGCCAGCTCACCGTCGGCCAGCATGAAGCGGAGCGTCTGCCGGGTTTCGACCACGTATCTCTGAATCGCCGACTGCATCCCGGGGAGCACCGCCTCGGCCTTGAGCCCGGACGCGAGATCAATCACCTGTCCCCGCCGGGGGATCCCCACGCCGAAGAGAACGCCGCAAGCACTCTCCCGCGTCAGGCCGCCCTCGGCATTGCCCCCCGCCGAACCGCGGACAATCGCTTCGAGCAACTGCGAATACCCAAAGTCGACACACCGAGCAAAGGTGAGCCCGCCTTTCTCGGCCGACGAGATAATCGTCGCCTGATCAGACATCGCCACGACCGTCATCTTGCCGCCGGAGGCGCCAGCCAGGACTTCACGCACCGCGCTCCCGAGCAGGGCACTCTTGGCAGGAATCTGTCGGCGAACCAGAAGCCCGGCGCGTGCCGCGAACGCCGCGAGAACCTCGGCGTTGTCACGCCGTTCGGCCACGGCCAAGACATGGACCTTGGGCGGTTGCCCCGACGTTCCCGGGTCGGTGTGAACCGTGCGGCAGTTCGTAAGCCACTCCGAGGGGTCCCCCGCGAGGGATTCACGCAGCGAAAGCACCGCGGCCTGAATGGCCGCCGCCGGTGCCGCCGCAACGCTCACAAGTTCGCACGCCACCGTGGGGGCGTGATAGACAATGGTCACCCGCGAGCCCCGAGCAAGATCAAGCGTTCGAATGAGTATTTCCAGATGCGCATCGAGCGGCCTCAGATCCTTCGACCAAGCCGCCTCGTTCTGGGCCGGGTCGAGCATGATGCGTTCAAGCCGCGTGATCTCACGACCCCGTACGGTGGCGAGCCTCAGACACGATGGCGAAAGTCCTAGAATCGTTTCTTCGCGTCGGGGCAAGCGGCACCTCCGGGAATGGCGGTTCATCCGCACCCCCACAATCAATCGTCCGAGGAGTGCCCACAATTCACCACCGCCGTCCCGATCGTCCGCAAATCAAGTGAAATACCAACGGGTTATTCAGGCCCCATGGTGATCTGTACCCGACGCGCGCACGTCCCCGACCGTCCATGAACAACCGCGACGCCGTCCGCCAACGCCGCTGGGAGTTGCGTGAAATCAATCTGCGCTGAATTCCTCAGGGCCAAGGAAGATCCCTGGGCCGGAAGCCTCAGCCGCGGCTCGGGTCCGATACCGAGCCCGGGGTTGTCGCTCAGCGCACTCGAAACCTTTGCAATTATCATGCCGCCCGCTTCCGCGGCATAAAACGCTTGAACCGATTGCAGCCGCAAAGATCCAACACCCGCCTCGTCCGCCGAAGCAGCCACCGAGCCAACGACCACAAGGTTCAACATCGCCAGCACCACGACGACCGCGGCCACGCCCATGCCCCTGCGAGAACTTGTGCCTGATCGGAATCGGCAAGGAGTTTTCATGGAATAATTTTCACTCTCGGAAGAACCACGGCATTGAGCTTGAACGCATCAACCGTCAACGAAAGTTCGATGCGCTGGGCGGTCGCCGGAGCGGCCGCCGCCGATGTTGTCCCATCCTCGGTGCGAAGCGTGACCGCAAACCTGCGGACGTTCTCGCACAGGAGCGCGGTGGTGCCGTCCGCGCTCCGTTCAAGCAGGTCGGTGCCGGACAACTCGATCCCTCGACCATCGGAGAACCGGATCGAGTCGGTGGTCGCCGCAGCAATGCCGACTTCCCCGCTGACCGCCCCCGCGGGGATATCGCGGAGCAGCCGCACCATCCGCTCGAGCGCAAACGCCGCATCCTCCGCCGTCCGCCGGGCCTTTGCCGACTCGACAAACGCATCGGTTGCCGACATGGTGATGGGCAGCGTGACAGCCCCCACCAAAGACATGACCACAATCGAGATCAGCATCTCGACCAGCGTGAAGGCGGGTATCCGCTCAGACCTTTTCACCATTGGGTCACCATTCCAGAGAGTGTGAGCGACGCCGCCCCGCCGTCGGCGAGCGGAAACGACACCGTGACATCGATCCCGCGGAACAGATCAACCGACGGCGAGCCCGTGGCCAATCCAGATGCGCTGACCGGGTTGCCGATCGCAACCGCGTAGCGCATTCCTTGGTCCTCGTAGAGAGTGCCAAAGGCTGCGGTTCGGGCCCGCAGGCCCGAAGGCCCATCGATGTACGCCGTCGGCGTGGAGAGCGATGCATAGCCCAGGCCCGCCGAGGCACTCGAAACATCCGCGAGGATCGTTTCCATGACCGCCGAGGCATAGGCGGTGGCACGAATGGCCGCGACCGCATCCGCGCGGCGCGAAACCGCCGCGTCCGTCCACACGATGGTTGTGGGGATGCTGATCGAGAGGACAAGCACCACCACCACCGCTTCGAGCAGGGAAAACCCGCGACGAACTCGTGAGCGCTGGGTCGTCATCGATCGATCGCTCCGGAACGCGACACCCTCACTACAAAGCCGCCCGAGAGCGACACCACCGCACTCGACCCGAAAATACTGGACACCGCACCCGAAGCGTTCCGGATCTGCGGCGCACCGTCGTAGCCGAACCACAGCGTGCCGTCGCCACTCGTCCCGTCGCCGTTCACAAACCCCGTGATGTTCGATCCCGAGAACTCCGCGCTCAACCCCGATGCGGCGATCTCGTTCCCGAGGGCGTCGCGCGCCGCGGAGGGTCGCGCACCGGTTGACGCGATAGACACCGGTTGAAACATCGAGCCCCGAACGATGATCGCCAACCCGTGGGGCTTTCCCGTAGCGAATGCCTGTGCACGAACCAGCACAACCTGCCTTTCAATCTCCGCCCGCCCCGCCGCGGCGTTCGTGTCGTTCACGCTCGCCAACGCGGGGATGGCGGCCACGGCCAGAATGCCGGTCAGCGCAACGACGATCGCCATCTCAAGAAGCGTGAACCCCTTTGAAAGCCGCCGAGTTCGATTGTCGCCGCTTCCGCGCAAGCCTTCCTCCAGTCCCGCACCCCGGATTACAACTCATTCGCCGTCTTGAACCCGCCCGCGGAATCCGGGACGGTCGTCACCTGGTCACTGTTTGGGTAAAAGATGGCCCGCGGCGGGTCGGCCGCGTTGTCGAAGAAGTAGTTCCAACCGTAACGATCATGGCCGGAGACCGTGCGGTTCAGAGCCTGGCGCTCGGCTACCGCCTGCACGGTGGCGAACCCGTTCCAAGGGTTCGCGGGGATCGCCGACTGCATGACCAGCCCCACGGTCGTCAGATCGCTGAGCCCGGGGTACGGGGGATTCCCGGCCAGCAATTGCTTCGCCCGATACCCCGCAATCCCGGAACGCACACCGCCCAGCCCGCCCTCTGTGGCGGCAGTCCGGGCCTGATCGGTGATGCCACCGAACTGAGGAATCACAACGGCCGCGAGGACCCCGATGATCACGATCACGACCATCATCTCCATGAACGTGAATGCCTTTGTGGACGGTTTGCACATGGGACCCATTTCGTCAAAGAGACCGGAACACAAAGGACGACGCCGATACCGGGCTTGGCTTCACGGGCTTGAAACCCCTTACGCCCGCCCCCTTGATCAATGGTTAAGTTTCACCATCTGCCACATGGGCAGGAACACCGACAGAGCAACCACCAACACAATGACCGCCATCACCACAGTGAGGATGGGCTCAATGACCGTGTTGACATTCTTCGTCAGATGAGAGGATTCACGGTCGTAGTGGTTGGCGATCACGTCGCACGCCTTGGCCAGTTCCGTTGAGTCTTTGCCGGCCGAAAGCATGCGCTTCGCGAAACTCGGGAGATAAGTCGCTTCTCGCACGGCCTCCGCCATGGGCTGACCTTGACGCATCCGTGCCGCGATCTCCTCGCACTCGGCCACGAAGACCGGCCGTCCGGTCGCTTTCCCGCCGATCTCGACCGAGTCGATCACATCAAGGCCCGACGTCAGACCGATCGAGAGCACCCGCGCAAACCGCCCCGCCGTGACGCTGACCACGATCCGCCCCACATACGGAACCTTTAGCATCAACCGTTCCATCAACGGCCGACCCTTGGCCGATCTCCACGTCGCCACCACCCCCACCACCGCACCCACCATGGCCATGAGATAAACGTACCAGTAGATTTTCACTGAATCACCGATCGCCTGGATAACCCGTGTCATCAGCGGCATGTCCACCCCCTGGTCGCCAAAGATCTTCGCGAACTTGGGCACCACGAACACAACAATCACGCTCACCGCGATGAACACCACCGTCATCACGATCACCGGGTAGGTCATGGCCCTTGTCAACTGCTGCTTCGTCTCGATCTGCCGGTCCATCAGCGTCGCGAGGTGCGACATCACCCCCGCCAGATTCCCCGATTTCTCGGCCGCTCGCAGCGTCTCGATGTACACCTCGCCGAAATGCTGCCGGTACTTGCCCATCGCCGCGGTCAGCGCCGAGCCCGATTCAATCTGGGCGGCGATGTCGCGCACCATGTCAGTGAGGGCGGGCTTCCCATCATGTTCGGCGATCGACGCAAGGCCCCGGTCAAGCGGAATTTTGGCCTCGACCAGCACGCACAGTTCACGCGTGAGGTCCGCGATGTCCGATTCCTTCACACTCTGGAACGAGAACAGCGGTTCACGATCCACCGTCTGCTTCAGTTTGAGCGGCGTCAGGCCCGCCGCACGAATCCGGCGGAGGGCATCCTGCTCGGAAGCAGCACGGATCGAGCCCTTCCTCGCCTTGCCCGCGGTGTCGAGGGCGTTGTACTTGTACGTCAGCACACTCATGCGGCCATCCTTTGTCCAAGACTGTCCCCGGCGGACTGAAGCGCCGGTCCATCATCCTCCACAATTGCCCGAAGTTTCGACAGTTCATTGATGCTCGTCAGCCCCCGGGCCGCCTTCAGCAGGCCGTCTTCCCAGAGCGAACGCATCCCATCGAGCCGCGCGGCCGCCTCGATCTCAGTCTGCGAGGCATCCCGCTCGATGAGCCGCTGAACGCGCGGCGTGATGCGGAGCATCTCGTAGACAGCCAGCCGGCCCTTGTAGCCGATCCCACCGCACACGCCGCACCCCGCGCCCCGTTTGAAGGCCGCATCGGGCGGCAGCACACCGCCAAGCCTCGCGACAACCTCGTCGTCCTCCGGCACGGCGCAAGCCGAACACACCCGCCGCACGAGCCGCTGGGCCATCACCATCAAGAGCGCGTTGTTGATCGCGAACAGCGGAACACCCGAGTCCTTCAGCCGGGCGATCGCGCCGATCGCATCGTTCGTGTGCAGCGTCGAAAACACCAAGTGCCCCGTCAACGCCGCCTGAACAGCGATCTTCGCGGTCTCCGGGTCTCGGATTTCACCCACCAACACAACATCGGGGTCCTGACGCAGCATCGAGCGAAGAGCCGCGGCGAAAGTCAGGCCGATCTCGGCGTTGGTCTGCACCTGCCGGATCAACGGAAGCCGGATCTCGACGGGGTCCTCGATCGTCATGATGTTGTGCTCGGGCTTGTTGATGTGGCTGAGCGCCGTGTAAAGGGTCGTCGTCTTACCCGAGCCTGTCGGGCCGGTCACCAGGATCATCCCGTTGGGCCGTGCGATCGCGTCCTCATACCAACCATTCATTTGCGGCGTCATCCCCAGGTCCGCGATCTTCCCGATCTTGGACGCCGAACGCAGGAGCCGCATCACCACGTTCTCGCCATGAATCGTCGGCAGCAGGCTCAGCCGGATGTCCACCGTCTCGCCCCCGCGCGCAAAGCGAAACTTTCCGTCCTGAGGCCGCCGCGTCTGCGTCATGTCGAGTTTGGCCAGAACCTTCAGTCGCTGCACCAGCCCGGCATGCGATGATCGCGGCGGACCCTGCTGGCTCCTCAGGACACCATCCACGCGGTACCGCAAATGAAGGTCATGCTCGTCCGGGTTAATATGAATATCGCTCGCGCCAAGGTCGATGGCGCCCGCAACGATCTGGTTCACCGCCGCCACGATCGGCTCGTCCCCGGTCGTGAGGCCCTTCTCGCTCGCGTCCTCACCCGCCTCCACCGCATCGGGCTGGGCCAGGCTGTACGCCCGCGCAATCAGCCCACGCAGTTGCTCCGCGTCCGCGACCACCGGGTCCACGTCCGCCTTCAACGATTGCCGCAACTGATCAATCGCCTGCAGATTCAACGGGTCGAGCATCGCCACCGTCGCGACCCCATCGATCACAAACAGCGGAAACGCCGTCAATTTCTCCGCGACATTCCGCGCCACCAGGCGCGTGTTGCGGATATCAATGTCAAAGAGCGCAAGGTCAACGAACGGATACTCACAAACCTTCGCGCGGGCGATCGCCATTCTTCGCGACGGGACAATTCCCAGCGTCACGATCGACTCAAGGACGTCGCCCCCGCTCGTCACGGCGTGCTCCGTCGCCCGCCGGACCTCGGCATCCTTTATCAGGCCGTCCGCCAGCAAGGTCCGAACGACAAAGTGGCGGGAATCAAGCACCGGGAACGCTCCTCAATCGACGATCATTTCACGCCGCTTCCGACAGCAGAGTCAGCAACGCATTGACACCCTCGGCCGCCGTCGCGGACATCGCCTCGAACGAGGTTCCGATGAGGTAGGCCGGCCGGCGATCCGTCATGCAGATCCGCTGCACCCGGCAGGGGACCTCGAGAATTGGCCCCGCGCCCGCCTCCAACCCGAAAACCCGAACGAGTACCACACACCGCCGGGGAACCAAAAAGCCCGACATGACCCCTAGGCCCCCGCTGGAAAGGTCGACCATGTCGCACTCAATCCAACCGTCCTTCGCCCCCGCGGCGGACGTAAACCGCACCGATCCCGTGTGCTCCGGTGCTACGCGCAGAGTCGCCCGCATCGACACGTCATGTCGAACCGAGCGGCGAATAATGACAGGGGGCGATTCTTCCATGGTTCAGGATCCGGGCCGACGACCCGAAAGGCATTCAGCCTTGCAGTTCGGCACAAGCCGCGGCAAGAATCAGTCCACAGAGGCAAAATCTGCTGGAATCAGGGAGTTCCGTAGTTCGGACGCCGGTGATGCCGCCACCGATAGGCGATAGGCAGTCCTCAGTCCTTAGTCCGGATTGTCGGGGCGGCAAGGTGCGCAGGCGGGGCAAGGTGCGCAACTGAGGGGAAGCCTTTGCGCACCTTGGTTTTTGGTGTTTTCTGCTTAGGAAACGGGCAAGGTGCGCAGATTTCTGGGAATGTGTGTGTGCCGTGTTGCGTGGTGTTTGGCGTGTTATCGGACGAAAAGACTGCAAGGCTGGGCGGTGTCGGACGGTGTGGATGGGTTGGGGGAGCGGGGCTGTGGGATGTCAAAGAGGGTTTTGTTTGGGTAGTGTATTGGGTTGCCGCGAAGACGCAAGGGGAATTTGGAAAGAGATCGGAGTGGGGTGCGGAGAAGTGGGGAGAGGCGCGACCGAAGACCAGCGAAGAAGCGTGTGCCTGACCCTGACACTGCCGCAATCCGTGGTCACCCGATAGGCCACGCGGCCATCGCGTTTCGACCGGACGGGCTATCATCGAATGCCGGGTGCAATGGTCGTGCCCGGTCCGGAACGTTGGCCCATGCAGTGGGCCTCGGTGCCGGAGTCTTTCAAACGCCGGTGACGCACTTCCGCGTCTATCGGAACCCCTGAAGCGCCCTCGTGCGTGAGCCACAGGCCGCTGTTTCCGGCATTCCAGCCGGGCAGCGTTCTGTAGACCATGGCCCCGCCGGTGTCGCTGTTCAAAGGAATCTTGGTTATGGCAAACACGCTCGTTCAGGACCTCATCGAAGCAGGCATCCATTTCGGCCAGCGCGCCAGCGGCTGGAACCCGAAGATGGGTCCCTATATCTACGGCAAACGCAACGGCATCCACATCATCGACATCAAGGAGACCGTCAAGGGCCTCCTGTTGGCGAAGAGATTCATCGCGAAGACCGTCTCTGAAGGCAAGGACGTGTGCTTCGTCGGAACCAAGCGTCAGGCCAAGAGCGTGCTCGAGCAGCGCGTGACCGATGCCAAGATGCATTATGTCACCGAGCGCTGGCTCGGCGGCACCCTCACCAACTTCCGCACCATCCGCCTCCGCCTCAAGCGCCTCGAAGAACTCGAGAAGATCGAACTGGCCGACAACTTCGCGAGTTACTCCAAGAAGATGGAGAGCCAACTCAAGCGCGAAAAGAAGAAGATCGCCCGCAACCTTGAGGGCATCCGGCACATGGAAAAACTGCCGGGTGTCATGGTTGTGGTCGACGTCCGCCGCGAAACCACGGCCCTCAAGGAAGCCCGCAAGTTGGGCATCCCCACGATCTGCCTGGTCGACACCGACGGCGATCCGGAACTCGTTGATATCCCCATCCCGGGCAACGACGACTCGATGCGTTCCATCGACGTCGTGATCCGCGAACTCTGCCTCGCCGTCGCCGAGGGCCGCCAACAGCGCTCCAACGGCCCGGCCGAACAGGGTGCCGATGAGGGTGCCGCCCAACCGGAACAGCCCCGCCGAAGCCGCCGCGCCCAGTTCAAGGCCGGCGAAGCCAACAGCGAAGGCGAACCCGCTGCCGCGGCGACCCCCGGATAAACCCAGCAATCCTCAACACCCCTTTCGCAGGCGGCAAGACGCCCGTGAAGATCAACGAACAAGCACACCCGTCACGGCGCCCGAACTTTGGTGCGCAGTGACAAGCGGAGATTGAACCCATGGCCGATTTGAATGCAAAAGACGTGATGCGGCTGCGTGACCGCACGGGCCTGCCCATGATGGCCTGCAAGAGCGCACTCATCGAGTGCAAGGGCGACTTTGAGAAGGCGGAAGAGTTCCTTCGCAAACAACTTAAAGGCAAGATGGACACCAAGACCGACCGCGTCGCCGGTGAAGGCCGGGTCGCGGTCTCCATCAGCCGCGAAGCCGCCTCCATCGTCGAGATCCGCACCGAGACCGACTTCACCGCTAAGAACGAGAAGTTCGTCGCCGCCACCCAGAAGGCCGCCGACCTGCTCATCAACGGGCAATCCGGCGACATCAAGCCCGCCCCTTCCGAGGTTCAGGCTCTCATCGATGAACTCCGCATCACCACCGGCGAGAACGCCTCCTTCAGCCGCGGCCACAAACTGACCCAAGACCCCGGCTCGGGAGCCTTCGGCAGTTACGTCCATCACGACGGCAAAACCGCCGTGCTCGTGCAGGCCGAGGGTTCGGTGAACGACGAAACCCTCCGCAAGATCTGCATGCACATCACGGCCGCCGTGCCCCGCCCGCAGGGCGTCAGCGCCGACGACATCCCCGCCGACGTCGTCGAAAAAGAGCGCCGCTTCCGTCTCGAGCAGGCCATCGAAAGCGGCAAGCCCAAAGAGATCGCCGAGAAGATGGTCGAGGGCGGCATGCGCAAGTTCTTCGAGGAGATCGCGCTCCTCGAGCAACCTTTCGTCATGGACCCCACCAAGAAGATCAAGGAAATCGTCGGCGACCAGGCCCGCATCATCGGCTTCCTCCGCTGGCAGGTCGGCGAGCAGGTCTGAGCGGGTTTCTCAGTTTTTATTTGAACGGGCGCGGCCACGGGCCGCGCCCGTTTTCTTTCCGTTTGGTATGCTCCACCGACCGTCGCTTGCTCCACCATCCCATTCAGGACCGCACCCATGGCCTTCACGCCACAGCCCGGTGAACAATTCACCATCCGCCGCAAGGTGCTCAAACTCTTCGGCGCTGCATTCCATATCTACGACGGCAACAACACCATCGTCGGTTTCTGCAAGCAGAAGGCCTTCAAACTCCGCGAAGACATCCGCATCTACACCAACGAATCCATGACGACCGAACTCGTCACCATGAAGGCCCGCGCCATCATCGATTGGTCCTCCACCTACGACGTCACCATGCCCGGCGGCATCGTCATGGGGTCGCTCCGCAGGAAGGGCGGAACCAGCACCTTCATCCGTGACGAATGGATGATCTTCGACGCGACAGGAGCCCAAGTTGGCACGGTGATCGAAAACTCCGGCTTCCTCGCCATCGCCCGCCGCTACATCGATTACGTCAGCATCATCGCGCCGCAGTCGTTCAAAATGGCCCGCACCGATGGCTCGGTGGTCGCCAACCTCCGCCAGCATTTCAACCCCTTCGTCTACCGCATGGGCGTTTCGGTCTCCAAAGACCTGAAGGTCGATGAGCCGCTCGACGAAATGCTCGTCCTCGCCGCGGCCTGCCTCATCGCCGCCATCGAGGGCCGTCAAGGATGATCGGCGCCCGGGCCTTCTGTCGCGGCACCGCCGCCACTACCCTTCCCCAATGCCCTCCATCCCCCAACTCCAAGCCCTTCTGAAGGACGAGCCTAACGATCCATTCCTGCTCTACGGCCTCGCGCAAGAGCACGCCAAAGCGGGCGACACCGCCCACGCCATCGAGTTCTACGACCGCTGCCTCGCCGCCGA
>Ga0163144_10006169_pt1 | contig 26519 bp, 18 predicted proteins | sample OliLak19BULKMAT1_FD_123175 | JGI IMG/M metagenome (GOLD analysis project Ga0163144, IMG submission 123175) | Freshwater microbial mat bacterial communities from Lake Vanda, McMurdo Dry Valleys, Antarctica - Oligotrophic Lake LV.19.BULKMAT1 | ecosystem: Environmental > Aquatic > Freshwater >...
GGTACTTTCTCTACTACAACTGAACTGGTATCTAACCCAAAGTATTTTTCTTCGGAGGTTGCGGCTTCTTTGAGTAGAAAATACCCATCCATAATTAATTGTTCATAAACTGGCAAATCATTTTCTCTGGAAAGAAATTTTTCAAGCACTACAAATCTGAAATCACCAATTACATTTTGCTTGTTAAGCGATTCGTAACGACTGGTTATATCCACTTCTTTATTGATCACCATGTCACTAACTACCTTTCTAAAAAATAAATTTATTTTATTCTCTATCCTGAAACCCAAATAAAAAGTGATTTTAAATACGTGACCTGGCACATAGGTATGAACTTTATATTCGAGCGTGTAAGGCTCATCGGCAATTTCCACATGCAAGAACCAATACACATCGGCTCGCTTTGGCTGCTTTTGAAAAATCGAATAAATGACTTTTGATTCTATCATGTCGATGGTTTTGGCACTTGTCATGAAAATGAGGTTGGTTGCATACTTGGGAACAGAGGTATCTTCGCTGAGCATTCGCATCATGTTGATGTGCACATCTTTATCTAATTTTATGTATTCTGTCAATCGGGTTTTGATTTTAAATGCTTCAAACCAATCGAACATAACCAGAAAAATGAGGCCTGCCATAATAAGTGACACAAAACCGCCATGCTCAAACTTGGTAAGGTTCGCTACAAGAAAGCATCCCTCTATCGACAAATACATAACTACAAACGAGCCTATAAATACTATATTAAAACGCCTCGTGTAAAGATAAAACGCCAGCAAACACGTAGTCATGAGCATAGTGATTGTAATTGCCAACCCATAAGCAGCTTCCATGTTGGAAGACTCTCTAAAGTACAATACAATCCCAATGCAGCCTAGCCAAAGCAATTTATTCAAACTAGGAACATACAGTTGCCCTTTTGAATCTGTTGGGTAATTGAGCTTTACCTTAGGCCAAAAATTTAGGCGAATCGCCTCACTTATCAGCGTAAATGAACCCGTTATTAAAGCTTGGCTTGCAATAATAGCTGCAGCTGTAGCTACCACAATGCCAGTGAGCAAAAACCATTCGGGCATAATGCTGTAAAATGGATTTGAATCCAGTATTTTCCCTTTATTGGATAATAGCCAAGCCCCTTGCCCAAAATAATTAAGCAAAAGGCATAATTTGACAAACGACCAAGAGACCCTTATGTTCTGCCTACCACAGTGCCCCAAATCGGAATACAAAGCTTCCGCCCCGGTTGTGCATAAAAACACCGCCCCCAGTACCCAAAAGCCATTTTGACTAGTGGTAAGTAATTTGTAGCCATAAACGGGGTTCAATGCTTTAAAAATTTCAGGATAGTAAATAAGTTGAGACATCCCCAATACGCCAAGCATTAAAAACCAAATAAGCATCATGGGGCCAAATGCCTTGCCAACTACATTGGTGCCAAATCTTTGAAACATAAAAAGCACGGTGAGAATGGCAATTACAATGGGAACAGTAGGAATATCAGGATAAATAATCCGTAAGCCTTCCACAGCCGATGCTACGGTAAAGGGCGGGGTAATGATACCATCGGCCAATAATGCGGCTCCCCCAATCATCGCGGGGATAAAAATCCATGGCAGTCGCCTGCGAATTAAGGCAAAGAGCGAAAAAATGCCCCCCTCACCGTGGTTGTCGGCTCGCAAAGTGAGCGTTACATATTTAATGGTGGTTTGCATGGTGAGTGTCCAGACTATGAGCGAAAGTCCGCCATATACAAACTCTTCGGTTATCGGATTTTCGCCAATTATTGCTTTGAATACATACAGGGGGGAAGTGCCAATGTCACCATAAATGATTCCCAAGGCAACTAATAGCCCTCCAGCAGTGAAGGACTCATTGGATTTATTTTTATGCAGCATTCCGTCAAGGAAAAATATTGCCCAAAATTGAGCAATATTTTAGAATTTCAGCACCATATGCCCAATAATTTGTTGATTGAATAAATACTAAAAATTATCTTGATCACGACCATAAAGAGAATGAACTACAATTCTTTGCTGTTCTACTTTTTAAACCGTACCATGTTCAAGATTTATTCTTCTCGACCAATACCCATTTTTATTAGCATTGAGCAGTTAGGGTTCTCTAATTCCTTCAAAAGAAGTTTTGGAATGATTTTATAGTAAACTATACATCTTTTTTCTTAGTTACAAGTCGTTTTGCATATAACAGTCCAAGCCTTGCCAAGCTTTTGGCGGAAAAACAATCTCACGCATCAAGCATAATTTTCAATTCAGCCAGGCTAATTGGTGCGGGAATTGCCCTGCCTTTCTCATTCGCTTCTATGCTTTTCACACCATGGCTACATTGGCAATTTCGCTTGATAAAAGAGCTTTTATATTCTCAACCAACGAAACCGTTTTGAACAGTTCTTCCAAAAAAGCTCATTTTTTTTCAGAGATTTCTATCAAATATTTCATCTCAAATCAATCAAGTTCTTAGTTTTTTACAAGATTACGGTATGAACCCCAGAGCGATTTATAAATAGGTTAACAAAATAGGTTTCAGAGATTAAGATACGTTACCTTCTGTCGAATCCTTTGGCGAAAAAACGAAGGGCATCGTATATGCCAGCTCGCCAATAGTCCCAATTGTGATAGCCGTCTCGCATTCTAAATTCGTGTTGCAAGCCCCTTGCCTTCATTGCAATATGCAAATACATGTTCCCTTCGGTAAGAAAATCGCCATCACCGCAATCCAAGTACCACCTTATCTTTTTGAGCGTGTCCAGATGGGTGTTTTTTACCAAATCCAAAATTGAGTTTTCGTGCCAATGTCTGGTGAGCCTGCTTTCGCCTTCCGATTCGGCATTTCCACCGTACAATTTTTGAAAATAGCCATTATAGCTTTCCTTCGGCATGGTTTTTATCGCCTCGTCTGTCCAGACTGCTGCACTTAATGCTGCACAAGCAGAAAATGTATTTGGATACTTCAAGCAATTGATTAGCGAACCGTAGCCTCCCATTGATAAGCCCGAAATGGCTCTGTATTCACTTGTGCCCTTGGCTCTGTACGCTTTCTCGACTGCTGGAATAAACTCTTTGTGAAAAAAATCCATCCATTTGGTTTTGCCTTCAGCATCGTTGATATACCAACTCACGCCTGCATCGGGCATCACGATTATCATCGGGCTAATATCTCCTTTGGCAATCAGTTCATCGGCTGCCTTATTAGCATTACCAAATTGCACCCAGGCAGTTTCATTGTCAGAATAGCCGTGTAGCAAATATACCATGGGGTACTTTCGTTGCGATGCATCATAATCTGCTGGCAAATAGATGGAGTACTTTACCTCCTTGCCCAAAATGTTACTTTTTATAATTTTCCCCTCCATCACTTTTCCTTGATTTTGCGCAAATAATAATGTTGCAAATGGCATTAATAGATAGAATAATATATATTTCATTCTCTTGATGATTTAATTGGACTTTCAAATATTGCAAATAGATGCTAGAAAATATAAGCCCGAGTTTTAAAAGAACCAAATATGGGCAAAATGAAATTATATATAAAGAAACGACACGCAAATGTTTAGTTTAGCCACAAAAAAAAATCAAAATGTTATCTGATTTTCAAGTAAAGAAACTTTCAAAACTTTTTACCGTCTTAGATTTGTCGCACGATAATTTGCTTAACAAACCTGATTTTGATATTGCTGCGACCAAGTTTTTGAAAGTAAACCGCATTCCTGCACATTTTCCAAAGTCGGAGGAGCTGCATCAATGGTATTTGCACCTTTGGGAAGAATGCATAGAAAAACCGTGCGATATCATAAAAGATGGTAATGTGACCATTGTAGAATGGCTTGGGGCAAACAGAAGCGTGCTGGAAACGAAAGTGGGTTACGAGAGCATTGATTTTTTTGGCATTGCCATTTATGAGTCGTTAGATATTAATGACGACAAACGCATTACCTACGAAGAATTCATTTCACGAAGTGTATGACATATATGATGAGGTAGTCACCCCTCAAGTTTTTAACATTCTTGATGTAAATAACAATGGCACACTCTCTAAAGACGAAATAATAGAGGCTGTAAATCAGTTTTTCTATAGCAACAACCCTAACCATGCGGGCAATTTTTTATTCGGGAAGATATAAAGGTTTGTCTGGTGAAATCTGCATTTAAAGTCGAAAATTTCTAAAAACTGGCTTATTTGCTTTATTATCCAAACTATTCCACTGCTTTAGAAGTCGCATCATTTTTTTGTTTCACTACTTCTATCCATTGCCCTTGGGTGGAGGCATTTACATTGCCCATGTACATATCTTCCACTATTTGGGCTGGCAGATAGAACTTCCCTTCGTACGATGCGGTGAGCGTGAGGTTGAAAATCCGCATTTCATTCGGCTTGAGCTTGAAGAACGTGTACACCCTATCGTCCCGTATATCTTGATAATCACCTAGTTTGAGTTTCAATTCGCTGTCCTGTTCACTATTTATCCTCAAATTCATTATTTCCCAACCTGAAGGGAATATTTGCCGCAGTGCCACATTGCTGTAATCGCCCATCACACCCGGATTTCTAACGGTAACGTTTGCAATAAAGGTAGTACCTTGAGCAATGGCAGCGGGGTTCAATTCATTGCTTTTCATATCCGTGTATTGGACACTAATCGAAATGTTGTTTGATACTTCTGGTTCATTACCAGCTGCAGGGATTCCTGACAGGATTAACCGAGCATATTGCACAGACCTAGCATTATTTTTCACTCTGAATTCTCCCTTTGATTTATTCAATTCAGCGCCTGTTAATTTCACTTGGTAAAGCGGAAGCTCTGAATTTGCATTGATTTTTTTTGAGCTATTGAAGGCGTAATCGAAATTAAGGTTTTCCCTTTTGCCACTTTTTTCTGAAAGTTTGCCCAACGCAATAAGGCTATAGGCGGTTTCCTGCGTGTTCATATATTCCCCTGAAGATAATTTTGCTGACAATTCTTTGGCTAAGGGCAATGCTTTTTGCAAATCGCCCAACTGTGCCATCACTTCGAGAATCATGGCCTTGTCTCTTGTATGCGAACCGTAGTTGATCTGCGAATAATAACCTGCTTTGTATACTACATTTGACCCCAGATTATTGACTATTGAAGTTGCCACCGCTAATTGCCCTGCCAGTATATAGGCTCCTGCCAATATCCACTTTGATGTGAGTGAAATCGATAGCATTTCTTTCAGTCTATTCATAGCCCCCAGTTCTGGAATACCAGCCAGAGCCAGCGTGTACAGGCGATAGGCCTGCACTGCATCATTTGATGTGTTGTCATTTGCTGTCCATTCCAAGGCTCTTTTTTTCTGAAACTTCTTCCATTGAGGTAGAAAACCTATTGGAAGTTCATATCCTTTTTTTTGAGCCTCTATCAAAAAATGCCCCGCATAATTGGTACACCATTCGCTGTAGTAGGAATATTCACCTGGCCACATAGAAATAGCACCTTCCGGAGTTTGGAAATTCTTAAGGCGTTGAATACCAGCTTTGATATTTCTATCCATCAGCTGCAAATCATCTTGAGAAGTTTGCACAAGATTTTTCAATGCAAGCTGTGGAAATACAGAAGATGTAGTCTGTTCGGCACAACCATAAGGGTAGCGAATTAAGTAATCAAGCCTTGCCTCCAGATTTATGGGTGGAATATTGGCCAATTCCAACGTGCCTTTGTTGGTGGTGGGCAGGCCGAAAGTCTCATAAGTTGCCGACCACGACTCGCCCGCAATCAGGGCTTTGTCTATGATTCTAGTGATCGTGGGGTTGGGATTTCGCACTTCCAATTCAATGTCGTACACGCTTTTCTCACCCCCAGACGAAGCAGTTATTTTCACTTTGGCAATGCCTGTAGTCGGTTTTACTTTGGCTTTAAAATACACCAAATTATCTGATTCGCCATTTACCTCTATCGATTTCCTTTTCTGTTCTAGCAATTCTATCAATCCATTTGTGCTTATGTCTATGGTTACGTTTTTGCCTTTTTTGTCCATGTTAAATATATCAACAGGCAACACTACTTCTTCGTCTGGCCCTAGAACTCGGGGCAAGGTTGCGATCACCATCAGTGGTTTTTTCACTGATATGGTCTTTTCGGCTGCCCCATAAGCCCCTTTATGGCCTGCAACCACCATTACCCGAACCGAACCAATGTAATTTGGCATTTTGAAAGTATGGGTGTTTTCATCGCCCGAAGCCAACTCAAATGGGCCCATAAATATGACTGCAGGCTTAAACCTGTTGAACTTGTTTTTCTCTTGCGATTTTAAATTCATGTCGCCACCTATGCTCAACAACCTGTCGAAAGTGCCAGAAAAAGCACCCATCACATAGTCGTACATATCCCATGTGTGAATTCCCAACGCCTCACGGGCATAAAATTTGCCATAAGGGTCGGGGGTTTTAAAGCGGGTAAGGTCGAGCAAGCCTTCATCAACCATGGCCAAAGTGTAGGTCATGGCTTTGCCATCTTTTTCTTTTACGTTGATGGTTACATTTTTTTCAGGCCGCAGTTCTAAAGGCAGGTTCACCACTGGGTTTAGGATATTTTTGTTGTTTTCTACTTTTATGGCGACAATACCATAAAGCCGTATAGGCAAATCGTTTACAGTTTGGGCATGAGGCTGTAAGAGGGTTACATTGGCGTAGGTATTTGGCGCCATATCTTCGGATATGTCAAATACAAATTCTGTATTGCCTTTTTTTACATCAGTCCAAAAAGTTTTCAACACACCAGAGCCGTTTTCAAAACTGATAAATGCCCTGCCTTCGCCACCGCTCGGAATTATCAATTTGCCTTTTTCCCCTACTTCATATTTTTCTTTGTCGGTGCTGAAAAAGAGAATATTGGCTCCTTTATCGCTTCTTTCCTGGTCCGAATCGCCATAGCCTGGCCAATCAATGTATAAAACTTTGGTAACGGTATGTTTGCTTTTTGTATCAATAATTCGGATCAAATACCTACCCCAATCTTGCGATTCTACTTTGAGATTGTAGAAGCCTTTGCCATTACTTGTTACTATTTCTTGCCATTTTATTGGTTTTTTGTAATCGTAGTCCATCCATATTGGGCCTTCCGACTGTTCGTACCACCAGCTCCACTCCATTTTATAGAGTTCCACTTCCACTTTTGAGCTTACGGGAAGTCCCTTTTCATTCAAGGTCAATATTTCTATTTTATTATCTTGACCTGTAAACAATATTTTTCTTAGCGGATCTACATCTGGTGTTTTTATTCCCACGTACCTGCTAAAAGGATAGTATGGAATAGAAAAATTATCCACGCTGGCTGCTCCGCCTTCTTCATATACTTTTACTTTCAAGTTCACATTGAGTAGGCCTGGAGCATTCTCGGCTTGTACCGGAGTGGATATACTGGCCTCGCCTTCTGCATTAAGTGTGCCATTTAGCACCTGTTCATATTCGCTTGAAAAAGATTTGGTGACATCTTCAAAAGAATATTCTGGATATTTCTCAAATTTGGTATCGGCTTTGCTTAATAGCATGGAAACCTCGGTTTTGAGATTGCGGGCTATAGCTCCATGTAGCCATTTCACATTCATTTTGGCGTTGATGTTGTTGTCGGAGGCAGTCAATTTAGATTTGCCGAAATCAACGTTGATCTTGAGTCTATTGGGCATCACAGTCTCAATTTTCAGTTCTTTCGTGAATTTTGTCCCTCCTACCTTTACTACCGAAAGCCACGTGCCTGTAAGTGCATCAGGTTCGGTATTAAATTTGAAAGCGTAAAGCCCGTTCAGTGCCGATGTGCTTACCAATTGCTTTACCATTTGCCCGCTAGGATTAAATAATTCGAACACTACAGGATGGTTGTCGGGGATTTTATTTAGTTTATCTTCTAAAATGAAAGAAACAAAAACTGAATCGCCTGGCCTCCACACACCCCTTTCGCCATAAATAAAGCCTTTGATTCCCTTTTCAATTTTATCGCCCGACACATCGAAAAATGAGGTTTGCAGGGCTGTGGCATCATCTGTCCGCAAGTAGCCACGTTGCTCTTCCTTTTTTACTATAATAAAATAAGGCTTGTTTCTAATGGCCAACTTCACCAACCCATCTCCATTTGTTTGCCCTGACTTTATAGGTTGCTGTTGGTAATCAAAAACTTCTACAGTTGCCCCCGCTACTGCATTGGCCGATTTCAAATCTGTGACTACCACTAGCAATTCACCTTCGTTGCCACGCTTTGCCATCACCCCCAAGTCCGAAGCCAGTAGCATTCGTTTTATGGAAGCACTGGCCGAGCTGTAGTAATAGTTTCTGCAAGGGTCTGTTCCGTTGTCATATTCTCCGTCTTCGTCTCCATAATAATAATATCCATCATCGTAGCTGTTTTCATTGTTCAGATCATCCAATTCTTCTTCATTGCTAGTTTTGGCCAGTATTGGGTTCTCGTTTGTTACTGCACCTGTACACGCTATTATGGCGTGTTCTTTTCTGAAACTGAGTTTTACTTGGTAGATGGCTCCGGGTTCTGCCTTTATCAATTCCGAAAGATCGATGGCATATTTTTTCCAAAACGAATAATAAGCTTTGTTGCTATTGATAAGTGGGATAAGCTTTTTTACAATGATTTTCCCGACTCTGTTCATTTCCCTAGGGCCGTATTTTTCATTGTAATTATTCACTTGGAAAAATTGGGCAATGTTCTTTTCAAAAATTTTGCTAACGGTTACTTCCACTGCTTTCACATTTACCGCTTCAAAAGGTAATTGCATACCATTGGAACTGGGCATAATTATACCTTTGCCTATGGCTTTGATGGCAGGCTTCAATTCTTCAAATGAAAGTTGGAAAGTTTGGGTTTTTACAAACCGTTTGTTACGAGTATTCTTGATTCCTTCACTTATTACCAGTGTTTTTGTGCCTATTTGCCTTTCTGGAGGGTATAATTTCAATACATTTGCCTCAAGCACCAGCCGGCTGTCTTGCACAGTTTGCAGAAAAGCCAGCCCATTCAAATTTTGGTCAGTCGCAAGTGGTGATGAAAACTGAATTTCCACATATTGATCGGCCTCCCGCACTACTTTTACAGAAATGACTTGAAAATCGCCAAGTGCAGGAATCTCGTGTGCAATTGTTTGCTTCTTTTCAGCGGCAATAGCATCGCCACTGAACACCATTTGCACTACAGAGGCTGCGTCTTTTCTTTTTACGCCAGATATTTCAAAATCATGATTGTGTTGATCCGAATGAATCCACTTTACTAGCAACTCTTTGCCATCCTGCGTAGCTTTCAGCACCTTTTCGACTGCCTTTATTTCGGCCACATCCACAGTTGTAAATGAGCCTTTTAGTGCCACATCTTCATATTTTTTGATATCTGGATAGGAGATGCCATAAATACTGGCGGTAAAACTTTGGTTTAATGTCTGGAAGGAGAACCCGAATTTTTCAAGCCCACTTGGCACTTCTAATAATTTATCGAGATTTAGCGTGGCATTGTATAGTTTTCCAGAAGACAATACCTCTTCTGGCCTGAACTCCAGCACATTCCTCGAACGCCAAACTGCGCTCCCTTTTACGGAAGGCGAAAAGCCAAACAGTTCTCGTTCTTCTGTTGTGCCTACTTTTTCTTGTGGAATAATATCGGCCACAAACATCACCTGAATAGTAGCCTCGCGCGACACCTGACCTGAAGTATAGCCCGAGATATAGGATAGGAATGCAGGATTGAACTTCTCACGGGCTTTAGAACCTCCAGATTTGAATAAAAATACCCCCAATCCGATTACCAAAACAATGGAGCCGCCCGCAAAAATGTGTTTGCGGTTTAGTTTGTTAAAGTTCATAACTGACTATTTTTAATGGTGTAGATAAAGCTCAAATTAATATTTAAAAGTTTTAATCTTTTGCCTTGTAAAGTAAATCCAAATTCCAAACTTAGACTTGCTGAAATAGCACAAGCAAAATTTCTATTTTGATCACCAAATGCTTCATTTGCCAATAAAATTAGGGGCATTAGCCAGTTTCATAGCTGTGGAAGGCAAATATAAAATAGCGTAGATCAACAACAATTAGCTACCTATTTAGTCATTTCCTATCGTTTCAAATTTCAAATAAGATCTCAGTACCGCAGGCAATACTATACCACCTGCCCCCTGATTGTTTTCCAAAAGTGCTGCCACAATCCTGGGCAAAGCCATGGCACTGCCATTGAGTGTATGCACCAGCATATTTTTCCCATCGTCACCTTTGTATCTGCATTTCAATCGGTTGCTCTGGAAGGTCTCGAAGTTGCTTACCGAACTTACCTCAAGCCATCTCTTCTGGGCTGCTGAATACACCTCAAAATCGAATGTGAGTGCCGAACTAAAGCTCATATCGCCCCCACAAAGTCGCAATACGCGAAATGGAAGCTCTAATTTGGTCAGCAAGCCCTTTACATGCTCTACCATATCATTTAGTAATGCGTACGAAGTGCTTGGCTCAGCAATTTGCACAATCTCTACTTTGTCAAATTGGTGCAGGCGATTGAGGCCACGCACATGAGCCCCCCAAGACCCGGCCTCTCGCCTGAAACAAGGGGTGTAACCCGCATTTTTGATTGGCAGATCCTCCTTTTTCACAATCACATCGCGGTATATATTCGTGATCGGCACTTCTGCAGTGGGTATCAGGTACAGATCATCCTCGGTAGCGTGGTACATCTGCCCTTCCTTATCGGGCAGTTGCCCCGTGCCAAACCCAGATGCTGAATTAATAAGTATAGGCGGCTGAATTTCAATATAGCCTGCGAAAGCGGCTTCATCCAAGAAGAAATTTATAAGTGCTCGTTGGAGTTTCGCTCCTTTGCCTTTGTAAACTGGAAATCCCGCCCCTGCTATTTTATTCCCCAATTCGAAATCAATAATGTCATACTTCTTTATCAGATCCCAATGTGGCAATGCAGTATCGGGCAAATTAGGTATTACCCCTTGCTCGTGTACCACTTCATTTTCCTCAGGGGTAATGCCTGCAGGAACCGATTCGTGTGGCAAATTAGGCAACTTTACCAATAGCTGGTAAAGCTCGTTTTCTATCTCAGCAAGTTTCGTTTCATACGCTTTGCCGTTGGTTTTCAAGATTGAAGTTTCTGCTTTTTTTTCTTCAGCTTCCGTTCTTTTGCCAGCTTTCATCAGCTCCCCTATTTCTTTGGCATAGCGGTTCGATTCAGTCAATATTTTTTCCAATTCCTGCTGTATTTTACGCTTCTCATCATCAAAAGCTATGATTTGGTGTACTTCCTGAGCTGCATTTTTATAATTTTTCTTGGTAAGTCCTGCTATGGTTTTCTCCTGATTTTCCCTGATAAAAGGTAATTGTAACATGTCAATCGATTCTTTGTGTTGTGTGATGGTAATGATGGCAAAACTATACTATTAAGCCCAATGAATAGAAAATCGATATAAATAATTTCCGATATGTTTTGCTTATTGAATCGCTCTAGCTAATATTACAGCATAATGCGCAAATCGCTATTATTCACCCTATCGCTACCTAGTTTATTTTTCTGGTATTGCATACACAAGTAGTTCTCAACTGAGCATCTCATTTTATTTTCAACACACATTGTTTCTTTTCAAAAAGCAATATAATCCCCCCACATCTCTATAATGTATAATATCGAGGAACTCGACCTCAAGCTCATTTCCGAATTGAAGGACATAGCTGAAAAATTGGATGTTAAAAACGCCAAGAAACTAGCCAAAGAAGAATTGGTTTATAAAATCCTTGACCAGCAAGCCAAGACTCCAGAGGCAGTAGAAAAACCTGCCTCAACAGGAAAATCTTCGGCTATTCGCCCCAGAACCAAGTCGGCCGACCAGCTGGCCGAAGCGGCTGCCACAGCAACAGCCATTAATGAACGTAAAAATACTCGGCAGCCTGCCAACCCAAAGCAACCTCCGCTAGGCTTTACCGTGCAAACCGCCCCACCCAAAGAAGAATTTATATTGAAGGTAGATGATTACTTTGAAGAAGCAATCAAACCTGCCGAACAACAAGAAAATACGCCTGTGTTTGAAAATGTTGAAGTGCAACAAGCCCCTTTAGAGATCCGCGAGCCAAGATTGGAACGTAACAACAACGGTGGAAACGGCAGCCAAGCTAAAAAAATAGGTAGAGACTTCGATGGTATTATTGTAAATGAAGGCGTGCTGGAAATAATGTCGGAAGGCTATGGTTTCCTTCGTTCACCAGATTACAACTACTTGGCTTCCCCAGACGATATATATGTGTCGCCCTCTCAAATCAAATTGTTTGGCTTGAAAACAGGAGACACAGTAAAAGGACAAATTCGCCCGCCAAAAGAAGGTGAAAAATATTTTGCCCTTTTGAAAGTTGAAACAGTGAATGGCAAAACTACAGAAGAAGTGCGCGACCGTATTCCGTTCGAATACCTTACTCCCCTATTCCCGCAGGAAAAATTAAACCTTAGCACGCATCCTAATATTCTCTCTACCAGAATGTTGGACTTATATGCTCCCATTGGAAAAGGCCAAAGAGGAATGATAGTGGCACAGCCCAAAACTGGAAAAACGGTGTTGTTAAAGGAAATAGCTAATGCCATAGCCGAAAACCACCCAGAAGTATATTTGATTGTGTTGCTGATAGATGAACGCCCTGAAGAAGTAACTGATATGCAACGGAGCGTAAAAGCAGAAGTAATAGCTTCTACTTTTGATGAACAAGCCGAACGCCACGTAAAAGTAGCTACCATTGTGCTTGAAAAAGCCAAACGATTGGTAGAATGCGGCCACGATGTGGTGATATTGCTCGATTCGATTACCAGATTGGCCAGGGCTTATAATACCGTAGTGCCTTCGTCAGGTAAAATATTGTCGGGTGGTGTAGATGCCAATGCACTTCACAAACCCAAACGCTTTTTCGGTGCAGCTCGTAATACTGAAAATGGCGGCTCACTTACCATCATCGCAACGGCATTGATAGAAACAGGCTCAAAAATGGACGAAGTGATATTTGAAGAATTTAAAGGCACAGGCAATATGGAATTGCAACTAGATCGCCAGTTGGCCAACAAACGTGTGTTCCCAGCCATCGATATTCCTGCATCAGGTACTAGAAGAGAAGATCTGTTGATGACAGCCGATGAACTGAACCGTGTGTGGATACTTCGCAAATACATGAGCGATATGACAGCCAAAGAGGCCATGGAATTCATGCTAGGCAAAATGAAAGGCACACGTAGCAACGAAGAGTTTTTGGCTACTATGAACGGGTAGTACTTCTGTACTGCTTTACAAGTTATCTAACAATACTTTAATAAAAAAAAGTGCCATACAGATTAGAAACCTGCATTGCACTTTTTTTTGCCTTTGTGGAGCTTTCTATGCAACAATAAACTTGGTCTTCAGCGAGAAATGTTGATCATTTAACTTATTCCTAAGTGAATTTTGTGTTTTCGATTATCATGCAATTCAAAAGTTGCATACAAATGCTTTTTGCATTTCACTATCGCACTTCATTTAGCTCTTAACTCGCACAAAAAACCAAAACCCTCCCAAGTTGCAGAATCTTGGAAGGGTTTTACTGGTTATTTAGTCCTTTATAAACCAAACGGTAGTTGATTTATTTGGGTTTAAAGAGGTGTAAACCTCTTTGTTTTGGTTGAAATCGTAGTAATCTCCACGATATCTATAATAGTTGCAGCCATAACCTGCTACATACACTGTATCACCTGACTTAAAATCAGCAGGAAGACTTTGAATGTCTTTACTCATGTCTAAAAACAACAAAGTATCAAACGATACAGCTGAATTTAAACCCAAAGAAAGCTTGTTGTTGTAGTCTCTTGGGGCAAACATATAGTTATCAAAGCTTACATTTTTGGATTTAGAGTAGAAAAATATGAAGCTTTGATTATCATAAGCGTAAACCAAATTAAAATTTGGTCTATTTATACCTTCATTTTTCTGCTGGGCAGAATAGGTAAATAAAAAATTCTCAGAGGTAATTGTGATAACATAATTGCCGTCAAAATACGGTATCGATATATCCACCCCTATTACCTCTTTCAACCTTACTTTACTTATTTCAGCTAATTGATCCCATGTATAAAATAGGGAATCAGAATAGTTACCGTTGAATTTATTATTCTCATTGGGAAGTATTTGCAATGAGTAATATTTCATCTCACCAAATCCTGATTTTGAAATCGACACGTTGTATGTGCCCGTGGGAATACCAGTGAAAGTAAAACTGCTTTCTGAATTGGTGAGTGTTGTATAGTTAGTGCCTTCGAATTTAACCAATGCATTTCCCGCTGTAGTGTACAAGGGTGTGTGATGCTCTAGCCTAAATTTGTATTCGACTTTTTGGGGCCTGAAAGTACTGCGCCTACAGCCCCAATTAGATTTCCTGTTTCTTTAGGAGCGGGATCTCCCTTTTCATTTTTGCATCTGGATAAAAACAAGCCCAATGCCAATATTGCAATAAAATGCCTTGCGTGTCAAAATCTCGGTCAGTTATGTGTATACGTTATAAATAATTGTCGTGAATGCGTATGCAATCGATAGGGATGATCGCTAAGTTTGATCAAAATATGAAACAATGAGGTAACAAGACGAATATAATTTTAAAAAGTTAATACTAGATTATTATAACATTAATCCAAAAATTTTCAAATGGCCACAAAGGATTTGTTTCATGCACAATTTTAAATAAAGTAAGGACGCCAATCTCATTTTAAACATAATCAGCTCTTAAATGATCAATCTGCACTTTATGTCAGCTACAATCAAATACGCTCCACTACTTTAGCTCCCATGGCATTGGTGCCTAATATTTTTTCGGCAGGGGTTGTTCTATCGGCTATATCTCCAGTTCTAAAGCCGTCTTTTAGTGTTTTATCTATTGCGGCAATAATGTTGTCGGCTTCGGTTTTCATTCCAAACGATATATCTAGCATTAAAGCAACAGATAAAATAGAAGCGAGAGGATTGGCTATACCTTTTCCAGCTATATCGTGGGCCGAACCATGTATAGGCTCATAAAACCCTATACTATCGCCTATCGAAGCCGATGCTAACATGCCCATAGAGCCAGCTATTTGCGAAGCCTCATCTGTAAGTATATCGCCAAATAGATTAGCAGTAACTACTACATCAAATTTTTTCGGATCTTTTATTAATTGCATGGCCGCATTGTCTATAAACATGTGTTCAACCGCAACTTCAGGGTAGCGCTTTGCAACTTCTTGCACTACCTCTCGCCACAGGCGTGACGACTCCAACACATTGGCTTTATCTACCGAACAAAGGGTTTTCTTTCTGGTCATTGCCGCTTCAAATGCCTTTATTGCTATGCGTTCCACCTCGTAGGCACTGTATATCATAAGGTCGGAGGCCGTTTTGCGGTCGTCACTTCTTTTTTTCTCTCCAAAATACACATCGCCTGTAAGTTCACGAAAAAAGAGGATGTCGGCACCTTTCAATATTTCGGGTTTTATGCTTGATGCCCCCAATAGTTCATCAAACAGCTTGATAGGTCGAAGATTGGCATATAAGCCAAGTTCTTTTCGTATTTTCAACAGCCCTTGTTCTGGTCGCACTTTTGCGCTAGGGTCATTGTCGTATTTTATGTGTCCGATAGCACCAAACAGTATGGCATCGCAGTTTTTTGCCTTGGCCAGCGTTTCGTCAGGCAGTGGGTTTCCGGTGGCTTCTATGGCTGTGTGTCCCATTATGGCTTCATCGAAGGCAAAGTAATGGCTATATTTTTGGCCAATAGTCTCTAATACTTTTTTGCCCCATGTAGTCACTTCTTGACCTATGCCATCGCCCGGAATTACAAGTATTTTTTTGTTCATTAGTATGTATTAATTGTTTATTAGTATATGAAAAAGATTGCTGCATACAGGAATTCTACGTGCAATTTGGGTGCGAATTACATAGCTTTCAAGCTCATATCCAAGCTCTTGTACGAATGTGTCAGTGCCCCTACGGAAATATAATCAACGCCCGTCTCGGCTATTTCTTTGATGGTTTCAAGTGTAACCCCACCCGATGCCTCAGTGGCCACTTGCCCGTTTATCAATTCAACAGCCTCTCTCAGCATGGCATTGGGCATATTGTCGAGCAATATGCGATGGACAGTGTCGAATTGCAACACTTCGCATACTTCAGCCAATGTGCGGCATTCGATCACTATTTTCAAATCAAGATTATGGCTGCTCAGGTACTGCATGGAGTTTGTGAGGGCATTTTTTATGCCGTTGGCGTAGTCGATATGATTGTCTTTTATCAATACCATGTCGTACAATCCAAACCGATGGTTTACGCCACCGCCTATGCGTACGGCCCATTTTTCCATCATACGAAAGTTGGGCGTAGTCTTGCGGGTGTCGAGCAATTTGGCTCTGGTGTGGCTTATTTTTTGGTTGTAGGCGTGGGTAAGTGTGGCAATGGCACTCATGCGTTGCAGGCAATTGAGCACCAACCGCTCGGCAGTAAGTATGGCAATGCTATTGCCTTGCACCCACAGACCTACATCGCCTTTTTGTATAGCATCCCCATCTTGCTTAAAGTATTGCAGCTCCAAATCGGGGTTTACAGCCTCAAATATGTATTTAGAAAGCTCCAATCCTGCCACTATTCCCGATTCTTTGCATATCAATTGGGCTTTCCCTTGCTGCGTGCTGGCAATAGTGGCTAAAGAAGTGGCATCACCAGCACCTACATCTTCTGAAAGGGCTGAGTGAATAAATAAATAAAGGCGTTGATCGCTGATGTATTCGGGTAGCATGCCGCAAAAATAAGCAGCCTTCGCAATTTTTACATCAGCTAATCCAATTATTAAGCAATTCGGCAAGTCTTTGTTTTCCGATAGGCTTCACTATGTATCCAGAGATTGCACCTATCTCATTGGCTCGCTCCACATCCCTGCTATCAACAGATGAACTAACCATGTAGATCGTAATTGACTTTGGCAAAGTGGCTTTTAGAACAATGTACTCTTGCAAAAACTCCCATCCGTCCATCACTGGCATATTTACATCTAAGAATATAACATCAGGTAAATTAATAGAGTTATCCTTCTAAGTTTTAATGTAATCAATGGCTTTTAGTCCATTGGAAAAGATGATGACCTTATTTACCAAATTTGTCTTTTGCAATTCCATTTTGGCAGTAAACTGATAAATGTCATCATCGTCTACGATGCAAACTGTTTCTATTTTGCTTTCCATCTGTCGTTGTGGTTATTAAAGTGAATAGTAAATTTTGTTCCTTTATCTACTTGGCTATCAACGGAAATAGAGCCACCCATGGTTTCAACTTGGTTTTTGGTGATAAATAATCCCACTCCTTTCGAATCAGGATGCTCATGGAATGTTTTATTTAGGCCAAATATTTTATTCCCATGCCTTTTCAGGTCTATTCCAAGGCCGTTGTCTTGACAAAGTAGGCTAAATATGCCGTCTTTATCAATTTCTGTCCAAAAAACAATATGAAGCTTTCTTTCTGGTGCCCTATATTTTATTGCATTGGTGAGCAAATTAAGCACCACGCTTTCAAGATATATCTTGGGATACAGTATAGCTTCACACTGGCTGAAATCATATTCTATTTCTGCCCCCGCTTGCAATATCTGCATTTCTAAGTTGGTCAGGTGGTCTTTCAGTACATCTTCAAACCGCAGCATTTCTTTCTCCACCTCAGTGTTTTGCCTTATTTGCACTACATGGGTAAGATCAGCGACTGTTGTAGATAGCTTTTCGAAAGCGACAAATACTTTTTGAATAAGTAGGGTACGGATATCTGCATTATTTTCATCTTGAAACAGCGCCAGTAACGATGCCAAATTTGCCACAGGCGATCGCAAATTGTGAGAAACTATGTAAGTGAAATCTTCCAAGATACGCCTCTCCTTTTCCAGTTTTATTGCCAGCATTTTAAGATTCGCGACATTTTGAACCAACTCAATTTCATTTAGTTTTTGCAGGGTAATATCTTTGGTCACCGTAATTACATCTTCAATCTTAAGGCTTTTCTCATCTTTCATGGGTACAACAGTCATAGAAAAATAGCCTTGACTAAGCGTATTGGTATGGCTAGTAAACTCATATTGTTGTGTCTGAGTTGTTTCAAAGGCCTTTTTTATAGAGGAAATAAAGATATTTGTGCTTTCCGAATTGTCACTTTTTGACACTTCTTCTACGTGCTTGCCAATTATATCTTCAATTTTAATATTTCGAACCTTCAATATCGAATCATTCATAAATTGGTATTTCAAATCTTTGCTTATTCTGGTAATGATATCGGGGTTGTTATTTACCAGGGCTTTAAATTGCTTTTCACTGTCAGATAGCTTGTCGTATGCCATGGCCAGCTCTTTGGTCTGTTCATCAATAATAAATTGCAATTGCTCGGGCGATTTATATTCCAACGCCCTTGGCAAATACTTATATAGCACAAAAACAGTAACCCAAGAAACTACTGCAGTAGCTGAAAGAACTACTGCATTGAACCTATACATGGGAAACCAAAATATCACAGCATCAATCAGGTGTGTGGAGCCACAAAAGAGAATAAATAAAATAAACCAAACAATTATATGTTTGAAAATAAGGGGTTTTCTCTTAGAGATGAAAAAATGAAGCAAAACTGGAATGGTAAAATAGGCAGCCCAAATCGCTATGTTCGCTATTATATAAATCCAACCATGAGCTGTAGTCCACTGGCCACAAACCCAGCGGGGCATGAATCCATTTGCATTAAAAAGATTGGTAAAGAATTCAAAAAGAGAATCCATAATTAGAAGGTTTATTTTGGTAAAACCCAAGTAGCTACTCTTCACTTGTTTGTGACCCCACCCCAACACCTCTCGGAAAAGTAGAGGAGCTTTTTGAAAAAGAATGTAGCTATCTGGGCCTTTCTGTTAGTTTTTACATACTAAAAATAAGCATCAGCACTTCACTCCAATCTGTGATAACTTCATTTCTTCTACCCCTTGATACTAATTTGATTTTGTCAGTTAAAGCACATAAAATTAGAAACTTTGGTTAAAAGAAAGAAATTATTCTACACCATACCAGTAAACATACGCTAACATGCAGCACCTTTTTTCACCGTTGAAGTGATGTGCAACAGTAAACGGTTTATAAAAATGACATCAAAAAAAAGTATGCCATGTCGGCAAGAATTGTTAGAGTCAACAGCAATCGTCACAGCAAGTGAGTAGTTTGATAGGAGCTGTATTGTTCTTTACCTATAAAAACAAGTGTAAAAAAACGGCTTTAGTATTTAATAATTAAAGGGTTTCGCCTAATTTCGCATTTCAAAACAAAGCATATCCCTTATATAATTCATAAAATTTACCAATGAGAGAGGTACAAATGAGAGAAGCCCTTCGCGAAGCCATGAGCGAAGAAATGCGAAAAGATCCAAGCATTTATTTGATGGGCGAAGAAGTAGCCGAATACAACGGGGCTTATAAGGTGAGTCAGGGGATGCTTGACGAGTTTGGTGCAAAGCGAGTGATAGATACTCCAATAGCTGAATTGGGCTTTACAGGCATAGGCATAGGTTCGTCTATGAACGGCCTTAGGCCTATCATTGAGTTTATGACTTTTAACTTTTCGCTTGTAGCGATAGATCAGATAATAAATAGTGCAGCCAAGATGATGTCGATGACTGGAGGGCAATTTTCATGCCCTATCGTGTTCAGAGGCCCCACCGGAAGTGCAGGCATGTTGAGTTCACAACATTCGCAAGCATTCGACAACTGGTTTGCCAACACGCCAGGATTGAAAGTGGTGGTGCCATCTAACTGTGCCGATGCAAAAGGTTTATTAATTTCTTCGATTCGCGACAACGACCCAGTGATATTCATGGAATCGGAGCAAATGTATGGCGACAAAGGTATGATTCCCGATGGCGAATATTCCATACCCATAGGCGTAGCCAACATGATAAAAGAAGGTAAAGATGTAACGATAGTGAGCTTTGGTAAAATGATACCCAGAGTAGTAATGCCAGCAATTGAAGAGTTAGAAAAACAAGGTATAAGTGTAGAATTGATAGATTTGCGAACTATTCGCCCCATAGATTATGCCGCTGTTGTGAATTCTGTAAAGAAAACCAACAGATGCGTGGTAGTAGAGGAAGCCTGGCCTCTGGGTTGTATAGCCACTGAAATCACCTATCATTTGCAACGGTACGCTTTCGATTATTTAGATTCTCCAGTTATCAGGGTCACCTTCAAAGATTTGCCCTTGCCTTACGCCCCTACATTGATCGAAGAAATAATGCCGACACCTGCAAAAGTGGTAAATGCGGTAAAGCAAGTGCTCTACAAAAACTAATACGCAGCTATGCCATAATTTGAACTAAAAATTCCCGTTTGAAACTTATCAGATGGGAATTTTTTATTTGGGCTCGGCATATCCCATTATCATTTCAGCAGATAAAATCCAATATTCGTAATGGGAATCAATCAATTTATAAATGTTTTATTAGCAACTCATTCGCTGATGTTGATATGCCACGCTGTAAATTCGCAAGCGAATCAAAAAACCTATTACGATAAAGACAAATACCTGCTCAAGGAAGATTATTATGTGAATAATCGAAAAGACAAAGTGCTAGAAGGGCATTATGCACGATTTTTTTCCAACGGCAGCCCCGAACTTATAGGTAAATATACAAAAGGCAAAAAAGATTCTGTTTTTACCGAATATCACGAAAATGGAAATCTAAAAGCCCAAATGCAATTTAATAAAAATAAGAAAAATGGGGCATTTGCTATTTTCAACGAAGATGGAAACCTATTTCAAAACGGTAGATATGCCTCCGATTCGCTTATCGATACCCTGTTTACTTATTATCCTTCTGCCATTTTGAAAACTAAGGCAACATTTGGCAATGACAAAATCAATGGCAAACTCATCACCTATTATGAATCGGGCAATTTGAAACAAATAGCCGATTACCAAGAAAATAAACCCAACGGACTCACAATCGACTTCTATACAAATGGCTTCACAATGGCCGCTGAAACTTATTTTTCAGAGGGCAAGCTCAATGGGTTGTATAAAACCTACTACCCAAATACTAGCTTAGAAACCAATGGCACTCACAAAAACGGAGTGAAACACGGCATCTGTAAAAACTATTTCGAATCTGGAAAACCTGCTATGGAAGCCAACTATAGTGAAGGCATTCTAGACGGAAAGGCCACTTCTTATTATGAAGCAGGCAGCAAGAAAGGCGAATTCTTCTACACCAAAGGCACAAAAGAAGGCTACTACACTTTGTACTGGATAAACGGCAATAAAAAAGAAGAAAACGTGGTTGACAATACCATCCAAACTGAAAATAAAAAACTCTATTTTCCTTCAGGGATATTGGCAGCTACCCAACAATGGGCAGGATTGAAAAAAACTGGCAGTTGGAAATACTTTTACAGAAGCGGAAAAGATAGTATCGCAGAGATATACAAAGAAAGCAAAATATGGGATGAGCGGATGGTGTACTTCCCTACTGGCAAATTGTACCAAAAGCAACTATGGTTCAATGGATTTAGACAAGGAATCACCACCCAGTTCTCTGCAGCAGGAACTATAAAATCTGAGGCCACCTATGCAAGAAACGATTTGAAAGGACTTGCCCGAAACTACCACGACAACGGAAAACTGGAATCTGAAGGTAATTTAATATTTGGCAAAAAGTCGGGTGCTTGGAATTACTACGATAAAGCAGCTAAGCTCAACAAGATTTCTTATTTCAGAATGGATAAATTGCTTCGCACCGAAACCATAGCTAAAAATAAAGCCCTGAAACCTGCCAAAATTGAAAATGTAGAAACCTTAATTGCACAGCCCTCAAAAAATACCAAAGCGAAAACGCAACCAACTGCTAAAAAGCAGAATGAAGAAAAAAAACTATACTTATACAAGCCCAATCAGCCTGCGAAGAAAAAATAAAAACACCCCCTCGATCGGCACTGGAAGCGTGTTTTAATGGGACTATCGATTGTAAACTAGCAGCATGCCACGCAGGTTTTGGAGTTTGCGAAGTGGTACATTAGTGAATACATTTGCTAACGACACCAATTCCAATAGAAATTATAGTAAATTTGAAGCCTAAAGTTTGAATAATAGTAAATGATAGTAGTAACAGGTGCTGCCGGATTTATTGGCAGTTGTTTAATTTCAAGGCTGAATGCAGATAATTTTAATCACATAATCGCTGTTGATGATTTTAGCAAACTAGTTAAATTGCCCAACCTCGAAGGCAAAAAAGTACGAGAAAAAGTAGAGCGTAACGATTTTTTTCTTTGGCTTCAAAAAAACAATAGGCATGTAGAGTTCATTTTCCACATAGGTGCCCGCACCGACACCACTGAGTTTGACAAAGCCTTATTTGACGAGCTGAATGTAGCCTATTCAAAAAGAATTTGGAACGCATGTGTCGATTATCACATTCCATTGGTGTATGCTTCTTCGGCAGCTACTTATGGTTTAGGCGAATTGGGCTACGATGATGATGAAGCCTTGATCTCGCAATTGAAGCCGCTCAACCCTTATGGCAATTCAAAATTAGAATTTGATATTTGGGCTTTACAGCAAGCCAAAAAACCTTTTTTCTGGGCAGGATTAAAATTCTTCAATGTATATGGCCCCAATGAATATCATAAAGGAAGAATGGCATCCGTGATTTTCCATGCGTTTAACCAAATAAAGGCAACTGGTGAAATAAAACTATTCCGTTCTCACAATGAAAACTACAAGGATGGGGAACAGCTGAGGGATTTTATTTATGTAAAAGACCTATTGGAGGTATGCATTTTCTTGATGCATCATAGAAAAGACCCAGGGATATACAATTTGGGAACAGGCAAGGCCAGAACTTTTCTAGATTTAGGAAGAAACGTTTTCAAAAGCATGCATTTGCCCGAAAACATTGAATACATAGACACCCCAGTAGATATTCGCGACAAATACCAATACTTCACTGAGGCTAAGATAGAAAAATTATTGTCTATTGGCTATGCCAAAGGTTTTCATAGCTTGGAAGAGGGTGTGGAAGAGTATGTTGCTAGTTATTTGAATACAAATACATACTATTGACCTTTTTTTATCCTCTTTTACTAATTTCAGACATCTGATTTACTACCAGCAGATTAGAAACGACAACAAAATTGAAATTCATAACCACAAAAATTCAGCAATTATTTAAAAACGAAGAGGTTTTAAAGATTTCTAAAAATATTGGATGGTTGTTTTTTGATAAAGTACTGCGAATGGGTGTTGGGTTATTCATAGGTGTATGGATAGCTAGATATTTGGGGCCTGAACAATATGGCCTATGGAATTATGCCATAGCCTTTACTGCCATTTTTGGTGCGGTAGCCAGTTTAGGACTAGATTCAATTGTGATTCGCGAATTAATCAGGACTCCAGAGAATACAAATGTGCTTCTCGGCACAACTTTCTACCTCAAGCTTTCGGCAGGACTCTTGGCTTGTGCATTTCCTGTTATAATTATCTATGTTACCAATCCCCACGATTCGTATTTGTTGTGGATAGTTGCTGTTACATCCGCACAATTTATTTTTCTTTCAATAGATACCGTAGATATTTTTTATCAGTCTAAGATTCTTTCAAAATACACCGTAATAGCAAAAAACAGTTCATTTATTGTGTTTTCAGTATTAAAGTATCTGCTGATAATGTACAATGCACCTTTAATTTTTTTTATTTATTTCACTACAGGTGAAGTAATATTGGCCTCAGTTTTATTAGCAATAAGTTACTATTGTACGGTAGAAACCAAAATAAATTGGAAACACAACTTTGTAATTGCCAAAGAACTATTAAATCAAAGCTATCCAATCATATTTTCAGGAATAATTATTATGGTTTATATGAAAATAGACCAAATTATGCTCGGAAATATCTTGGGCAATAAAGCCGTAGGGGAGTATTCGGCAGCTATTAAAATATCTGAAATATGGTATATGGTGCCTACAATTGCTATTTCTTCTCTTGCTCCCTTTTTAACAAAAATTAAAATGGAAAATCAAATTGTTTATTATAAAAATTTACAAAAACTATTTACTTTTATGTTGTGGGCTAGCCTGATTGTATCGGTAATCTTTTTATTTGCCTCCGATCCTTTAATAAAAATATTATTTGGAGCCCAATACGCACACGCTTCGATGATTTTGAAAATTCATATATGGAGCTCTGTTCCTGTTTTCTTTGGATCAGCGTGGTCTTGTTGGATAATAATAGAGAATAGGCAAAAAATAACGTTCATAACCCACACCTCAGCTTCTGTACTCAATATAGCATTAAATATTTACCTTATTCCGCTAATGGGCGTTACGGGTGCGGCTGTGGCAACTATTATTTCATACGCAGTAGGCCTATTTACTGCAATGACACTTTATAAAGCTAAAATTGCATTTAACTTTTTGAAAAATGCACTTATACTGAAATTCTAAATTATCAATATGTTATACGCAGAATCGGAGTGGTTTAAAAAGGTATTGAATAAATACATAGAACGAGACAGGGCTATAGTATTAAATATAGGTTCGAGCACTAAAGAATTCAGAGAAACGGAGCAACCTTATGTACAAGAAAATGTCTTTGATGTATTAGCAACTAAAAATGCAACAGTTTTAAATGTTGATCTGAAAGAAGAAGCAGGAGTTGATTTAGTAGGAGATGTAACTGATGCTGAATTTATAAAAAAGCTCTATGGAATTACCCCGAATGCCATTATATGTTCCAATCTCTTAGAACATTTGACTATCAGAGAACTTTTTTGCAATTCTCTCATTAAAATAATGAATAAAGACACGTACTTGATAGTCAGTGTCCCTTACAGTTTTCCATATCATCCCGATCCCATCGATACACTTTATAGGCCTTCACCACAAGACCTAAAAGTTTCTTTTAAGGAATTAGAGATCATTGAATCAAAAATTGTACAATGCGGTACTTTTTTTAATTTTATTCATAAAAATGTACCACTAAAACTAAAGGTTAAATACCGGGTTTTTGCTCTTATCCGACTGCTACTACCATTTTATAAGAGCGACACCTGGAAAGACAATCTGTGGAATTTTAAAAGTATATCAGCTACATGCGTAGTGTTTAAACTAAAAGGTATTTAATTGAAAATCGTTTGTTGTATAGATAGAAAATACATTCAACATCTTTGTGTGATGTTGGTTTCATTGTTTGAGAATAATGGTCAAAACCAAATTTTAATCTATCTTATTTTTGACGACTTGAATCAAAAAGAAAAAGAATCGATTAAATATTATGTTGCTAAATATGAACAAAACGTAATTTTTATCCAAATTTCACCCGAAAGATTTCAGCACTTTAGCATTTCAGAACATATATCTTTTGCTACATATTTTAGAATTCTAATCCCCGAGGTAATAGATTCTTCGATTGAAAAAGTACTTTACTTAGATACTGACATTGTAGTGGCGCAAAATATTATGGAGCTATGGAATGTAGATATAACAAATTATCACTTTGCTGCTATACCAGAGCCTACTTTTAATGAGCATGCGAGACTAGATATACCCTTCGGTGCTAAATACTTCAATGCTGGAATTTTATTGATTAATCTGAAAAAATGGAGAGAAGAGAAGGTTTCCAATCAGGTATTGAATTTTATAGATGCCAATGCTGAAAAAATTATTTTTTGGGATCAAGATGCTTTAAATGCAGTTTTGTACAATAAATGGTTAGCCCTTCCATTAAAATGGAATCAACAAAGTGTCTTTTTTGAAAAAGAAATTTCAAACACACGTATTGACAAAACAGAACTAAGAGAAGCCATTAGAAATCCAAGCATTATTCATTTTACAGGAGCTTCAAAACCATGGGAATACATAAATTTTCATCCATTTAAATATAAATATTTCCAATATTTAAAGCAAACACAGTGGAAAACTTATACATTTAGAGATAAATCTCTTAAAAATGTTCTTTTAAAATTAGTGTTCAAAATAATGTTTATGTTTGGTCACTCGAGAAACGATACTGACAAAATAATTAAGTCTTTTAAAAGAAACGTTCTTCATATATCAGAATTCAGCTAATGTTACTGACCGATCAATTCTCAACCCCTATCCTCTTTTTAGTATTTAACCGCCCAGATACTACCCAAAAAGTATTTGACTCTATTAGAAGTCAACGACCAACTAAATTGTATATAGCTGCCGATGGTCCAAGGAGTGGCAAACCAAATGAAGCCGAAAAATGCAATGAAGTGAGAAACATCGTTTCTGATATAGATTGGGACTGTGATGTTAAAACATTGTATCGTGCGGAAAACCTTGGTTGCAAAGTTGCGGTAAGCAGTGCCATTTCTTGGTTTTTTAACAATGAAGAAGAAGGAATTATTCTAGAAGATGATTGCTTGCCAGATGATACATTTTACAATTACTGCTCTCTTCTATTGGAAAAATACAGATTTGATGATAAAGTAATGCATATCGGTGGAGTGAAC
>Ga0163144_10006170_pt1 | contig 26517 bp, 21 predicted proteins | sample OliLak19BULKMAT1_FD_123175 | JGI IMG/M metagenome (GOLD analysis project Ga0163144, IMG submission 123175) | Freshwater microbial mat bacterial communities from Lake Vanda, McMurdo Dry Valleys, Antarctica - Oligotrophic Lake LV.19.BULKMAT1 | ecosystem: Environmental > Aquatic > Freshwater >...
GAATATCCGCCATGAGTTGGTGGAATATCTGCCAGATGATGGTGGAATTTCCGCCGGTTGGGCCGATGATTGTGGTGTGATTGAACGACGCGCCCTGAAACAACTTGAGACCGCGGCTGGTGATACACCGGTGGTGCTTATCCATGGGCCACGGCAGACGGGGAAGACGACGCTGGCGAGGCAGCTGGGCGGGCGGACGTATTACACGTTTGACGATTTGGAACTGGCGAGTGCGGCGCGGCGCGACCCCGGGGGGTTTGTCGCCTCGCTGCGGGGGCCGGTGGTGCTGGACGAGGTGCAGCTTGTGCCGGAGATTTTTCGCGCCATCAAGGCGACGGTGGATGTGGATCGGACGCCGGGGCGGTTTGTGCTGACGGGGTCGGCGGATGTGCTTTTGCTGCCGGGGCTTTCGGATTCACTGGCGGGGCGGATGGAGATCGTGCCGCTGTGGCCATTTTCACAGGGGGAGTTGCTCGGCGTGCGCGAGACGTTTATCGATCGCGCGTTTGCGCGGACGACGCCGAAGCAGCGCACGGGCGGAGGGGCGGGAACGGGGAAGGCGGGGGGGGCGGTTGGGGCGGGGGTGCGGGGGGAGAAGCGACAGAAGGACCGGGCGGGAGTGGTTGACCTTGCGGAGCTGGTGCTGAGGGGGTCGTTCCCGGAAGTGGTCGCGCGCAAGACCGAGTCGCGGCGGACGGCGTGGTTTGATGCGTATGTTGACACGATCACGAAGCGTGATATCGCGGCGTTGTCGCAAATTGAGGGGCTGAGCGAAGTACCTCGGTTGTTTGAGATGCTGGCGGTGCGGACATCGCAGCTGGTGAACACGGCGGACTATTCGCGGACACTCGGCATTGCGAACTCGACGCTCCGGCGGTATCTGACGCTGCTGGAGATGGCGTTCATGATCGTGCCGCTGCGGGCGTGGTCAAACAACAAGGGCGTGCGGCTGGCGAAGGCGGCGAAGCTGCATGTGGTGGATGCGGGGCTGGCGGCGGCGCTGGCGAAGGTGGGGCCGGGGCATTTGCGCGACGACCGGACGTTTCTGGGGCCGCTCCTGGAGACGTTTGTGGCCATGGAACTGACGAAGCAGCGGGCGTGGTCTGCGCTGCGGCCGACGATCATGCACTTTCGGTCGCACGCGGGGCCGGAGGTTGATCTTGTCCTCGAGGCGAATGCGGGGCAGATTGTGGGCGTGGAGGTGAAGGCGAGTTCGAACGTTGAGCGGCGCGATGCGTCGGGGTTGTTGGCGCTGGCGGAATTGGCTGGGCCGAAGTTCGTGCGCGGGATCGTTCTTTACAACGGCAAGCACCTGCTGCCGCTGGCGGAGAATATCTGGGCGTGGCCAATTCAGGAGTTGTGGGCGGAGTAGGGCGCGGGCGAGGCGGCGACGGAGGTCGGCGGAACTGTCGCGGTGCGATACCCCCACCGCAGCCAGGCACCACCGGCGGCGGCCATGACGACATTCGCGACGACCTCGGCGAGCGAGGCGGTGAGGACCACGACGGTGAGATCGGGGACGCCGAGAGCGGCCATGACGCCGATCGTGCCGCCCTCACGCACGCCCGCCACGCCGGTGGGCGTGGCCGCCTGCAGGAAGAAGTAGGTTGAACCGGCGAGCACGGCTTGGCTGGGCTCAAGGGCCACGCCGCAAACCTGGGCCGCGATATAGAGCCGGACGGCTTGCGAAGCCACATCGAGCGTGCGGAGCAGGAGCATCTGAGCGACGGTGGCGGGGGAACCGAGCATGGCGGTGCCGCCGTGAAGGTGGCGGAAGCGGGCGCTGGTGAGGACACGGTCGAGAAAGGCGATGCGCAGGACGCCGGCAGCGCGGCGGATGCGTTGCAGCCCGCGCTCGCCGGCGAGGGCGCGGGCGATGATGACGATGAGGGCGCCGGCAAGCAGCATTCCGACGGCGCTGGTGACGAACCAGAGCGCGTCGATCGTGCCGCGCCAAAGGCTGGCGAGGAGGGGAGGAGCAAGGGCGGTGAGGATGAGGGCGGCGGTCGCGGCGAACCACGCGGCGATGACGAGCAGGGGCACACGATCGTGGCGGTGGTGCCAATAGATGCGGAAGGCGAGGCCGATTTTGAAGGGGAGGTAGCTGATGACGCTGACGACGCCGTTGACGGCGACGGCATCGGTGCGGCGGAGGCGCTGGACGGGCCGGAGGACGGCGGCGAAGCCGAGACCGCCGAGGGTGACGGTGGCGAAAGAGCAGGCGAGGAGGGCGGCGACTTGCCACCAGCTTGCGGCCGCGAGCCGCTCAAGCTGCGCGGCACTTTCGGGCCGGGTGAAGGCGCGGTACACCACGAACACGAGGATGCTGAGGCAAACGATGAAGCCGATGATCTGTCCGGCGATGCGGAGCGGGCTTTGGCGGCGCGGGCGCAGGGCGGAGAGCACGGCGGGCACCGATTGGGGCTCGGAGCGCGGATCGGTCAACGCTGCACCAGACCTTGGCGCTCGGCGGGCGGCACTTTGAGCCGGAAAAGCACGTGCGAGGAATCGGGCCAATCGCGAACGGGCTCGCCCCATTCGCGGATCCATGCCACCACGGCGGGGGGTGTGACATCGGGGTCGTACCAGCCGCTCACGTTGAGGCGAGTGAGTTCGCCGTAGTTGACAAGGACGTGATCAATGCCGGCTTTGCGAAAGTCACGGGTCCACTGCTCGGCATTGCCGGGGGTGCGGCGCATGGCGCGGCCGAGCGGAGATTCGTCGTAGGTGGTGTGATAGAGGACGGGGCGCGAGTAGAACATTGGGGTCGAATCACCAAGGAGATAGACTTTGGCGCCGGGGGGGAGGGCGAGGTTGATAAATGCTTCGGGCCCCAGCAGGTCCATCAGGGCGAGTCGCTCGCCTTGGCTGGACCGGGCGAGTTCTTCACGGATGCGCTCGCCGGTCCGGCCGGAGGTGCCCTCGGGCAGGAACAGGTTGGGAAGGGCGACGGTGATGCCGTCGGTTCGCGTGTAGCGGTTCTGCGAGAGGAAGAGCCGAGCGCTGTGAGCGCTCAGCAGGAGCGCGGCGACGACCCAGCCGCCGACACCGACACGCACAAGGAAGCCGGGGCGGTTGTCGCTTTCGGTGGGATCAGCGGCATCAGCCGAGAGCGGGCCGGGCGGACCAGCGTTCCCGCCCACGGCCACGCCCCCCGCCACGCCAATGGCGAGCACCCGCGCGATGGCCAGACCGATGCCGACCGAGAGCGGGACCGCCAGCGGCAACAGGAATCGCGACTGGCAGTGCGACAGCGCGAGCCACCAAGCGATGAACGCGCCCGAGCCGAGCAGCAGAATGAAGGCTGCGCGGCGGCTTGAACGTGAGGTGAGCGCGACGGCGAGCGCGACAGCGCCGGCGGGGAAGAAGAGTGACCACTGCTCGTGGAGGATGCCGCGGGGCTGGAGCGTGCCGCGGTCGGTGGTGGCGAGCCCCTCGCCGCGCGGGGCGAAGAGGAGTTCGACACGGTCGAGGAGTGTGCCGCCGGCGAAGTGCGCGCCGTTGAAGCGCGCGACTTGATCGGGCTTGGTGGTCCAGTGGCCGCGGCCAAAGAGGTTGGTGGCGGCGGGGAAGACGGGGTTGCTCGAGGCGGCGTAGTTGCGGACGAGGAAGGGGGCGATGGTGAGCATGCCGATGACGGCGGCGGCGGCGAGCGACTTGAACCAGCCGGCACGCAGGAACGCGGATTGGCTGGCGGGCGCGATGACGAGGAGCAGGCCGGCGAGTGGGACGGCGACGAAGAGGGCGGTGGGTTTGCAGGCCATGGCGACGCCGCAGAGGAGACCGATCGTGATGCCGCGGGGCCAGGTTGAGAGTGCGGGGCTGATGGCGGCGAGCATGGCACCGGCGAGCAGGGCATTCACGGCGAGTTCGTTGTAGGGCAGGGAGGCCGTGACGAGAACCCAAGGAACGGCGAGCATGACGGCGCCGGCAATGGCACCGGCTTCAGCAGCAGCGGCGGATCGCACAACGCGGGCGAAGCACTGGTTGATGAGGTGATAGACGATGCGGGCGGTGAGGAGCGCCGAGGCGATGGCAAAGAGGACGTGGAGGAGCTGGCAGCCGATGGCGCCGTGGCCATCGCCGCCGATGAGGCCACGGGGGGGGCCGCCGGCGACGGCGCTCATGGGTGTGCCGGCACCGGTCATGGCGGCGAGGTGGGTGAAGGCACTTTCAAAGTACGAAGGCAAGTAGGAGTAGACGTTGTGATCGAGGGGCCAGATGCGACCGGCGGACGAGGCCCATTCCTGGGGGAGCTGCAGGTGGTAGCTCATGGCATCGAAGCCGCGGGCTTCGCTCGACCAAAGGGCACCGATGGGGTTGGACGCGGCGACGAGGAGGAGCGCGACTGGGGCGATCCACAGCAGGGAGGCGCGTGGGAACGCGGGGAGGTTGGGGGCGTGGCGCAGGGCGGTGACAAGCCGGACGAGGAGGAAAACTACGCCGAGGATGCAGACAAGCCAGGCAATCCAGAAGCCCTTGGGGCCGGAGAGCAGGCCGAAGACACCGAGGAGGTGACTGAGCCAGAGCATGAGGGCGGGGCCCAGCGCGAGGGCGAGCCAGGGGGCGTCTGGGGAAGTCTCACCAGATGCCGATCGGGCACTGAGCAGGCGGGCAAGCGGGAGGCCGAAGCCGACCGAGGCGGCGAAGTAGACGGCGGCGAGGCCGCCGCCGAGGAGCAGCATGTAGAGCAGACCGGCGATGCCCGCGGCGGCGGGAACACTGTCTGCGAGGCCGAAGGTGGAGAGCAGGCCAGCGAGCAGGACCATGCAGCCGATCACGGTGATCGCGAAGAGGCGTTTACGCTGGCGCTCGGGCGAGACGGTGGACATGGGGGCAGGATAGCGAATCGGGGCGGGTGTGAGGCTGGATGCGGGGATACGAGGGGGATGTGGGTGGCGGCGGGTGGAAAATGGATAGTCGGGCGTGATGCATGGCCGATATGGCGAGGTTGTGGATAAGTGATGCGTTCCGCCCGGCGTGGGCGGGGCCATTGATGCGCCGGTGTGCGCGACCGTTTGTTGAGATTCATTCATGCGAACCCGCCAGCGAATTGCCCTTGCTTGGCCGCCGATGCTGATGCGCTTGGCGCTGGGCGTCACGTTTCTGTGGGCGGGCGCGGGGAAGGTCTTTCACTATCAACTGCTGAGCGGGCCCGAGGCGGCGATGCTGGGGTTGACGCCGGGGGTGGTGCCAACTGGCAGCGATGCCAAGCCGGAAGCCAAACCCGCGGCGGACAAGCCGGCGACAGGCCCGGGGCCGACTGCGCCGCTGCCGCCGGTAGAGGATCCGGGGCAAGGAAAACCGGCCGACAAGCCAACTGAGAAGCCTGCGGACAAGCCAAACGGCGCGGGTGGGAAGGCGACTGGCAGCAAAGCGGGCAAAGGGAAGGCGAGCCCACCGGCACCGACGGTTACGAAAGCGACTAACGGCCTGGCGACGAATGACGCGCAGACTCCGGCCGGGATGGACTCGCTCGACCCGCGGGCGCTGCTGGGCGAGCAGCCGGTGGCGGGCGCGACGGCCAAGCAGCCGGTGGCGGAGATCGTGACCGGGCCGAGCGCCCGCGCCCTCTACAAGCTTGCGTACAAGATCGCGCTGGCGGGCAAACCGGGGGTGGATCAGCAGGGCAAGCCCACACGCGCGCTCCTGCCGGGGTGGATGACCAGTGGCGAGTGGCCGGTGCGGCTGGCGTGGGCGATAGCGATCACCGAACTGGTGGGCGGGGTGATGGTGCTATTTGGCCTGATGACGCGGCTGTGTTCGCTGGGGTTCTTTGCGGTGATGGTTGGCGCGCTGTGGATGGTTGATATCGGCCCGGCGATCGCTTCAGGGCACGCGGTGCTGGGCTTCCTGCCAGATCATCCGGCGTTTAGTGTTCCGGACTGGCAGGGGCCGCTGTGGCGGTTCGGGCTGGCGTGCATGTCGCTGGCGCTGTTCTTTGCGGGGCCGGGGCTGGTGGCGCTCGACAGCTTGCTGTTTGGTTCGGGCGGTGACGGAGGCGGGGGCGGGGGCGGTGGGAAACCTGCCGGTGACAAGGGGAAGTGAGCGTTTAGACCGAGCTTGGTCAACGCAATGACTTGATGGCGTCGACGGCGAGTACGTCGCAGCGTTCGTTCTCCGGGTGGCCGCTGTGGCCGCGGACCCAGTGATAGTTCACGGTGTGTTTCTGGACGGCTTCGTCAAGTTGCTGCCAAAGGTCAACGTTTTTGACGGGGGCTTTGGCGGCGGTGCGCCAGCCGCGGGCTTTCCAGCCGGGGAGCCACTCTTTGATGCCTTTGAGCACGTACTCGGAATCGCTGTGAAACTCAACGATGCTGTGACGGTTGAGGGAGCCGAAGCCGTTGATGGCGGCGAGGAGTTCCATGCGGTTGTTGGTGGTATCGGGCTCGGCTCCGGCGCGCTCGATCATTTTGCCGCTTTTGGGGTGCTTGAGCACGAAGGCCCAGCCGCCGGGGCCGGGGTTGCCGGAGCAGGCGCCGTCGGTATAGAGGAAAACGTGTGGGAGTTCGGTCATGAAAGAACGTCGTCAGGGATTGCTGCGGGGAGCACGCGCGGCGGAGAGCGTACTCGCGGCAAGGGCACGAGCGTACACGGCCTCAAGATCGGTCACCATCTTGTCGGCGCTGAACATCTGCTGGCACATCGTTCGGCCGGTTTGGGCGAGGCGGAGGCGGGCGGGCGCATGGGCGGCGAGTGCGTGGATGGCGGCGGCGAGGGCGGCGCGGTCGCCGAGGGTGACGAGGCGGCCGGTCTGGTGATCGATGCAGGCTTCGCCGGTGCCGTCAACGTCGTAGGCGACGGCGGGCGTACCGCAGAGGAGCGCCTGGGGCACGGTGCGCGGCAGGCCTTCGCGATAGCTGGGGTGGGCGAGCAGGTCGGCGGCTCGCATGAAGCCGGGGACGCGCTCGGGGGGGACGAGGCCGGTGATGATGATGCGGGTTTGGGGACTGGGCTTTTCGCCCTTGTCGAACTGGCAGACACCGAGGCCAAGCGACTGAGCGCGGGCGATCAGGCGTTCACGCAGCCAGCCGTCACCGACCCAAAGAAGTCGCCAGTTGGCGGCGGCTGGAGCAGCGAGCGTGCTGGCGAGAGCATCGAGAAGATCGTCGTGACCTTTCTGGTCGGCGAGGCGGGCGACGGTGGCGATGACGAAGTGATCGGGAGCGAGCCCGAGCGCTGCGCGCATGGAATCGCGGTCTTCGGCGGGGCCGGGCGTGAGGAACTTGTCAACCTCCATGCCCGAGCGGACGGTGACGAACTGGCCTTGGCGGCCGATGCCCTGGGCGCGATACTGAGTCGTCATGGCGTCGGCCACGCTCACGATGAGGTCGCAGCGGCGTGCGGCCCAGCGTTCGCTTTCGATATAGACGCGACGGATGAGGGGGTTCTGGCCGGGAAAGAACGGCGGGCCGTGGATGGTGTGGATGACGCCCACGGACATGCCAGCGCGGCGCGCGGCCCAGGCGGCGGCGCGACCGATGATGCCGGCCTTACTGCTGTGGGTGTGCACGATGTCGGGGCGGATGGACTCGATGAGGGCGCGAAGCTCGCGGGTGGCGCGCCAGTCTTTGAGCGGATGGAGGGCCCGGATCATGCTGGGCACTTCGTGGGTAGTGATGATGCGATCGCCGGCGCGGAAGGCGCGGACGCGCTCGAGCATTGAACCCTCGGGGCCGTAGATGGGGCCGAAGGCGAGGTGCACGTCATGACCCAGCCGCGACTGGCCTTCGCAGGAGAGCACGGTGTTCTCTTGAGAGCCGCCGAGGATGAGCCGGGTTGAGATGTGGAGGATGCGCACAGGTGGAGTGGCGGGCGGGGCACGAGCGGGACGCTGGTGAGTTTAGCGGTATGTGCGGATGAGGTGCGCTCGGGTGGGCGAGGACGCGGTCAAGAGGGTTGGGCCGCGGCGTCGCGTTTGCCGTATTGGATCCATTCAAGTCGCAGGCCTTCGGGGGGAAGGGTGGGTCCGCAGTCGCGTCGGTCGCGGGATTCGAGGGCCTTGAGGATGCTGGTTGGCTCGCGCTTGCCGAGGCCGACTTCAAGGAGCGTTCCAGCGACGATGCGGACCATGTTCCAGAGAAAGCCGTTGCCGGAGATATCGATGCGCACGAGCTGATTGATGGAGTCGGCGAGGGGCGGTCGAAGAGAGGCATCGTCAAGCAAATCGCGCGAGATGCCGGTGCGGGCGACTTCGCTGACGGTGCACGCGTGCACGGTGCGGACGGTGGTGAGGCGTTTGTGGCCGGCGGCAGCGAAGGCGTTAAAGTCATGCTCACCGAGGAGATAGCCGGCGGCCTGGTTCATGGCGGCGGTGTTGAGGGCGGTGGCGCGGCGGAGCCAGTAGAGATACTGCCTGCCCCAGAGCGGGCGGACGAGCGAGAAGTTGAGCGTGTAGGAGTAGCCCTTGCTGGTGGCGTCTTTGATCGGGTCAAATGCCAGGTGTACGGGCTCGGCCTTGACGATGAGCACATCCTCCGGGAGCGCGGCGTTGATGGCCATGATGAGGCGGTCGGTGCCGCGCGAGAGGGGCCAGCCGATGCCGGGTTGCTGCTCGGTACGAAGGGCGGGGGGAGCGGCCTCAGCGTTTGCGTCGGTCGAGGGTGGCGCGATGGCGGGATCGGCCTCTGATGGCGGCGGGGGAAGATCGCCCGAGCAGGTGAAGGCGGCGACCTGGGCGGCGGCGTGGACACCGGAATCGGTGCGGCTGGCACCGAGGACCACGACTGGTTCGCGCACGACGCGGCGGACGGCCTGCTCGACCACGCCCTGCACGGTGCGGAGGGCGATGCGGCCGTCGCGGGTGGATTCGATGCGGGGCGTGCGCGAGGTGTACGCCATGGGGACACCGATAGGCTGCTTGGCTTCGAGCGGTTCTTGCTTTTGCCAGCCGCAGTAGTCGGACCCGTCGTAGGCGATGGTGAGTTTGTAGCGGGGCATGAGTGGTTGAGAGCGTTATGCGACGAGCCGCGTGGGGCGGCGTGGTGGCGGGATGGATGGGTTTTGCGACGGCGCTCGTACTGCGGGGCGTTGTGCGGACGTTCTGCTGGCGATCTGCGGGCCGCGCGTGGGGCCAAGAGCGGGATGATAGATCGGCCGGTTCAGGGTGCGCCGGTCGAACCAAAGCCGGTCGAACCAAAGCCAGTGGAGCCAAAGCCGCCGGTGCCGCGGGCGGTTTCGTCGAGTGAGTCAACTTCGACTGGGAGCGCACGAGCGATGGGCGAGAAGATCATCTGGGCGATGCGGGCGCCGTGCTCGACAACGTAAGGCTCGGCACCGTGGTTGATGAGGGGGACCTTCACCTCGCCGCGATAGTCGGCATCGATGGTGCCCGGCGCGTTGGGAAGCGTGACGCCGAACTTGCTGGCGAGGCCGCTGCGGGGACGGACCTGGGCCTCGAACCCGTCGGGGAAGGCCATGGCGAAACCGCAGGGGACGACCACGATGCCGCCAGCGCGGGCGGGCACGACAATGGTTTCGCCTTCGGGGAGGCAGGCGTGAAGGTCCATACCGGCGGAGTGGCTGGTTTGATATTGCGGAAGCGTGGCGCGAGGGACAAGGCGACGGAAGCGGACGGTTGGGGTTTGCATAGATGTTGACATGAGACTGCTCTGGGGCGGGCAGTGTAAGGCGGGGCGAGGGCGATGGTGGCCGCGAAGCGAGCGACGGGAGCAAGGACGGCAGGGCAAGAAAAAACCCGCCGGTTGGCGGGTTGAGTGTTCGCGTTGGTCGAGTAGTTGTCGAGTCGGCGAGATCGCTGCTGCGATTACTTGCCGGTACCGACAATGACATCGTCGAAGAACGGAGGGCGGACGGCGTCGATATCGCGGGAGTACTTTACGGGGCCGGTGCCGCCGGCGGCCTTGCCGCCGTTCTCGAGGGAGCCGAGGAAGTAGCCGTCGGCGCCGGCGGAGTGGAAGACGAGCGGGGCGCGGGGGGCGTTGGCTTTGGGGTTGGTGACGGCGTTGTAGTCCTTGGCGGGTTCGGAGGGATTGCCGAGGAGGGCCTCCATGGTGCCTTCGATGGCGGTGCTGCCGATGCCCAGGCCGAGCATGCTATAGGCGGAGCCGATGACTTGGAACCGCTGATTGGTGGCGCGAGCGCCAAGCGCGTCGGACTTCAGGAAGCAGGCGTTGGGCGTCCAATAGAAACGGGCGGGATCGGGACCGGAACTGTCGGCCGCGGCGAACCTGGTGCCCTTGCGTTCATCTTCGGACCAGGCGAGGATGGGCGTACCGAACGCGTCAACGAGTGAGGGGAGTGCCCTGTGCGCGGCCTCGGAGGCGACTTGACCGATGGAGCGGCGCGAGGGGTCGATGTCGTAGAAGTTGCCGTCGGGGTTAAAGTAGGCACGGGCGGTGCCGGCGGTGCTGGAGGAGCCGATCTGGGCAATGTCAACGTTGGCGACGACGGCGGTACGTGGACCGACGCGGAGGATCGTGCCGCCGTTGGCGGCGGCGGTGGTGACGCCGCCGGCGAGGTCGAGCATGATGTTTTGCATGGCGGAGAAGCCGCGGTCGGCGTTGTCGAAGTGGCCCATATCGGCGGGGCTGAAGTAACCGGGACGTTGACCCTGTTTGTCGGTGGCGAAGGCGCCGGCGGCGACGGAGAGGGAGTTGAGCATCGCGAGGCTCGCGACGTTCTTGGCGGCCTTGCGGGCACCGGAGACGGCGGGGAGCAGTATCGCCATCACCAGAGCGATGATGAGGATGACCACGAGGAGTTCCATCAAGGAGAACGCGCGAGACATTCTGGTGGGGCGGGTGGCCCGGGTGGCGCGGTGAGGTTGAACGGGGGTGCACTGCATCGACATCGGAAACTCCTAAGTCCGCACGGCCTTCCGATCGGCAACGCTGGCCTGCAGCGCAGGAGCGTGGCGCCCGGAAGGAAAGGTGCGACGGGCATCAATCTCGCACCCGCGGAAGAACACCGCGGATGCCCCCAGTCGAAACGACGTGGTACGGGCGAAGGGGCCCGCACTCTCTATTCGCGTGAACCGCTCAAGATGATCCGCTCTACAGGGTGAAGCGGATCGATTCGATGGCGAAGATAGCTCTTTCTTCGCGAGGCAGCAATGGTACACCGGGGTTTGTACCTACTTTGTTGGGTTCTGGCTTTACGTCCGAACTGTGTTATTCACTGGTTCTGGGGAATCTGGACCAGTTCGGTTTTCACCATCCGCTCGATGCCGCCGGCCTTGGTCTTGATGCCCCCCCCGTTGAGGAGATAAACGGGGTAGCGTTTGCGGAGAGTGGCGAGGCGTTCGCTCTCGCGGCGGGTGTTGGTGGCAATGTCTTTGTCGCCAAAGAGCCCGACAGTGACGACGCTTTGCCGCTGACCGTGGTGATAGAAGGCGAGTTCACCTTGCTGGCGCAGGATCTCGACGGCGGCCTCGGCTTGTTTTTGGGCCTCGTCACGGTCGGCCTTGGTGGCGCCGGGGGGGGCCTCATAGGCGGCGATGGCGAGAGTCATTTTGGCGGACTCGCCATATTGCTCGGTGGCGCTGAGCAGGTTCATCTCAGGGCGGGTGCCGGCCTGGCCGCGCTGGGAGGGAGGCGCGAGAAAGGAATCGGCAAAGGGGCGATCGCCGCCGATGACGGCTCCGCGGACGTTGGCAAGGTCCGTACGAGCCGCGGCGGGGTCCGCATAGCGACCCAGGCCAACAAAGGTGGCCGGGCCTCTGGTGGTCACGAAGACCTTTTCGAGTCCGGCGACAGCGCGGAGTTTGACGGCGGTTTCTTCGGCGCGGTCGAGTTGATCGGCCTCGCGCCAGGCGGCGAGCACAATGGTCCATTCGTTGGCGTCGAGGTCTTGCCTTGCCACTTTGGACGGAGGGGGGGCCGAGTCCGGCGGGCGGGCGGGATCACGCGAGGCTGAAGCGGCGGCGAGCGCGGCATCACCGCTGGCGCGGCTGACGTTGGCGGGGTTGGCGGGATTAAGGTTGGAAGTGGCGGCGGCGGCACCGCCGGTGAGCGGGCGGCGGTAGACCTCGACGGGATTGACGAGGGGGCCGGCGGGAACGGAGGCGATCTCGCGGGACTTTGTACCGTCGTCACAGCCGGCGAGCGCGAGAAGTGCGCAGAGGGCGAGGCTCGAGAGGCGATTTATAGATGGTGAGGAGGCAGGAACGCGATCACCTTGCGCACGAATTGCGTGACTGGGTAAAGATGACTTGAAGGGATGAAAATTGGCAGGCAATCTTTGCACGTCCACCCGAGGGTTATTTATCTAAATGCTTAAAAAACAGTAATTTAAGAGAATATCCGAAAATCGGACGTGAACTCAAGTCACCCCCCGACTTGAGACGATATGAACATTCGTCAGCAGTGAACAGCAGTTCGTGCCGGTTGTGTGGGTTGTTTCGAGAATCTCACGACCGGGAATAGGAAATACGAAGGCTTCGCGGGCGCAGGATGCGCTCGAAACCGCCGAAGCCGCTGGATCGCTTGTGTGTGCTGGCTGTTTGGTAACACGTGGTCTATCAGCGGATTGATCGACAATCAATGAACCAAAGGGGCTCTCCTGTTTCGCGTGTTCCGCCACGCTGAGCCTGTCCTTTCGCGCTGCCGCCCCTTGCTTTGTAAGGAATCTGTCATGGACATCATTGCAACCATCTCACCTTCCACCGGAACGAATCCGACGACGATCCTCCGCTCGACGTACCAGCGTCCTGCCGAGGTTGAGGCCGCGACGGCGTCTGCCCAGCGGGCGGACTCGGTAGAGTTCTCGGCCGAAGCTGCGGCGGCGTCGGCGAAGGGGACGAGTCTTCCGTATGGGCGTCTGGCCGAGCAGGGCTTTGACGCGCAGAAGGTGAATCGGGTTCGTGCCGCGCTTCGCGACGGTACGTATCTGACGCCGGAGCGGTTTACGGCTGCGATCAGCAAGCTGCGGGCGGACCTTGATCTGCTGCCGTGACGACGCGGCTGGCCCGGCGTATCAACATGAAGCACGAATGAAGACCCGGCTTCTGAGCCGGGTCTTTTGCGGCGCGTCGGCGGCGTGCGAATCATGAGCGGTATGAGTGAACCGGAAGAACCATCACTACCCGCCAAGCGAACGCCCAAGGCGAAGCGGCCTGCGGGCCTCATGGGCATGCTCGCCAAGGCGGCGCGCTCGCAACTGAGGCGGTATCCGCGGCACATGATCGAATCGTTTCGGGCGAGCGTGACGGTGACGGTGGCGACGACGAGCGAAGAGCCGGAGCCGATGCATGAGCCGCTGAGCGCCACATGGCTGGGGCACGCGACGGTGCTGATCCGGCTGGCGGGGGTGACGATACTTACCGACCCGGTGTTTGCGCAGCGGATCGGGATGCGGATAGGCAAGCGCGTGGTGGGCGTGGCACGAACAACGGCGGTGCCGCCGATGCCGGTGAAGCCGCCGGACTACATCTTGATCTCGCACGCGCACTTTGATCATCTTGATCAGCCAACCCTGCGTTCGCTGGTGAGTGAGAAGACGGTGGTGATTGTGCCCAAGGGTGTGTCGCGATTGATTCCGCGCGGGTTTGGGCGGGTGATCCCACTGGATTGGCGCGAGCAGGTGCAACTTGACGGGCTCTCGTTCACCGCGCTGCGGCCCAAGCACTGGGGAGCGCGAACGTTGTGGGATCGGCACCGGCGGTATCACGGGTATTTGATCGAGTCGGGGGATCGCGCGGTGTTGTTTGCTGGCGACACGGCGCTGACGACGGCCTTCGATGGGCTGCGGGCAGACCTGGCGATCTTCGGGATTGGGGCGTATGACCCGTGGATTCATGCGCACGCGACGCCCGAGCAGGTGTGGGCGATGTTTGGCGCGATGAGGGCGAGCGCGCTGCTGCCGATTCACCACTCGACGTTTCCGCTGGGGGATGAACACCCAGACGAGCCGCTGGCGCGGTTGCTGGTGGCGGCGGGGGATGAGCAGTGGCGGATCGTGGGCCGGCAGGTGGGAGAGCGGTGGCGGGCGTGAGCGGCAGAGTTACGGGCCCGATGGGCGGGGCTGCTTAGAGGACGGGGCCGAGGAGTTGAACCACCTGATCAAAGAGCTTTTTGATCCCCGGACGGCGCAGCCAGCGGGCCTTGTCGAGCTCCTGTGATTCGCGGATGTAGGACATTTGTCGCATACGCAGGACGGCGGCGAAGTCGCGGTCGTAGATGAAAAGTGAGGACTCGAAGTTGAGCCAGAAGCTGCGCTGGTCGAAGTTCACGCTGGTGATGACGGCGATGCGGCGGTCGATGGTGAAGGTTTTGGCGTGAAGGGCGCCGTGGTCATGGCGCATGATGCGCACACCGGCGAGGAGGAGGTCGTCAAAGTGTGACCGTGCGGCGGCGCCGACGAGGGGGGCATCGGGCGATCGGGGCACGACGATTGTGACGGCGACGCCGCGGCAGGCGGCGATGATGAGCGCAGTTTTGGTCGATTCGTCGGGAACGAAGTAGGGCGTGGTGAGCATGATCTCTTCCCGGGCGGAGAAGAGGAGCATGAGCAGGGCGTGGTGGATGGCCTCGGGCTCCGGGCCGGGGCCGGAGGGGATGACGTGGACGATGCACCCGTCGGCCTTGCTGTGGGGCACGCGGAGGTAGCGGTCCAAGTTGGTGATATCTTCTTCGCTGTCGAGCAGCCAGTCGCGGAGAAAGACAAGCTGCAGAGCCTGCACGGCAGGCCCGACCATGCGGACGCTGGTGTCGCGCCAGGTGCCACCGGAGCCAAACCAGCCTTTTGGGAAGGCGGCATCGGTGAGGTTGTGGCTGCCGGTGTAGGCGACTTCACCGTCGATTATGGCGATCTTGCGGTGATTGCGTAGATCGATGCGCTGGAGAAAGACGCGCCACATGCGGACCGGGAGCGCTTCGACGACTTTGACCCCGGCGGCGAGCATCTCATCGTGAAGATCGCTGCGGAGGAATGCGCTGGAGCCGGCACCGTCAACGAGGAGGCGGCACTCGAGGCCGCGCTTGGCGGCGCGGATGAGGGCCTGCGAGACCTGGCCGGCGTGCGCATCGAGCGAATAGATGTAGTAGAGGAGGTGACAGTAGTGCTTGGCCTGATCGATCTCACCGGCGACGCGGGCAAGGAACTCGCGGGTGTCGCTGAGGAGTTCGAGCTGGTTGCCGGGGACGGGGGGCATGCCGCTGACGCGGGTGCCGAGGGTAGCGTTGTGGCGGGCGAGGTCGTCGCCGGGCTCGAAGCCTTCAAAGGTTGGGCGCAGGAGCGGTCCGCAGCGTTCGACGAGCATCGCCGCGACTTCTTTGCTGCGTTTGGCGCGGAAGGTGCCGAGGCGCGGGTCGCCCATGAGCGGGTAAAGGACAATGCCGAGGAGGGGCACCGTGATGAGAAAGAGCAGCCAGGCGAACGTGGTGGCGACTTGACGACGGCGCATGAGCAGGTGACCGCACATGAGAAGTCGGAGCGAGAAGTCAATCGCGAAGATGATCAGGGGCGTCCATTGCATGGCCGAAGGATTGTTGGCCGGTGCTGCGGAAAGGCGGGACGAATCCGGTGTGACGGGCGGATTGCGGGCGGCCGGTTTCGCGCGCGACCGCGCGTGCCGGGGCGGGTCTCAGCGGTTTTGGCAAGATGGAGCGGTAATTCTCCCGGACGAAGAGTTTTTCATTGCGGGTTAGCCAGTTGGCGATCAGAAATCGCAGTGAGAGCGGCAGCAAGTGACATTGAGCACCGGTCGGCTCGATTCGGCACCGTCGATTTGACGGGCTTGCCACACGACCTTTGCCATACCGCCTTTGCCAGACTGGCTTTTCCAGACTGGCTTTTCCAGACTGTCGTTTCCAGACGGAGAATCCTTCATGAACTCGCCCTCAGCAAGCCCGGATCAAAACGCTACCACCGAGCCAGACGCGTTGACGTGCGGACGGCTTCGCGAACTCGATGAAACCACCCTAAACCGACTGTGGTGGCTGGGGATTACCTCGTCGTTTCGGAGCGAGGCGTTCAGCCGGACCAAGTTACAGGCCGCGGCGGCGATCATGCGGGCAGTGCGCGATCCGGAGCCGATCTGGGGGCTGTTTCTGCTGGCGGTGGTTCGCGAGGACGACACGGAGCGGATGCAGGCCAATCAGCGGGCCGTGATTGAGCACTTTGGTCGCGGGCTTGAATCAGACACGAGCGCGGTGAACGAGCCGTGCTGCTGGCTGTATGTGCTGCGGGAAGAGGCGTCGGGGAGGCGGCTGCTTGTGGAGCTGATGGACGACTACGCCGCGAGCGACCCGCACAGCATTCGCTCGATTCGGATTCTGCCGTCGCGGTGCTATGAGCCGCGGGCGACACCGCCGGAGGTTGTTGATCTGCAGCTCATCGGCGTTCGCCAGCCGGTGCTGGTGGAGACGGGCCCGCATGAACAGGCGGCCGACCAGGAGATGGCGACGGTCTAAATGGGCAGCTCAATCGGTTTCAAGCTCGTAAGCCTTGGCGAGCCAAGTCTTCATGTCGGCATCGATATCAGATTCTTTGGTGATCTCGATTTTGTGGGTGATGCGATCGCGCTTGGCGAAGCCGCCGGGATCGATCAGGCGTTGAGGAACGTTCTTGCCTTCCTTGATGAGTTTGGCCAAGGGGGTTCAGGCGGTTGAGGAACCCGAATGAGGCCACGGCAACCACGGTGCGGGCTGGGCGAGGGCATCACAGAGAAGTTCGAGATAATGACCGAGAGGGACCTCGGTTATTCCGAACTGCTCCATGTGCGGGTTTGAGAACTGGGTATCGAGCAGGTGAAAGCCGCGGGCACGGAGGTGCCGGCAGAGGTGCACGAAACAGATTTTGCTGGCGTCGGTGCCGCCGAGGTCTGGGAGAGAGAACATGGATTCGCCGAAGAACGCGCCGGCGAGGTGAACGCCGTAGAGCCCGCCGACGAGCGACTCGCGGCCGGATGAATCGACCAGCCATGCCTCGACGCTGTGGGCGTGCCCGAGTTTGTGGAGCGCGACGTACGCCGGAATCATCTGGGTGCTGATCCACTCGCCGCCGTTGCGGGGCACAGCGCAGGCGGAGATGACCCGCTCAAAGGCCGTGTCGGTGCGGATGGCAAAGCGGGCGCGGCGGACGGCGGCGCGGAGCGTTTTGGAGACACGGATGCCACCTTCTGCGCCAGGGGGAGCCGCGATGGGGATGATGGCGCGGGGGTCGGCGGCGAAGAACTTAATGGGACCGCGGCCACCGTCGGCCATGGGGAAAAAGCCCTGTGTGTAGGCCGCGATCAGGAGTTCAGTGGTCAGCTTCGCCACCAGATCACTGCCCCACGGTTTTGGTCTTGGCGGCGAGGCCGGTGCGCTCGGCAATCCACTTGGTGATGGTTTCGAGTACCTCTGGCTCGATGGTGGTTTCGATGGTGGCGTACTCATCGATACCGCCGGTGCGGGCCTCCTGGAAAAGGTGGTTGAGACCCTTGAACGTCTTGGTGGTTACGTCCTTGTTGCCGGCTTCCCGGAGCGCCTTGGCGATTTCGGGCAGGTTCGGTTCAGGCCGGACCTGGCGGTCGAGCGAGCCGTTGATGGCGAGCACGGGGACGGTGACCTTACGGAGGGCTATTCGCGGGTCGAGGGTGACGAAGCGGCGCATCCAAGGAGAGAGCATCTGGTTCATGGTCTGCTTGATCACCGGATCGATGGCGGCCTTCTGCTCGGCCGAGAGGGCCGATTCGTCGCCGCCACTGCTCAGTTGCGTCACGATGAGCGCACGGGCAGCGGCGCGGAGCTCGGCGAGCTTCGCCTCGGGAATGGCTTTCTCACCGTCGAGGGCGATGAGCAGGTCGAGGAGTTTTTTCTCGCCTGCGATGGCGGCCTCGATGGCCTCGTTGCTCTCGCCGGCGACGCGCATGAGGTCGCCGGTTTGGCGCTCCAGAATTTCATTGCCCGGCACGCCCGTGCCGGCGAGCAGAACGAGGAATGCTACGTCTTTGCACATGGTGGCGGCGAGAGGGCCGACGATGCCGCCCTCAGAATGACCGAGCAGGCCGATCTTGGTCGCGTCGATCTCGGGCTGCTGGGCGAGGAACTTCACGCCCTCGACGGCGTCGTTGGCGAAGTCGAGGGTGGTCTCTGAGCCTTTGACTGGCGAGAAGGAACCGCCAACGTTGCGATCGTCGCAGCGGAGGACCGCGATGCCGCGACGGGTGAGGAAGTCGGCGATGACGGCGAAGGGTTTGTGGTCGAAGAGGGTTTCGTCGCGGTCTTGCGGTCCTGAGCCGGTGAGGAGCATGACGGCGGGGTGCTTTTGCTCGGGCTTGCCGGCGGGAATGGTGAGCGTGCCGGCGAGGGAGGCGCTGTCGGCGGTTTTGATGGTGACTTCGCGCTGGGTGTAAGGGAAGGGGCCCTTCGGGGTTTGAGGGCGGTTGGGACCGAGGTCGGCATCGGCGGCGACTTTGTCGATGATCACGCCGCACTTCTGGCCGCCTTGGATCATGGTGCCCTGGGCGCTGGTGCCGGTGGTGGCAACGGCGAGTTCGAAGACGGGCCACGCGGCCTCGGGCGCGCCGGGAATGGGGAGCGTGAAGTTGATGGCCGAATCGGAGATGCGAAGGTCTTTGGTCGGGCCATCGCGGAAGTTCTGTACGGGGATGCTGACGGTGCCCGTGGGGGGCGAGCCGTCTTTCCAGTCGCGGACGGTGAGAGAGAACTCGAGCTTGCCGGCGCCGCCAGGAAGCGTGATGGCACCCTTCCAGCGGGTGGTCACGGCCGTGTCGGTGGCGCGGGTGGAAGGCAGGTTTGCTTCAGGGGCCACGGGCGGCGGGGTGGGCCCGCCGGGCACTTCGCGAGGTTGCTCGGGCTGCTGGGCGGCGAGTGACAGGCTTAGGACGGAAACGACGGCAAGAAAGACGCTACTCATGGTGCACCTCGGACATGAGCGTATGGGCGCGCCCGTGCCAGCGGCCGCCACTACACTCCGCCCAATGACCACCCCTGCTCAGCGGCTTCCATTTGTTGGCGGTAACTGGAAAATGAACGGCGACCTTGCCACGAGCAAGGCGCTGGCGGGCGCGGTGGCCCAAGCCATTGCCGGCGATGCGGCGATGCAGCGCTGCGAGGCGGTAATTTTCCCGGTGTTCCCGTATCTGCTGGCCTGTCACGGGGCGATCAAGGATGCGGGGTCGTCACTCGAACTTGGCGGGCAGGACGTGTATCTGGGCGTGAAAGGGGCGTTCACGGGCGAGGTTTCACCCACGCAACTGCTCGACTGCGGGTGCCAGTGGGTGCTGTGCGGGCATTCGGAGCGCCGGCACATTTTGCACGAGGGAGACGACCTGGTGAACGCCAAGGTTCGGGCCTCGCTCGATGTGGGCCTGGGTGTGGTGCTGTGCGTGGGCGAGAAGCTTGAGCAGCGGCTGACCGACCAGACGGACACGGTGAACGAGCGGCAAGTCGAACGCGGCCTGCGGGACGTGACGGCGGCACAGCTTTCCAAGGTGGTGATTGCCTATGAGCCGGTGTGGGCGATAGGCACGGGCAAGAACGCGACGCCCGACGATGCACAGGCGGCCCACCAACACATTCGCGGCGTGGTGGAGAGCATTTTCGACAAGCAGGCGGGGTCGGCGATGCGGATCATCTACGGCGGGTCATGCAACCCGGCCAATGCCGCGGCGATTGTGTGCATGCCGGACGTTGACGGCGGGCTGATCGGCGGGGCTTCACTGAAGGCGGATGAGTTCCTGAAGATTGTGGCGGCGGCGAGTGGGGTGCGGTGAGCTCGCGCTGACCCGTGGACTGCGGGGCGAGAGCTGCTATTGGATCCGGCGGGCCCGGTTCACTTCGCGGAGGCGCTCGGCGAGCAGTTTTTCGGTTCCGATCTCGGTCGGCCGGTAGTAGGCTTTGCTGACTCCCAGATAGTCTTGTCCCGTCACGCCGCCGATCGAGGTTTGCACGGCGGCATCGTGCGAGTATTCATAGGCGGCCTGCGTGCCCGCGCCCTCACTCTTGCCGGCGGCGGCTTTGACCTGCTTGTCCTTAATGGCCTGGGGCACGGCGACGGTGCGGCCTTCGCGGACGTCGGCGAGGGCCTCGTCGATGGCGAGGTACGACGCGTTGCTCTTGGGCGCGAGGGCGAGGTACGTGACGCACTGGGCGAGGGTGATGCGGGCCTCGGGCAGGCCAATGCGCTCAACGAGTGACCAGGTAGCTTCGGCGACCATGATGGCGCGGGGATCGGCGTTGCCGATATCTTCGCTCGACAAGATGGCGAGGCGGCGGGCGATGAAGCGCGGGTCTTCGCCACCTTCGAGCATGCGGGCGAGCCAGTAGATGGCCGACTGCGGGTCCGAGCCGCGGATGGACTTGATGAGCGCGCTGGCGGTGTCGTAGTGCTCGTCGGTCGAATAAACAGCCATCTTCTGCTGGATGGAGTCTTCGGCGGCCCGGCGGTCGATGAAGATGAGGCCGCCGGCGGGCTCGGCCGGGCTGGAAAGAACCGCGACCTCGAGGCCGGTGAGGGCTTTGCGCACATCGCCATCGCACTTGGTGGCCCAGACGGCGAGGGCGTCGTCGGTCACTTGCAGGTTGCGGCCGCCGTAGCCGCGCTCAGGATCGCGCACGGCGCGGCGGAGGGCGAGGGTCACATCGGCCTCGCTCACGGGTTCGAGGCGGAAGAGTGTGCTGCGGCTGACCAGAGCACTATTGATGGCAAAGAGGGGGTTCTCCGTCGTGGCACCAATGAGGGAGATGACGCCACGTTCGACGTCGCCGAGAAGCACGTCTTGCTGGTTTTTGGCGAAGCGGTGGATCTCATCGAGGAAGAGGACGGTCTGGCGGCCGGTGTCGCCGAGCCGGCGCATGGCCTGTTCGATGATCTCGCGGATGCGGGCGACGCCAACGCCGGAGGCGTTTTCTTTTTCAAAGTGGCGGTCGGTGGAGCGGGCGACGAGTTCGGCGAGGGTGGTTTTGCCGGTGCCGGGTGGGCCGAAGAACATGAGGGAGGTGAAGCGGCCAGAGGCGATGAGGCGGCGGAGGAGTTTGCCCTCGCCGAGGATGTGCTGCTGGCCGACGAACTCGTCGAGGGAGCGCGGGCGCATCCGGACCGCCAGCGGGGCGGCCCGGTTCACCGCGTCGGCGCGCCGCTGGGCAAAGAGATCGGCCATGGCGCAAGCGTACAACGGGCGGCGGGTGCGGGAAGGCATGAGGGGCGCGGGCCGAGCGATCCCCGCCGGCGGTCCGAATGGCGGGGTCGAACGGGCCCACGGCGGCGCGGGGCTGGCCTTACCATGCGATCTCATGTTCCAGTGGGTTTCCAAGACATATGCGCGTCGCATTGTCAACGTGAACGTCAACATCATCGCCGCTGGCGTGCTGGCGTTGCCCGTGGTGCTTGGCGTTCTCAAGCTGGGCATGCTCTTTGGGCTCAATGTGAGCCACAAGGCGCTGATTCCGGTCATCACGCTTGTCGCCGATGTGATTGCCGATGCGACGATCTACTACGTGCTGCACTGGCTGGCCAATCACTCGCCGTGGCGGCGGCAGATGCTTGAGGACGTCGCCCAGGCGGCGGACCACCTGAATTTTTTCAAAGATGCGACGATCGTGCAGTTTGAGCGCGCGGTTCTCTCGCCGCTTTTGTACGTGCTCTGGCTGGGTACGCAGTGGTGGATCATTCATCTCTCCGACACGCCGCAAGAGCCGACGACGGTGTACTTTGCGACCTGTATCGGGTTCCTGGTCGCCATCAGCGTGACGCGGACTCTGCACACCATCTGGATGCTCACGAAAGACCGCAAGCGGGCATTGGCGGCGGTAAAGCGGCCGACGAAGCCCGCCGTGGAAGCGCCGGTTGGCGCGGCCTCCGCGGCGGCGACGCCCGCCGTTCCACCCGCCCCGGCTGCGTCACCCGCTCAATCGTCGTCCCCCACGCACGTTTCATAGGGCTCGGACACCATCGAGCATGTGCGGAATCGCCGGCCTCATCCTGTTCCCGATCACCCGCCCCAGCAACTCGGTGCTGCCGGGGGGAAGATCGCTTATTCCTGACTCCTGGGTTACCTCGCTTGATGCGGCCATCGCTCATCGAGGGCCGGATGGCGCTGGGGTGGTTCACCAGCGGGGCGAGGCCGAGGTTGTGCTGCTGCATCGCCGGCTGAGCATCATCGATGTCGCGGGTGGAGCGCAGCCGATGCTGCGTCATGAGGGCGGGCGCGTCAGCGGGCCTGAAGGACGGGCCGATTCGGCCGACCTCGCCCTTGTGTTTAACGGCTGCATCTACAACCACCGCGAGCTGCGTCGCGAGCTTGAAGGGCGCGGGCACCAGTTCACGAGCAGCCACAGCGACACCGAGGTGCTGCTGCACGGCTTTGCTCAGTGGGGCGACTCACTGTGGGACAAGGTTGAGGGGATGTTCGCCGTCGCGATCTGGAATGCTCGCACCCAAACGCTGGTGCTGGCGCGAGACCGGTTTGGCGAAAAGCCGCTGTACTACGTGGCCATCTCGACGATCCGCGAGGGCGTGCCGTGCACGGGGTACGCGTTTGCCTCGACGGCGGCGGCCTTGCTTCCCTTTGCCGCGCGTGAAGATTCAGGCCTTGACGAGTGGGTGCGGTTTGGCTTTGCACCCCACCCGCCGCGGTGTTCGGTCCGCGGGGTGGCGCCGGCGAGCGCGCTGTCGCTTTCGCGCGATTCGCAGACGCTGCGCGACCACTGGTTTTGCATGGAGGGGCCGTCGCGGACGTTTCCGATTCGCGATGAACCGCTGGACCCTGAGACGCTGACCAGGCTTGTGACGCGGGCGGTTGAGAGACGGCTTGAGGCCGATGTGCCGCTGGGGTGTTTTCTGTCGGGGGGCGTGGACTCGTCGCTGGTGGCGGCGATTGCGCACCGCGCGCTCGGGTCGCTCAGCACGTTCACGGTGAAGATGCCGGATCCTGAGTACGACGAATCACGCCTCGCAGCACAGGTGGCGACGGCGATCGGGACCAAGCACCAGACGCTTGAATGCAACGCCCGGCCTGCGGAGGACCTGATGCACTTGATTACTCAGTGTGGCTTGCCGCTGGGTGATTCATCGCTGCTGCCGACGCACTGGGTCAGCCGGGCGGCGCGACAGCACGTGAAGGTGGCTCTGAGTGGTGACGGCGGCGACGAGCTTTTCTGCGGCTATGAGCGCTATCGCGCCGCGGACATGCTGGCGGGGCCGATGCGGCGGCTGCTGGCGTTTGTTCCGGGCGCGATGCTGCCGCGCCACAACCCCAAGGCGTTTACGACCAAGCTCGCCCGGCTGGTGAGCGCGGCGACCGGCGACGGGTATCTTGATCTGATCTCGGTCTTTCCGTTCTGGCACTTTGTGCGACTGATGGGGCACACAGAGCAGCCGCGCGAGGCGCGCTGGCCGTGGCACGGGGCGGGCAACGCCATGGCGTGGGACACGGCCAACTACCTGCCCGATGACCTGCTCCGCAAGTCGGACACGGCGTCGATGGCCTGTGCGCTTGAGGTACGGGCTCCGTTGCTGGATCGGGCGCTGAGCACGGCGGCGCTTTCGGCCCCGCTCGGCACGCTGTGCCCCAAGCGGCAACTGAAGGGCTTGCTGCGCGGCGTGGCCGGTTCACTGGTGCGGCCGGAACTGCTCGACCGGCCCAAGATGGGCTTTGCGATTCCGATTGGCCGATGGTTCAAGGAAGACTTCGGCGGCCTGGGCACGCTCCTACGCGATCATCTTTCGGGCACCGAGCCGTTCGGGTCGCCAGGGCTGGGTATTGAGATTTCTTCCAAGGCGACAAATCGGCTGATGTCGGACCACTTCAGTGGTCGGGCAGACCATTCGCAGCGACTCTATTTGTTGCTTGTGCTCTCGATATGGGCCAAGCGCTGCGGCACGGGCATCGGTTCGATGCTCACGCGCGGCTGAGGTTTTTTCGCGTGCGTCGCTTCAGCGCGAATCGCCGGCGCTGATGCCGAACGCTCGGTGCAGGCACATGTCGTGCGCCTGCGTGTAGGCCTGGCCCAGCACGCTCCAATCGAACTCCCACGACTGGGCTTCGACCTGATTGCGGAGCGAGATGCGGCCGCGGCGGTCCAGGCGACAGAAGTCGAGCAGGTAGCGGCAGAGCTCAGCGGCGGATTCGCTGAACGAGCGGCCGCGGCGGCGGACGACCCATGCGCCGGGGCGGGTGTGGTCGCCGTACTTCTCGGCGATGTAGGACCCGAAGCCGGCGAGATCGCTCGAGACCGAGGGCACGCCCATAGCCATGCACTCAAGGGGCGTGTATCCCCAAGGCTCATAGCTGGAGGGGAAGAGGCCGGCGTGACAGCCGCGGACGAACTGCTCGTACTCGATACCCCAGAGCGGGTTGGTGGGGTTGATGAACTCGGGGTGGTAGACGACCTTGACGGGGTCTTCCTTGCGGTTAGTGAGCCAGACGTTGCGGATTTGCTGGATGACCGGGTCTTTGGCTTCGTCATCGATCATGTGGGTCGTAATCAGGGGGAGGCGATCGACCTTAAAGGCGTGCTGGATGCGGCGATAGCGGAGCGTGGACGCCTCGCTCAAGAGATCATCAAGCTTGACGCGCTGGCCGGTGGCGCCAATTTTGAAGACTTGCTCGCCGACTTCTTTCATCACTTGGTCGCAGATGTTGCGGAACTCGTTGAGCACGCCGCGCTGCTGCATGGCCCAGGGGTGGAGGGAGCGCGTGGGGCGCTGGGTGACGATGAAGAAGACGACGTTGACGGGCGAGCCGCGGGCGCGAAGCTCGGTGTTCAGGCGGGCCATGGCTTCGAGTGAAAGGTCGAAGCCCTTGTTGCGGGGCTCGAAGCGGCCGCTGGTGAAGAAGTAGAGGGTTTTGCTGAGATCAAAGGAGTAGGACGGAAAGAAGTGGCCCATCACGAACCGATCGATGCGTTCCTTGAACTCAGCGTGGAGCGTTTGGAACTCATGACCGACGTTGTACCGCTGGATATCGAGGCCGTTGGGGAGGACGACATCGGGCCTTCGGCCCAGCAGGCCGGCGCACTCTTCGGCCGTGATGGTGCTGACGGTGGTGAAGACGTGCGCGCCGTGAGCGCAGGCACGCTCGGCGCCATGCTGGAAGACGATGTTGTACTTGGCGGCCTCGGCAGCGTCGTTGATTCCGCCCCAGGCGCCGGCGAGGCGGTCGTAAAACCATTCATCGCCGCTGGCGAGATAGCGGCCGAGCAGGGTCGCGTGCGTCTGGAAGATGCAGCCGACGGGGAGGTTCTGCTTGCGAATCATGGGTATGGCGAGGCCGCCCATGTATTCGTGACAGTGGATGAGGATCGGCCCGACGCGCCCGGCTTGGCCGGATCGTGAGGGCTGATCAGCGCCCGCAGCGTTCATCGCGGCGGCATCGCCATCGTCAAAGCCGTCGGCCTTGGCCTGATCACAGATTTTTTCGACCACGCGCCGAACGGCATCGGCGAAGGTGATGACGCCATCGACGAGCGCGTCGCCCACGGGGCTGGAAATGCGATGGTCGTTCCAGAGGCGGAACTTCACACCGTCAAGACGCTCGACGCCCTGCCAGTGCTCGATGAGCAGCACCCGCGGCCGACCGGCGACGAGCCAGCGGCCGTGATGCACGTGCAGGCCCTCGGCACGGAGTGCCTGGACGGCGCGACCTATGACGCCGGTAGGTGTGGTTTCTTCAAACTCGAGGGCGGCCTTGGCGGGTTCCCACGGACCGATGAGGCAGTAGCGCTCCCCCCACCGCTCAACCATGCTGGGGACTTTGGACCGCAGAACTTGGAAGATGCCGCCGACCTGGTTGCACACTTCCCACGCGACCTCGAGCAGCAGACCTTGCGGCGGTTTGTCGCCTGAGGCCGTCACCAAGGCCGGCGCCGCCGGTGACTCCGGGTGTGGAGCCCGCACGGCGGCGTGAGACTCATTGTTTCCGCCATACCCGTTGGCCGACACCGGAATCACCGGTCCGGAGGGCGGAGTGACAGCAACAGGGGCGGGCGTCGAGGTAGGACGGGCGGAAAGGTTTCGGGCCATTGCAGGATGAGGGTACCGCGCCCCGGCGAGCAGATGGCGAAGTTGGCTCGGCTATTACGGGCAACCGGAGAAGAACGCTCCGATGTAATCGGCGAGGTCGTCGGGATCGGTGGTGCCGTCGGCGTTAAAGTCGCTGCCCGCGCCGGGAGGTACGGAGAAGTAGGCACCGATATAGTCGGCCAGATCGTCAGGATCGAGCGTGCCGTCGTGGTTAAAGTCGGCGGGGCAGGCCGGGGGTGTCACCGTGCAGACGTTTGTTGGCGACTGGCTGTTGCGCGGAGAGGGCACTCCTGCGACAAAGTCGATGATGTTCTGATTGGTGTCCTGGCAGCCACCCAGTTTGCGCAGCGCAGCGCGTGAGTTATTGAGTTCCGGGGCGGGGGCGAGGCCGTCGAAGCAGGTGTTGGGAAGGCCGTACGCAGCAAGGTCGACAACGCTCGGATCAGTGCAGTTAGCGCCGATGGAGTAGGTGTTGTTCGTGAGCGCCACCTTGCCCGAGAAGTTGAACATCGCAATGAACCCGTCGATATCCGTCTGGGGCAGGCCTGCGCCGTTGATGCCGCCGAAGACCATGCCGATCAGGTAGTA
>Ga0163144_10006172_pt1 | contig 26512 bp, 19 predicted proteins | sample OliLak19BULKMAT1_FD_123175 | JGI IMG/M metagenome (GOLD analysis project Ga0163144, IMG submission 123175) | Freshwater microbial mat bacterial communities from Lake Vanda, McMurdo Dry Valleys, Antarctica - Oligotrophic Lake LV.19.BULKMAT1 | ecosystem: Environmental > Aquatic > Freshwater >...
ATCACCGGCCGCTTCCGCGTGGCTGCGGGCCGGGTTCCGAGCTTTTGGCATTCCGAGGACGGCAAGGTGGAGCCATGCAACGTTTTCGAAGCGAAAGATGGTTTCGTCCGTATCCCGCTGGCCCTCGATCCGGCTTCCTCGGTGTTTGTCGCTTTCAGCAAGGACGGTCGCAGCGACCATCTCCTCCCGATCGGCAAGAGCGGGATCGAGGTGCTTTCGCTGGATGGCGGGAAAGCGAAAGTGCGTGTCAGCGCTGCGGGGACATATCGCCTCGAAACAGCCAAAGGCATGGCCGGAGAAATCGTGGTCAATCAAGTCCCTGAGGTCATAAAAATCGCAGGGGAATGGAAGCTGGAGTTTCCCAAGGGCAGGGGAGCACCCGAATCCGTGACCATGGACAAGCTGGCGGACTGGTCGGAATCCTCCGACCCCGGTGTGAAGTATTTCTCCGGAACCGCGACATACCGCAAGAGCTTCGAAATAGCCGGATCGCCGGAAACCCTTTTCCTCGATCTGGGAAAAGTCAGTGAAGTGGCGGTGGTGAAAATCAACGGCAAGGATGCGGGGATACTCTGGAAGCAGCCATACAGGGTGGACATCGCGCCATTCCTGAAGACCGGAGCCAACGAGCTTGAGATTTCCGTCACCAATCTCTGGAACAACCGCATCGTCGGCGATCTCCAGTCTGACAAGGACGAGGATATCACCCGCACCAACCTGACGAGCAAGTTCACCGCGCAATCACCTCTCCTCCCATCCGGCCTGATCGGGCCGGTGACGTTGCTGACTCCAGCTGATGTGATCGTGGAATTAAGATAGTGCGGCGGAATTTCCGGGAGTGTTTGAAATTTCCTTTGCCAGCGGTGCAGTCCCGGGTAGCTTGCCCTCCTACTGCTGTGTTCGACCATTTTGGAAGCTAGCCCGGACCGATGTTATTTATTGGGATCATTATCCAAGCGGCCATTGTCATGCCTTCTCAGGAAGACATGCAACCGCTTGGACGAACCCACTTTTTGAGTCTCCGGAACGTGGCTCATAGCCCCAAGGACGGCACAGCGGTTCCCACTTTTTAACGCAGGGGTTGAATAAATCCCCGAAAGCCCCACAGTTGCGCAACTGATGAAGGCACCCATATCACTGCTCCTTGCCGGCGCGATCTCCGCGATCGCCGCAGATATCCCGAAAGCGGGCGCTCCGGACTTCGCGGATTTGATCCGTGGGCTTTCCTCGGAATCGTTCCAAGACCGGGAGAAGGCGACCAATGGCCTTTGGGATGCCGGTGCGGAAGCGGAGCAGGGCCTTCGCGAGGCGAGCCGTTCCGAAGACCCGGAGGTAGCGATCCGGGCTGCGGCGATCCTTGAGAAGATTGAGCTGAGGATCACCCCGGAGACGCCTGGAGCCATCATTGAGCTGATCCGGAAATACCGCGGGGGGACCCAGCAGCAGAAGCCGAATTTCCTCAATGAGCTGAAACGCAAGAAAGCGTATTACCAGGTGCTCAAGCTGCATGCGATGGAGTCCCCCGAGGTGAGGTTGGAGATGATTCCGTCAGTGCGGGGTGTGGCGATCGCGGGTGCCCGCCAGGCAATCGCGGCAGGTGATGAGGAAGGGGCCTTGGAACTGCTGCGGATGTCTGCGAACGAGCCGAACGACCTGATGGCCCTAGCCAGCGCCTACCGCAGCATGGGCAGGCTCGGCGAGGGTGCCGAGGATCCCCGGGCACCGGACAAAGTCCCGACCGAGGTGTGGAAAATCACCCTGCTACGTGCGAATGGCGATATCGCCGCCGCCACGAAACTCGCCGAGGAATCGAACCAGACAGTCCTTGTCGCAGGGCTGAAAGTGTTGACGGGCGATCCGACGGCTTGGCTCCGCCAGAACGGTTTCGGCGATAGGAGCCAGAGCGCACTCGATGCCTATGCCGACATTGCGCTTGCGCGTTGGCAGGGCGACAAGCCGAAGGAATCGGATTTCGCGAAGCTGCAGGAAACACTCAGATCCCCTGATGGGGAAGGCCGCGATCAGGCGATCTCTTCGCTGGCCGCGCTGGGCAGGTTGGGCGAGGTGGAGAAAGCGCAGGCGAAGGATGATCCGGAACTCGGTTTCCAATATTACCTGTCGCAGGAGAGGGTTCCCGAGGCGCTGGAGGTGATCGGGCTGGATCCGGAAAAGCCGGATTACAAGACATGGGCGGCGGAGCACTTCCGCAGGATGAACGACGCGGGCGGTGATCCTGATGCCAATGCCGGCTCACCGGACGCCCAGCTCCACATGCTTGCCGGATTCATGGAGCAGAGGGGGATGAGGGCGGAGTTCAACAATGCGTTCGCGCAGCCTCTGGAGGAACTTTCAAAAAAAGATCAGGAGGGGTTCCTTGAATTCCTCAGACCTCTTTTCCAGACAACGCTTGCAGCCCCGGAATTCGCCTTCGCCAGCGGCGCGGCTTGGGCGGGCGATGACGAAAAACGCTGGAACCTGCTTCTTTCCGTTACCTTCGGGGAGGAAGAGGAAACCATGTCATGGCTCGCTTGGATACGGAAGATCGAGCCCGGCATCGGATCTGCGGATACGATGCAGGCGATGATGGCCTTGTTCGGACTTGGCGCGGATCCCGGACATCTGCGCGGCAAGTGGATGGCCAGGTTTTTCGACGCTGCGGACAAAAGCCCGGATGATGAGAAGGGCAAGCACATCCGCCGCATCATCGGGCTGGCCGTCGCGATGAACGATGTGGCAAGCGCCCTCAAGGCGCGCGATATGATGAAACCGGAGGAAAGGGACTCGGTGGCATGGGCTTCGATGAGCCAATACCTGAGCGCGGCCGGACGCTGGAAGGAGGCTGCCGAGCTGCTTTCGAAAACCAAGGAAGCCGTCAGCAGCTCCCCGGAATTCCATGCCATCGTTGCTGCGACCCTGCGCAAGGCCGGATTCGAGGATCGTGCCGCAGCGGAGGATGCATGGGTGGAAAAACTCGCGCTCGGTTATGCCCCGAGCTGTAACAGGATCGGTGACCATTACATGTATGGCGGCGACCGTGTCCGTGCCGAGAAATGGTACCGAAGGGCGGCTTACCAGGCGGACATCATGGGAGGGGAGTTCGTCGCGGTGCTGGGCAACCACGCGCAGGCCATGCTCGGGAAAGGGGAGTGGGGGATCGCCGCTTCGTGCTACGAAACGCTCGCGCAGGTGATTGTCAGCCAGCGGTATGCCGGCGGCGGAATCTCCGACTACTCGAAGGCCAGGCTGTCCGCGGATCTCGCGAAAGCCCTCGCGATCCTGCCTGAGGACAGGCAGCGAGCGATCGGGTTGCTCGACGGCATCCACCGGGATTTCGCCACCGACGGTGTTCTTGCGGATGACTTTTTCCCACTTGTGAAAAAAGCCGGGCTCGACAAGGAACTCGACCGCTGGTTCGGGGAATCTTGGGGCAGCATTTCGTCTGTGCTCGCTCGGTTTCCGGATTCGGACAATACGAAGAACACAGCAGCGTGGCTAGCTTCCCGTGCCGGCAAACGCCTTGCCGAGGCGGAGGAATATCTACGGTCCGCGACCGAGCGGAACCCGGATCAGGCCGCCTACCTCGATACGATGGCTGAACTCCATTTCGCCAAGGGCGACCGCAAGGGTGCGGTCAAATGGTCGGACCGGGCCCTGCTCCATTACCCCCTGACTGACCGCCCCTACGATGTGATGATACGCAAACAGCACGAGCGTTTCAGCAGCGACCCGCTGCCGTAATAGGCCGGATACATACCGTCTTGGTAGCCTGAAGCCTTAGCCTATTTCCCGCTCCAGCCGCCGCCGAGGGCTTTGGCGAGGGCGGCGAGCGAGATCCGTTGCTGGGCTTCGAGCTGGCTGAGTTGCAGTTGGATCTGAAGCAGGCCACGCTGGGAATCGACCACCTCGAAGTAGCTGGTCAAGCCCTTGTCATAGCGTTCCTGGGAGAGGTTTTTGGTGTCTTGCGAGCTGGTGAGCGCGCGCTCCAGGGCGGCGCGGGATCTGGCGAGCCCTTTCAGATCGACGAGCGCATCCTCCACCTCGCGGAGGGCGATGAGCAGGACTTGGCGGTAGTTTGCGAGCGCTTCGTCATATCTGCTGCGGGCGGCCTGGTAGTTCGCTTTGTTAGAACCGCCATCAAGGAGTGGTGCGGCGACGCCGGCACCCAGCGAGAGGATGCGGTTTTCCCAATTGAGAAATCTCGAGGCATCCAAGGATTCCAATCCGGCTCCCGTGGTGAGCTGGAAACTCGGGTAGAAGGCGGATTCGGCAACCCCGATCCGGGCACTGGCGGCGCGGAGATTCTGCTCGGATGCGCGGACATCGGGACGGCGCATGAGGACGTCTGCCGGCAGTCCGGGGCGGATGACGGGCAGCGCACCATCCGCGTCCCGGCGGGCGACAGAGAAACTGGAAGGAAGCACGCCGCAGAGCACTGCAAGCGCGTGTTCGGCGGAGCCCCGCTGGCGTTCGACGGCTCCGAGGTCGTTGTCGGCAAGCGCCACTTCCGTGCTGGCCCGGCTGGTGGCCAGGCCGTCGGCCAGGCCGGCATCAGCTCTCGATTTCTGGATGTCGCGGGCGTCCTTGCGGCTTTTCAATGTGCCCTGGAGCACGGCGTATTGTGCGTCCAGTCCCCTGAGGAGAAAATACTGGCGGGCGACCTCGGTGGCGATGCCGAGGCGTTGGGAATCGAGCAGCGCTTCGGCAGCGGCGGCCTCGGCGGATGAGGCTTCCACGGAGCGCTTGTTCCTTCCCCAAAGATCGGGATCGTAGGCGAGATCGAAGCTGCCGCGGTAGCGCTGCATTTCCAGATCGACATTCGCGCCGGGCGGGAGGTTTCCGCTTAGGGCATCGGCGGAACTGCGGGAAATGCCTGCGTTGCCGGAAAGATCGAGCGTGGGGAACAATTTCGCCTGATCCACGCCGACGAGGGCGCGGGCGGTATCGACGCGGGATTTCGCGGCGGCGAGGTCGTTGTTCGCGGCGAGTGCGCGGTCCACGAGGCGGGTCAGCTCGCGGTCGTTGAAGAGACGCCACCAGTTGTCGGGCAGGCGGGTGGCGGCGGTGCTCGTGGATTCCTTCCATTTCGAGCCGCCGGAGAGTCCCGGGAGTTGGAAATCCGGCCCCACCATGCAGGAGCCTAGGGCAAGAGCGGCGGGGAGAGCGAGAAGGCGGGCATTCATGGTTACTTTTGGCGATGGGGTGCTTCGATGAATACATCAACCTGCTGTCCGACGTAAAGCGGAGGGTCGGTCGGGCGCTGAAGTGAGTAGATCACTTGCAGCACGCGGGTGTCCACCCGCTCGGTGCTGGAGCCGGTCAGCGAGACCTTGGGAATGACGTAAGGCTCGATGCGGATGAACTCTAACGGAAAGGTGACTTCGGGATCGCCTTTCAGATAGCCGTATGCCTTCTGCCCCTCGCGGATGCGGGTGGCGTTCTGCTCGTCGATATCGGCACGGACCTGGAGCTTGCCGGTGTCGCCGAGGATCATGGCGGGGGTTTTGGGTGAGGTGGCGGCGTATTCCCCGGCACGGATGTTGAGCTGGATGATCGTGCCATCGCGCGGGGCGTAAACAGTCAGCCGCTCGATGAGAAGCTTGATGCGCTTGAGCGAAATATCCGAGGCGGCAAGCTGGGCCCTCGCGGCGGCGAGCTGGGCTTGTGAAACGACGACGTCCTGCCTGCGGTTCTCAATCTCATCGCGGCTGACCGCGCGGCTGTCGGTCACGGCATCGAGGCGGGCGAGCTGGGATTCGAGCTTGGCGAGCTGGGCCTCGCTGACAGCGATCTGCGCACGGGAGATTTCCTGCTGGGCTTGGGTGGAAAGTTGCTCGGCAAGGAGATCCCGGTCGTCGAGTTTGAGCAGTGGCTTACCCTTTTCCACCGCATCGTTCACTTTCACGAAAACCTCCGTGACCAAGCCGGGGAGCGGGACCCCGATGGCCACATTTTCACTGAGCGCCTCAAGGATTCCGGTGGCGGCGACCGCATCCGGATAGGGTTTCTGCGGCGGCATGACAGGCGGATCACCGGGTGGTGGCATCGCCTGATCGGCTTGGATTCTGGAAACGTTCACGATCGCCACCAAGCCAAAAACGGCGGCGAGGATGGAACCGTAGCGGATGATTTTGGAGATCAGGTTCATGGGAGAGGGATTTGAGATTTGAGATTTGAGATTTATCGAACACAGCCCCTTCATCAGTGGGCGTGTTCGTGGATGAAATGGGGCGGCTCTTTGTGAGATTGCTCGGTGACCTCGAGGATCTCGCCATCGTCCATGCGGGCTATCCTGTCGGCGTAGGAAAAAATGCGGTTGTCGTGGGTTACGATGATGACCGCGCGCTCCGGCGAGCGGGCGACCTGGCGGAAAAGATCCATCACGATCTCGCCATTCTGCGCATCCAGCGCGGCGGTCGGCTCGTCGCAGATCACCAGCGGCGGCTCGTGCACCAGTGCGCGGGCGATCGCCACCCGCTGCTGCTGTCCGCCTGATAGCTTGTTCGGTCGCTCCCTCCAGCGCTCGCCGATACCGACCTGATCGAGGATCTCCCGCGAACGCTTGAGCGCCTTGCTGTTAGATACGCCTTGGATCAGCAGGGGGACGCCCACGTTTTCCGCGATGGTGAGCGTGGGTATGAGGTTGAACTGTTGGAAAATGAAGCCGATGTGCTTCGCCCGGAAGCGGGTGAGCGCGCCACCCGACATTTTCTCCAACCGATTTCCGAAAACCTCGATCTCGCCGCTCTCAACGCGCATCGTCCCGGCGATGGCGCTCAGCAGCGTCGTTTTTCCACACCCGGACGGGCCGACGAGCATCATGATCTCGCCGGTGCGCGCCTGCAGGTTCACCTGCTTGAGCACGTGGAGGCGGTTCGCCCCGTCGCCGAAGCTTTTCTCGGCGGCGCGGACATCGACGACGATGCGGTGGGTGGATGGAAGGGGATCAGGCACGGAAGACCATGGCGGGTTCGTAGAAACTCAGGCGGATGATACCCATCATGGCCGCCAGCATGCAGATAAACTGTATGATGCAGAACGTCGCCACCGGGATTTGCCACGGCATGACAAAGGGCGGCTGGCCGTTCTTGAGCGCACCCATCGCGAACGCGGATGTCGCCAGCATGCCCAGCCCGAATCCGATCAGCCCCACCGTAACCGCTTGGGCAACCAGCATCATGCTCAGCCGGAAGTTTGACATCCCCATCGCCTTGAGCGCCCCGAGGTGTTTCAGGTTATCCAACACAAATGCGTAAAACGTCTGGCACGCGATCGCCACGCCGACGATGAAACCGATCACCACCGTGGTGCCGAAGGAAATCGGGATGCCGGTGTTTTTCACATACCACCAGATCGTGGAGGTGTTGAAATCCTTCTCATTCTCTCCGAAATTCCGGTTCACATAGGCTCGCAACCCTGTTTCTTTCTCGATCTGCAGCGCCGCCGCATCCGGCGTCATGCCCTCGATGGGAGCGGCGATCACGGCGGAGAGCATTTTCCGCGAGGGCGGCGTGTATTGCAGCGCCCGCTCGTAAGTCGTCCAAATGTAAGGGCCGCCGGTGAACGAGCGCATCGCCTTGCAAATCCCAACCACCCGCGCCTCCACATCGTTGATTTCGAAAACCGAGCCGATGCCGATCGGATTTTTCCGGTCCAAGGAGAGCTTCTCCACCGCGATTTCGTCGATCACCACCGTGTTCGGCAGCCGCAGATCCTCCAGTCTCCCGGCAACCATCCGAGCCGGCGCACCCGCCAGCGATGCCGCATCGATGCCGACGAGCTGCACCGTCTTGAACGCCCCGTTTGCCAAACGCACCCGCTGGATGCCCGAGTAAAGCGGCATCGCCCAGCGCACCGCAGAAACCGAGCGGACGCGGGCCACATCCGTATCGCGCAGCGGGTTGGTCTCGTTGATCTGCTCCACCCTTTCCTCGACCACGTAGATCGGCGCGGCCACGTTTTTCAGGGTCGCCGTCGTCCATGTCATCAGGCCGCAGAAAACGGAAGCCTGCTGGACGATGAGAAAGGTGGCGAAGAAAAGACCGGCGACCAGCATGAGATACTTTGCGGTATCGCCGAAGAGCATTTTGAGTGCGAGACCTATCATGCGGGGATGAAATGGAGGCCGGGTGGTTCGGATTCCCCGTGTCTGGATAGTAACCATGGCAAGCCAAGGTGCAACCCGTGACATGGGATCAGTTGATTTTTTGATCCGGGAGTTGAAGCAAATTGGATTCGCAACTTGGAACTTGGAATCAACGGGGAATTCCGTAGCTTCCGTGCATGGCGGGTTTCGGCTTGGATTTACTCATTATCGGCGTCTATTTTGCGGTGATTATCGGCATCGGCCTGTATGCGGCGCGTGGTCAGAAAACCATGGAATCCTACGCACTGGGCGACCGTTCGATGCCCTGGTGGGCGGTTCTGGCTTCCATCCTTGCTTCGGAAATCTCCGCCGGGACTTTCCTGGGGACGCCCGGCGAGGGCTTTGCGAAACGGAATTTCCTCTACGCCCAACTGGTCATCGGCACCATTCTCGCGCGATTGCTGGTGGCCGCCATTTTCATCAAGCCGTTCTACAAATACCACGTAACGAGCATTTACGAGTTCCTGGAGATACGCTTCGGCCTGCTGACGCGGCGGATCGCATCGCTGGTGTTTTTGCTGACGCGTTCGCTGGCTTCCGGTTCGCGCATTTTCATCGCGGCGATCCTGCTGGTGCTGGCATGGGAGGTGGCGCATCCGGAGTTCCTGGCGATGTCGAAAGAGGAACGGTTCACTCAGGAGCTCATCATTTATGCCGGGGCGGTGGTCCTGATCACCGGCCTGACCGCCCTCTACACCACCTTCGGCGGCATCAAGGCGGTGGTGTGGACGGACTTCATTCAGATCACGCTGATGTTCGGCGCGGCGTTTTATGTGTTCTTCTGGCTGCTCGACAAAACCGGCGGTTGGAGCGCGCTTGGTGATTCCATCACCAGCCCGGTCGCCATCGATACCGGCATCCGTCCCGGACTCGGGTTCGGGGAGCAGGTGAAATCCATCCTCCAACAGGAATATACGATCTGGGCGGCGCTTCTCGGATCCATTTTCACCACGCTCGCCACCCACGGCACGGATCAGGACATGGTGCAGCGGATGCTCACTTCCAAGGATGCCAAACGCGGCCAGCGGGCGGTGATCGTTTCCGGGCTGGTGGATCTGCCGGTGGTCGTCGGTTTCCTCGCCATCGGGATTCTCGTTTGGAAATACTACGAACTTTTCCCGGCAAACAAACCCGAGGGGGATCCGGGGATTTTCGCGTGGTTCATGGTGCATGACCTGGCTCCCGGCGTGCGCGGCCTGATCGCGGCGGGTTTGTTTGCCACGGCGATGGGTTCCCTGTCCACGGCGCTGAACGCCTTGGCCACCACTTTTACGAAGGATTGGTATCTCGGTGTGTTCAAGCCGGACGCCACCTCCGGCCAGCAGATGCGCGCGGCGCGGATGGCCACGGTGGGGTTTGCCATTTTCCTCGCCATCATCGGCGTCGGCACGGCCTGGGTGAAACTGAAGAATCCGGAACTGCGGATCATCCCCATTGTGCTCGGATCCTTCGGATATACCTATGGTTCGCTGCTGGGCGTATTCCTCATCGGCATGCTCACCAAGACCCGGGGGAACTGCAGAGGCAATGTGATCGGCATGATCAGCGGATTTGTCGCGGTCGCATTCCTCACCAATCTCCCCAACGATGTCTCGGGCATGATCGTCGGCAAGCCGCTCTATCAGAATCCCGAGTGGCTGCCCATCATCGCGTTCACCTGGCGCATCATGTTCGGAGCGCTCGTCACCGTGGGGGTGGCGCTTTGTTTCCGAAGCGATGCGAACCGCCGCGAGAGCAGCCGCGAGTCCCGCTTGAGGGAATAAGTTTTGTTTCAACCTTTCGCGGGTTGCTTAATTCGACTAACCCACGGTCATGGATGATTTACGCACCAACGAAAACCCGGAGTTGTGCCGCACGATCGGCAAGTGGCCGATCCTTTCTACTATTGCAAAGGGATATTGCAAAGGGACAGTCCTTTTGTAGAAAATCCTCTTGCCAATTCGTTTTCTGGCGATAGAACGGCGGCATGAGACGAGCACGATGGATCGCCCCGTGGAAGGATTCGCCGGACAAGCCGGCCATTTACCACTGCATTTCGCGGGTGGTTGAGCGGCGGTTTGCGTTTGGGGTTGAGGAGAAGGAGCGATTCCGGACGCTGATGCGGATGATGGAGAATTTCACGGGCTGCCGTGTCCTTTCCTATGGCCTGATGTGCAACCACATACACCTTCTGCTGGAAGTTCCGCCGAGGCCGGTGGGCGGGGTTTCGGATGCGGATTTCCTCATGAGGCTATCCGTGCTGTATGGGGAGGCGTTCGTGGCGGATGTGGCCGCACAGCTCGATGCAGCGCGGCATGAGGGTGGCGTGGATGGCGGGAATCCCGAGCGTCTTGCGGAGATCAAAGGTCGGTTCGACTACCGGATGCACGATCTGGGGCAGTTCATGAAGGGGCTGATGCAGCGTTTCACGCAGTGGTTCAACGGGCGGCACAAACGCAAAGGAAGCCTGTGGGAGGAGCGTTTCAAGAGTGTGATTGTGGAGAGCGGGACGGCGGCGCGGACGATGGCGGCCTACATCGACCTCAATCCGGTACGTGCGGGGATGGTGGAGGATCCGGCGGATTACCGCTGGAGCAGCTACGGGGAAGCGGTCGGCGGAGGGAAAAGGGGCAATGGCAAGAAGGCGCGGGAAGGGTTGGTGCGGGCGATCACCTCCGATACGGAAACGGGATTTGATGCGGGGGCATGGAAGGAGGCTTCGCGCAGGTACCGGCGTCTCCTGGGGCTGGCGTTGGAGCGGAAAAGCCTGAATGCGAAAGTGGCGACATCCGGGAAAATGAAGATTTCAAGGAACGATGCGGAAGCCATGGGATCCGGCGACAACCAGACGGTTCTGCCCGATCTGAGAATGGCAAAAATGCTGCGCTGCCGGGTGAGATATTTCACGGACGGGGCGGTGATAGGAGGTAAGGGCTTCGTGGATGATGTGTTTGCGGCGTCGCGGGATCGGTTCTCCGGGAAACGGAAGGACGGTGCGCGACGGATGAGAGGGAACGCGAAGGCGGCTACAGGTGTGCTGTGGAGCGTGAGGGATCTACGGGTGGGGGTTGGGTGAACGGTCGGCGTTGAAGAGGGTTGGGGCAGGCCGGCGCAGCCCCTCCCTGGGGATCCGCGTGTATTCGAATGTGAAATACGCAAAATTGTATCTGAGATCGTGCGATAACCGGGTGGCCATAGTTTTTGGTTGTTTGCGCAGCGAAAAAGGGACATTTCACGGCAGATGAGCGAGCAAGCAGACGAGGCCACGATCCGGATTCTTTTCCTCGGCGACATCGTCGGTGAGCCGGGGAGAAAGGCGGTCATCGGCGAACTCGCCGGGATCAGGAAGGAGCACTCGATTGATTTCGTGATCGCAAACGGCGAGAACTCGGCCGGTGGCCGCGGCATCACTCCGAAGATCGCAATCGACCTGTTGCGCGCCGGAGTGGCGGTGATTACCACGGGCGACCACGTCTGGGATCAGCAGGAGATCGTGGACTATTTCCCCACCGAGCCGCGCCTGCTGCGCCCGATCAATTATCCACAAGGGACACCGGGGTTTGGCAGTGTGGTGCTGGAGACTTCGCAGGGGAAAGTCGCGGTCATCCAGGCGCAGGGACGGAGCTTCATACAGCCTCCGTTGGAAAACCCTTTCCTCGCTGTCGAGGCGGAGGTGGCGCGGCTCAGGGCGGATGGCATCAGGGTCATTGTGCTTGATTTCCATGCGGAAACCACCTCGGAGAAAATCGCGATGGGTCGCATGCTCGATGGCTCCGTCTCTCTGGTTGTCGGCACCCACACCCACGTCCAGACCGCCGATGAAACAATTTTTCCCGGTGGAACCGGATATCTCACCGATGCCGGCATGTGCGGCCCGGAAAACTCCGTGCTGGGCCGGTGTGTCGAATCGGTGGTGTGGCGTTTCCGCTCCGGGATGCCGACGCGTTTTCCCGTCGCAAAAGGCCCGGTGAAACTTTGCGGGGTGATCATCGAGGCGGAGATATCCAGCGGCCGCTGCCTGGATATCGCCAGATTCTCGCTGGTGACGGGTGAAAACGAGGTGGAAACCGCCCTTTGACACGCCCGGAAACCCGTAGAACAAAGGGATTCGGGGAAAGTGACGAAAAGACCATATTTTTTTTGACAGGGGGGCGCGAATTGTTACTGTCCGCCCGCTCTTCCCCACATGCAGTCAGGGGTGCCGCGCTCGGTTTTGGGTCAACCAGGACAGGTCGCGGTTCTTTTGTCGGCAGTAGGGAGTGGCAATACAATCCAGTCTGCTCGTGTAGCTCAGGGGTAGAGCGCATCCTTGGTAAGGATGAGGTCGGCGGTTCAATTCCGCCCACGAGCTCCAGGAACCACACGAACATCTCCCGAACATCTCAGCGAAACCACAACGAAAATGGCCAAAGAACAATTCAAACGCAACAAGCCGCACGTAAACATCGGCACCATCGGTCACGTTGACCACGGCAAAACCACCCTCACCGCAGCGATCACGAACACGCTCGCTGAAAAGGGCTTTTGTGAGAAAAAATCCTACGCGGACATCGACGCAGCCCCCGAGGAGCGCGAGCGCGGCATCACCATCAACACCGCACACGTTGAGTATGAGACGGAGAAGCGCCACTATGCGCACGTCGATTGCCCAGGCCACGCCGACTACGTGAAGAACATGATCACCGGCGCAGCGCAGATGGACGGAGCGATCCTCGTCTGCTCCGCAGCGGACGGCCCGATGCCACAGACCCGCGAGCACATCCTGCTTGCCCGTCAGGTCGGTGTCCCGGCTCTCGTGGTGTTCATGAACAAGGTTGACCTTGTCGATGATGCAGAGCTCCTCGAACTCGTCGAAATGGAAATCCGCGATCTCCTTTCTTCCTACGATTTCCCAGGCGACGATATCCCTATCGTTGCAGGATCCGCATCGAAAGCCCTTGCTGGCGATGCCGAGCAAATGGCAAACGTCATGAAACTGATGGACGCCGTCGATGCCTACATCCCGGAGCCTGAGCGTCCGATTGACAAAACTTTCCTCATGCCTATCGAAGACGTGTTCTCGATCGAAGGTCGTGGAACGGTCTGCACCGGCCGTGTCGAACGTGGCATCGTCAAGAAGATGGAAGAAGTCGAGATCGTCGGCATCCGCGACACCCAGAAGACCACCGTCACGGACATCGAAATGTTCCGCAAGCTGCTCGATGAAGGTCGTGCAGGTGACAACGTCGGCCTTCTGGTCCGCGGCCTCAAGAAAAACGATGTCGAGCGCGGCCAGGTCATGGCCAAGCCGGGCACCGTCAAGGGTCACACCACCTTCAAGTCCGAGATCTACGTCCTTTCCAAGGAAGAGGGTGGACGCCACACCCCGTTCTTCTCGAACTACCGCCCTCAGTTCTACTTCCGCACGACCGACGTGACCGGCAGCATCAAGCTCCCCGAGGGAGTTGAGATGGTGATGCCTGGCGACAACATCGGCCTCGAGGTCGAACTCATCAACCCGATCGCCATGGAGCCTACCATGCGCTTCGCAATCCGCGAAGGTGGCCGTACCGTCGGTGCAGGCCGCGTTGGCGAGATCATCAAGTAAGTCAAATCGATGGCCGCGCAGGGAACTCCGGTTCCCCTGCGAGCCAAGCACTTGGGGCACCCCGCAAACGGGGTGCCCCTAAGTCGCCTCAAACCCCAGCCATTTTCCAATCCTAAACGCGTCAGTAGTTCAATTGGTAGAGCGTCGGTCTCCAAAACCGAATGTTGGGGGTTCGAGTCCCTCCTGGCGTGCCACTTTCCGTTTATCCTAACAGCGAATGAATTACCTAGAATATCTCAAGATCGGCGACAGTTGGTATTACGGGGGAATCGTTTACACGGTTCTCATCGTCCTTCTGGTTCTTCTCGTACGCAATCTCGCGCGGGTCTCCTCATTCATCGGCGAGGTCAAGGGCGAACTCCGCAAGGCCAGTTGGCCTTGGGATTCCGATCCGAAGGCGAAGGGTTTCAGGAAATACAAGGAACTCATCGACTCCACCGTGGTGGTGCTGATCGCCGTGATCCTGCTTGCCGCTTTCGTCCAGTTCTGGGACTTCGTCCAGATCATGATCGTCGGTTTCCTCACGCAAATCTTCCGCTAGTTTCCACCCCTTTTTTCAGCCAGTATCTAACCACTCATGCCAAACGCCAAAGATTACAAAGACCAATGGTATGTCGTCCAAGTCCTTTCGGGCATGGAAGGCAAGGTGCGTGAGCGCATCGCCCGCCAGGTCGAAGCCGAGGAAATGCAGGACTACATCCGCGAGGTGCTCGTCCCCACCGAGATCGTCTCGGAGATCAAGCGCGGCAAGAAAACCGAAACCAAGAAGAAATTCTTCCCCGGTTACATCATCGTGAACATGTATCTCGCCGATGAGAACAACCAGCTCGTCGAGAAGACCTGGTTCTTCATCAAGGAGATGGATGGCGTGATCGGCTTCGCCGGCACCAAGGATCGCCCCGCCCCGATGCGCGCCCGCGAGGTCGAGGCCATGCTGTCCCAGATCCAGGAGCGGGAGGAAACCGTCCGCCCGGCGATCTCTTTCGAGGTCGGCGATACCGTCAAGGTCGCCGATGGCCCTTTCCAATCGCAGAACGGCGTCGTTGAGGAAATCGACCCCGAGCGCGGCAAGCTCCGCGTCGCCGTGGACATCTTCGGACGCACCACCCCTGTCGAACTCGAATACTGGCAGGTCGAGCGCGAGTAACAGTTCATTTCAGCTTTTCAGTTTTCAAATTTTCAGCATTTACCAAACAACACTATGGCAAAGGAAGTCGTCAAAATCATCAAACTCCAGATCCAGGCTGGAGCCGCCAACCCATCGCCGCCAGTTGGTCCAGCACTCGGACAGGCAGGCGTCAACATCATGGGATTCTGCAAGGAGTTCAACGCCGCCACGCAATCGCAATCCGGCGACGTGCTTCCGGTTGTGATCTCGGTTTACAAGGACAAGTCCTTCACCTTCATCACCAAGCGTCCGCCCGCAGGAAATCTCCTCAAGAAAGCAGCCGGCCTCGCATCCGGTTCCGGCGAGCCGAACAAGAAGAAAGTAGGCAAAATCACCAAGGCGCAGCTCATGGAAGTCGTCAAGATCAAGATGCCCGATCTCAACACCAAGAATCCGGAGGCCGCCGCCCGCATCCTCGCCGGCACCGCCCGTCAGATGGGCCTTGAGGTCGAAGGCATGTAGAAATCTCAGCCCTGCGTCAAAACAGGGCACCCCGCAAGAGGGTGGGTTTCAAACCCCACCCGCTATCACTGCAAACCAATAAACATAATGTCCAAACTACGCAGCAAACGCTACCGGAAAGCCGCCGAACAGGTGGGTGCCGGCAAATCATACTCACTCGCGGATGCCATCAGCACCGTGAAGAAACTCCCGGCACCGAAATTCGTGCCTACCGTAACCTTGTCCTTCCGCCTCGGAGTTGATCCCAGGAAGAGCGACCAGATGGTTCGTGGTTCCGTTTCCCTTCCGCACGGAACGGGTAAGAACGTCCGCGTTGTCGTCTTCGCCCAGGGTGCAGCCGCAGAGGCAGCCATTGCCGCCGGTGCCGAGCACGTCGGATACGAGGATCTCATCAAGAAAGTCCAGGAAGGTTTCGTCGATTTCGATTCCGCGATCGCCACCCCCGATGCCATGGCCGAAGTCCGCAAGATCGCCCGAGTCCTCGGACCGCGAGGCCTGATGCCGAACCCGAAGACCGGAACTGTCACCGACGACGTCGCGAAAGCGGTCAAGGAAGTTAAGGCCGGCCGCATCGACTACAAGCTCGACAAGAACGGCAACATCTCAGGCGCGATCGGCAAGGCCGATTTCGAGGAGAAACAGCTTGAGGATAACGCCCGCGCGTTCCTTGAAAGCGTTGTCCGCGCGAAGCCCGCCTCAGCAAAGGGCAACTTTGTCCAGTCAGTTACCCTCGCCGCCTCCATGCTCCCGGGCCTTCCGCTCGAAGCCTCCGCTTACACGGCAAAGGCAACCGCATAACCCCAGCACGCAACGAAAATGAATCCAGATAAGCAAATCATAATCAACGGCCTGCTGGCGCGCGTGAACGACTCACCGTATGTCATCGTCATCGATTACACCGGCCTCACCGTTCCCCAGTTCAGCGAGCTCCGCAACCGCCTCGGCGATAGCGGCGCGAAGTGCACCGTCGCGAAGAACAGCTACATGCGCAAGGCGCTCTCCGAAGCGGGACTTCCCGATGTCGGCGCTGACCTTGTCGGCCAGACGGCTTTCGTCACCGGCGATGCCGAAGTGTTTTCCGCCGCGAAGGTTCTCAAGAATTTCGAAAAGGAATTCAAGAAGCCGGAAATGAAGGTTGGAATCCTCGGCTCGGACATCCTCGACAACGAGAAGCTCAAGATGCTTGCAGATATCCCGTCGCGCGAAGCCGTCCTTTCCCAGCTCCTCGGCCTCATCAACGAGCCCGCAACTCGCATCACACGCATCCTCCTCGAGAAATTCGACCCGGAGCGCGAACATTTCAAGTCAGGCGGAGCCGAAGCTGAAGCACCTGCGGAAGAGGCACCTGCCGCCGCAGAAGCACCAGCTGAAGAGACACCTGTCGCCGCAGAAGCACCTGCCGAAGAGGCGCCAGCCGCCGAATAACAAACAATCTGAACGGAAGGCCTGTCGCGTCTCCACGCAATGGCCCGATTAACAATGGTACCTCGTCGGTTTCCCAGCAGGGAAATTGAAATCTCCGGGAGCTCCCGGGGGCGACGACACCGCAAAGGAGAAAAACACATGTCAAATATTGCAAACCTCGTAGAAGAACTCGGCAAGCTCACCGTCCTGGAAGCTGTCGATCTCGTGAAACAACTCGAAGAAACCTGGGGCGTCTCCGCCGCAGCAGCCGTCGCAGCCGGACCGGCTGCAGCAGGCCCTGCCGAAGCCGCCGAAGAGAAAACCGAATTCAACGTCGTCATCACCGGCGCCGGACCCAACAAGATCGCCGTCATCAAGGCGGTCCGTGAAGTTGCTCCCGGCCTCGGACTCGCTGACGCGAAGAAACTCGTCGAATCCGCTCCTGCCAACGTCCTCGAAGGTGTTGCCAAGGATGCTGCCGAAGCTGCCAAGAAGAAACTCGAGGAAGCCGGCGCGACCATCGAACTCAAGTAATCCGTTACGGAATTTCACCCGGGGCGGGGTTCACTCCGCTCCGGGCATTTCCGTCCCCAAATCCAAAATTTTGCAATCCCGGAATCGACGCGTGATACTACACCACCCTGCGGTGTTACGCGCCGCTTTCGCTAATTTGCCCTCTCCGTCCATCTCCTGAATCCAAATCCGCCCGGGCTTTCAACGGCCCGGGCTCAAACTCGTAACACAAGCACCGCACACCATGGCTGAACGTCTCTATTTCGGTAAATTTGAAGAGGTCATCGACCCACCTAACCTCATTGAAGTCCAGAGCAGGTCTTACGACGAGTTCCTACAGAAGGATGTCTCTCCCGGCGACCGCTCCGATTCCGGCCTCCAGGCGGTTTTCCGTGAGGTTTTCCCGATCAAGTCCTACGACGAGGCCATCGAGCTGGATTTCGTCACCTACGACATCGAGGATCCGAAAATCACCTCCCTCGACTCCCTGCGCAACAGCGAGTCCTTCTCCGCAGCCCTGTATGTCACCTTCAAGCTGAAGGATGAGACCGGCACCAAGAAAGAGCGCGTTTACATGGGGGAGCTTCCGATGATGACCCGCCGCGGCACCTTCATCATCAACGGAGCCGAGCGTGTCATCGTTTCCCAGCTCCACCGCTCGCCGGGTATCTGCTTCGAGACCTCCCAGCACCTCAATGGAAAAATGCTCCACAGCTTCCGCATCATTCCGGACCGCGGCTCATGGCTTGAAGTCCAGTTCGATACGAACGATCTTCTCTACGTTTACCTCGACCGCCGCCGCCGCCGCCGCAAGTTCCTCGCGACAACTTTCCTTCGCGTCCTCGGCTATCCGACCGACCGCGACATCGTCAGCCATTTCTACTCCATCGAGAACCTCGCCCTGAACAGCAAGATCGATGAGGCGGAACTCGGCCACAAGGTGCCCTTCGAGGACATCCTCGACGGCGAACTCGTCATCGCGAAAGCCTACGAGCCGCTCACCGCAGGCATCGTCAAGCAGCTCGTCGCACTCGGCCAGAAGAAGCTTGAGGTCATCGACGGACGCGAGGACGAAATCCTTCTCAAGTCCCTCCGCAAGGATCCCGCGAAGGATGAGGAGTCCGCGCTCAAGGACATCTACCGCAAGCTCCGTCCCGGCGATCCGCCGACCGCGTCCAACGCCCGCGCCCTCCTCAAGCGCCTGTTCTTCGATGCGAAGAAGTATGACCTCACCCGCGTCGGCCGTTACAAGATCAACCAGAAGCTCGGCATCGGCGTCGATTCCGACCAGCGCATCATGGTGCCCGAGGATTTCCTCGCCGCCGTCCGCTATATCCTAAAGCTGAAAAAGGGCGAGGGTGTCATCGACGATATCGATCACCTCGGCTCACGCCGCGTGCGTGCCGTCGGAGAACTCCTTGCAAACCAGTGCCGCGTAGGCCTCGCCCGCACGGAGCGTCTGGTGAAAGAGCGTATGACCCTTTTCGATGTGAACATCGAGGGCATGACCCCGCAGAAGCTGATCAACCCGAAGGCGCTCTCTGCCGTCGTGCGCGATTTCTTCGGCCGTTCGCAGCTTTCGCAGTTCATGGACCAGACCAACCCTCTGGCCGAACTCACACACAAGCGCCGCCTTTCCGCTCTCGGACCAGGCGGTCTGAACCGCGACCGCGCAGGCTTCGAAGTCCGCGACGTCCATCCGTCCCACTACGGCCGCATCTGCCCGATCGAAACCCCGGAAGGTCCGAACATCGGTCTCATCAACTCGATGTGCACCTACGCCCGGATCAACGAGTTCGGTTTCATCGAAACCCCTTACCGCAAGGTCAAGAAGGGCAAGGTCACCAACGAAATCGAATATCTCACCGCCGACCAGGAGGAAAACTACCTCATCGCCCAGGCCTCGAACGTGATCACCAAGGCGGGTCTCTTTGAGAACGACCGCATCGACGCCCGCGAGCGCGGCGAGTTCATCGAGTCCACCCCGGATGCGGTGCACTACATGGATGTTTCGCCGAAGCAGCTCGTATCGGTGGCCGCCGGCCTCATCCCGTTCCTTGAGCACGACGACGCCAACCGCGCCCTGATGGGATCGAACATGCAGCGCCAAGGCGTTCCGCTCCTCGTTTCCGAGTCCCCGCTGGTTGGAACCGGCCTCGAAGGCAAGGCCGCCCGCGACTCCCGCGCCGTGGTCGTTTCCGAAGCCGACGGCATCGTTGCCGCCGCCACTGCGGAAATCATCATCACCACCGCCGATGGTAAGCTTCCCGTTTCCGACGAGAAATTCCTCAGCGATCCGGAAGCCGTGAAAACGAACGTGGCCAAGGGCATCTTCGCCTACCCGCTGCGCAAGTTCATGCGCTCCAACGCAGGCACCTGCATCAACCAGAAGCCCATCGTCAAGGCCGGCCAGAAGATCAAGAAGGGCACCGTCCTTGCCGACGGCCCGAACACCGATGATGGCGAACTCGCCATCGGGCGCAACGTGCTTGTCGCATTCATGCCTTGGAACGGCTACAACTTCGAGGATGCCATTGTCATCTCCGAGCGCGTGGTCAAGGACGACGTTTACACCTCCATCCACATCTCCGAATTCGACGTCGCAGCCCGCGATACGAAACTCGGACCCGAGGAAATCACACGGGACATCCCGAACGTCGGTGAGGAAGCACTCCGCAACCTCGACCACGACGGCATCATCCGTATTGGTGCGGAAGTGAAGCCCGGCGACATCCTCGTCGGCAAGATCACTCCGAAATCCGAAACGGAACTCGCCCCCGAAGAGCGCCTCCTGCGCGCCATCTTCGGTGAGAAGGCCGCTGACGTGAAAGACACTTCCCTCCGCGTGCCATCCGGCTGCACCGGCATTGTCCAGGACGTCCGCGTTTCCTCGCACGGCCTTGCCAAGCGCCGCGCCGAAAAGGTCGATCCTGCGGAGCTGAAAAAGCACCTCAAGAAGATCAACGACGAGCACAAGAAGAAGGCCGACAAGCTGACAGACGACCTCACCGAGAAGCTCTCCGACATCCTGCTCGGCGAGAAGATCCCGCTCGACGTGGTCAACGCACAGACCGGCGAGATCATCATCCCTGCGAACCGCAAGATCACCAAGACCCTGCTCCGCAAGCTTGCATCCGTCCACGACCACATCGAGATCGACCCATCGCCGATCCGAAACAAGATCGTGGAGATCATCAATTCCTTCGAGAGCCGCTTCCAGGAGCTGGACACCGACCGCGAACGCAAGCTCGACCAGCTTGAGTCCGGCGACGACGTCGATCCCGGCGTCATCAAGGAGGTCAAGGTTTTCATCGCCGCGAAGCGCAAGCTTTCCGTCGGTGACAAGATGGCCGGACGCCACGGAAACAAGGGTGTTGTCGCCACCATCGTGCCGGAAGAGGATATGCCATATCTCCACGACGGAACGCCGGTTGACATCTGCCTCAACCCTCTCGGTGTGCCTTCGCGGATGAACGTCGGACAGGTTCTCGAAACCCACCTTGGCGTTGCCGCAAAAGCCCTCGGTTTCAAGGTTGCCACCCCGATTTTCGACGGCATCAAGGAAGCCATCATCTGGGATTTCATGTCCGAGGCCAAGAAGGTTGACGGCGTGACCATGATCGGTGGCGGCGAGAAAGCCCGCCTCCGCAAGCCCAATGAGCCGGAAACCCGCGGCTACACCTGGATCGGCGACGGCAAGGATGGCAGCACCGCCGGCAAATCGACCCTCTATGACGGTCGCACCGGCGAGGCGTTCCACAACCCGATTGTTGTTGGCATGATCTACATGCTGAAGCTCGGTCACCTTGTCGCGGACAAGATCCACGCCCGCGCCGTCGGCCCATACTCGCTTGTCACCCAGCAGCCGCTTGGTGGTAAGGCGCAATACGGCGGACAGCGTTTCGGGGAAATGGAGGTCTGGGCGCTCGAAGCATACGGCGCCGCCTACACGCTCCAGGAAATACTCACCGTCAAATCCGACGATGTCCAGGGACGCACACGCATCTACGAGGCCATCGTCAAGGGCGACAACAACCTCGAGGCCGGCACCCCGGAATCGTTCAACGTCCTCATCAAGGAAATGCAATCCCTCGGCCTCGATGTCCGCCCCGGACGCCAAGGCCAGTCCACCCACGGCTCACCGTTGGCTGGCAGCGGGGTTGATGACTTCTCCCTGGATGACCTCACCCTGTAATTCTTAACGCGAAACCAACCCCACATCCCGAACTACTACCTACCATGAGTGTCGATAACAACCTTCGCGAAATCTTTGGCGTGGACGAACGTCCCGAAGCCTTTGACCAGGTCTCCATCACCGTTGCCTCCCCGGAAATCATCCGCGGCTGGTCCAAAGGTGAGGTGAAAAACCCTGAAACGATCAACTACCGGACCTTCAAGCCCGAAAAAGGCGGTCTCTTCTGCGAGCGCATCTTCGGGCCAACCCGTGACTGGGAATGCGCCTGCGGAAAATACAAGCGCATCAAGCACAAGGGCGTCGTCTGCGACCGCTGCGGAGTCGAAGTCACCCTGAGCCGCGTCCGCCGCGAGCGTATGGGTCACATCGAGCTTGCCGTGCCGGTTTCCCACATCTGGTTCTACAAGTGCATGCCTTCCCGCATCGGCCTCATGCTCGACATGAGCGCCCGCCAACTGGAGCGCGTCATTTACTACGAGGATTACGTTGTCACCGACCAGGGCAACACCGCCCTCGAGGTCGGCCAGCTTCTCACTGAAGTTGAAATCCGCGAAGCCGAAGACACTTACGGCGACGGATCTTTTAAGGCAATGATGGGCGCGGAAGCGATCATGGAACTGCTCAGGCAGATCGACCTTGCGAAACTCGCGGTCGAGCTTGAGGAGGAACTCGGCACCACCAAGTCCAAGCAGAACAAGAAGAAGCTTTCGAAGCGACTCAAGATCACCCAGGGCTTCGCAGCTTCCAAGACGCGTCCTGAATGGATGGTCCAAACGGTTCTTCCTGTCATCCCGCCGGATCTCCGTCCCCTCGTGCCCCTTGAGGGCGGGCGTTTCGCCACCTCCGACCTGAACGACCTCTATCGGCGCGTCATCAACCGCAACAACCGCCTCAAGAACCTGCTCCTTCTCAAGACCCCGGAAGTCATCATCCGGAACGAGAAGCGCATGCTCCAGGAAGCCGTTGATGCGCTCTTCGACAACGGCCGCCACGGCCGTGCCGTCACCGGCGCAGGCAACCGCCCGCTCAAATCCCTCAGCGACATGCTCAAGGGCAAGGGCGGCCGTTTCCGCCAGAACCTTCTCGGCAAGCGCGTCGATTACTCCGGCCGTTCGGTCATCGTCGTCGGCCCCGACCTCAAGCTCGGGCAGTGCGGACTTCCGAAAAAAATGGCGCTCACGCTGTTCGAACCGTTCATCATCCGCCGCCTCAAGGAACTTGGCTACTGCCACACGGTTCGCTCGGCCAAGAAGATGATCGACCGCAAGACCACCGAGGTCTGGGACATCCTCGCGGAAGTCACCAAGGGTCACCCGATCCTGCTGAACCGCGCTCCTACCCTTCACCGCCTCTCCATCCAGGCCTTCGAGCCGAAGCTGATCGAAGGCTCCGCCATCCGCGTCCACCCGCTCGTTTGCACCGCTTACAACGCGGACTTCGACGGCGATCAGATGGCTGTCCACGTCCCGCTTTCCATCGAAGCGCAGATGGAGTGCCGCCAATTGATGCTTGCTCCGAACAACATTTTCTCGCCCGCATCCGGGCGTCCGATCACGGTTCCTTCGCAGGATATCATTCTCGGCACCTACTATCTCACCTGGGCCGGCATCCGCACCCAGGCTGACCGCGAGAAGCAGGAGCACCTTCCGCTGTTCGAGAACTCCTCGGAAGTCGAGTTCGCCATCGCTTCGCGGAAAATCGACTACCATTCCTGGATCCGGATCCGGAACATCGACTTCGGAAAAGACACGCCGTATGGTGAAAAGGATCTCCGCATCATCGAGACCACCCCGGGCCGCGTCCGTTTCAACGAAATCTGGCCCGACGAAATCGGTTTCTACAACAAGACAGTCGGCAAAAAGCAGATCGGCGACATCATCTGGCGCTGCACCCAGGTCGCGGGCAAGAAGGAAACCGTAGTGGTCCTCGACAAGCTCAAGACCCTCGGCTTCATGGAAGCCATGCGTTCCGGTATCTCCATCGGTATCATCGACATGCTCATCCCTGAGGAGAAGCCCGAGGTTATCGCCAACGCCTACGCCGAGGTCGAGAAGGTCTCCAAGCAATATCGCAACGGTGTCATCACCAACGGCGAGCGCTACCAGAAGGTCGTGGACATCTGGACACAGGCCACCGACACGATCGCTAATGCGCTCTACCGCAAGATCGAGCACAACGAAGGCAAGAAGAAGGCATCGCCGCTCTTCATGATGGTCGATTCCGGTGCGCGGGGCAACAAGTCCCAGATCAAGCAGCTCGGCGGTATGCGCGGACTGATGGCCAAGCCCTCCGGCGAGATCATCGAACGCCCCATCATCTCGAACTTCCGCGAAGGCCTCTCGGTGCTGGAATATTTCATCTCCACCCACGGTGCCCGCAAGGGTCTCTCCGATACCGCTCTGAAAACGGCGGACTCCGGATACATGACCCGCAAGCTCGTGGACGTAGCCCAGGACGTGATTGTTTTCCAACAGGACTGCCACACCGCCAACGGCATCACCGTTGAGGCGATCTACGACGGCGACGAAGAGGTTGCCTCGCTTTCCACCCGCATCTACGGCCGCGTCTCCTGCGAGAAGGTCAAGGATCCGGTCTCCGGCGATGTCATCGTGAAAGTTGACGACGTCATCTCCGAGTCCCAGGCGAACGCACTTGAGAAGATCGGCCACGACAAGCTCAAGATCCGTTCCGTCCTCACCTGTGAAGCCGACCGTGGCTGCTGCGCAAACTGCTACGGCCTCAACCTTGCGACAGGCCTGCCGGTCAAGATCGGTGAAGCCGTCGGCATCATTGCGGCACAATCCATCGGCGAGCCGGGAACCCAGCTCACCATGCGTACCTTCCACGTCGGTGGTGTTGCATCGGCAACCTTCAAACAGCCAATCATCAAGGCCAAGAACAGCGGACGCATGGTCTATAAGGATCTGCGCGTCGTCCAGGATGCCGATGGCAACTGGGTTGTCCTCAATAAGAACGGCACGATCTCCATCCGTGACAAGGGCGGCCTTGAACTGGAAAGCCACAACATCATCATCGGTTCCGTCATCAAGGTGAAGGACGGTGAGGACGCCAAGAAGAACGACACCATCGTGGAATGGGATCCATACAACGTGCCGATTCTGACCGAGAAGGCGGGCAAGGTTGAGTTCCGTGACATGATCCTCGGTATCACCGTGGCCGCTGAAGTGGACAAGGAAACCGGCAAGAAGGGAACCATGGTCACCGAGCACAAGGAGGATCTCCATCCCCAGGTTTGCATCATGGATCCGAAAACCGGCGCTGTGATCATCAGCTATTCGATTCCCGTCGGTGCCCACCTTTCCGTCAAGGAAGGCGAGAAGGTCACCGGAGGAACGCAGCTTGCAAAGACACCCCGGAAAGTTGCCCGCACCAAGGACATCACCGGTGGTCTTCCACGGGTTGCCGAGCTTTTCGAAGCGCGCAAACCGAAGGAAGCCTGCGTCATCTCCAAGATCGAGGGCGAGGTTTCGTTCGGCAGCAATGTCCGCGGCAAGAAAAAGGTCGTCGTCACCGATCCGGTCACCGGGGAAGGCGTCGATCACCTCGTCCCGATGGGCAAGCACATCATCGTCACCGAAGGCGACAAGGTGAAGCGTGGCGACCAGATCACCGAAGGCCCCGTTTCACCCGAGGATCTCCTCGAGGCTTGTGGTGCAACCGAACTCCAGGAGCACCTGGTCAACGAAGTGCAGTCGGTTTACCGCGTCCAGGGCGTGGAAATCAACGACAAGCACATCGAGGTCATCGTGCGCCAGATGCTCCGCAAGGTGAAGATCACCGAGCCGGGCGATGCGGACCAGTTCCTCTGGGGCGACCAGGTGGAGCGCACAACCTTCAAGAAGGTCAACGCCGAGATCATCGCCAACGGCGGCAAGCCCGCCGAGGGCGAGCCTGTCTTGCTCGGCATCACCAAGGCCTCGCTTGAGACCGATTCGTTCATCTCCGCCGCTTCCTTCCAGGACACCACCCGTGTCCTCACCGAAGCCGCGACGCTTGGCCGCATCGACTACCTCACCGGCTTCAAGGAAAACGTCATCATGGGTCACCTCATCCCTGCCGGCACCGGCTTCCATCATCACCGTGATTCGGAATTCGAGTTCACCGTCGAGGAGCCGGAACCGGTCGTCGAAGTGCCCGAGGTGCTTGACGACGAGGAAGACGTGGTTTCCGCGTAATCCGAAAAACAATCACAAGACCCCGGTTCACCGAAAGGTGGCCGGGGCTTTTAGTTGTAGCGAAGTGACCTTCGGTCGCCGCAAGTAAGCTGTAGCGTTTCGCAGTAGGCCGGAATATCAAATCACCAAGTCCAGCGGAGGCGGTCGAGACCGGGAACCCGATCAAAGTGAGCATCGCCATGTGCGAGAATCATGTCATATTCCAAAGCCATTGCTGCGATCCATACGTCATTCTCGGGGATCTTTTGACCTCGCTTTTCAAGGTCGGCAGCGACTTGGGCGTAGATATCAGCAGTAATCTCATCGGGCATGATGACCGCAATATTCTCCATTAAGGTCTCGATTTTTGTCCGTTCCCTATCCGGATTGATGACCTTGTAGGTGCCCTTCCTCAGTTCGCCAACGGTGAAGAGTGAGGTGAAAAGCAAGGCTCCCTCGGGAGCAAGTTCGGTAATATCGATCTTGCCGCGTAGGTGGGCAATGATCGGACCTGTATCCAAGAGGATGTCTTTTGCCATCGCGTGGATTATTCAGGGAGTTGCCGTGCCCCGGCCAAGGCTTCCTCGAAGACTTTGGCTGTTTCCTCATCGAGACAGCCATGCAAATCCTTCAACGCCTTGCGCTGACGAATCACGGCCTCGGGCACGAGATCGCGAACGAGGCGCGCGACTTCCACGAGCTTGTTCTCGGGAAGGTCCTGAAGGTTTTTGTTGATGGATTCGGTCAGCGTCACGTGGACAAGCTACCGGTAAATTCCAAAAATGGAAGCGCGGATACGGCCGGCTTTGCACTCTCACAGGAGGAAAATTGTCAGCAAGGCCTCGCTCGATACCGATTCGTTCATGTCCGGTGCTCGACGATGTGG
>Ga0163144_10006173_pt1 | contig 26511 bp, 11 predicted proteins | sample OliLak19BULKMAT1_FD_123175 | JGI IMG/M metagenome (GOLD analysis project Ga0163144, IMG submission 123175) | Freshwater microbial mat bacterial communities from Lake Vanda, McMurdo Dry Valleys, Antarctica - Oligotrophic Lake LV.19.BULKMAT1 | ecosystem: Environmental > Aquatic > Freshwater >...
AAGTTGAGTAACATTTATACTTGTAGTTGCAGTACATCCGTTTGCATCAGTTACAATAAATGTATTAAGCCCAACTTTAGCTGTAAAGGTACCTGTGCCTATATAGGGTGAAGTACCCCCTGCTACAGAAACAGTTAAAATATTTGCATTTCCCAATGAAACAGCAGCAGCTAATACTGTTGCGGATTGCTTGATAGGCAAACCAACAGTAGATATAATACCAGAAGCATCAGTAACCGAATAATAATTAATGTTACCTATTTTGCTGGTATTATCCCACTCCACAAGTTGATTTCGATTTGAACTCCAAAAGCGTACTGCACTAATATCGGTTTCAAATTGCCCTCTAGTAATTACATTGTTACTTATCAGTTCTCCTGTTGGTAATGCTTCAAAAAAAGCAATATTATCCAGGTAGGTAATTCCTGAATTCTGGGCTAGCCACAAATCTATTCTTGCAGTATCATCTGAAATCGTTGGAGTAAAAATAAATTCATGTTGTTTTATTGATGTTCCAAAACTTGTATTTTTTGAAGTTGCAAGAAGAGTAAAAGGTGATATGTACTTCTTGAGTGTAATATCCATCTGTAAATTATCCCTGGATCCTAGTGTACTAAATCTTAATACATAACTTTTTCCGGCAACAATGTTTCCAACAGAAAGATAAATTGTTGTTTGTGTAGTTGAAACATTAATAGGGAAGGAAATTTTTAATGTTCCTTTTCCTGCATTTGTATTAAAAATTCCAGTGCCTGTGTATGGGCTTGTTCCACCATTGCCTGTAACATTAACAGCAGCTGTTGTGCCTGAGCAATTTACCGGGGGTTCGATGGCAACAACTGTTAAAGGAGGTATGATAATACTTGTAGTTACAGAACATCCGTTTGCATCGGTTACAATAAATGTATTAAGCCCAAATTTAGCTGTAAAGGTACCTGTGCCTGTGTAAGGTGTTGCGCCCCCTGTTGCAGAAACAGTTACAATATTTGTATTTGCCAAAGAAACACCTGCAGTTAACACAGTTGCAGATTGCTTGACAGGCAAACCGACAGTAGATATACTACCCGAAGCATCAGTAACTGTATAATAATTAATGTTACCTATTTTGCTGGAATTATCCCACTCCACAAGTTGGTTGCGATTTGAACTCCAAAAGCGAACTGCACTAATATCGGTTTCAAATTGCCCTCTGGTAATTACATTGTTACTTATCAGTTCTCCTGTTGGTAATGCTTCAAAAAAAGCAATATTATCCAGGTAGGCAATTCCTGAATTTTGGGTTAGCCACAGATCAATTCTTGAATCAGCATCTGAAATCGTTGAAGTAAAAATAAATTCATGTTGTTTTATTGATGTTCCAAAACTTGTAGTTTTTGAAGTTGCAAGAAGGGTAAAAGGTGAAACGTACTTCTTTAGCGTAATATCCATTTGTACATTGTCCATGGTACCTAATGTACTAAATCTTAATATATAACTTTTTCCAGCAACAATGTTTCCAACAGAAAAATATATTGTTGTTTGTGTGGTTGAAACACTAATCGGGAAGGAAATTTTTAATGTTCCTTTTCCGGCGTTAGAATTAAAACTACCAATTCCTGTGTAAGGGGTAACTCCTCCATCGGCTGTTACATTTACGGTTGAATTGTTGCCGGCGCAATTTACAGTTTCCATTGCGGCAGTGGTAAGTTTAGTGCTAACGGGTTGCGGATTCACCGCTACCTGCATGGTGTCTTTTGCTACAGCCCCATTATTATCAGTTACTAAAAATTCAAATTGATACACACCTTGAACTAAACTATTTAATAAAGTATTTGCAGAAACAGGCGATGCAATGGTTCCAGAGGAAGGTCCTGATATTTTTGCCCATGCATAACTTGCAATAGTGCCGTCAACATCCGTTGCTGTACCAGTTAGTGTTGTACTGTTAGTAGGTAAGGTAATGATTTTATTAGTCCCTGCATTTACAATAGGTGCCTGATTGGCAACTACATTTACATTTACTTGTACTGTGTCTGTTCCAATAGCCCCGCCATTGTCTGTCACTTTTAATTCAAATTGATATATCCCTTGTACCAAACTATTTATTGTAGTACTTGCAGCAGCAGGCGACGCAACAGTTCCTGCGGTGGGCCCTGATATTTTTGCCCATGCATAACTTGCAATTGTGCCGTCTGTATCCGTTCCGGCTCCATTTAATGTTACTGAGTTTGCAGGCAGCGTAATTATTTGATTAACACCTGCATTAGCTAATGGAGATTTGTTTGAGAGTGCATTTACAGTTATTTGTACAGTATCTCTTCCGATAGCTCCGCCATTATCTGTCACTCTTAATTCAAACTGATAAACGCCTTGTACCAAACTATTTATTGCTGTACTTGCAGCACCGGGCGATGCAACAGTTCCAGAGGAGGGTCCTGATATTTTTGTCCATGTATAGTTTGCAATAGTGCCATCAGTATCAGCTCCGGTACCTGTTAGGGTTGTGCTGTTCGCAGGCAACGTTATAGTTCTGTCAGCGCCTGCATTTGCTGTAGGAATTTGGTTACCAGTTAGATTTACGGTTACTTGCACAGTGTCTCTTCCAATAGCTCCATTATTATCTGTAACTGTCAATTCAAATCTATAAATACCTTGTGTCAAACTATTTACTGCAGTACTTGCAGCAGCGGGAGATAAAATAGTTCCAGTGGAAGGCCCTGATATTTTCACCCATACATAATTTAAGATTGTACCATCTGCATCAGTGCCAGTTCCGGTTAAAGTTGAACTACTAGTAGGTAATATAATGGTTTTGTCGGCGCCTGCATTTGCAATAGGAACCTTATTTGGAGTAGCTGTTCCATTGGGAATAAGCACTACACTTCTCCATGCTGCTATGGTAACAGAATTATTATATACGTTTCCGAACACATCCTTTTTACTAAAACCTGAAAATTGAACAATTCGAGGGGTGTTACTGGCATTATATTCTAAAGTTCCGGTATTAACAACGTTTATTGAATTTTTTTCAATTCCAACGGTTCCGGTTAGGTACGAGAACGGATTATTAACTTCCTTATAATTAGTAGCGTCTACATTTGTTGCAATTCCGAAAAATGATGTATCTGTTCCAGATTTCAAGGAATAATAATTGCTATCAATTGTTCCCATTGCTAATATATCAGCTTCTCGTGTTATAACAGGAATATTTGCTGTGCTGTTTCCATAATAAAATTTATAAGGGTAAACAAGATTCTTTGTTACGACTATGTTTCGAACCAACGGAGCACCAGCGAATCTTTGCAAAGAATATCCTTTTCCATTTCCAAAGAATACATTGTTTGTGATTGTTAGGCTTGAGTTATTATTTCCATGAAATCCACTATTTACAGTATACGCTACTGTATTTGAATCAGCCAAAACAGTTCTAGTTCCTAAATCAAAATAAAGGCCACTGCAACTCGTTCCTTTAGGGTTATTGGTTCCGTTGTTATTTCCACGGCCATTAATCAATATATTTCCAGTTACTTTTCTATTAATACGAGTAGGCAAAGAACTTCCTGCATTTTCTACAGAATAAATACCGCCACCATCATCTCTCAGTGTGCAAAATGTATTGATAAAATTATTTTTAATGCTAACATTATCACCCTGCCATGAAATACCAATATAGCCAGAGTTTGTAATACTATTGTTTTGTATGGCTATACCATTACCTTTTTCACAGGCAATTCCGGCACCGGAATTATGATCACCAGTGGTTTCCATACCGGCTATATATGCAGTATTTATCGTTGTACAGTTTTTAACTAACACATTGGAAATTGCATTATCATTATTCATTATCCTTATTCCCGAACCTAAACTATTGGTTGTGGTACAATTATCTACTGTAACATTAAGAGAATACAAACATGTAATAGCTTCAGCCCCACTATTGATTACATCACAATTTTTGATGGTCATTCCAGTACCACCATTAGTCCAGATTGCTCTTTTACCTGAACCATAAAATACCAAATCGCTTATTGATAGACCATTAAAATATCTATTTTTGAGCAAAGTATCTATTGTAGCTATTTGTATATTGTAAAAGTCAGGATTATTGTTCCCAAAATACATCCTTAATTTGCTTCCTATTTCATTGTGCCACCATTCACCATCCTGGTCCAATGTTCTGGCATCACGTTGAAAAAAATACCCATAGTTTAATCGTGGTGCTTCAGGTTCTGGAAAAAAAGTTAACACGCTCCCTAAATGAGAAATAATTTTCTTTTTGGTAATATCCCATCGGTTGTGCCTGATAGCCACTTCAGCGCCTGTCCAGTTTGTAGTTGAAGAAAGTGCAGGCCCTGTAATGGAAGAGGTAGTTGATGCTGTATAAGTTAAGTATCCGGCATTTACCACATCTGCATTTGGAAATCTTCCCACTTGTTGTATTGTTCCATCCCGCAAAACTAAGTTAACTCCAATTGGCACACTGGTTATAGCTGCTTCCCAAATATTGCCTCCTAAATTAATCCAACCTGTTACTGTTGAAAGCCCGGTAATAATGGGCTTTGCACCAGTTCCATACGCACCAAAATTTAGATTGCTTCTGCTCACTACAATTCCTCCATAAAAAGTATCTCCTCTTTTAAAAAGAACAAAATCACCCCATCCAAAAGAAAAGCTGTTTACTTTGTTAATAGTTTGCCATGCACTATTTGCCGTTAATCCATCGTTGGAATTATTGCCATTTGCAGCCACATAATAATTTTTTGCCTGAGATACCGTAGACAAAAAAATGAAAAGAATTAAAATACACTTGAATGGTAAATATTTTACAGATATAGGGTTTCCTTTTAGTTTCATAAAAAATTTAATATTTTATTACAAAATAATATATATATATATGAATATACATATAACAAAAAAACGTTTTTTAATAATTTATTTTCTAACTAGGGAAATGCGATTGTTACTTGTGTTTTTCGGGGAAATAATTTCACAAAAGGGTAGAAGAATTGTTCTGGTACCGGACAAATATAATGCCGAATTTGTTAAAATTTGTAACTTCTTATTTTATTTTTTATCAACATGGCAAATTCTCAATACCAAATGGTGGCTGGGCATAATTTGAAAGTTTAAAAATTCTATTTACAATTAGTCCTATTTTTCATTCATTTCGATTGATTTAAATTTTGTCCTTTTTGAATTAACTACAAATTTGATCATCAAGTGTAATCATAGAAGCTAAAACTTTTTTTAATTTTCAAAATAGTTACCTTTTTTATCTTTTTAGTAAATATGTAATTCTTTACTATTACACACAAAAGGTGGCAAGTTTTATTTAACATTTTGAAAACTTTTATAATTGTTCATATCCTGGTTATTAATTTAAAGAATGTCTAACGGGTACACAAATTGATTAATTTTTTTTCATTTTTTTGAAAAACGGAAAAAAAATAGTCTATTTTTTTTTTAATAATTACACAAACTATATATTTGCCGTAGCGAAAGTTTACAAATAAGTAAAACTATTAGTTATTTTTATCTTGCTACGCTGAATTTTGAATATCCTCTTTTAGAATTACTACCCGTAAATAAACAGTATCCTCGTTTCCTCTAATTTATTTTTAAAAAATCTTATAGATATATCCGTTGAAAGATTATGAGTTAGGCTGTTAACTAATTATTAATCTTAAATTTTTTATGTTATGCTTGCTATTAACGATTGTGCAGAAGACTATTTTGCATTTCTTGCCAATAAAGAATTCCCTTGTGTTGCTGCAAAGGCTGCATTAAACAGAGACCATATCCGTGTTTTTGTTGCCGACCACATGGCTTGTCCAAAAGATGACAGATCTATTATTGATTTCATGTATTCCTTTGTAGATGAATACAGAAATTCAACCAATTCTTTTCACAGTGCTGTTGTAATATTTAAAGGACCAGATATTGTTGCAGAGCAAATGTTTGATCAAATATTGTGGCAAAGGCTTCAATCATTTGCTAATATTGATAACCAAAAATTTGGCTATGATAAAAGAGTAAGTAGCGACCCCAGCTCGAAGGATTTTAGTTTTAGTATTAAAGAAGAAGCATTTTATATTATTGGCCTTCATCCCGCAAGCAACAGAGCGGCACGTCGCTTTAAGTATCCGGCATTGGTTTTTAACCCACACCAGCAGTTTGTTGATTTAAGAAGCAGCAACCGATACGATAAAATGAAAAAAATCGTTCGACAAAGAGATACTATTTATTCAGGATCAGTTAACCCGATGCTTCAGGATTTTGGACAGTCTTCAGAAGTTTTTCAATACAGCGGCAGCAAATACGATGAATCCTGGCAGTGCCCTTTAAAAATTAATAACCATCAATTATCAAATGAAAATTATACCACCACGTAGCGGCGTTTCTTTTATTTTAAAAAAAGGCCAACGACTTAAAGTAATTGATATACAGGGCGAACAGGTTTCAGACTTTATTTGTTATAATCTTAATGATAAACGTGAGTATCTTTCTTCTGGAAGAACAATTGATTATGCTGAAACCATCTTTCTTACTAAGGGCCATCCTTTCTATTCAAACAGAAGCAATATAATGTTTGAAATTATAGAAGACACAGTAGGCAGACATGATTTTTTACTAACGCCCTGTAGTGCAGATACCTTCCGCATTATTTATGGCCATACTGAACCTCACCGGGGATGCTTTGGTAACTTATGTAATAGTTTAAGGGAATATGGTATTGAGCCGGATGACATTCATATCAGTTTTAATATATTTATGCATGTTACTGTAAATGGAGATTCAGGAAAAGTTGATGTGCTGCCCCCCAAAAGTAAAGCAGGTGATTATGTGGTAATTGAAGCTAAAATGGATTTGATAGTTGGACTTACTGCTTGTTCTGCGGAGATGTCTAACAACTATTCGTTTAAGCCAATCGGGTATTTAATCGAAGGCTAAAGGTTACCTTGAGTATCATTTTCAAAACTAACATTTTGCTGCAAATAGGAATTTACTCTTCGCAAGTAGTTGCATCTTCAGTCAATTGTTTATACATTTTACCTGTCAAGTAAATTCTAAAGGCAAGCGTACAATTATCAATAACGGGTTTGCCCATAATGTTATACAATGATTCTTTTAAACGAGAGGGAAAATAAAGTGCCATTATTTTTGTTAATTTATTTTTAACCCCACCAGGCTTTTTTACTTCTTCCGGTTGTTGCAATTTATCCACTACCTTTTTAATAAATGCTTCTGGAAAAATCTCTTTCATATAATCAGCATTTAATTCTTTTTTCATTAATGTAATAGCTTCTGGAATTTTAAAAATATTTCCTTTAATATGGGTAGCATCTTCAGTAGCATATTTAATATCGGGTACAAGTTCTTTCATCGCCTCTATGAAAGCTTTTCTATCAATACGTAATTGGTCCGGTATATTTCGCATGTGCATTAGAATTTGCCTGGAGAGCAAAGGGTTTGCCACTTCCACATAAGAAAGTTTAAGATCGTTTAGGGCAGCCATAATTGTTGGAATCCTGAAAGATACATAGTATCGGTCTATCAGCATTTGCGGCGTTTCGCCTTTTCGTTGATGAAGGAAATCAGGTAATTCCTGTTTATCAAAGCCATAGGATTCGTAATTCTCCAAATTAGCAAAATCTTTGCAAAGAGTAAGGCCACACATATACCTAACCCTTTTGGCATCTGTTACTGCCCCCCAGCCAAAGCTTTCATCGCCTCGCATTATTCCCTGTTTCTTATTATCAAATAAAGTTTTCCATACTTTAAAACCATCGGTATAGCCTTCAATATGATCAACTCTTCCTTCACTATTTAAAATAAATCGTTTAAAAACAAGTTCAATATTTTCTTCTGTTTTGTCAGTTGCAAAATATTGATGTGGCATACCCATTTCTTTGGCAACAAGTGCAGCTATATAAGCATCATTGTTTTTTTTATTGAGTGATTCTTTTAGTCCCCAGGTAACTGATTCTATTTGTGCTAAGTTTTTTCCGGATGCCTTTAATAAACATGCAATCGCCCTGCTATCGTAACCTCCGGATAATGGCAGTACCCATTTGGTTATATCGAATTGAAAATCATTGAAAGAATTAATCAGCGCCTCTTTTAATTTTTCATAATGTTTTTTGAGAGAGATATTGGATGCTGAAAAAACAACGGGTTCACTTTTTTTACTTAATTCCCAACTTTTTCTGTTGAGTAAAAGTGAGGCTTGTGGCTCCAGTCTTGAAAGGTTTTTACACCAGGAAAAAGTTGGTCCTAAGGAACCTGAGGAAAGCATCCACGGTATTACACGCTTGTCAAAATTAAATTTACCCATTACTGAAATAATGGCCCTTTGTGAGGTACTGCAAATGAACAGACTATCATCTTTATAATACCAGATAGTTCTTGATGCAGTTGTATCTGTTACAGCCTCAACGTAATTATCATCGCTCCTGAAAATGGCGAAGGAGCCGTCCGGATAAGCATCCAATGGCTTCCACCAGTTTTTTTGCGCAGGGTATGCTACTCCCATACAAATACTGCCAGCATGTTCTGCTATAACATCAGAATAATTAGCAATGCCATAAATTATATTTCCGTTTTCTACTATTTTACAGGGAGCTTCAGGAATATTATCTGGTACTAATATTTTTGTAGCAACAGTAACTTTCTTTTTTATTTGAAATACATCGGTATGATTTCGAATACATAAGTATACAGCTTTTGCCATTTGTGGTTTAGGTTTGAAAAAATGGGACAATATGACTTCCATGAGTCGTTAAAACCAATAACGTGCGTGAAATTACGACAACAAATCCAAGCTTAATACAAACCCTGCATATTATCACTTTATTTACTGCCATTTTTCATAACTTTTGTGCTAATCATTCGCCCATCATCAAATTTCAATACAAGGATATAATATCCATTACTGAGATTAGACATATCAACTTTCATAAATGTTTCACTTAATGTGGTAGCAAACTCTTTGGTTATAACCAGTTTTCCGCTGGCATCAAGTAAAGACAGATAGACTTTAGTATTAGCATTAATGGTATTAATACTAATATTTGCTATGTCATATACCGGGTTGGGGTATACTTTAAATTCGTTGGAGGAATACGCAGTATTAGACAGCCTTGGACTTGATACAGTTAATTGGATCGTATCTTTTGCAGTTGCACCGCTGTTATCAGAAACAGTGAATTCCAATTGATAAACCCCCTGAAAAAGATTTTCAATGTTGGTTTCGGCTTGGGCCGGGGTTGCCATAATATAATTTGCTGGACCATCTATTACTCTCCAGCTATAGGCCACAATCGTTCCATCTGTATCTGTCCCTTTACCTTTTAGTGTTGTATCATTTACAGGCAGCACTATATTTATATCATCACCAGCATCGGCTACAGGTATTTGGTTGATAACTGCAGCTTTATTTACTGTAACCTGTACTGTATCTTTTCCGATAGCCCCTTCATTATCTTTTACTGTTAGTTCATATTGATAAACACCCTGCACTAAATTATTGATTAAAGTTGTTGCAGAATTTTGTGATACAATAGTTCCTGCTACAGGACCGGATATTTTAGTCCATTTATAGCTGGAAATTGTACCATCCGCATCTGTACCTGTGCCTGTTAAAGTAAGGTAGTTAACAGGTAAAGTAACTGTTTTATCTGCATCTGCATTTGATAATGGCAATTGGTTCGGGGCCGCATTCACCGTAACTTTTACCGTATCTTTTGAAGTAGCGCCCTTGTTATCAGTTATAGTCAATTGAAATTGATATACACCCTGCACCAAATTGGTTATTGCTGTATTGTTTGAATTGGGTGAAGTAATTGATCCAGTGCCAGGCCCGGAAATTTTAATCCATGTATAGCTGGAAATTGTACCATCCGCATCTGTTCCAGTTCCTGTTAAAGTAACGAAGTTGGTTGGTAAAGTAATTGTTTTATCAATACCCGCACTTATTACCGGAGGCTGGTTTGGCGCTGCATTCACTGTAATTTTTATTGTATCTTTTGACGAGCCACCATTGTTATCAGTTACAGTTAATTGAAATTGATACACGCCTTGCACCAAATTAGTAATGCTGGTATTGTTGGAATTGGGTGATGTAATGGAGCCTGAAGCAGCACCAGATATCTTCAACCATTTATAACTGGTAATTGTTCCATCTGCATCTGTTCCGCTGCCGGTTAAGCTGATATTATTGGCAGGAAGTGTTATTGTTTTATCGGACCCCGCAATAGCAATTGGTAAAATATTAACGGCGGCATTTACTGTTACCTGTACAATGTCTGTAGATGAAGCGCCATTGTTATCTGTCACTTTTAATTCATACCGATAAATACCCTGATTTAAATTATTAATGATTGTATTGGCATTGTTTGGTGAAACAATTACTCCGGATACCGGCCCGGCAATTTGTTTCCACAAATAGGAAACGATGCTGCCATCTATATCCGTTCCTGAACCCGATAAGGTTGAATTATTTACGGGTAATGTTATTACTTTATTTACCCCGGCCTCAGCTACTGGTGGTTTATTGGGGGCAGGGTTAACAATTATCTCTACAGTATCTTTTGAGATTGCATTAAGATTATCTTTAACAGTCAATTCTAATATATATACTCCTTTTTCAAGACCATTTACCTTGGTGGCTGAAGTATTTGGTGACACTATCGTTCCTGCAACTGGCCCGGATATTTTAGTCCATAAATAATCTGCAATTGTACCATCTGCATCAGTTCCACTACCATTTAAGTTTACATAGTTTATTGGTAGTGTAATTATTTGGTTAATTCCGGCATCTGATATTGGAGCCTGATTAGGTGCCGGATTAACAGTAACCATAACAGTGTCTTTAGAAAATACTCCATTATTATCGGCTACAGTCAATACAAATTTATAAATCCCTTGTTGAAGATTTCTGATAGAAGTAATTGCTGAATTGGGTGAAGCAATTGTAACTGAATCAGCCCCTATAATTTTTTCCCAGGCATAGCTAATAATTGTACCATCTGTATCTGTTCCGGTTCCGCTTAAAGTAATTGTATTAATGGGTAGTGTAATAATTTTATTTGCGCCGGCATTGGCAACCGGTGGCAGGTTGGGCGCTGCGTTTACAGTTATTTTTATGGTGTCTTTTGTTACAGCCCCTTTATTATCGGTTACAGATAACTGGTATTGATTTGCACCTTTTACCAAATTACTTATGGCGGTGGTTGCTGAATTCGATGAACCAATTACGCCTGCAGCGTTACCAGATATCTTTAACCATTTATAACTGGTAATTGTGCCATCGGCATCTGTTCCACTGCCTGTTAAAATAGTATTGTTTACAGGTAACACAATAACTTTATCTAAGCCGGCATTGGCAACAGGAAACTTATTGGGTGCCTGATTAACGGTAACCTGTACAATGTCTTTTGAGATGGCTCCTTTATCATCAGTTACAGTTAACTCAAACTTGTAATTACCTTGCACCATATTATTGACATTAGTAATTGCACTGTTGGGCAACTCAATTACTCCCTGCGTTGGCCCTGATATTTTTTTCCAAAAAAAATCTGTAATAGTACCATCTGCATCTGTACCACTTCCAGTTAAGGTGGTGGTATTGGTTGGTAAAGAAATTACTTTGTTGGTTCCTGCATTGGCAACCGGAGCTTTGTTTAGCGCATCATTCAACGTTACCTTTATTGTATCGGTTGAAGCTAACCCATCATTATCAGTTACAGTGAGTTCAAATTCATAAAACCCTTGTACCAGATTGTTTACTTGTGTAGAAGCGGTATTGGGCGATGCCAAAATTTCTGAAGCTGGCCCCGATATTTTTGCCCAGTTATAACTTATAATAGTGCCATCTGCGTCTGTTCCGCTACCGTTTAAGGTAACACTGGTAACAGGTAATGTGATTGTGATATTTGCACCTGCATTTGCTAATGGCGCCTGTTTGGGTGCAGCATCAACAGTTATCTGTATCGTATCGGCTTTAATTGCGCCATCATTATCTGTTACACTTAATTCAAATTGAAATACACCAGCCGACAAATTATTTATAACAGTAGCGGCTGAATTGGGTGAAAGTACAGCTCCGCCATTAGGACCTGCAATTTTGGACCATGTATAGCTGACAATAGTACCGTCAAAATCAATTCCAATGCCAGTTACTGTTGTGGTATTGTTGGGCAGTTCAATAATCTGGTCTGTACCTGCATCTGCCTCCGGTAATTGATTATCTGCTGCATTTACAGTTATCGCCACTGTATCTTTTGAGGACATTCCTTTGTTATCCTGAACAGACAGTTCAAATTTATACACGCCTTGCACCAGGTTATAAATTGAAGTGTTAGCTGAATTTGGTGAGGCAATTATGCCTGCAACAGGTCCTGCTATTTTAACCCAATCATAGCTGGAAATTGTGCCATCCACATCTGAACCGGCACCAGCAATTGAAGTACTATTTGTTGGTAAGGTTATTAAAATATCTGGGCCTGCGTTTGCCACAGGCGGCTGGTTTGGTGCTGCAATTACAGTAACCTTTACTGTATCTTTTGCAATTGCGCCATCACTATCTGTAACAGTTAACCGATATTGATAGATACCTTGTACCAGGCCAACAACGTTTGTTGTAGCAGTATTTGAGGAAGAAATATTACCCAAAGCAGGACCCGATATTTTCACCCACTTGTGGCTGATGATTGTTCCGTCTGTATCGGTTCCTTTGCCGTTTAATACTGCATTGTTTACAGGCAAATCTATTACCTGATCAGCTCCGGCATTGGCTATCGGTGCTGCATTAATAATTCCTGTATTTACAGTTATCTGAACAATATCTGTTGAAATAGCTCCATGGTTGTCTGTTATAGTTAATTCAAAAATATAAGTTCCTTGCTCCAGGTTACTGATAGTTGTAGAGTCTTTACCTGGTGATACAATCACGCCTTGTGCAGGCCCGGAAATCTTTCCCCAGCTATAACTAATAACAGAACCGTCAACATCCGTTCCGGCACCTTTTAGGAGGGTGCTATTTACCGGTAAAGTTATTACCTGGTTTGATCCTGCATCGGCTACCGGTGCCTGGTTGACTAATGAGTCTACTCTTATTAAAATAGTATCTGCAGATACAGCCCCATTGTTATCGGTAACACTAAACTCATATTGAAATTCACCCACATTCAAATTATTGATTACCGTTGTGAATGAATTGGGCGAAAGAATATTACCTCCATTTGGACCAGCTATTTTAATCCAGGAATAGCTGACAATTGTTCCATCAAAATCGATACCGGTTCCGGTTAAGGTAGTAGTGCTAGCTGGCAGATTTATGATTTGATTTGCTCCTGCTTCAGCTACTGGTGGTTGATTTTCCGCTGCATTTACAGTTAACTTTACCGTATCCCTAGCAGTGGCCCCTTTATTATCCTGAACAGTCAATTCAAAAAGATATATTCCCTCAACTAAGCTGTTAACTGCGGTTACCGCAGAAATTGGAGAGCTAATATTACCTGTAACAGGGCCTGCTATTTTCGCCCATTTGTAGCTGGTAATTATACCGTCTGTATCAGTACCACTACCGGTTAAAGTAGCAGTATTTGTTGGCAACGTAATTACTATGCTTACACCTGCATTGGCCACAGGTGGTATATTGGGAGCAATAGCAAGTCCGTTAGGAATTAATATTTTACTCCCCCATGCAGGAATTGTTACTGAATTATTGTACACATTACCAAACACATCTTTTTTACTTAATCCTGAAAAGGAAACTACTCTAGGTGTGTTGCTGGCATTGTATTCCAGCGTGCCTGTGTTATCTGACACGTAGGTACCATGTTTTTCAAAGCCAACTGTTCCTTTTACATTGCCCATTGTTCTGGCAGATTGTATATATCCAGTCCCATTTTTCAATACAGTTATTTCACTCATTGATGTATCTATGCCAGCCCGTAATGAATAGTAATTACTGTCAACAATTCCTATATTTTGTATTGACTGCAGGATGGAAATATTTGGTTCATCTCTTGCACCGTTGGTATATTTAAAACGATAGGGGTAAAAGATATTTTTTGTAACTCTCAAACCAATAACAGCTCTTCCTATTGAGGGCCCTCCAAACCTTTGTGTAGAGTAGCTTTTATCTGTATTAAATGTTGTATTATTTGTAAATGTTATGTATCTGTTGTTATTACCATGCAAGCCTGCATCAGGCATATTTGCAACTGTATTTGAATCATATAAAATATTGTAGGCTCCATCATCTGAATATAAACCATTAACAGCAACATCCGATGGATTGCTTGTTCCGTATCCTTGTCCAATTCCATTAATGCAAATATTGCTAACTACATTACGATTGAACCTGGTGGCATAAAGCAACGTATCAAATTTCTGCGCTTCTGATGTGTATATGCCTGCTCCATCATCCCTTACCTTACAATAGGTATCTACAAAATTGTATTTTATATAAGCGTTATTACCATACCAGGCAATTCCAACATAACCACTGTTGGTAACTCTACAATTTAAAATAAATACATTACTTCTACCTCTGTTTACAATGCCGTTACCGCCATTGTGTTCATCGCTTGTCTCCATCCCGGCTAGCAATGCTGTACTATCAACAGTACAATTTGTAATGGAAGAAAGTGTTGTGTTGCTATTGTTACTAACTTGAATTCCAGAGCCTAAACTATTTCGGGTAGAACAATTGTCCACTACTACATTAGTAGCAGACCAAACACTTATTGCTTCTGCGCCACTATTGTTTACATCACAATTTTTAACCTTATGATTTAAACCAGATAAAATATAAATAGCTTTTTTACCAGCTCCAATAAAAGATAAATCGTTGATAGAAACATTGTTATAATACCCCGGGAAGTTGCTTATCAATATATCAACTGTAGAAGCTTGAATTGTGTAAGCAGCTGGATTATTGTTTTCAAAATACATCCTTAATTTATTGTTGGTACCGTCTTGCCACCATTCGCCATCCTGGTCAAGTGTCCTTGAATCTCTTTGAAAAAAATATCCATATTTTAATCTCGGGGCAGATGAATGTGCAGCAAAATTTATTGTACCTCCTGAGTGTGCTGTAACTGTTTTTCTTAAAATTTCCCATCGGTTCAATCTAATGGCAACCTCTGCACCTGTCCAGTTTGTTGTAGATGAAAGTGCTGGTCCTGTAATAGAACTGGTTGATGCTCCTGTATAAATTAAGTAACCTGCTTCTTTTGCATCTGGATTGGGGTATCTGCCTACTTGCTGAATTTTTCCATTTCTTATTACAAGATTATTGGTTGCCTTAACTCCATTTGTAGGCGCTTGCCATATATTACCACCTAAATTAACCCACCCCGTAATCGTTGAAAGGCCAGTAATAATCGGTTTTACACCGGCTCCATAAGCACCAAAATTTAAATTTGCTCTTTTAACAACAATACCACCATAAAAAGTATCGCCCCTTTTAAAAAGGATACTATCGTTTGCTGCAAAAGTGAAACTATTTACTTTAGTGATAGTTTTCCAAGCTGTGGATGGTGAAGTGCCATTGTTTACGTCACTTCCGGTTTCTGATATATAATAGTTTTTTGCATGAGTTGTACTGCAAAAAAATGTAAAAAGTACAAATATTAGTCTTTTCATGGGATTAGGATTTGGAATAACTTGGGCAGCATTTATGTACTACATACCCTTTTTAGAATTATTATTATTGAACCAATTCGAGTGCTTTTTAAACTACAGATTAAGTGGGGAGGTGATTAAAGATTTTACACTTAGTAGTTTATTTATTACCACTTTTTAAAAAAAATAATTTCCATTGCAATTTTTTATGCAGCAGAAATAACTTCTATTGGCCGTATAGTTAACGATACAATGATGGGGTTATCGAATCTTGCTCCCATAGAGAAATATTCAATTTTTACAGAATGTACATTTATGGTTCTGAAGTTTTTTTCAGGAGCCTGGGCGTACACAATATTTAGAGATAAAGTGCATCGATCAAGCTTTTCGTTGGGCGAGTTGGAGTTGATTGAAATTAATAATAGAATAATTAATTTCTTAATAATTGAGTTGTTCACGGTATAGGATTTAGTTTATAGGAATCGGTTTAATTTCAGAAAACTCCTGAAATCAATATACATAGAACGTGTTTTAACCCGATTTATTTTGCTGTAAGCAATCTCAAAACGATTGTGAGTATAGAGCAATAAATATCCGAATAAAAGTATTTGTAATTTAATAATATATATCTGGTTGAAAATATTTGAATTAAAGTATAGGTTAACCTTAACATACGTTTTTATAAAACTTTAGAATAAAATAATTAATTCATTGTGAAGGTCTTTAAAAGTAACAGGATTTTGGTTTACACTTTCATAAAATGAAAAAATTCAGGTAGGCCAATTAACAAGTCGTTTTCAGTTTTTAATAATTTTTATTTTTTAATATAAGCCTACAATTTCTTTACTAAAAAGTCGTTTTTCTAAAAATATTTAATCAATGCTTTTGTTGATAGTAAAATAAGCCATAGGTGCATTAACAACGGAGAAAAATAATTGAAATTTTTTTCTATGGAAAATAACTCTTTAATGCTATGGAGGTTTGTAAGCTGTTGTTTACGTTAACCCATAAGGTTAACCTTTTTAATTTTAACACTAGGTAGCACTCTTATAGACCCCTATTTTTGTTTATAATTTGATATAAATTAAAAGTAGTTATCAAAGTGTTTTTATTAAATAACCGCTGTTATTTAATAAATTAAAAATTCATTTTTAATTGATTTTATTTTATTAACAGCAATTCTTTCAATCCAATTCTTTCAATTTAATATTTTTAAGAAAAAGGTTAATTAATACGCGTAGATAAGTGACAGGAAAATTAAAAACAATTAAACTACTTATATTGGATATATGCCCACATTTGCCGAATTAAAAAAGAATTTAAAAAAAGATTATAGTAATTTAAAAGTAATTAAAGTAGCTATACTTGGTGATACAGCCACTCAGTTTCTACTACAGGCCCTGCGTGGAGCTGGATTTGACAAAGGATTTGATCTGCAAATATGGGAAGCCGATTTTAACCAAATTGAGCGCCAGGTTTTTGATCCGGCATCTGAACTATACGAATTTAAACCGGAAATTGTAATCGTTTTCCAATCTGCCCATAAGCTCCTGGCAACCTACAATAAATTGAAGCCCGAAAAATATAGCAGTTTAGCAGATGATCAAATGGAATTGGTTGATAGTTTAAATAACACAATCAGTTCCAGGTTGCAATCAAAAATCATCTATTATAATTACACAGAAATAAACGATGCTGTATTTGGTAACTACGCCAATAAAGTAGCTTCTTCTTTTTTGTATCAATTGCGCAAACTCAATTACGAGTTGATGGTGTTTGCTGCAAAGAATCCTGATTTTTATCTCTGTGATATATCCTCTTTGCAAAATCAATTTGGTAAAACCAGTTTTTTTCACACTTCTGTATATATAAATACAGAGATGGTTTTGAGTATTGATATTTTGCCGGAAGTTGCATCAAAAACGATTGATTTGATTGCAGCAATGAATGGAAAATTTAAAAAGTGTTTGATAATAGATCTGGATAATACCATGTGGGGAGGGATAATCGGTGATGATGGTTTGGAAAATATTCAGCTAGGAAGTTTGGGAATTGGCAAGGCATTTACCGAGTTTCAATATTGGATAAAAAAACTAAAAAACCGAGGTATTATTTTAGCTGTTTGCAGTAAAAATACAGAATCTGTTGCAAAGGAACCATTTGAAAAACATCCTGACATGCTGTTAAGATTGGAAGATTTCGCTTTATTTGTAGCTAACTGGGAAAATAAAGCAGACAACATCAGGTATATACAAAGTGTCCTGAATATCGGTTTCGATTCTATGGTTTTTCTTGATGACAATCCATTTGAAAGAAATATTGTAAGGCAAAATATTCCGGATATTACCGTGCCCGAATTACCCGAAGATCCCGCTGATTACCTTGAATATTTATACCAGTTAAATCTATTTGAAACAATTTCTTTTTCAAACGAAGATGTTGAAAGAACAACGCAATACCAGGTGGAGGCTAAAAGAAATGTGCTGAAAAAAAGTTTTACCAACGAAGATGATTTTCTTAAAAGCCTGCATATGGTTTCTTTGGTGGAGCCGTTCAATAAATTTAATTCGCCAAGAGTTGCGCAACTTTCTCAACGATCTAACCAATTTAATTTACGAACTGTTCGTTATACAGAAACAGCTATTGAATTACTTGCTAATGGAAATAAAGATTACCATACATTCTCCTTTACATTAGAAGATAAATATGGTGATAATGGACTTATTTGTGTTATTATTCTTAAGAATGAGGATAGTAACATTTTGTTTATTGATACCTGGTTAATGAGTTGCAGGGTTTTAAAGCGTGGTATGGAGCATTTTGTACTCAACACAATTGTAAACTATGCCAACGAAAAAGGTTATTCAATCATTAAAGGAGAATACATACCAACAGCAAAAAATGAAATGGTAAAACACCATTATTTAAAACTTGGGTTTCAACAAGCCGGTAATTTATGGGAACTGAATATGAAAGGGTATAAACCTAAAGAATGTTTTATTTCAACAAAATAAAAAATATGGATAGCAGTATAATTTTAAAACAATTAAATGAAATTTTCATTGATGTAATTGATGAGGAAACAATCAGTTTAACAGAAGCATCAACTGCCAGAGAAGTGGAAGGATGGGATTCTTTAACACATATCCAATTGGTGGTAGCCATTGAAAAACATTTCAAAATAAGGTTTACATCCAAAGAAATTCAGGAATGGAAAAATGTAGGTGCATTAATTGCCAGCATTGTTAACAAGCTTGCAATATAAGAACTGGTATTTTATTTATTAGCTGATATTGATGGCTTATTTTAAAAAGTAGGTATAGGGTTATAAAAAAGTTATTAACCATTAAATATTACACAACCGTTTAAAAAGAGGTTATTACTTAATTGGAATGGAGGCCTTGCTAACTTTCAGTAGCAAAAGTGTCCTTGTGAAAATAAATTTTTTTAAAGGAATCCAATTTTTTGTAACAATAATTTCCCCTAAACTTAAACCCCCTAAACCCGGGAATTATGATTTTTACTTCAGTAGTATTTGCGCTGTTTTTTTTAACGGTGGTAGTACTAAATTATTTACTGCCTGTAAAATTTCGCTGGATATGGCTTTTGTTATCAAGCATCTTTTTTTACACCTATAGCAATCCCGCTAATATTTTAGTGGTGGGTTTTATAGCGCTTGTTACTTTTTATTCAGCAAAACAAATTGAAAATACATCAGCTCCTAAAATTGCTTTTCGATTTTACTTATTAGCTATCATTTTAAATATTGGCATACTGGTATTTTTTAAATATAGCAATTTTTTTACATCAACAGCCTTTGATGTAATTAATTTTTCCCGAATCAACCTATTTAATTCAACAGCTCCACTGCATAATTCTTTTTTGATAAACGTGCTTGCACCGCTGGGTATTTCTTATATTACTTTTCAGGCAATTGGTTACCTGATAGAAATAAAAAGAGGAAATCAGGCTGCAGAAAAAAACATGGCACATTTTTCGACATACCTGCTTTTCTTTCCAAAAATTGTAGCCGGACCGGTAGAAAGAGCCTATAACTTTTTACCACAAATTAAAAAGCAAAATGCTTTCATTTATGAAAATATTAGTATCGGTTTAAAGCTTATTTTATGGGGCCTGTTTAAAAAATTAGTTGTGGCAGACAGGTTATCTATTTATGTAAGTGCTGTGTTAGGTAATACCGAGCATCATTCCGGAATAACCTTGGCCATAGCTGTTATCTTTTATGTATTTCAGATGTATGCCGATTTTTCCGGATATACAGATATGGCCCTTGGTTTTGCAAAAATGCTGGGTTACGATTTGATACAAAATTTCAACAGACCCTTATTTGCTAAATCGGTTACTGAATTTTGGCGCAAATGGCATATATCTTTATCTACCTGGTTTGCAGATTATTTTTACAATCCCATTGCTATTGCAAAAAGAGATTGGGGTAATTGGAGTGTGGTTTATGCCTTTTTTACAACGTTTATTGTCTTGGGTTTTTGGCATGGGGCCAACTGGACTTTTATTGTATTTGGTGCCTTACAAGGGTTCATCCTTACCATCGAATTTTTTACCCGCAAAGCCCGTAAAAACATTCGCAAAAAAATACCAGATTTACTAAATAGTATTGCCGGTATTGTTTTTACTGTTGGCTATTTTACGCTTTCACTAATATTTTTTAGGGCAGAAAGTTTAAAAGAAGCATTTGCAATAATAGAAAGAATCTTCACAGCCAAAGGTTCAATTTACCTCGAAAATCCTTCCATCATAATGTTTTCAATATTGGGTATTGGTTTTATGATGCTGGTAGAATTTAAAAAAGAATTTTTCAATGATTTATTTACTTTATCCAATAATAAGTTTTGGTTGGTGCGTAATTGCTATTACTGCTTGCTGCTGATTATTATTTTAATAGCGGGTGTTTTTGATGGTGGCGAATTTATATATTTTCAATTTTGATAAAGAACCGGTATGATTCAAGCGTTTAAAAAGATATTACATAAAAAAGGCTATTTATTCTTATTTATAAAGCTGACTGCATTTTTATTGCTGGCCTTCTTTTTCGACTTTCTCGTTGGGGGAGTATTTCATAAATTTTATTTTAAACAAACCTCTGGCTGGGAGTACAGAACCAAATATTCTATTGAAGATACCAAAGCCGATATCTTGATTTTTGGCGCATCGAGGGCGCAGCAACAATACAACCCGCTGTATTTTGAAGAACGATTGCATCAAACCTGTTACAATGTTGGCAGAGATGGCGAACCTATATTTTATTATTATGCCGTTTTAAAAGGAATACTGAGCAGGCATGTTCCAAAAATGATCATATTAGATATTGAGAATGGGGTGTTTAAGGAAAGTGAAAGTAGTTACGATAGAATTTCAATATTGTTACCCTTTTATAAAACTCATCCGGAAATGCGTTCCATCATTGATTTACGAAGTCCTTATGAAAAATTTAAACTTCAATCCGGCATTTATCCCTACAATTCCATGCTGTTAAAAATTGTAAAAGGCAACATTAAATCGGGAGAGAAAGAGAAGGAGGATATTAATGGATATTTGCCATTATTAAGATCACTTAATGAACCCCCTCGAACGGTTGATTTATCTAAACCATACAATCTGGATAGTAATAAACTAGCTTGCTACAAAGCCTTTATAAACGAATGCAGTAAGGCAAACATAAAACTATATTTAGTCAATTCGCCCTACTATTTCAATTCAATCGGAAAAGATACATCTATGGAAATTGCAAAAGATATTGCGTGTAAAAATTCTATTGATTTTATAGATTTTTCAAAAGACGAATTTTTCCTAAAAAGCCCCCATTTATTTGATGATACAGTTCATGTAAACCTGGCCGGGTCTAAAATATTCTCTAATAAACTGATTGATTCCATTATGTTAAAAAAAGTAGCAAATTGATTTAGATTTGTTATTAAATCTTTACAATATTTGTTTGGAAATATTATTTTTATATGTAAATCAAAAATTTTAAATAAATGCTTTTCAACTCATTTCATTTTCTATTCTTTTTTATCACTGTTACCACTTTTTATTTTTTGCTTCCTTATAATAAAAGATGGTTGTTGTTACTAGCGGGCAGTTGTTATTTTTATATGGCCTTTGTGCCCATATACATCTTGATTTTAGGGTTTACCATTGTGGTTGATTATATTGCCGGCATCTTTATAGAAAAATCATCAGGTAAACTACGAAGACTATACCTTGTCATTAGCCTGGTAGCCAATATTGGAATTTTGTGTGTTTTTAAATACTACAACTTTATCAACGATAACTTTTCCTTTTTGCTTCATGGCTTTGGTCTTACTAATCCATTGCCTTATTTGTCTATCCTTTTACCAATCGGCCTTTCATTCCATACTTTTCAGGCAATGAGTTACACAATAGAAGTGTACCGGGGAAAACTACCTGCAGAAAGACATTTTGGAATATATGCGCTCTATGTAATGTTTTATCCGCAGTTAGTTGCAGGGCCAATAGAAAGACCACAAAACCTGTTGCACCAATTTAGACAAAAACATTCCTTTGATAGCGACAGGGTTTTTGAAGGACTTAAAATAATGATATGGGGGTTGTTTAAAAAATTAGTTGTTGCAGATAGATTGGGTATTTATGTAAACGGCGCCTATAATCATTTGGACCAACAAGATGGAATGACGCTTATAATGGCAACCATATTTTTTTCATTTCAGATATATTGCGATTTTTCTGGTTATTCCGATATGGCAATTGGCGCTGCAAAAGTTATGGGGTTCGATTTAATGACAAACTTTAAACGTCCAATATTTGCAAAAAGTACGGGCGAATTTTGGAAGCGCTGGCATATATCTTTATCAACCTGGTTTAAAGATTATTTATATTTTCCGCTGGGAGGTAACAGGGGCTCGGTTTCCAGAACGTACGTTAATTTAATGATTGTTTTTTTTATAAGTGGTTTTTGGCATGGGGCCAACTGGACCTATATTATCTGGGGGGGTATCAACGGGTTTTACCTGGTATTTGCTATTATAACAAAAAAATACAGGGATAAAATGGGTGAAATAATTGGGTTGAATAAGTTTCCCCGTGTTAATATTTTTGTTCAAATTGTAATAACATTTATTTTAATCAGCTTATCTAGAGTTTTTTTTAGAGCAACATCCGTGGCCGACGCATTCACTGTTTTTAAAAAGATGCTAACCTTTAAAGGGTCAATTTTTAATGACGGAACGGCTATTATTGTATATTGCTTTTCGGCAATTTTTATGTTATTGTTAGTTGAGTTTAAAAAAGAATTTTATACAGGTAGTTTATCTTTTTCTCATAATAAAAACTTCTGGGTACGAACTTCCTATTATAGCCTGTTGGTAATCCTCATCATTTTAGTGGGGGTTTTTGATGGAGGGCAATTTATTTATTTTCAATTTTAAATTGTTAAATCATGATTAAATCAGTTTATAGCAATACGCTAAAATCATTCTTTTTAAAACTATTTATATTTATTATAATTGTTTTTGTTGCAGATAGGTTATTGGGTGCTGTGCTTAAAAAATATTATTTTAAGCAAGAAGCCGGCTATGATTATCTCACTACTTATGCCATTGAAAAAACTTCAGCAGAATTGGTAATATTTGGCTCTTCCAGGGCTGCAAATATTTTTAATACAGGTATGTTTGAAACGCAAACGGGCTTATCCTGTTTCAATGCAGGCAGATATGGGGAGCCGGTTTTTTATCATTATGCTGTTTTAAAAACTGTTTTAAAAAGATATAAACCTACAATGATACTATTAAGTTTCGACGCCGGAAATTTTAGTAACAATCAGGAATCTTACGACCGTATGGCGTCGTTGTTGCCCTATTACAATGATCATCCCGAAATTCGTGCTATAGTTGCTTTAAAAGGACGTTTCGAAAAAACAAAACTCCTTTCAAGCATTTACCCTTACAATTCCCTGTTATTACCTATCGTTTCGGGTAATACTGCAAGTAGTAAAAAAAGATATCCTCATTTGAACGGCTATATCGCCAATAAAAAAATTTTTACCGGGGAATTGCAAACAATAGATTACTCAAAAGAAACAGCGTTGGATAATAACAAAATAAACGTGTATAAAGCATTTATACAAGATTGTGAAAAGGCAAAAATTCCTTTATACATTATATGTCCCCCATACCTGGTTAATTCAATTGGAACGGACGCTTCCATCACAGAAGCAAAAAAAATTGCAAAGGAAAGTAAAATAAATTTTCTTGATTATTCAAGAGATACTTTTTTTTCAAATCGGCCTCAGTTATTTGAGGATTTCAGGCATCTTAATGAAAACGGCGTTGAGTATTTTTGCAATATTTTAATCAAGAAACTATTTATTTCGCCGGTTAAATAGCTTTTTTGAAATGTTAAACCTTATACTGAATAGGATATTTCCACTAACTTGTATTTGAAAATAAGCGATATCTAAAATAAAACTACTACTTTTACGTTTCTCTTTTATTCGTTTCAACCCTATTAAACAATCCTTTTATTAGCCCTTCCATTAATCCTTTGTAATTTATTAATACAAAAACCTATTAATCAATATGCTTTTGATAAGAAAAAATTAACATTCGATTACTATTTTATTGTACAACCATGAGGAAAATATACTTTTTACTTATCCTTTTAACGCTTGCAAAAATTACCTTTGCACAAACTACTTATACCTGGACAGGCGGCTTTGCAGGAGATTATCAGGTTCCTGCAAACTGGAGTCCTGTAAGATCTGTAATAGCAAATACTGACATACTTTCCTTTAATGTGGCAGTTCCAATAGAAGTTACCAATGTTCCATTACAAACTATCGGTGCAATTGAAGTTACTGGCGGAACCAATTTTGTTATTTTTAGTACTAATTCGGTGGCTAATATATTAACCCTCAATAATGTAACTCCCCTTATATATACAAGTACAGGTGGTATTTTAGCAGGAGACATACTTACAATTCAATTAAGCGTAAACAGTTCTTTCTCTATGAGTTCAGGTGTATTTGGTATATCACCAAATACCGGAGGAAAAATAAGTATCCTGGGAGCGTTGGATTTAGCAGGAGGGAAGCTTGATTTTGATGTTGCCGGCACGGGAGGAGCAAACATTTCGGGATCTATTACGTATAACTCAGGTACATTTAGTTCCGTAAATACAAATGCCATTACATGGGTGGGTACTGCTACCTATTTCCATGCTTCTAATGGGGTTGTTGCATCCGCAATCCCTGCTTCTACCTGGTTAACAGGTAGTAATTGTATTATTACAGGTATCAATACAGGAGCAATTGCACCAACAATACCGGCAGGTACAAATTTTTCTAATTTTACCTGGAACTGTGCTGCTCAAATAGCTGATGCAAACTTAAATCTTCCATTAACTACGGTCTATATTAATGGTACATTTTCCGTTGTAAATACAAACAACAAATATCTACGTTTATCAGATGCTTTAATATCATGCGGAAGCTATCTGCAAACTGGTGGAAATATTATGTTGCAGTCAGCATCAGGCAACAGTACACTAACAGTCAATAATGCTTTTACGCATTCAGCTGGATTGCTGGATGGCGTGGGTGGTGCTTCTTCGGGTGCATCCAGGTTAAATTTAAAAGGTGCTGTAACTAAATCTGGTACCTCAGAATGGTTAACATCCAGCAGTAATTCTGCAGCTCAAACAAACATTGAATTTTCCGGACTAAATACACAAAATGTAAGTATATCCGGCACCTGGACTGCTCCTGTGGCCGGGAAATCAAATATAACTGTCAGTAATATAAATGCTACTGGTGTTTCTTTATCAACAGGCAGTATACTCAATGTTTTCAATACAAGTAGCGGCAGCGCTGCAACCTGTACAATGGCTGGGATAATTACCCCAGTAGATGCAACTGCTGTAATAAAATACACAGGTACTGCAACGTTCCAAACCGAACTGATCTATGCCAGCTCTATGCTCCAAAATGCAACTGCAGCCGAATTCCCAAGTGCAAATGGCCCTTTCAATCTTACTGTTGCTGCTGCCAATACATTGGGAGTTAGTTTTCCGGCAAGTTTTAACAGAACCATTGCCGGTACATTAACAATGCAGGGAGACAACTTAGATATTGGTGCAGGAAATACACTTTCACTCACCAATACAATATTGGCAAACCAGTTGAGTTATACCAGTGGTTTTATATCATCAGGAACACTTGGCAGATTTTTTCCTACAACAGGCTTACCAATTGTACCAGGTGCAACGTCCCTTTTTCCTGTAGGAACGGGTGCAAACAACAGGGCTTTAAATGTATTTTTTTCAGCTGCAAATTTAAGTGGTGGAACCGCAGGGATGATTTTTGTAAGCCATACACCTGGTGTTAATACTTCACCAATAACGATAACTGATAATGGTCAAAATCTTAATAAAAGAACCAATACTTTCTGGACCGTATCTTATGGGGCGTTTAATTGTGGATCTTCTACCATCTCCTTATCGGCAGTAGCAGCTAATATTGGTTCAGTTGACTTTTTTAATGATTTACGCCTTACAGATGGTGCTACGAGTTATGGAACCTGGATCAACCCTAATACAGGTAATAACGCTGAGCCGGTAACTGGTAAATCTGGTTTAGGTATGGCAAACATTAACAATCAAAATTTATATATAGGTGGCGCAGTAAACAACCCCTTAATTATTATAACCTTTACCTGGACGGGTTTGGGTGGCAATGCTGATTGGACCAATCCTGCAAACTGGACAAGTACCGCACTTGGTTATCCTAGTGCATCTACCGAAATTGCAATTATAACTTCTACTGCGGGCACACAACCAACTATCAATACTACAGACAATATAAATGTCTATCGGTTAACTGTGGGA
>Ga0163144_10006174_pt1 | contig 26508 bp, 23 predicted proteins | sample OliLak19BULKMAT1_FD_123175 | JGI IMG/M metagenome (GOLD analysis project Ga0163144, IMG submission 123175) | Freshwater microbial mat bacterial communities from Lake Vanda, McMurdo Dry Valleys, Antarctica - Oligotrophic Lake LV.19.BULKMAT1 | ecosystem: Environmental > Aquatic > Freshwater >...
GCGCGTCGTGCTGACTCGCAAGAATTCACTCGCTTGCGCGTCGTGCTAACAGGAGAACATCAGAAACGGAAGCGAAGTTCCGTCGTGTAGAGTTGCGCCGGCAAATGATCGTCGCTCAAGGTGAACGACGCCGAGAAGCCGATGTCGAACTTGTCGCAGATGAAGACCCGAAATCCGGGACCGCCCATCAAATACGTTTCGGCGCCGGCCTTCTGAAACGCGCCCAGGACCGGGTCGGTGAACGCCCCGTCTTGAAACGACCACGTTTGCAATTCCGCCGTGCCGATCAAGACGATGTTCGCGCCCGGGTGACGATACAGCACATGATTGACGGCGTGATGCGTATGCAGAATCGCGCCGGCGTAATCCGGGTCGCCTCCCAACGGAATCCATTCGGAAACCTGTCCCTGGTAATATGTGTTCGGCCCCAGTTTGAGTCCGACCAGGAGCGACGGTTCCAAGGACACATGCCCGGTGCCCAGTCCCTTGCTGGGAACGCCCGCGGGGGTGTAGGTCAGGAATTGCATGCTCACTTGCATGAGTTCGCAGTCGAACAGCAGCGTCTTGGTGCCGACCTTAATGTCGCCGAAACCGGCCGCGTGCGGCGCGCCATCTGGATCCATCGACCGATAGGGCGTCTCGACGATGACGCCGATCAGGCCGGTGGACGCCTCGAAGTAATGAATCGCCTCGTGGTAACGGATGCGATCGCTGCCGACAAGCGTGGCGCCGACGGGGCGCGGCCCCTTGCCGTTGCCATCCTGCCTGGCCCAGAAGAACTCGGCGCGATCCGCGAGGATAACATTGAGACCCGCGTTCCAGCGGATGCGATTCTGCGTAATCGGTCGCGCCGAGGCCACATGAAACGCGGTGTCCGCGAGCGGAATCCAAACGGGGTCGTAGCACGGATCGGGACAGCAAAGGCATTCGTACAAGCCGCCGAAAAAGCGATGGACCGCGTGATCGCCGGGACTGCAAAAGCCACAGAACGGTTCGCGACCGGGCACGCAGCCGGGTCGAGGTCCGCTGCCGCAAACCGAGCAGCCGCGATTGCCGCCGCAGCTAAGGCAGCCTCCGCCGCTCCCGCCTCCGCCTAAGCCGGAAAGGCGTCCGCTGCCGCAAGAACTGCAGGATGCCTGAACCACCCCGGCATCCTGTTTGGCGTCCGCTTTGGGCAGCGCCGGCGACGACGCGACTGCGGATACGACCTTGGTGTCGGGAATCGTGGTTGGAATCGTGGAGACGCCCGGATTGGCCGGGGGTTCCCGCGGAGTCAGTGAGGAAAAGGCGACGCCCGGGAAGGGCCGCGGCGGTTCGCTTGCTTCCTCGCCGCCTTCGGCGTAGGGCGTGTCGCCAGGCTGGAATTCCAGACGCGGCTGCTGAGCGCGCGCGACACTCAACAAGAGACAGAGGCCGAGGATCCCGGCGCCCAGGTTCCGCAGACCGCTTCGCAGCATTGTGCAAACCTGGCCGACCATGCCTCCTCCTCCCTCAGATCCGATTTGAACTCCGGGCGCGAAAACTCCGTGGTTTCCTTCCTCTGACTTCGGCTGCTAAAACAGGCAAACTTGAACGGTTTTTCCTTTTGTAACGGTTATTGAACCTTTTCCGCATAATCCTCAAGGTTTACCTGCCTTCGCGCCGAAAACGGAGTTGGAGGAGAATAAGCATGAAGCGATTCGCATGGGGCTGTGTCATTATTCTGGGACTGAGTTGGAAGGTTGCCGCCCAGGCGCCCATCGGACCGCCGCCGACGGCCGTCCCGCTCGATCCCGCCGCGGCGACGGCGGCCAAGCCCGCGACCATCTGGAGCAAACTGGGCATCTCCTGCGATCAACTGCGCGAATGTCGCCGGCGCTGCTGCAAGACGGAACTGGGCAAACTCATCAATAATATGTTCGCGCCGGCGCGCTTGGCTTCGGGCGGATTGGTTCCGGATTGTTGTCCGGCCGTTCTCACCGCTGAAGAGTTGGCGAAGCTCGCGCCCGGCGAAGTCTCCCCCGCCGAGGCCGCGGCCGCCAAGATCAAGGCCGACGAAGCCACCGCGAAAGCGCGTCGCGCCGCCGTCAAATACTTAGGCACGGTCGATTGCCACTATTTTCCCGAGGCCGAAGCCGCTCTCATCGCCGCCCTGCGCGCCGATCGCAACGAATGCGTGCGCCTGGAAGCCGCCTACGTTCTGGGCCGCGGTTGCTGCTGCACCAAACGGACTATCGAGGCTCTCAACATCGTCATCACGGGCAGCGACAGAGACGGCAACCCGTCCGAAACCAGCGAACGCGTCCGCATCTGCGCCATGGAGTCGATTCAAAACTGCATGTCGCGCGGCGTCGAATTCCCGACGCCCGAACCCCCCGAGTTGCCGCGTGCCCTGCCTCCCGAAATCCCCACGGGGCTGTCGATGACGCAACCCGGGCAGATTCAACTTGCTGCACACGCCGAACCTGTTTTGGGTCGACCGGTTCCCATTTCCGCGCTCGAGGAAGCTCGGCGAACGATTGCGGAGAAGACCGGCGCGGCCGCGCCGCGCCCGCTGACGACGGGAAGCCGATCACTCTTTCAGATATTCAGCTTCTCGACCCACGGCGTTTCCGCGCAAAACGCCGCGCCGCCGCAGTCCGCGGAACCTGCGCCGCTTGCCACGTTGGCGCCGCCTACAGCGCCCGCGCCGCGCCGGGTGCCGCTGCAACCGATTGGGTTGGCGCCGATTCAGATCTTGCCGTGAGACGCTAAGCCGCAAGCGGCGAGGGGGAACTTATTTGCCCATGAGGTGTTGGAGGACGTAGAGTTCCAGGCCCTCGTAATCGCGGGCGGCGCGAAACGCTTCCACCTTGGCGTCGTCGACCGAACGGGCGACTTCGATCAGCAAATCGAACATGCGTTTGCTGTTGGCGAGGTGCTTGGTTTGATCGGCTTGCTTGGTCGTGCGCATGGCTTTGACGTCGAGACCGACGCAGCCGTCGTACCCGGCTCGCTCCAGTACCCAGACGCTATTGAATGCGCGGCGCAGGTCGACGGAGCCGAAGGTTTTGTCCTGGTCGTACTTGAGCCCGTTCTGGTCGTTGAGATGGACGCTCCAAAGTTTGTCATGCCACAAGGCGTAGGCGAAGTCGTCGGAAGGATCGAGATTGGCAAGGATCGAGTGGGCCGACTCGATCAGGACGCCGCAGCGTTTCGGATCCATCGCCTTGTAGCACAGCGCCAGGAAATGGCCCGGCGTCGGCATGTACGCCTGATCCATCGGTTCGTTGGGCTTCATCTCGCCCAAGATGCGGATGGTGGGGTCGTATTCCAAAAGCGTGTTGACGGCATCGAGAATGCGCTGCGAAGACGCGATCGGGCACTTGGCCTCGCGAATGTATGTGCCTTCGCGCGCGAGCCAAAGGACGATGTCCTTGCAGCCCATTTCCCGGGCGATGTCGACCGCGCGTTTGGAGCGATCGAGGGCGTATTGGCGATCCTCGGCGCTGTTGGATGTGTAGGCACCGTCGATAGTGCGCGGATGCTCCCACAGGCGCGGGGCGATGAACTCGCAAAAGAGCCCCTCGTCCGCGAGCATCTTGCGAACCTTGGCGACGCCCTTGGAGGTCGCCGCCGGGTCGAGATCCGCTTCCACGACGTCGTCGTCATGAAACTGCACGCCGTCGAATCCCAGCTTCTTGTATTCGCGGATCTTCTCGGCGAAGGCGACCTCCTGCCGAACGGGAGGCCCGAAGGGATCGGCGCCCATGCTGATGTTCCAGGGTCCGAAGGTGAAGCGATAATTTCCTTGTTTTTTTTGCCCGGCCATTCAAGTTGTCTCCGCAGGATGCCGATGGTATAGTTGGCGCCCCCTTTTGGGCCCCCTCGTTTTCTGGTAAGATGTTAATCTAGGAAAATGAGGTTCCGAGTTTTGCCAATGAGGATTTTGTGGATCGTATTCAGATTCGGTGCGAGAGTTGCGATCGCTTGTGGTAGGTCGCGGGTCAGTTATCCTTTTACGAACAACAGGCCATGGAGGCGCGACCCTGCCCGCAGTGCGGCGCCTACACGCTCAGCTGCGATGAACCTTTCCAAGTGGATAAACAGGGCCGGCGAAAGGAATTAGCGGCAAGGTAACCTTGTCATCCCGCCAAATTCCAGCAATCGGACAAATCAAATCGGAAGGGGGGAGCGGGCGTCGCACGGCGATGTCTGCCCCTCTTCCCCAGGCCGCCAAAAACCCACGTCGCGCGAATGCGATGTGGGTTTTTTGATTGCCTCGCCGCTTGCGGCTTAGCGTTGGCCTCGCCAGGTGACTTTATGAACGCGACGGGACGAAGCGATTGGGTTAGAATGGAAAGGGTCCGATTGGAGGGTTGAATCGGGCCGCAAGACGATGTTTAGAGAATCGGGGAAGCGACATGAAGACGTTGCACTTTCGCCAACGCTCCGGAACGAATGGGACGCTCCAGTTGGATATTCCGGTGGGCAAGGCGGACGCTGAATGCGAGGTGGTGGTGGTCGTCGAGCCAAATAGCGCTCCTTCGGAATGGTTGCCGGGGTTTTGGGCACGAATGGGGCAAGGTTGGCAAGGCGCGCCGCTCGAACGTCCGGACCAAGGCGCCTGCCAGATTCGGGATCTCTTGCGATGAAGTATTTGCTCGATACCAACGCTTGGATCGACGTTTTGAATCGACCCAAAGGGGCGCTTGCCGTCAAGTTGGCCGGTCACGTTCCCACTGACATCGCATTGTGTTCGGTAGTGCTCGGGGAATTGTTGGTGGGAGCGTACAAAAGTACGCGGCGACCTGCCAACTTGGTCCTGATCCAGCAATTGGTGGACCAATTCGCCTGCCTGCCCTTTGATGAATCGTGTGCGGACCACTATGCCCGCGTTCGCGCGCACTTGGAGAATTGCGGACAACCGATCGGGCCCTACGACCTGCAAATCGCGGCCATTGCCTTGAATATTGGTTTGATCGTGGTGACCCACAACACAGCCGAATTCTCTCGCGTTCCCGCGTTGACCGTTGAGGACTGGTTCGTACCATGATCCGGCCAAACTGCCAGGTTCCACACATCGGAGTTTGCGGTTAGCGCTGACGGAAAAGTGCCGTATTCATACGTCGAAAACGCTAAGCCGCGAGCGGCGGGGGGGGGGAATCACTCGAGTTCGGCGGCGGGTACGATGTGAACCTGGCGCTGGGTGAAATACGCGACTCCTCCGCCGCCGAGATGGATCAATCCGCGCGGGTCGGCGCCCGGGTCCAGTTTCGCGGAGCGAACCAGCGCGTAGGTTTCCGTGTTGAACGATTCGACGACGCCGCGATCCTTTTGAAGAACGTATGCGCGGTTGGCGCGGGCGTTGACGGCGATGGGGCCTTTGGCGGGGATCGTGCCCTGGAGATGGCCGGTGCGGGCGTCCACGACATGGCCGCTGGTGCCGTAGATATTGCCGCCGCCGTAAACGATATCGACGTTGAAGCCTTCGATGACGCGGTTCAAGATGGGGCGTTGCTCGGTGACGCCGTCGGGATCGACGAACAGCAGGCGCAGACCGAACTCTGTCGTCTCGTTGTTGTAGCCGACGAGGATTGCCGGCGCGACGGCGACGCCGGCGTGTCGCGGACTGATGCCCTTATTCATGAGAGAAACGGCCACGCTGTCCGTGGTTCCCGGCAGAACGACGATTTGTTCGGGGTATGCCGGTCCGCTGCGGGTTCGGCCGAGGTCCATGAGCGGTCCGGCAGTGCGCGCGACCAGGTCGATGCGCTGGATCGCGTTGGCGCCGCGCAGGCCGACCCAGAGCGCCTTGCCGTCGTCGGAAAGCGCGAGCATGCCGGGGTCGCTGCCGGCTTGCACCGACCATTTCATCGCGCCGGTCGTGGGGTCGACGGCGAGGATTTTGTTGCCGTGTTCCTTGGCCTTCGCGGGAACGGCGATGTAGAGCAGGACCTGTCGGCCCATGTGCTCGGACTTCACCGTAAGCAACTGTCCGCAGTGCGTGCATTTGACTCGAATCGACATCGCGCACCTTTTTTGAAAGGGAGAGTTATCGAAAATTGTCCAACGTCGAGGGCGAAAAGACAATGCAAAACAAAAGTCGATCAGGCGTCCTTGCGTCCGACAATCAGCAGGGGCGGACTCGACGCATGGACCTCGCTGGACGCATAGCGGTCGGCGAGACCGTCAAATCGTTGGCCCGCTTGGTTCATCGTTTTCGTCTTTCGCGTCTCGCTTTTTTGGTTCGTCGCTACAACAGACCATTGACCCTTAGCAATGTTCGAGAAATAGCTTTCCGATTTGCAAACGGCCGAGGCGAACGCTAAGCCGCAAGCGGCAGAAAAATCGGGAAGTTACTTTCCGTGATTTATCTTTACTCCAAGAAGTTCAACATGCCTCGCGTCGGCCGCGGTCCCGAAGAATTACGCCCCCTGTCCTTCAAACGCAAGTATACCAGGCAGGCGCCTGGCAGCGTACTCGTCAAGATGGGCCGAACGACGGTGCTTTGCACCTGCTCCGTCGACGAATCCGTCCCGCACTTCCTCAAAGGCGCGAACAAGGGCTGGCTCAGCGCCGAGTATGGCATGCTCCCCGGCAGCACCGAGACGCGCAAGTCGCGCGATCGCGGCGGCAAGGTCGACGGGCGAACGATTGAGATTCAACGCCTCATCGGCCGCAGCTTGCGGGCCGTCGTCAACCTCGAAAAGCTCGGCGAACGCACGCTTTGGCTCGATTGCGACGTGCTTGAGGCCGACGGCGGCACGCGCACCGCGAGCATCAACGGCGCCTTCGTCGCGCTCATCGACGCGCTGCAGACGTTCAAGCCGCTGTTGCCGCCGCTCTCGGAGATTATCAAGGACAGCATCGCCGCCATCAGCGTCGGCATCTGCGAAGGCGAACCGCTCTTGGACCTGGAGTATATCGAAGATCGCGACGCGGAAGTGGACATGAACCTCGTCATGACGGGGGCCGGCGAGTTTATCGAGATTCAGGGGACCGGCGAGGAAACCACCTTCAGCCAAAAACAACTCGACCGCATGCTCAAGCTGGGCAAGGTGGGCATCGACGCGATCACCGGCATTCAAAAGAAGGCGCTGGGAAGTCTTTGGCCGATCGGGTGAAAACAGTTAGCACGACGCGCGAGCGAGTGAATTCACTTGCTCGCGCTTCGTGCTAACTCGAATCTGGCGAGGCGAACGCTAAGGCGCAAGCGGCGGAATAATCGGGAGATTATTTATCGAACATTGCTAAACTTCCCAGTAGCGTTTCATGCCGCCGGCGATGAGGAGGGCGCGTTTGACGGCGACCTCGATGAGGCGGAGTTTGTATGCCGATTGGGAGAGGGGTTTGGCGCCTTCGGTGGCGCCGCGGCCGGCGGCGGTGGCGGTTTCGTCCGTGAGGGCGCGGGTGTTGAGCGCCGCCGCTGCCGCGGGGGCCACGCGCGGCACCGGGCCGACATGGCCCAACACGATCGTCGCATTGGTGACGTTGGCGCCGGCCCTGCCGCCCTCGAACGCGACGGCGACTTGTACGAGAGGCCAATCGTAGGATTGCTTGTGGCGAATCTCGTAGCTGGCGTTCGTCAAATTGCGGCGCGGAATCGACACGGCAACAATCATCTCGTTGGCCGCAAGCGTATGTTCGCGCTCGGTGGCGTTAGACGGCGCGTGGAAGAACTTGGCGATCTCTTGCGTCCGCCTTCCCTTGGGGCCGAGCACTTCGATCGTCGCGCCCAAGGCGAGGAGCGCGGGCGCCAGCGTGCTGGGATGGACAATGACGCAGCGGTGTCCCTGCGTGAAGACGGCGTGATACTTGTTTTCGCCTTCCAAGGCAAAGCAACGCGGGCCGCCTTTTAAGAGACAGTTGACGTGCTCGTCGCGAAAATACCAGCAACGATTGCGCTGGCAGAGGTTGCCGCCGAGCGTGCCCATGTTGCGGATTTGCGGGCCGCCGAGTTGGGCTGCCGCTTCCGTGAGAGCGGGAAAGAAACGCCGCAGATCCGCATGAGCGGCGATGTCGGCAATGTTGGTGCCCGCGCCGATGCGGACGTGCTTATCCTCAACGGTGATGCCCGAAAGCGCGGCAATGCCGCCCAGGCTGATGACCCGGCCCGGTTGGGCGATGTACTCTTTCTGCAAATCATGCAAGTCGGTTCCGCCGGCGAGCAAAGCCGTGTTCCCCCAGGTGTTTTCCAGGAGGCCCACCGCCTGCTCGGCGGAGCTTGGCCGATAGTAGGTGAAGTTCTTCATGGGTGTCCTATGTCGTGGCGCCGGTTTGTTACCGGCGCGGATGTTCGAGTTGGTGCGTTACTGTCTGTTTTCAATCAATGACGAAGCAGTCAAAATCCCCTCGCTTGCGCGAGGGGTCTGGTGGGGTTATTTTCTTCGCGCGAGAGCCGCCAAGACGCGATCGGGCGTAAACGGCGCGAGGGGCACGCGGACGCCGATGGCGTTGAAGACGGCATTGCCCACGGCCGCCGCCGTGGAAATCGTCGGCGGTTCGCCGATGCCGATCACGCCGCGTTCGGGCATGTCCATCATGTGGACGAAGATGCGCGGCATGTCTTGGATGCCGCCCAGCTTGTAAAACTCCATGTCCGGGTTCACCATGCGACCGGTGTGGCGGTCGTAGATGCACTCCTCGAACAGGGCGTAGTTCACTCCCATGATGACGCCGCCGGACACTTGGCTTTCGCAACCCAACTTGTTGACGACCAGGCCGACGTCCTGCACCGCCCAGAAGCGCGTGCAACGGACGACGCCGGTTTCGGTGTCGACCTTGACCTCGGCGACTTGCACGCCGCCGACGCCGTTGTTGGAAAGTCCCGCTGTCCAGTTGCCCGTCTCGCTCACGCCCATTTTGCCCAGGCGGGCGCAAGCGGCACGCCAGGCGGTGCGTTCACGGCTGCGCGTGTTGACGACGAAGCCGGGTTCGATGGTCAAATCCTCGACGTTGCCCCCCATGCGCGGTGCGATGGCGGTGAGGAAAGCACGCTTGGCCGCTTCGACGGCATTGAGCGCCGCCGGCGCGGTGCCGGGACAGGTCGTGCTGCCGCCGGAGCCCGTGGAAGGCCCAAACTGGCTCTCGCCAATCTGCACGGTAACATCCGTCGGCGTCAAACCGAGAATCTCGGCGACGACCATGGCGAGCACGGTGCGTTCGCCGGTGCCCAAATCCTGCGTGGACGACTGCACCAGCACGGAACCGTCCGCGTTGATGCTGACCCGCACGAGGTTGGGACCGCGACCCGCGCCGCCCCAGGTGTGGATCGCCATGCCCAGACCCGTCTTGATGGGTCCGTCGCCGCGGCCCGGCGGATGCCAGTTGCGATCCCATTCGCACATCTTGCGGATGATCTCGATCTCGCGGGTATAGATCGTGTGCCTTAACGCGTCGAACGAAGTCGGATTGGTCTTGATCGCATCCGCGACGTTCGGCGGCAGATTCCGCAAGCGGAAATTCATCGGGTTGATATTGAGCGTCGCGCACAGATCGTCGACGAGCTGATCCGTCAGCAGGCAATTCTGCGGATGACCCGGCGCCCGCATGGCCCGCGCGTTTTGCAGGTTTAAGCGAATCCGGCGATGCCGACGCTTGACGTTGAGATCGGGGACGTTGTTGTAGACATAGGGCAAGAGGGCGAAGTTCACCGTGGCCGCGTTGCCCACGCCGGGCGAACCGTAGCAGTCGACCTCATAGGTCTTGAAGACGCCTTCCTTGGTGGCGGCCGCCTTGGCGGTGCCAAAGGCGCTGGGTCGTTGGCCGCCGACCATCACTTCCTCGGCGCGATCGAGCATCAGCTTCACCGGGGCTCGCGCTTTGCGCGCCAATTCGGCGCAGGCGCGGCCCTGGATGTCCGGACCAAACTTGCTGCCGAAACCGCCGCCCATGTAATGCGTGATGCAGCGGACCTGCGTCGAGGGAATTTTGAAGTGTTGCGCGAGTTGGTCCGCCGTCGCGGGCACGGCCTGGGTCGACGCCCACACCGTCAGCTGCGTCGAGTCCTTATTCCACTCGGCGACCAGCCCATGGGATTCCAAACATTGATGGCTGATAATGCCGACGCCGTAGGTTCCTTCGACGGCCGGCGCGACGCCCTGATAGGCGACCTTGGCGAAGTTGTTCGTCGTGAAATCGCCACCGGGGTTGACGTTCATCTGCCCGGCGCCGAGCGTCGACATTTTCGCTTCGAGCGCATCCGCCTCCTTCACAAGATGGGGCAGTACGTCGTAATCCACGCGGATGGCGCGCAGGCAATCCTCGGCATGTTCTTCGGTGTCGGCGCAGATCGCCACCACCTCATCGCCGGCGAAGAATAGTTCCGTGCCCGGCTTCACCAGCACATGGAACGCGCGGAACCCCGGCACCTTTTCCGCAGGCGCCGTGTCGATGTTCTTGACCCGGGCGTGAGCGTGCGGGCAACGCAAGATTCGGGCATGCAACATGCCGGGGCGGTTGATGTCGAAGCTATAGCGCGCTCGGCCGGTTGACTTTTCCGGTCCGTCCAGCCGCTGCACTTTGGTACCAAGGATTCGTCGTGTCGTAGGCCAAGGCATGGTTAATCCCTCCTTGTGTTGCACAGGGCGGCGATGGCATCGCGCATCTGTTCGTAAGTTCCGCAGCGACAGATATTGCCCGCAAGGCCCGCTTCGACTTCCGCCGGCGTCGCCTTGGGATTGGTTTCCAGAACGGATTTCATCGCGACCACGAAGCCCGGCGTGCAGAAGCCGCATTGCTGGGCGTCGAATTGGACAAACGCGGCCGGCACCGCATCGAGCTTATCGCCGGTGACGAGGCTTTCCGCGGTGCGAATCTGCTTGCCCTGCGCTTCCAGGGCGAGCATGCTGCACGAGTAAACGACCTTGTTGTCGAGCATCACCGTGCAGGCGCCGCAGCTGCCCCGATCGCAGACGCGCTTGCAACCCGTCACGTCGAGATAGTTCCGCAAGGCGTCGAGCAAGGTGACGCGCGGCTCGACGTTCGTCGTCATCTTGCGGCCGTTCACAGTCAAGTTGATCCGCACCGGACCGGGCCCGTGCGTCGGGGACGCTTCGGCGGCCGGCGGGCCCGCATCGGCCGTGCTGGGTACGGTCGCCAGCGCCGTCGCCGCGGCCGCCGCGCCGGACCCTTTCAGGAATTGTCGCCGGGAGAGTCCCGGTTTCTCTTGGTTTTCGTGCATCGCTGCCTCCTGATCTGAATGCGGAGTAACCGGCCGCTCTTCCACCAAGCGACGCGGGAGGTCCGTTCAGATCGCACTCGAGCAGGGAAAGGATTCGTTTCGGATTGTAAGACCAGCGGGACCGCTTCCGCAAGTAATTTGTTTGCAACTTCGTGCGGAATTCTTATTGTGGGGAAATGCAGTGTCGCGGATTCGTGTCGATTTGCCTCGGAGTCCTTCCATGTTCTCCCAATACAAGGACGAACATTTGAGCCGCATCGAAACGAATTGGGCGGTTCTCTTTAAGGCGCATCACGGCGAGGACAGCTCGCTCAATAACGCTCAGGCCCTTCTTTTGCAGCGTTACTGCGGAGCGGTCTATCGCTATTTGGTGGCCGTGATCGGCAACGTCAACGAGGCGGACGAACTGGCCCAGGAATTCGCACTCCGCATGCTGCAAGGGAAATTCAAAACCGCCGACAAATCCAAGGGGCGATTTCGCGACTACGTGAAGACGTCGCTCTTCAATCTCGTGCGCCGCCATCATCGCAACAAGAACCAATCTCCCGGCGCCCTCCATGACGACGCGCCGGAACCGGCGGTCGCCGAAGACAACCAGGCCGATCAATCCTTCACCGAGAAATGGCGCGACGAAGTGCTTTCCAACACCTGGGAATCGCTCGCCCGGTACGAACGCGAGTCGGGCAAATTATTCCACACCTTCTTGCAATATCGCACGCAAAACAATACCACGTCGGAAGCGATGGCGAAGGAATTCAGCACGCGCCTCGGCAAGGCGCTCACCCCTGCGGGCGTCCGCCAGACACTGCACCGGGCGCGCGACCGCTTCGGCGACATGCTCATCGACGAAGTAGCGCGTTCCCTGCAAACGCAGGACAAAGAAGTCATCGAACAAGAGCTCGCCGATCTCGGCCTGCTTACCTTCTGCCAAGACGCGGTGAAGCGTTGGAAAGAAAAGGACCGCGCGTGAGCGCCTCAAAGCGGACAAGGTTGTTTCATGCTCACCGGTAGAGGCGGCGGCTTTCTGCTTGGAATCTATTTGCTGTGGGCCTATGCCCTCCTTATCGGCATCTCGGCTCTCGCGCTGGTCGGCACCGTTCTCCTGCTCTGGTTTCTGTTGGCCTGGCTCCTGTTCGCGGTGCGCGTTCGCCTCGCCGTGCCGCGTCTTCGCCTTGAGCGCCGGCTTCAAGACGAGAACGGCCGGGTCGAGCGCCTCTGGGCCGGCCTGCCGTATCAGGTCGTGCTGCGCATCACCAATGAAAGCCGCGCTTCCCTTTCCTTCGTCGTCGCCATCGATCGCCTGCCCCTGCTTGCCGATGCGGAAACCGTCGACTATCACGCGTCCGAAACGCTTGCCGCGGGCGAAAGTCTGACTTTGCGCTATGAGATTAGGCCGCTCGCCGCCGGCCGGCTGCGTTTCGACGGCGTCAAACTGCTGGTCACGGATTACGAAGGGTTCTTCGCGACGCCGTTGTTTCTTCGCGACGGCGCGGTGTTTCGTTGCCTGCCGCCCCTGGCCGACGCGCGCGGGCATATTCCCGCCGTGAAACGGGTCAACATCCTGCCGCTCCTGGGGCAACATCCGCATCGCCGGCCGGGATCGGCGATCGAGTTGCTCGAATTGCGCGACTATCTGCCGGGCGATCCTCCCAAACGCATCGCCTGGAAGATCTCCGCCCGCCGCGACCGCCTGATGACGCGGGCGGTCGAAAGCGAAGTCCCCATTCGCTGCACGCTCTTCGTCGACACGAGCGACGCCGTCCGCATCGGCCCGGCGGGGCGGACCGCGTTATGCCGGTTGATCGACATCGCCGGCGCCGTCGCGCAGGCAAACGGGGCCGCGCGCGATTTGACCGGCCTGTGCCTTTTCGACGAGGAGCGCGTGCTGTCCTCCGTCCGTCCGGAGCGAGGCCGGCGTCATCTCCTCGACCTCATTCAGATCCTCGCCGACCACGCGGATCTTTTTCCGCGCGTCAACCCGCTGCCCCTGGATCAACTGGTCTTCCAGGCTTACGGGCTGGCACAAGATCTTTATCCCGAACTGCTGGACCGCGATATCAACGCCTTTCCATGGTGGCTCCCGCTGTGGTCGCCGCGGCCTGTTTACCTCGATCCTCTTCCTAGACCCGCGTCCCCATCGCGGCTCGCGCGCTTCTCGACCTGGATCGAACGCCGTCTCCGCGACACGCCCCTGGGCTGGCTGTGGACGATCCCTCGACGTTTCTCGCCAGGCGCCCATCGCCGCTATCGCCAACGCAAGCAACTGGCCGCTCTGGTTGCCGTCCTACAGAATCTCGGCCCCGCCGCCGCGGCCGGAATGCTGGAAGACGATGCGTTGCTGCGGGCCGTGCTGGCCCGTTTTCTCGCCGACCATGGCCAACCCACTCCTCTGCACCTTTTCGACGACGAGGGCAACTACGCCTTCGCCTCCCATGCCAAAGTCGGCGTCTTGGCGAAAGCGCTGCTCCAGGCCGTCCAGCGCGGCAAGGACGATGAACTTTTCGTCTTGCTTGTCGACCTTTTGGAAAACGACGATCTCGAACCGCTGCTCGGCGCCGTGCGCGTCGCCCGCGCCCGCCATCACCAAGTCATGTTGATTTGCCCCTGGCCCAGCGGCATCGCGCTGCCGGTGAAGACGAATGAAGAGGCAAAGGCGAAAACACTCGCCTCGCTTTTGGCTCAGGATTTCGACCAGAAGGAAATCGTGCGCCTTACGACCGAATGGCGATTGCACCAGGCGTATGAAAACTTGCAACAACGTCTGGGCCGCGCCGGCGTATCGCTCCTGTGCGCTCAAAAAAGCGACACCGTCCCCTTAATCCTGGCACGCATGCATCGGCTGCGCGTCGTACAACGAGGCACGCGATGAACGCATCCAATTCCCCTGTGCGACTGCGTGTTTGGCATTACCAGTTTTGGTGCGGCGCCTGCCTCGCCGTCGTTTTCGTCGCTCAACTGAGTCAGGGCATTTTCCTCACCAATGTCCTTGTTTTCCTGGTCGGATTGCTGGGCATCGTCTCTCGCCTGCGCTGGGGCGTTCTCTACCTCATGGTCGGAGTCGGTTTCTGCCAATCCGTGCATTTCTTTATGACCGAACGTCCCACGCTGGGTTGGCGCGCCGTCAGCCGCGATCTCGACCTGCACGATTTTCTACTTGCTTTGGGTGTTCTCTGCTTCGCCGTCGGTTACCAACGTCTCCAGGGGATGTGGCATCACGCCTGGCCTTCGGACCCGCGCGAACGCCGCGGCAAGCCCAAGCCCACGTTCCTGTGGATGCGGCCGCGTCCTCCCGTCGTGGATCATCGCCGCCGCGACGAACATTTGCGTTCGAGCGAGATTGTCAAGATCGCGTTCTTCGCGCCCCTGCTCGTCCTAGCGGGCGTGATGCTTTTCACCTTTGTCCGGCCGGCACGCGGCGTGGACGTCTGGCTCGATTTCCCCGGCAACTTGGGCCGTTTTCTGCCGCCGGGCTTGGGACATTTTGTACTATTGTTTTGGATTTTCCTGCTATTTATTTGGCTGACGCGCCATGTCTTGGACCTTTGGCGTTTCTGGACGCTCCCGCCCACTACCGCGCGGTTGTACGTCCACGATCAAATCTGGAACCAACTGCGCGGCGAACAACGCCGCATCGCCCGCTGGCAAGCCTGGCGAAACCTACAATAGATCGACACGCACAGAATGCGGCGCTCGAGCCGAAACATCCCATTGAGGTGTGCTCCCCATGCGTTTTTGGATTCGCGAGATCGGCGGCTGGCTTCTCGTCCTCGCGGGGCTTTATTTCTGCCTCGCGGCGGTCAGTATGGTCGTCTCGCGGCCTTCCTTTCCGCTTAGCGCCATTCACCTCACGGTCATTGGGATTTTCGTCTTTCGCGGCGGCATCCATCTCCTGAAAGTATCCCTGGCAGCGCGCCTCGCGACGGCGCCGATCAGGCAATCCATCGCCGCAAAGTCGTCCGCCGTCCCGCCTACGCGGCCCCAGCGCGTCGCCGCCGACGAATGGTAAAAGAGTCACGCACGGAGTAAGTGGGCGCTCCACGCCGCCGCCGCTTACTGCGTGCGCGGCTCTTTCGGGACGCGCGGAGTATGACTGGTCAACAACCTCGTTCCTCGCGATAATTACGCCATGCACCGTCCTTCCCTCGATGAATTCCGCTCCCTGGCCCCGGGCAACAGCCTCGTCCCCGTTTACCGCCAGCTCGTGGGCGACACGCTCACCCCCGTCACCGCCTTTGGCAAAATCCAGGAGGGCGACTGGTCCTTTCTCTTCGAAAGCGTCGTCGGCGGCGAACGCCTGGGCCGTTATAGCTTTCTCGGCGCCGGCCCATTCCTCCTGGTGCAAGCCTGGGACCGCGAAGTCGAGATTCACGACCTCCGCGGCAATACCCGCGAACGGCTCACCCATCCCGATCCGCTGAAACTGCTGGAAGAGTACATCGAGCGCTACCATGCGCCGCATTTGCCCGGCCTGCCCCGCTTCACCGGCGGCGCGGTGGGATACGCCGGCTACGATACCGTTCGCTATGTCGAGCGCCTCGAAAACGCCCCCGAGGACGACCGCCGCCTGCCCGACCTCTCCTTCGCGTTTTATGATCGCATGGTCATTTTCGATCATATCAACAAGACCATCGCCGTCGTCGCTCACGCGCATGTGGGCGAGCAGCAACCGGACGATGCCTATCGCGAGGCCTGCGTCAAGGTCGACGCACTCGTCGCGCAGCTGAGCCAATCCCGTTCCGATCTGCCTCTCGTGGACATTCGCCCCGGCGGCGCCGTCACCCGGCCTTTCACCTCCAACTTCGCTCCCGGCGCCTACGAGAAAGCCGTCGAGACCGCCAAGGAATACATCAAAGCCGGCGACATCTTCCAGGTGGTTCTCAGTCAGCGCCTGACCACGCGGACCTCGGCTACGCCGTTCGATATCTACCGTACTTTGCGCGTCGTCAACCCCAGCCCGTTCATGTTCTACGTGAAGGCGGGGCCGACGCTCTCCCTGGTCGGCAGCTCGCCGGAAATCATGGTCCGCGTCGAGGGCGACCACGTCACCATCCGCCCCCTCGCCGGCACGCGCAAACGCGGTGCAAGCGACGAAGAGGATCGCCGTCTCGCCGAGGATCTTCTGGCCGACCCCAAGGAACGGGCCGAACACATCATGCTCGTCGATCTGGGCCGCAACGACGTCGGCCGGGTCGCCCGCTATGGCACCGTCGAGATCAGCGACGTCATGCAGGTGGAACGCTACAGCCATGTCATGCACATTTGCAGCAACGTCACCGGGCGTTTGCAGCCGGGCAAATCCGCGTTCGACGCCTTGCGTTCGTGCCTGCCCGCCGGCACACTGAGCGGCGCGCCCAAAGTCCGCGCCATGCAAATCATCGACGAACTGGAACCGCACCGCCGCGGCCCCTACGGCGGGGCCGTCGGCTACGTGGACTTCAGCGGCAACATGGACACATGCATCGCGCTGCGCACGATGGTGCTGCTTACCCCCGGCGAGCCGGAAGCGTTAGCGCCCGGAGCGTTAGCGCCCGGAGGCGCTCCGTCGACCGTCGCTTACGTTCAAGCGGGCGCCGGCATCGTTGTCGACAGCGTGCCGGCGACCGAGCGGGAAGAGACGCTCAACAAAGCGATGGGCCTATTGCGGGCGCTGGAGATCGCGGAGAGCCAGCTTACGGTGAAGTGATCCGAAAGCCCAGGGACGGCCGTCCCTGGGCTTTCGAGCGCCCAAATCGCGCAATCCACCGCGCTGCCGCTGCTTGCCCTTCATATTGGGCAAAGTTTGCCGTGCGTAGCGATTTCGCGGATTCGTACAAGTCTGCCGGTTTTTCCGCCGATACTGTCTAGGACGACCGGCCCTGCCAACGCGCGGGGCGCATCCCTCATGGGATTTAGAAACAAGGAGCGTGGCATGGGACGCTGGCGAAGCTGGCTCGCGACATTGGCGATGGTCATGGGATGCACCCACGCCTACGGGCAAGGTCCGGGTTTCATGCCCCCGCCTCCGACACCGACTTCGCCGTGGACCGGTCCGGCGCCGACGCCTTACGGCGGGGGCGGCGGTCCGACGCCGATTGGACCCTCGCTTTCCGGCGGCAGCCCGTTTGGCGGCAGCCCGTTGGGAATGTCGGGAGGATTGTCTCTGGGCGGAATGCCACAAGGCGGCGGCATGCCGCCGGGAGGCATGGCCCAGGCAAGCGGTTCCTCGGTCGGCCCCGGCATCGCGCCTCCCAACGAGGTTCTCCAACTCCCCAATCGCGCCAACGCTTGGGACGACGAAACACCCTCCGACGCCTTCTTTTGGAGCAATTACAGCTCGATTACGGTCGACCTGCTGTGGCTGAACACGAGTTTTCACGGCGGCGTTCCGGCGTATTCGTCCACTCAGGCCAATCCCGGTACCTCCAATTTCGTGACCCCGCAGTTCGACTATAACCGGTACAACGTAGTGCCCCGCGTCAACCTCGACGTTCGCATCGGCGACTACTGGGGCGTGCGCGGCTCTTGGATGCAGTTCGAACGCTCCGCGCCCACCCTCGCGACGACCAATTCCAACCCTAACGCGGTCGTCCTTTCGCCTCCTTTGATCGACGGGTATATTCGCGGCACGCAGAGCGATCAGATCCTCATCGGCAATGTCTTCTTGAAGAACGTGACAACCAATGTCGTGATACCCAGCGCGGCGCAGGTGCGCTCGCCGCGCGCGTTCTTATTCCTCAATCTGGTCCCGCGCAACACACTCTTGCCGCCAAACCAGGGCGCGCCCCTTCCGCCCTTTACGCTTAAAAACGCCGTGCAAGCCGGCTTCCCCGACGATCTGACATTTTCCAGTTCGTTCCGCGTGGAAGTCGCCGACATGGACCTGACTCGGTCCATCGAGTTTGCTCGTTCCAACGGCGTAATGGGGCTGGGCGTTCGCTATGGACACATCTCCCACAGTTATTCCGCTTCCCGCGTCAACCGCGGCGGCAACTCCATTATCCCCGGCTACGACCCGTTCATTAACCTAATTCAAGATGCCGTCATCTTCACCAATGAAGACAGCGAATATGTCAACTATGGCTCAACGTTCGGAGGCGCCGGCCCCAAGTTTTCCCTTGACATCGGCACGGAGATCAGCCGCTTCGCCCGCCTTTATGCCAAGGGCAACGCCTCCGTCCTGATGGGCAATCGCAAGGAAATCGCCTTCTACAAGGCCGCGCAGCGCGTCACCATTACCGACGTCAATCTCCAACTCGGCCAGCAACAATCCGACATTTTCTACAACCAAATCTTCGCCCCGCAGATCGTCGCCGAGCGCAACATCTTCACCGTCATCCCGGTCGGCGAAGCGGAAATCGGCATCGAAATCGCGATGGGGGGGCGACTGAGTCCCGTGTTCCGCGCCGGCGCCTTCGGCCAAGCCTGGATCAACGGCGGCAACCCCACCAATCCCAACGCGAACCTCTTTATCTACGGCCTTAACGCCACGCTCGGAATCGGGTTCTAGTGCGATACAAAAAGCCTTTACGTTCGTGGCCGGGGTCGGTACTTCGCCCCCGGCGGTCGCGAAGGCAAACCGGGGTCGGAGTACCGACCCCGGCCACCATGCACGCTTCTGTACGAGCGGGAAGCCCTGTATGAGCCGGAAGCGTTAGCGACGGATTTGCCAAAGCAAACCGTCGCTAACGCTTCCGGCTCTTTTGCGATTAACTCAAAAGCGGCGCTCCCCGCTTTGCCAGTTGCACCGTCATGCCCCAGGGATCGCGGACGAAGCAGAGGACGTCGCCGTTGGGCGCTGTTGTGATGTCGCCATCTGCTTTGCCGCCGGCCGCGATCAAACGCTCCCTCTCCTTCTCCACGTCGTCCGCGAAAAACGCGACATGAAAGGTGAACGGATTCATCGCCGCGTAATCCGGCACCGGGGCGTTTTGCCGATACACCTCCATGACGACACGCTTGGACGTGTCGGCCAAGAACCGCGTCATCGGCCCCTCGTCGACATGCCTTGCCACCACCATGCCGAGATTCTTGACATACCAATCCGCCACCGCCACCGGATCGGCGACATTCACCGCGAAATGCTCAATGTTCATGCGTGCTTCCCTTTTTTCGTGGTGCCGGTATTCTACCGGCACGAATAGACACCCCTTTGAAAAGATACGAACTCCACGATGCCATACCGGCCGGTAGAATACCGGCCCCACAGAGGTAGTTCGTTGCCGGGGTAGTATAATCCATTTCATGCGCAATGGATTCGCCCAACAACTCGCTCGCTTCGGCCCGGATGCCCGGTATGCCGTTCCTTCGCTGCGCCAGGCGCGGACGTATTGCCGAACGCTGACCACGAGCCATTACGAGAATTTCTCCGTCGCGTCCCTTTTATTGCCGCGTCGCCTGTTGCCGCATTTCCACAGCATCTACGCCTATTGTCGCTGGGCGGACGATCTGGGCGACGAAACCGAAGGCGGCGCGCAGGCGTTGCGACTCTTGGCCTGGTGGCGTGACGAATTGGCCTTGTGTTACGAAGGTCGCCCGCGGCATCCCGTCATGGTCGCGCTGGCGCCGACGCTCCGGCGTTTCGCCATCCCGCCCCAGCCCTTTCTGGACTTGCTCAGCGCCTTCGGACAAGACCAAACCGTCAAACGCTACGACACGTACGACCAACTTTTGGACTACTGTCGCCGCAGCGCCGATCCCGTCGGCCGGCTCGTTTTGTATCTTTGTGAATGCCATGATGAAACGCGGGGCCGACTTTCCGACCGCATCTGCACCGCTCTGCAATTAGCCAACTTTTGGCAGGACGTCGGCCGCGATCTTGACATCGGCCGGGTCTATCTCCCCGCGGAGGATCGCCGCCGCTTCGACTATGCCGACGCGGATTTGGACGAGCGCCGCTTCACGCCCGCCTTCGCCGCCCTGATGCGATTCCAGGTCGAGCGCGCGAGAAACCTGTTTCTGGAGGGACTCCCTCTCATCCCGATGATCCCGGCCGATCTGCAAGCCGACATCGAACTCTTTGCCCGCGGCGGCCTCGCCATCCTGGACAAGATCGCCGCCCAGAACTACAACGTGTGGCACGAACGGCCCAAACTCAGCAAATGGGAAAAGGCCCTTTTGTTGGCGCGAACCCTGATCCGCAAATGGCTGCCCGTGTAGCTGAATCGCGTATTCCTTCGAGCACCGCATGACCTCCCTCGCCCACTCCTACCGCGCCTGCGAAGCCATTGCCCGGCGCGAGGCGGCGAACTTTTATCCCGCGTTTTGCCTCCTGCCCCGGCCGCAGCGTCTTGCCATGTGCGCCCTTTATTCCTTCTTTCGCATCGCCGACGACATCGGCGACAACGACGATCCCGTGGACGTGAAGCGCGTCAACCTCGCCGCCTGGCGCCTTGGCCTCGACGATTGCCTGCTCGGTCGGCATCGCCACATACTGCATCCCGCTCTCGCCGATACCGTGGGCCGTTGCCAAATCCCGGTGCGTTATCTGCACGACGTTCTTGACGGCGTCGAAATGGACCTCGAACCGTTAGCCATCCACACGTTCGCCGATCTTCGCCTGTATTGCTATCGGGTCGCCTCGGCCGTCGGCCTGGCCTGCATCCATGTTTGGGGCTTCCACTCCGACCAAGCCAAAGTGCATGCCGAGGACGCCGGCATCGCCTTCCAACTGACCAACATCCTCCGCGATTTGAAGGAGGACGCCGACCGAGGCCGGGTCTATCTCCCCTCCGAGGATCTGGTACGCTTCGCCTATCCGCGCGAACAACTCTTCGCCGGCGCCCGCAACGACGCCTTTCGAGCAATGATGGCATTTCAAGTCGAGCGCGCACGCGGATACTATCAGACTGCCTGGCCGCTCACCGACCTGCTCGACCCGCCCGGTCGTGCGGTGTTTCTCGTGATGGCGCGCACCTACCGCGCGTTGCTGGGCGCGATCGAGCGGCGTGACTACGATGTCTTTTCCTCGCGCGTACGGCTCAGCAAATGGGAAAAAGCCCTGCTCGCCTTCAGCGCGTTGCCGGTTCGATTGGGATGGATTTGATGCCAACGTCACCGAAGTTCGATTTGCAGCGCTCCGATCCTTTTCATCTGCTCATCGTCGGCGGCGGCTTGGCGGGGCTGGCGGCCGCTTCCGCCCTGGCGCCGCTGGGAATGCGCATCACGCTGTTGGAATCGCGCAATCGCCTGGGCGGCCGGGCCAGTTCCTTCCAAGATCCCGCGACCGGCCAACTCATCGACACCTGTCAACATGTCAGCATGGGTTGCTGCACGAATCTGACGCATTTTTGCCGCACCCTCGGGCTGGACGCGCATCTCGCGCCGCAGAAAGCGCTTTACTTTCTAACGCCCGACGGCAAGGTGAGCCGATTCGGCGCCGACCCCTTCCCGGTTCCGCTGCACCTTGGGCGCGGCTTCGCGGCCGCCCACTTTCTCACGCCGCTTGAAAAAATCCGCATCGGCTGGGGCCTGATGTGCCTCACCCTTGCCGGCGACGAAGATTCGCCGCTCGTCGAATGGTTGCTGCGCCATGGGCAAACCCGGCGTACGATCGACCGCTTCTGGGGTCTGGTCCTCGTCAGCGCGCTCAATGAATCCCCGGACCGCCTCGGCCTGCGCTATGCGAAGAAGGTTTTTCGCGACGGCTTCCTCACCCATCCGCGCGGCTTCGAAATCGAAATCCCCACCGTCCCCCTGGGGGAACTTTACGGACCGATGGTGCAAACCTGGCTGGAGCGACACGGCGTCGACGTCCTGTATCAACGCGGCGCACGCCATTTCCACATCCGCGACGACCGCGTCGCCGGTTTGGAACTTCGCGACGGTTCGACCCTCCAGGCCGACGCCTACCTCAGCACCGTCCCCTTCGATCGGCTGCTCGACCTCCTGCCCGAAGAAACGACGCGCCGCCACCCGTACTTTGCCAACCTCCGCGAACTCGAACAGTCGCCCATCACCAGCGTTCATCTCTGGTGGGATCGCGCGCTTCTCAAACTGCCTCACGTCGTCCTCGTCGATTGCCTGGGCCAGTGGGTCTTTCCGCGCGGCGAATCCGCTCCGGGCGAGCACTATTTGCAAGTCGTCGTCAGCGCCGCGCGCGGCTTCAAAGATCTAGGCCGGGACGAGATTCAACGACGCATCGTCGCGGAACTCCGTGCGTTGTTTCCGGCCGCCCGAGACGCGACGCTGCTCCGCGCTCGCGTCATCACCGAACATGGCGCGACTTTTAGCGCCGTGCCCGGCGTCGACCGCTATCGCCCCGCGCAAGTCTCGCCGGTGCGAAACCTCTTCCTCGCGGGTGATTGGACCGCCACCGGTTGGCCCGCCACCATGGAGGGCGCGGTCCGAAGCGGCTACCTCGCGGCGGAAGCGCTGCTGGAGCGCATCGGCGTTCCGCGTTCGTTCGTGCAGCCCGATCTCAAGTGAATCGCGTCAATTCCCCAGCGGCGCGGTGACGGCGGGACGGTCGGCTGCGGCTTGAATCGGCAACGGCTCCAGCGACACGCCGCCGATCGTCAAGATGCCGTCGCGCAGATCGAGGCGGCGGAGGCGAAAGGTCGGATGCGCCCGGTCCGCCTGAAAGCGAACCAGCGCCACGGGATTGCCGTCCCGGCGATACCACGTCACTTCAATGTTGCGCCGACTCGCGACCTCGCCGATTTCCTTGAGAAGGCCTTGCGTCGTCAGCGGCAGCGCTCCCGCCTTGCGGCCGAGTATCTCGATGGCGACGACGTTTTGATCCTTGGGCGCCAGCCAAAGGCGAACGTCATACGTGACGACGGTGCTCCATAATCCCGTGCCGATGCGAAAGCCGATGCGGAGGCGATCCTCTTCGATCATGACGCGCGGTTCGGAGATGCCATTTCGCGCGAAGTCCTCCGCGACGCCGAGGCGAACGAAGTCCTCCTCGAAAAAGCTGTTGAGTTGCCCCTGCGACATGCGGATGTCCCATTCGCCGGTCCCGTCTTGCAGGCAGCCGATGAGTTTGGTGAACCGCCCCAGGCAGGCGATGCTAAGGGTCTTGCGTTCCGGGCCTTCGCCGATGGCGGCCCGGCGATAGTAACCCGGCTCATGCTTGAGCAAATAGCCGAGCCCTGCCAAGCCGCCCGCCAGGAGGCACAGCACGCCGACGATGATTCCCAGCTTCTTGGACCGTTTCATTGGCATGGGTATATGTCCTTTATTGCTGCCCTCACGCCGCCGCGCGGAAGGGGGCCATTTGTTGCGCCATCCAGCCGAGACAGCGCGACCAGTTGCCGGTCGAGCCGGGAGTGAGCGTGCCCAAAAGCCGCGTCCCGGAACCGCCGGTTACGGAGGGGACGTTGCCGGGGATGCCGTCGAGCGTCAACATGGCCAGCCCCGCGTAACCGACCGCCTGGCGTGACTCCGCCGGCCAGCCGTGGTCGTCGAGTTTCTCCAAGGGCAGAGGGGCGAACGCCTGCTCCAGAAGTCGCAGCAGAAAGCCGTTCCGTACACCGCCGCCGCTGAGGATGACGCTGGGCATCGCGCCGGGCAGAAACTTGCGGACGGCCTGCGCCAGTCCCTGGGCGACGAAGTGCGTCGCGGTACACAGAACATCGTGGAGACTGCGATCCTGGCTCTTGGCGTAGGTGATCCCCTGCGTAATGAAATTCTCCCCGAAATCTTCGATCGACAGTGCCCGCGGCGGTCGGGCCTGCAGCACCGGATGCTGGAGCCAGCGTTCGAGCAATGGCTCGATGCACCGGCCCTGGACGCCGTGTTTGCCCCAGGCGTCGAACGGCTCTTTGCCGCCGGTCAACTGCCGCAAGATGCCGTCGAGCAAAATTCCGCATGGCACGGCCTGAAACCCCGTCATGCGCCGCGGCGGTTCCTCGCCCGGCAAGAGGAGGGCATGGGCCCAGCCGCCGAGGTGGACCAGCAGTCGATCCGCGTGGGACTGCCCCAGGATCAGGTTGTCGATCAGCGCGATCATGGGATAGCCGGTGCCGCCCACGACAATATCGCGGGCGCGGAATTGGCAGATCGTCGTGATCCCCGTCTTCTCGGCGACGACCTCGGGCATGCCGAGAGTCAGCGTCGTGGGATGCCGACCCTCCGGATCGTGCCGAATCATTTGGCCTGGGAACCCGATGCACATGACGTCGTGGAGCGGCGCCTGTGCTTGCTCGACGAGTTGAAAAATCGCGCCGGTATACCACTCCCCCAAGACCCGATGGACAAGGGCCATCTGCCGGGGTTCCGGCGGCTGCGTGGTGGAAAAGCGCCAGAGCAGTTCGCGCAATTCCGCCGGGTAGGGTCGGTGCAAGGAGTGGAGCAACCGCAGTCGCGCGTCCAGGCCGACATGGCTCGCCTCGACCAGGGCGGCGTGAACGCCCTGGAAGCTGCTGCCGCTGGAAAGGCCGATGAACCATCGTTTCCGCATGGCGCCCTCCTCCCGCCCGTTACGCCGCGAGCGCGACCGACTGCCCCTGGCGGGCGCACACTTGCACGAAACACTCGAACAACTGCATGTCGAGCGCGGACGCGGTTTCGCATTCCGGCTGCCACTGCACGCCGATGCAGAACCAATTTGGGTCGGTGCTCTCGATCGCTTCGATGACGCCGTCCGGCGCGACGGCGCAGACCCGCATGCCCTCGCCGACCTGACGAATGGCCTGCTGATGATTGCTGTTCACGCGAATCTCGCCTTCTCCGTAGATCTCCTCGATGCGCGAGCCGCCTTGCAGGAGCACGCCGTGGCGATGCGGACCGGGGCAGGTCGGGTCGGCGTGCGGCATGGCGCGCGGCATGTCCTCGGGCAGATAGCCGATGAGGTTGCCGCCGCAGGCGACGTTCAATTGCTGCACGCCGATGCCGGTCGCCAGGAGGGGCATTTGCCGCCGCATCAGTTGCCGCACCAGAAGCCGGTCGCTGTTTTCGCGCCGCTCGGGCATCGGTTGCACGGAATGATGTTTGGTCATTCCCAAACGGATCGGATCCAGAGACGGACCACCCGTGAGGATGAAGCCGTCGACCATGTTGAGGAAGGTCGTGAGATCTTCCTCCTTGGTATAAGGCGGCATGATGACGGGCAAACCGCCCGACTGCATGACCAGATCGAAGTACCCTACGTTGATCCGAACGTGGGCATGCCGGGTCTTGGTGGCCGGGAGGAAGTCGACATTCATGCCGACGACGGGCCGACTGGAAGATGCCATCCGTGGATCCTCCTCTCTTTGTTTTACGTGTCGCCGACAAGGCATTGCCGGCGTGGATATCGCCACGACGAACCCCGCTTAGGGCTCGGCGACTGGGTTCCGGTCCAATCGCGGGCGGACTATAGCGAGAGGCCCACCTTTGGAACAAGAGCGAAGCTGCCTTCGCAGAAAGGCCGAGCTTTCCTGGTTTTTCCGCGTTTTTCGTGGGATGCCCAATTCCCCGCGGCAAAAAAGAATCCAGTTAGCACGACGCGCAAGCGAGTGAATTCACTCGCTTGCGCGTCGTGCTAACAATGGCGAAGATAGCGAACCGGGAGGATTGCGCGTTAAAGGAGGGCGCCGCCGCGGGGCAAACTGGGTAAAATCCGGCGACGCTCTTGCCCATGGCTACCGCCTGCATTAGCATGGAGATGGTTCTTTCTCCTTCCTTTCGGGATCCGGTACGTGTCGAATGGCACCCCAACTCGTGGCTCTGACCGATGGTCCCAACATTCCGCTGGATAAACCGATCCTGCTGATCGGCCGGCATCAGGAATGCGACATTCAGATTCCCTCGCGCAAAATCTCCCGCCGTCATTGCTGCATCGCGCAAGTGAACGACCATCTGGTCGTCCGCGACCTGGGCAGCACCAACGGCATCCGCGTCAACGGCGTACGCGTCCTGGAGGGACTCCTGAGCACGGGCGATGAGTTGGTGATCGGCAACTTCAAGTACGAAGTGCGTTTGATCGTCGCCGCCCCGCAGCCTCCTCGACGAGACAAGAAAATAGATCCGCTCGCCATTCCCAAGATGGAATTGGAGGAGAATCCGCCCATGGCGCTCGACGCGTCCGGCGAGGTGCCGTTCCCCCTGGCGGAAGTGGTTCTTCCAGTCCGTCAAAGCGTGCCACCGCCGCCGCCGCCGCCGCCCCCTCCCCCCTCGCCGATTCCCCAAGCGGCCGGCACCATGGACGACGGCTCCCAAGCCGTGATGCCCGAGAGTATGAGCCTCGAACCCATCAGCGACGAATACTCCCTTCCGTTCGATGGCAAGGACGCGCCGAAGCGAGAGTGACCCCCAACCAGGCTGGGTGGCCGGGGTTGTGTTGCGGGGTGGCCGGGGTTGAGCGGAGCGAACCCCCGGCGGAAGCACCACCGACTTGACACGCCAGCCGGGGCTTGGTCTTTGCCGCGTGCGAAATTCTTTGCCCGTTTGCCAGCCCCGGCCAC
>Ga0163144_10006176_pt1 | contig 26502 bp, 21 predicted proteins | sample OliLak19BULKMAT1_FD_123175 | JGI IMG/M metagenome (GOLD analysis project Ga0163144, IMG submission 123175) | Freshwater microbial mat bacterial communities from Lake Vanda, McMurdo Dry Valleys, Antarctica - Oligotrophic Lake LV.19.BULKMAT1 | ecosystem: Environmental > Aquatic > Freshwater >...
ACGACTACATAACCCGCAAAAACATGCGCGGAAGTTGGCCAGTTTACCTCGCTGCCTTCCGCGGCCATACCATAGTCCAAACTCCGCTCAGTAGTTCTCATGAAGCCTGTCGACAGCAACGATCGCGCCCCGACGAGCGGTCATTTGGTGAGCATCGTCCTGCCGACGTATAACGGCGCCCGCTACCTGCGGCGGTCGATCGAAAGCTGCTTGCGCCAGACGCACGAGGACCTGGAGGTGGTCGTCGTCGACGATGCCTCGACGGACGAGACACCGCGGATCCTCGACGAGCTACGGGCGCACGACTCGCGCGTGCGCTCGGTTCGCCATGAGAAAAACGCCAGGTTGCCCGGTGCGCTCAACACGGGGCATCGCTTGGCGCGCGGCGACTATCTCACCTGGACGAGCGACGACAATTGGTACGAACCCGAGGCCATTTCGCTCATGGTCAAGTACTTGCAGGAACACCAGGAGGTGGGCCTGACCTACTGCGGGTATCGGCAAGTCTCGCCCGACGGGACGCTAGTTACCGTGCGCGATTTTCCGAACGTGGACAACCTTTGCAATGAATGCGTGGTCGGGGCTTGCTTTCTTTACCGCCGCGAAGTGTATGAAGCCGTGGGCGAATACGACACGACCGCATTTCTCGCCGAGGATTGGGACTATTGGTTCCGCATTAGCAAGAAATTTCGTTTCGGCCACATTCCGAATGTGACTCCTTACACCTACGTGCTGCATCCAGGATCGTTGACGTCGACGCGTGCCGCGGACGTGGCAATTCAGGGTGCGCGCGTCGCGGCCAAGTACTCCGATTCCCGAATCCACGCCTGCCGAACGCTGTCGAACGGATACTTCGACGCGTATTGGACGTGCCGCCTTAACGGCGACACCAAACGGGCCCTGAAATACTTGATGCGGGCGATCGTCAATTGGCCATTGTCGCCGAAGTTGTATCGATCGTTGGTGGCGACCGGTGTCAGGAGCTTGGGGTTCGCCAAGCCCGCCAGCAATGGCGCCGCGGAATGACGCGAACGACATGGTTTACCTGACCGGACACGAGGACGTAGGACAACCCATGCGACACGTGTCCGAAATCGTATTGTCGCGCGGAGAGTTGGCGTGACGGTTGAGCACGGTGCATTGACCGCGGATGGGCGGACGGGGGCGACTGCCACATGAACGCTCTGAAAGTCAGTGTTATCATTCCCGCGTACCGAGCCGCGCACACGATTGGCCGCGCCGTGCAAAGCGTCTTGGATCAGACCTATTCCGCGGATGAGATTCTCGTCGTCGACGACGGCAGCCCCGACGACATGGCCGCCGCATTACTGCCATTTGGCCAGCGCGTGACGTTGGTTCGAAAAGAAAATGGCGGCGCGGCCAGTGCTCGCAATTTGGGTATCGAACGCAGTTCGTGCGAACTGATCGCGTTTCTAGACGCGGACGACTATTGGGCGCCGCATAAGCTGGAGCGGCAGATTGCGATTTACCATGCACAGCCCGGGGTTGGACTGACGTGCAGCCGATTTCTGGCGCAGGAGCCCGAGGGCGACTGCACGCTCTGGCGCGGCGTAACGAGCCCCCACACCGACCGGGTAATGAAACTGTCGGGCATCAAGGCATTTGAATTCGCGCTCAGTGTGTGGACCGGCACCGTTGTTGTGCCTCGCGCGATTGTCGGGGACGACCGATTCGTGGCTGGTCTTGAGCCGGCCGAAGACCGCGATCTGTGGCGACGTCTCGTGCTGAAGGCCCCCGTGTGCCTGATCGCCGAACCGTTGGCAACGGCGGTGCTTGAACCGAATTCGCTGTCTCGGTCCAACCTTGCTCGCGACTATGGCAACATGTTAAAGGTTATCGACAGGCACCGAGAGCAACTCGGGTTCTCGGGCGTGCTCAAGTGGAAGTCGCACACGTACTACAGTTGGGCTTCGTGCGAGCCGGCGCCCGGGGTTGCCATGAGGTTGTTATTGCGTTCGATGGTTGGTTGGCCGCTGCCCTATCCCAGGTCGCAGGTCCGTCGCCCGGCCGCGCGACCGGCACTCTTCGCGCGATTGATTGGCTGCGGTTTACGAAAGGTGGCTCGCGGAGGTCGCCAAGGACCGCTTGAGTCGGATGCCGCGATTTGTGCTCCTCACGAATCCGCGAGAGAAGTTTCTAATGGGGCGCCCTCTTAAACCAGTCAACCTTAGTTTCTTAGGCGAAATCCTTGAGCTGCACGCTCGCCACCGCCGCGTGTAGCCAATTCTGACCAAAGTCCGCATGTCGTCACCAACCGAAACCTTCGACTCCGAAAAGCCGCAAGCCGTCGTTACGGCGCCGAGCGAAGCGGCGTATTGGCTGACGCTGGGTGGAATTGTTTTGCTGGCGATCGTGCTGCGGGTCTTTGCCGTCGAGCGTCAGAGCATCTGGTACGACGAAGCGTTCACGATAAAAATCATCCAAAACGACTATTCCGAAATTCTTTCCGGACGAGTCCGAGACAATGGCAACCCGCCGTTGTATTGGGTGCTGGCCAAGGCCTGGGCGACTGTTGGCGGGCGGACCGAGTTTGGCTACCGCTCGCTGTCGGTGCTCTTAAGTGTACTGACCGTGCCGGCCGTTTCGGCATTGGGGCGAAAGCTGCTGTCGGCCTGGGCCGGATTGTTCGCCGCGTTTCTCTTGGCAATTTCGCCGTTCGCGATCGAGCTGGGCAACGAAGCCCGCACGTTCGCGCTGTTGCAACTGCTGGCCGTGGCAAGCACGGGCGTGTTTGTGGCCTGGAGGTCGCAGCCCAGTATAGGAAAGCTCTTGTGCTACGCGGCGTTGGTCTTCCTGATGGGTTACTCGCACTACTATGCGTTCGCGGTGCCCATGGCGCACGGGGTATCGTTGCTGTTTGGCGCGGAGGGGCGACGCAAGATCGCGCCCTTTATGTTGGCGATTGGATTGGCGGCCGCGGCCTACCTGGTGTGGTTGCCCGTATTCGTTCAGCAGTTGACGACGCCCTCGAACCTGAGCCGCTACGGCGATTCTTGGATGACCCAATTCGCGGCCACGCCGCTGGCGCTGGCGTTCGGTCGGACTTTTGCCTGGCGCGATTCGAGCCGTGCGCTGCTCGCGGCGGGCAGTTTGATCGGCCTGGTGGCTTTTGTTGCGCCGGCCGTGGGTGGAATTTTTGCGGCGCGGTACGAATCCAAAACGCGCGCCCTGCTAGCCGGTTGGTGGTTGGCGCCCATCGTGGTGCCGTTTGCCGCCTGTTTGCTGGGCGTGCCGATGTACGGCGTGCGCTACGCGACGATCGGATTGCCGGGTTTCTTGCTACTGGTGGCGGCGGGCAGCGAGCGGCTGTCGCGGCCCGTGCGACTTCTGCAGTTGGCGATGATTCTCGGGGCAACCTCGGTATCTCTGTACAACTACGCGCAGTTCCCGCTGAAGGACGATTGGCGCTCCGCCGAACGCATTGTGGGCGAGTCGCAGCGAGAAGGGGAGCTCGTCGTGCTCGATCCCGAATATGAAGCGCTCCCGTATCTCTACTATGCAAAACGTGAAAATCGAGTGCCCGCGACAATTGTTGGCGTGGTCGCGCGGCCAAGTGTGGCCGACGGCCTGATCGGAACGATCTTCGCCAAGGGCGTGTTGCAAGAACCTGTCGAAACGCGCTGCGATGCGGTTCTGGATGATCACCCGGGCATCTGGCTACTGCTGTGCCAACCGACCGGTTCGATCGACGATTACCAACAGATTTTGGCAGCGCGAGGGTACGCCTACGATCGCGCTTGGAACGTGGCGCCCCGGACCCAAATCCATCACTTTGTGCGGCCAGGTTCGGCTCGAGCACAAAGCTCGCTGGCGGAATGAGCGAGCGATCTGCCTCCGCATTGTCTGTGCAAACGTATTAACCAATTGATGAACAAACTCCGCGAACGTCGAAGGCACGCGTGGGCGAGTGAGCCCCCACGAGGTGAGGCGGACGAACTTCGTCGGATCAGAAGTTCGCACGCCAGCGGCGTGGTTCGCGTCGTAAGGCGCTTGGTCACGTGGCTTGCCTGGTCGTGCGCGTTCGGCCTGCTCGCCGTGTGGCTGTTGTTGGCATTCGCCACCGATCGTTGGTGGGCCGCGACGCTGTTGAGCTATGCACCACGATGGGTTTGGGCCGGGCCGCCGCTCGCGGTCGGCCTGCTGGTCGGTGTTGTCCGACCTCGACTGCTGTGGCTGCCGCTGCTTTGCCTGCTGCTTGTGGTGGGCCCGATCATGGGCTTCCGCGTTCCTTGGCGAGCTCTGCTGCCCGGGGCGGCTGAGGGTCACTCATTGCGGATAATTTCGTGCAACTGCGGCACGGGCAAGCTCGATATAGCCGCCCTTTCCGAGTTCATTCGAGAGTCACAAGCGGACGTGGTGGTGTTGCAGGAGTGCCACTCGTCACTCGCGCTTGCCCTGGCACCGCCGGGTTGGACCGTCGACAACGCTTGGGGCTTGTGTGTCATTAGCCGGTATCCATTTTGGCAAGTTGACGTCTTGCGCAGAAAGCCGCCGGACGGATGGCGTGACCTGTGCGCGCACTACCGCATCCAGACTCCAGACGGCGCCGTGGATCTTTTCAATGTTCATCCGAGGTCGGCACGCGACGCGCTGCAAACTGCGATCACGCACAGTCGAAAGACCCCGGAGTACACCGAAGACAATATATCCAGACGCCGAGTCGAATCGCGGATCGCGAGCCAATTCACGGGTGGAAGCACGGGCTCGACGATCGTCGCCGGAGACTTTAACCTTTCCACCAATAGCGCGATATTTCGGCGATACTGGTCCGACTATCAGGACGCATTCACGATCGCTGGATGGGGCTACGGAAACACCTGGTTCAGCAGTTGGCACGGCGTCCGCATCGATCACGTGCTTGCGGGAAGCGATTGGCGCGTCCAAGAATCGTGGGTCGGGCCCAACGTCGGTTCCGATCACCGTCCGCTGTTTGCCGAGTTGAAATTGAAACATTCATCGACGGCGTTGGAATAGCGTCCTTCATGCCGGAAGACCCGCGACGCACCGAGTGCGTCCGCCGCCAACGTCGTCCTTTGTTTTGCCTACGTCGTATACGACTTCAACGTCCGCCCAAGCGGACGCTGCAACACCTAGCGAATTCATGCCCGGCATTTGCGGAATAGCATCGCGCGATCCGATCGCCGATATCGACGTGGACGTGGAACGCATGAGCGATGCGCTGCGCCACTTCGATTGGTATGCCACGGAGCGATTCGTCGCGCCGCTTCGGCAGTTGGCGGTGGCGCGCGTGCATCTCAATTTGTCGCGATCCGATCAAACGCACGAAGGCGGCGCCAGCGCACAATCGTGGCTGCACGGCCAAGAGGCCGACGGCTACACGCGCGTCGAGTACGATCCGGCGAAGCAAACGGTGACGATCGCCAACGATCGCTTCGCCATGATGCCGCTGTTCTACTGGTGTCGCGGAGGAACCTTGGTCTTCGCCACGGAACTGAAAGCCGTCGTGGCGCATCCCTCGGTCGAGTGCCGACTCGACGATCGTGGCCTGGCGGATTTGCTCGCTTTCGGGTTCATTCTCGGTCAAAAGACTTTGGCGCATGGCGTCGAATGCCTGCCGGGCGGAGCGCGGCTGCGGTTTTCTTTGGCGACCGGTGAATTGAAGGTCGATCGCGTGTGGGATTTCCGCGACCAGATAGGTCGCGGGACGGCCGAGGATGTCGCACACTTGGATCGCGTCAACGATTGCTTCCGCGAAGCAATCCGTCGCCGTTGCGAAGGGGCTACGTCGATCGGCGTTTCGCTGTCGGGCGGCTACGACTCACGCACGATCATGGCGGCGATCGACCGACGCCAACACAATGTGCAGACGCTCACGCTCGACGTCCGCGGCGGCGCCGACCAAATGATCGCCCAACAAATCGCCGCCGCCACCAATGGCCTCGAAAATCACCATTTTGTCGAGAACGGCGACGATTTCTTCGTCCGCTGGCCCGATTACGTCCGCGAGATGGTCTGGCTCAGCGACGGCATGTTCTACGACGAAGCCTGCGTGATGATGTCGACGCTCGATCTCTATCGCGATCTGGGCGTCGGCGTTGTGCTGCGGGGGCATGGCGGCGAGTTGGCCCGCATGCACGAGGCCTACGAATTGCGTTGCAACCGTCACATACGGGCATGTCGCACGCAGCCAGAGCTGATCGATCAGTTGTTCCGGCAGATGAACTTCGCTGTTCGCGAAGATGATCTCGGTCGGCTATTCATGCCAGAAGTCGCCGCGCGCTTGCGCGGCGCTGCTCGACAGTCGCTGGACGAAGCCTTCATTGGCGTCGACCCGGCCTGGCACGTCGCCGATCAGGTGAGTTGTCTTTACGTGCAGCAGTACTTGCCCAGACAATGCGTTCCATCGATGGCGCTGTTGCGCAGTCGAGTCGAGGTGAGCATGCCGCTGCTCGATTCCGAATACGTTGCTGCCGTGCTCCAGCTATCACCCGCGGTGCGCCTGACGACGCGCGTCCATCGGCATCTGCTAGCGCGAAATAATCCGGTCCTCCTGCGGATCACCAACGCCAACAATGGGGCACCGGCCGGCGCGGGCGAATTGCGACAACGCGTCACCCGCAAAGCACTGCAATTGGCGAAGCGGTACATCGGGTACGATCCGTATCGGCACTACGTCGACGTCGCGGGCTGGCTGCGTGGTCCGCTGAGGCCGTTCATCCGCGATACGTTGCTCGACGAACGCACCCTTTCGCGCGGCCTGTTGCAGCCCGACGCCCTGCGCGCGGCCGTCAACGCCGACGGTCCGACGCACGGCGTCAGGCCCGAGCTGCTGCTGCTAGTGACGTTTTTAGAAATCTGGCACCGTCAGTTTGTCGACGGCGAAACCTGGAACGAATCTCGGGTGGGGAACTCACTTCTCCGAAACACACGATGAAACCAGCCATTTCAATGACCGACGAAATCGAGACACAGTCCAGTATGCCAAGTCACGCTGTCGAATCGCATGCCACGTTTTCTCGGGCGGCGCAGGGAAGCGTTCCCTCCGATCGAGCGATTGGCGCATTCGGTGTCATCATTCCTTCGTACAACGAGCCTCGCTTGGCGCTCGTTCTGGAGAAATTTGATTTCGATATCACACCCCACGTCATCGTCGTGGACGACGGCACTAGCGACGGGTCGACCGACGTTGCACGCAAATACCCCGTGACGCTCCTACGACACGAGCAACGAACGGGCGTCGGCGCGGCAATTCGCACCGGGCTAAACCATTTGCAGCAAAACGGCTTCGACGTGGCCGTCGTCATGGCCGGCAACAACAAGGACGACCCCGCCGACATCCCCGTGCTCTTGGCAGCCCTGAAATCTGGCGCCGACTACGTGCAAGGCTCGCGATTCATCGATAGCGCCAAATCGAAGGACACACCCCTACGGCGGCGTCTGCTCACGCGGCTCGTGGCACTTGCATGGTCGACGCGATTTTGCCGACGGTTGACGGAAATCACCAACGGTTTTCGCGCCTATCGACTGTCGCTGTTGAAGGATCCATCGATCGACCTGTCGCAGGAGTGGCTCGACCGCTACGAGTTGGAATACTACCTGCAATATAAAGTTCTCGCGCTGGGCTACCACTACGAGGAAGTGCCTGTATCGAAACGGTACCCCACCGATGGAATGCCCACCAGTAAGATCAAGCTGTTCAAGGATCTTTGGTCCCTCCTGCGGCCGATTGTATTGCTCTCGCTGCGACTGGCTAAGTAAGTTGTCCGCGTAGGCGATTCATCGAGATCGCACGCACACACTCCCCTCACTCGTCAACTCAATTCATGTCGAACATCCAAGAACCGATCGGCGAGGCTTTGAAAGAGCGAAGACCGCAAGACCCGGCGCCTCGGGCACGATCGCGAGAATGGTTGTTCCTGGCGCTGATTGTCGTGGTCGCCGTGGTGGTGCGTGCGGCCCTTATGCCAGGAGACGCGGCGCCAGTCCCTGGCAGCGACGGCGACGAGTACGATGCCTACGCCTGGAACTTGGCCCAGGGACAAGGATATCGCGGTCCCAGCCCAGCCTACAGCGACCGCGAGCATCTCACGTCATGGCGAATGCCGGGGCCGTCGCTCGTATTCGCCGCGATCTACCGTGTAACGGGCCATCGGCCGGCCGCGGCGGTGGCCGCCAACATACTGATGTCGGCCGCAACGTGCGTCGTGTTGTTCTACATCACGCGCCGGTTCTATCCAGATCCCGCCGGCTGGATAGTGGCGGGCGCTTATGCGGTTTGGCCTCATGCCGTGCCGATTTCCGCGGCGATCAGTTCGGAGCCGCTCTACGTGCTGTTGTTCATGTTGTTCATTCTGCACAGCTTCACGCTGGCCAAGCGGCCAACGGTAATACACATCATCGCGAGCGGACTGCTTTTGGGCGCCCTGTTATATGCTCGGCCGCACGCCTTCTTCTTGCCTTGCATCGCGGGCTGGATCGTACTCGTCTTCTGGCCTAACTGGCGGCGGATCGTGGCCGTGAGCGGACTGTTCGCGGTCGTGGGTCTCATGTTCCTGCCTTGGGTCGTACGGAACTATCGCATCCACGAAAGGTTCGTACCGTTCACGACGCAAGGGGGCGAGGCGCTCTTGCTGGGCGCCAACCGCATCGTCGTTACCGACCCGAAGTTCTACGGTTATGCGCCGGGTGACGCGCGGCTGATCTCCGAGTACGCGCACGAGTTCGACGGGCTCAACGAAGTCGAACGATCGGACCGTTCGATGAAGCTCTACAAGCAGTGGATGGCCGAGAATCGCGACAAGTGGTGGTTTTTGGTCGAGCGAAAGTTTCTCCGCTTCTGGAGCCCGTTCCTGGCCCAGCCGAGCCTGAAGAATCGGCTCTTGATGTTGCTCAGTTGGGGGCCAGTTCTCGTGTTGTTCGTCGTGCCGTTCCTGGTCACCTTGGTGCAGTTTCTCCGCGTGCGCGACGCGCGATTGATGGTTCACGCTGCGATCCTCAGCACAATGTTCAACTCGTTGGTCTTTTCCGGACTGGTGCGGTATCGCTTTCCGATCGAAGGTCTCTGTATGATCTTCGCCGTCGGAACTTGCTTGTTCCTTTGGGGCAAGGTGACCGCACGAGATTCTTTTCGATTGATCGCCCCGCACAGTTCGAATTAGCATGCCCTATCAGCCCAGTCCCCTGCAACGCATTGCCCCCGATGTTCGTGTCGGGCGCGACGCGAAAATCTACGACTTCGTCAACCTCTACGGCTGCTCCGTGGGCGACGAGAGCAAGATCGGCACGTTCGTAGAAATCCAAAAGAACGCGACGATCGGCGCCCGCTGCAAGGTCAGTTCGCACACGTTCATCTGCGAAGGCGTCACAATCGAAGACGACTGCTTCATCGGCCATCACGTGTGCTTCATCAACGACCCCTATCCGCGAGCCACGGCCGATTCGGGCGGTTTGCAGACCGAAGCCGACTGGAAAGTCGTGCCGACACGCGTCTGCCGCGGCGCGTCGATCGGTTCCGGCGCGGTGATTCTATGCGGTGTGACGATCGGCGAACGTGCTCTGATAGGCGCCGGCGCCGTGGTAACTCGTGACGTCGCTCCCCGCGAAGTCGTGGCCGGCGTGCCCGCACGAGTCTTGCGATCCCTCACTCACGAAGTCAAATTAAACGACGACAGCGAGCATCCTTCATGAACGTACAAACGCAACGCCAAGACCAAGGCGAACGCAGAGCCGCTACCGACGCCAAAGAGGCGTCCGCTTCTAATTCCTCCCGCGAGTCGACCATGCAAGTTCCGTTTCTGGACATCAAAGCTCAAAATCGCTCGATCTGGCCGCAACTTCAGGCGGCTATCGGCGAGGTGATGGAGAATGCTCAATTCATTCTCGGGCCAGCCGTCGAGCGCTTCGAGAAGCATTTCGCGCAGTATATCGGCGTCGAGCACTGCGTGGGTCTCAACAACGGCACGTCGGCCCTGCAGATGGCCCTGGCGGCCTGCGACATCGGCCCTGGCGATGAAGTCATCACAACGCCGCATACCTGGATCAGCACAACGTGGGCAATTAGCTATGTCGGCGCGCGGCCTGTTTTCGTCGACATCGACCCGCGGACCTACACGCTAGATCCGGCGAAAGTCGAAGGCGTCATTACCGCCCGGACCAAGGCCATCCTGCCCGTGCATCTTTACGGACAGGCGGCCGATCTTGGTGCGCTCGCGAGAATCGCCGAAGCGCACAAGTTAACGCTCATTGAGGACGCGGCCCAAGCGCACGGGGCCATGTTCGACGGCCGCCGAGTCGGCGCATTCGGCAAGGTGTCATGCTTCAGCTTTTACCCGGGCAAGAATCTGGGCGCGGTGGGCGAAGGGGGCGCGATCGTCACCGACGATGTGCAAATCGCCGATCGGATTCGCCGCTTGCGCGATCATGCCCAACATGGTCGGCATCATCACGTCGAACTGGGCTACAACACGCGGATGGAGGGCATTCAGGCAGCGGCCCTCGACGTCAAGCTGCCGCACCTCGACGACTGGAACGCCGCGCGCCGCAAACATGCCCAACGCTACCGCGAGCGGCTGGCGGGGCTACCAGGTATTGTCCTGCCGGCATGCCCGCACCCCGACGGCCACGTATGGCACCTGTTCGTCGTGCTGGCAACCGGAATGGATCGCGAACTGCTTCAGCAGGCACTGAGCCAGCGGGGAGTGGCCACGGGGATTCATTATCCAACGCCCGTACCGCTACAACCGGCTTATTCCCACCTGGGCTATAAACCGGGCGACTTCCCAGTCGCCGAACATGCCATGAAGCACTGCCTGTCGTTGCCCATGTTTCCCGAAATGACCAACGACCAAATCGACTACACCGTGGACATGCTGCGGGCAACTCTCGGATCTTAGTTTACAATGAACCCCAGGCCGACGCGTCGACGCGAGAGCAGGAAGAATAACTCTCTCACCGGGCCGTCGGGCAAAACCCTTCCCAAATTCTAAGGAGAGGCGCATGAGCACATCCTCCACAAAGACATCCCGAGGCGCAAAAGCGACTCGACCTCAATCGCAAAACGGCGCGGCCCAGCCGCAACTTCAATCGCCCCCGAAGCCGGAGTCAACGCGGCGCTTGCAGGTGGCGATCGTCGGCTGCGGTTACTGGGGACCGAACCTGATTCGCAATTTCTCGAGCGCGCCGACGACGGAAGTCGCCATGATCTGCGATCGCGATCCCCAGAGACTCGAGCGGGTCTCGGGACTATGCCCGCAAGCGGAGCGCGTGGAAGATTTCCGCGAGGCGTTAGCCGATCCCAATATCGATGCCGTCGCCATCGCCACGCCCGTCGGCACTCATGCATTGTTGGCCAGTGCGGCGCTCGAAGCGGGCAAGCACGTGCTGATCGAGAAGCCCTTGGCCGCCAGCACGCGCGAGGCCGAACACCTGGTGGCATTGGCCGCAAAGCTTGGCCTCACTTTGATGGTCGATCACACATTCATCTACAGCCCTGCGATTCGTAAGATCAAGGAGCTCGTGCAGTCCGGCGAGTTGGGCGAGATCTATTACGTCGACAGCGTGCGGATCAACTTGGGCTTGTTTCAAGAAGACGTCAACGTCATTTGGGATCTGGCCCCTCACGACCTTTCGATCGTCGATTACATTCTGGATCGCGAGCCTCGCAGTCTGACGGCCATGGGCACATGCCATGCCGGACGCGACATCGAGGACGTCGCGTATCTCAACCTGGACTACGGCGACAATCTGATCGCCTCGTTCCACGTCAATTGGCTCAGCCCGGTGAAGGTCCGAAATATGATCGTCGCCGGCAGTAAGAAAAGTCTGGTCTACAACGACCTGAACTTCGCCGAACCGATCAAAGTCTACGACCGCGGCATTTCCGTGGCGGAAACCGCGGAAGCCCGTCATGGCGTGCTTATCAGCTATCGCACGGGCGACATCTGGTCACCACACCTGGAGCAGCAAGAGCCGCTGCAGAACGTCGTGCGGCACTTCGCGCACTGCATTGCGACCAAGACGACTCCTTTGACCGACGGCGTGGCCGGTCTGCGCGTGGTTCGCATCCTCGAAGCCGCTCAGCGCAGCATCAAAGCGCAAGGTGGTCGGTTGATTATGTAGATCGATTTCGTCTGGGCTCATGTCCGCGTCAACTTGCGCCGCGTCGAGGCTGCTCGTCTTGCGTTCGATGTTAAAACCGCAGTGGCTCCTGCCCGCGATCGCATTGTGGGCCGTCGCGGCGGTTATTGCGCCGGCGACAATCGTGGGGCGTTTTTTGCCGGCGGAGTACGACCAGTATCGCCTGCATTTGGTGCAGGGGTTTTGGCTGCTCAAGGGCATGCTATTCGTCGACGGGTTTTTATGGCTGGCGCTGCCGCTCGCGATGCGCGCCTTTACGACCTCGCCGCGGACCACAATCAACGTGCCGCCACCTGCCGTTGACCACGGCGTGCCACGAACGCTTGATTGGCTGCTGATCGGGGCCATCACAACTCTCGCAGGCGTCGTACGGTTGTATCACCTGGGCGCAGGGCTCGGGTATGACGAGATCTATGTTTCGACGACGATGTACCAGCGGAATTTTGCGGGTCTGATTGCGAGGGCAGACACGCATCGCCTGTTTTATGGTTTGTGGGCCTGGTTGACGTGCCACCTGGCGGGGCCATTGGAGGTCGCAGCGCGTGCGCCCGCGCTGCTGTTTGGCGTGGCGACCGTGCCCATCTTGTATCTTTGCGTGCGTCGCTTAGTCGGCCGACGAGAAGGACTTATTGCCGCGTTGCTGTTGGCCGTTTCGACGTTGCACATCTGGTATTCGCAGGAAGCCACCAGCTACACGCTGGCATTCCTGTTTGCCGTTTTATCGACAACCAGTTTCTACCGCTGCATGTCGACGGCCGCGCCGCGACCGTGGATGGCCTGGGCCATCGTCGCGTTCCTGACAATTTTCAGTCACTTTTTCGTAGGTTTACTGCTCCTGTTCGGGCAGACACTCTTTGGCGCCTGGTCGCTAGTTCGCGGCGCCGCGTCGGTTCGCAGCGCGGGACGCTTTCTCCTCGCAACGACATACATCGCTGCCGCCTTCCTCACCTTTACTTCGATTACGTTCTTTCGCTACCTCGACGCCTTGCTCGACGCGAACGGAAGGGAAACGCGCGGCCCGTTGGAGGAGAATCTCGTATTTCTGGGCGCATGGGTGGCCGGCACTTACGCGAGCCAGGCCTGGCAGATCGTGTATGGCGTTGCGACCGTCTGTGGAACGGCCATGCTGGCGCGACGTGACTCGCGGCTGACTTTGTATCTGTGGTTGCCGACGCTGTCCGTGCTCGTACTGTTCATCGTGGGCATCATGGGATTCATCACGCCTCGGTACTTCATCCTGGCATTGATTCCGACGACGATTTGCGTGGCAACGGCCGTGGTGGCAATCGTCGACGCCCTGACCGCACTGGCACGTGGACCGTCACAAGTCGCGATTCGCGCAGGCGCCTACGCGCTGGCGATTGCCGCGTTGCTCTATGGCGCCGGCGAATCGTTATCGGCCTACTTTGCTCAAGAACGCTATCCGTTTCATCCCGTCGCCGAGTACCTTGACGAGAACGCGGCCCCGACGGAAAAGCTGCTCTTCGGGGGTTACGGCTTCGATAAATTCAAGCATTACGCCCCGCAGCTCGAGTGGTCGCACGACTACGATGAGTTGCGCACGACCCTCGACGCCGGCAAGCCTTTCTGGCTCGTCTACTATATGCCTGAGTATCTGGAGAGAATGCCGCCCGATTTGCGCTCTCGATTAGAGACGAACGGCAAATTTGCCTTGTACTACGAGGGCTTTCCAGACCAGCTCATCACTCAATACGAGGGCTTCGTCTGGCATGTCGGACAATCCGCCAGCGAACCGCGAACGGCCGACGCTGTGGAACCGAGCGCGGACGTCGACGAGATTCAACTTCAGTCAAGGTAGACGAGCCCAATGTGCGGAATTGCTGGCGCGGCGTGGAGCGAGGAATCATCGGCCGTCGATGCGCATCGGCTGGAGCGCATGGCCGCCGTCCTGCACCACCGCGGACCCGACGATCACGACATTTATGTCGACCGTTACGCGGGCCTGGCCCATGCGCGGCTGAGCATCATCGATCTCGCCACGGGCCGGCAGCCGCTTTCCAACGAAGACGGAACGATCTGGATCGCCTTCAACGGCGAGATCTACAATTTTGCCGAACTTCGCTCGCGGCTCGTCGGATGCGGGCACACCTTCCGCACGGCGACCGATACCGAGGCAATTGTCCATCTCTACGAGCAAGACGGTCTCGATTGCTTCAAGAAGCTGCGCGGCATGTTCGCGTTGGCCATCTGGGACGCGCGTCGCAAGCGTCTCGTGCTGGCTCGCGATCGCATGGGAAAGAAGCCGCTGGTCTACACCATGCAGGGCGATCGGCTGGCCTTTGCCAGCGAGATCAAGGCCCTGCTCGAGTTGCCGGGGGTTCCCCGCGATATCGATCCCTTGGCGATCGATCAATACCTCAGCGTCGGTTACGTCCCGCACCCGCGCACGATCTATCGAGACGTATTCAAACTGCCTCCCGCACATTACGCGGTTTACGAACAGGGCCACTTGCGGTTGGAGCGTTATTGGTCGCTCGACGACGTGCAAGAAGATCCGCTCACCGAAGCTGAGTATTGCGAACGCCTGCGGTACGAGCTGCTCGAGGCCACGCGAATTCGCATGGTCAGCGACGTGCCTTTGGGCGCGTTTCTTTCGGGTGGCGTCGATTCGACGATCATCGTCGGGCTGATGCAGAAGCTCGCCCAGCGTCCGACAAAGACCTTCTCGATCAGCTTTTCCGTCAAGGAATATGACGAAAGCCAGTTTGCCCGCCAGGCAGCGGCGCACCTGGGCACGGAGCACCACGAGTTTCTCGTCGAGGACAATTGCCTCGGCGTGCTGCCAGACCTGATCTGGCACTTCGACGAACCATTCGCCGACAGCTCGGCGATTCCAACATTCTACTTGGCAAAGATGACGAAGCAGGCTGTCACGGTAGCGCTTACCGGCGACGGCGGCGACGAAGTTTTTTGCGGCTACGAGCGGTATCGCAAACTTCGAGACTTGTGCCGCTGCGATGTTGTGCCCGCGGCGGTCCGGCGGCGGGCGGCATCGGCCGCCGACACGCGCTGGTTGCCGAGAGGCAAAGTCGATTCGATCTGGCAGCGCGGTCGCACGTACCTCGATCTGTTCGCGCGGACGCCGGTCGACCGTTACGCGCGTATCGCGAATGTCGTCTTTCAAGGCCGCTCCCGCGGCGATCTATACGCCGACGACTTTGCCCGGGAACTACGCGGTCACGACTCGCTCGATTTCGTGCGTGCGGCTTATCGAGAATTTCGCGGCCGCGACAACGTGACGCGAGCGACGCTGGCCGACGAGCTAACATACTTGCCCTGCGACATCCTGGCGAAGGTCGATATCGCCAGCATGGCTTATGGTCTGGAATGCCGCAGTCCGCTGTTGGACCAGAACGTCGTCGAACTGGCCGCGCGGATGCCGCTAGGACTACGACTGCGTGGGAATGTTGGGAAATACATTCTGAAGAAAGCCTTTGCCGATGTGGCCCCACCCGAGATCGTCGCGCGGCGGAAAATGGGATTTGGCGTGCCGCTCAAGCGCTGGTTCCGAAAGGAGCTAAGCACATATGTCCGCGAAGTGCTGTTGGACGCCAAGACCTTGCAACGCGGTTACTTCCGACCGGCAGCCGTCGAAGAGCTCATTCGTGAACACGTCGACGGCGTTCGCGACCACAGCGTGAAGATGTGGGCTTTGTTGTGCTTCGAATTGTGGCACCACCGCTTTGTCGACGCGCAGCATGCGGAGGCACTGCCGGCATGAAGTCGCCCACGATCGAGGCTGCCGGCCCCGCCCTAAATGCGATAACGCACGGTCGTCCAGTGCGCGTCGTGCATGTGTTGCCCAACCTTTCGACAGGAGGCATGGAGCGGCTCTTGATCGAAATGTTGCGGCACACCGATCGGTCGCGCGTGGCATCGCGCGTGCTGTGTATTGGCGCGGAAGGGACGTTGGCGTGCGAGGCCGTGGCACTTGGTGTGCCGGTCGACGCGTTGAACCTCGCGACAGGTCGACATCCTCGCCTGCCCTTCACGCTGGCCGCGTACTTTCGCCGGCACGAAATCGACGTGATCCACACGCATGGCCCCTACGCGCACCTCTATTCCGCTTTGGCGACGCGGCTGGCAGGTCGAACGCCGCTGGTCCACACGAAGCACGGATTTCTCTGGTGCCCGACGCGTCGCCGTGTATTGCAAAACCGGTTGGCGAATCGACTATCATCGCGAGTGATCGCGGTGTCGGGCGATTTGCGCGACCGCTCGCAATCCTCGGAGCGCATCGCATCTGGCAAGATCCAGCTTGTCTACAACGGGATTGACACGGCGAGATTTCTCCCGCCGAGGCCAGTTGACACGGACCGACTGTCGACGATCGTGATGGTCGCCCGACTATCGAGGGAGAAAGACTTCGAATCCCTTTTTCGCGCCATGCTCTTGCTGAAGCAGCGCAATCTGAAATGTCGCTTGAAGGTCGTCGGAGACGGCGAGCTTCGTGATGAACTTCCCAAATGGCGCGACGATCTTGGCATCACTGATGTTGTGAATTTGCTCGGCAATCGCGAGGACATCGACGTTCTGCTCGCCGAAGCGAGGGTGTTTGTCCTCAGCACCAACACCGAAGGCCTGTCCATTTCGCTCTTGGAAGCGATGGCCGCGAGCTTGCCCGTCGTGGCCACCGCGGTAGGAGGCAACCCCGAGGTCGTCGTCGACGGCCAGACGGGATTCCTGGTGCCGCCGAAGTCTCCCGGCGTCTTGGCCGACAAGCTTGCTTGGCTGATCGAGCATCCGTCCGAAGCCGCAGCTATGGGGCGAGCGGGCCGCGAGCGCGTCGAGCGGCACTTCGACGTGCGGCAAACGGTTCGCGAATACGAGCAAATTTATCTCGATCTTGCCCCGCAGGCGAGATCCGACGGCGGCCGTTCGCGTCGTGCGCAGGACGGCGGTCGAAACTAATCGTTTCGCGAAGTTTGAAGATGTTTCAACATCAGAAGCAAATCGCCTTTTACAGTTGACCGGACCAGGAATGTGCTCACTCCACGAGACGCCAGAGCAAGACGCGCCGATTCTCGGCAGTAAAAATTGTGTCGCGCACCGCCTGCGTGACTTCGATCCAGAAATGGAATTATCGTCCATGAAGTGTTTCTCGATACCAACACTCGTGCCGACGGTAATCGGAGTTCTCTTTGCGGCGATGTTCCTGGTGGTCATGTTCGAGTTTGGCCGCTTGCCAAATATCGATACCGACGAGATCTTCTATAAGGCCGCGGGACGGGAATTGGCATTGACCGGTCGTTTCGCGGCTCCAGAATTGAGCGGGGTTCTTGGTGTCAATCCACCGGCACAAGATGTCTGGCTTCTATATCCTCCTCTCTATCCGCTATTGTTCGGCGGTGTTGTTAAGTTCTTCGGTTTCGGTTGGATGCAGTGTGTCATGTACGATGCATGCATCAAAGTTCTGTTAGCTGCTGTAACTTGGGGAGTGGTCAGGCGTCTGTCTGGTAACGGCGCTCGGTGGTTGGCGCTTTGCGCCGGAGTATCCGTGCTTTTGATGGCACGGGGTGTGATCGGACGCCCAGACGAATTGGCCACCGCGATGGGTATGGCAGGCCTACTACCGCTCGTTCGACCGGAGCCCGGCACGCAATTGACGTTTAGGAAAGCCGCGGTTTCCGGACTTTTCTTTGGCTTGTGCGCCGGCACGAGCGCCGTTGCGGCCATCGTTCTCGGTTGCGTCGCACTCGTATTCTTCGTCGCTCGCGCCGGTGGAATTCGCAGGTTTGTGATCTTGGGGTTGGTCTGGGGCGCTGTCGTCGTCGCCGCATTCGCAGCTCTTGTCGTTCCCATACTTTGGAACCATCCCGACGCGTATCGGCAATATTTCGGCCTCGCGAAGGTCATCTTTCAAAGTGACACACGATCTCATTGGGGAAAGATCGCTGCTCTCGTGACTGTCGGCTGGCGTGTGACGGTCCCGGTCATCGGCATTTTGGCGCTGGGGACAACAACCTTCCTTGGCGCCGTGCGCCGCGGTAATTCGCGGAATTGGGCAACGATCTGGAGTGGGCCGTTGGCCGGTCTGGCCTTCATCCTGCTGGTGGACCCACATTTGTATACGTACGTTTGGTTTCTCGGCCCCTATGTTCTCGCGGCCAGCATGGCCAGCTTGTCCGATCCCGCACTTGCGCCGCGTCCGCGTTGGCCCCGTCTGGCTTATGCGAGTCTGCTGGTGCTGCTTGTCGCACTTGGCTCCGTCGAAACAATTCGCCAAACCGCCATCTTCGCGAGCCTGCCCCGAGAACAGTCAATCCGCTATAACGCCGAGTTGGTGCGCCAAGTCGTCCCGCCTGGCGCCGTCGTTCTATCCTACGATGCATGGTGGTTTTTGGGCGACGAGCGGCTCGTCTACGACCCTAATGTTCCCGAGGAATTTTGGGAACAAGTGGATTACGTCGTAGTGAAAAATTTTAAGGGAATGCCGCGAAGCATGGAGACGCATTGGCATAGGGATTTCGTGCCCATCAGCGATAATCGATCGATGACCCCAACGACGCTTCTCGGAGTCCCACTATCTCGAACCATCTCTGGGTTCGGAATGCTCGTGAAAGCAAGGCGAACCGAGCAGGCCAAGCGGCCGCCCGACGGTATGGCGACGGCGGACTCGGATTGATGAATTCAAATCTGACGGGCTGCCGTCCCAAGCGGAAGTGAACGGATCGCGGGGGGCTCGATTTTTTCTCACTGAGACAGCTTGTCTGCCTTACCTTGACCCTGCATATGCATCTTCCAGACAAGCCGAAGGACCAGAGGCACGTGCGGCAGTACTATTGCCACAGAGGGCACGCGATACTCGTGGCGGCACTGACGGGGCATGTGCAACCGGCACTTGACGATCATCGGCTCATATTTCGCCTCGGGGCCGAAGCGCGAGTTTGAGACTTTTGTCGGTATTTGATCTTGCATGGCGACGCAAACAACCTCCATGAAACGAGTCCTCTGGATAAAGGCCGATCCGCTCTACCCGTTGGACTCCGGCGGTAAGATCCGCACGTTTCAAATGCTCAAGGAATGGCATGCCCAGCACGAGGTAACCTATCTCGCGTTGTTTCCGGAAGGCATGCCCGAGGCGGCCAAGGCCCATGCCAGCACCTATTCGACTCACCAGACTTGGATTCCCTGGAAAGACGAACCCAAGGGCAGCCTGCGATTCTATGGGTCGCTCTTGAAGAATCTGCTGTTGTCGCGGCATCCCTACGTCATCGACAAGTATCGAAGCGCGGAGGCCGTCAAGAATATCGATCGGCTCGATCGAGCCAACCGGTTCGATATCGTCGTCGCGGATTTCCTGTCGATGACGTTGAATCTCGTCGCCACACAGATCGATCCGAAAACGACGATCGTCTTTCAGCACAACGTCGAGAGCCAGATCTGGAAGCGGCATTTCGAGTCGGCTCGCAACCCGCTGCTGAAGGCCTACATGCGCATTCAATGGCAGCGGTACCGGCGGTTCGAGGCGCAGATGTGCGCCCGATTCAAGGGAGTCATCGCGGTCAGCGAAGACGATGCCATCCGCTTTCGCGACGAGTTCGGGCTGACCAACGTGCTCGGCTATGTGCCCACGGGTGTGGATGTCGATTACTTTTCCGGCAACGACTACCGACCGGAACCGCAGCATCTCGTCTTTCTCGGCTCGATGGATTGGATGCCCAACATCGATGGCATCTTGGATTTCGTCAGAAACGTGTATCCAAAGATCAAGGTTCGGTGTCCGGCCGCTCAGTTGACGATCGTTGGTCGCAATCCGGTGTCGTCAGTTGTCGCTCTTGCCAAAGAGGATGCCGGTATCCATGTCACGGGCACAGTCGACGATGTGCGTCCCTACATGAATCGCGCCACGGTCTCGGTCGTGCCACTGCGCGTGGGCGGCGGAACCCGGATCAAGATTTTCGAAGCCATGGCGATGGGAATACCCGTGGTTTCGTCGACCATCGGGGCCGAGGGCCTACCCGTTCAGGATGGGCGGAACATATACGTCGCCGACGACCCAGATACATTTGCGCGGCATACGATCGCGCTTCTGGAAGATGCCGAAAAGGCGCATGACATGGGTCGCGCTGGCCAGGCAATGGTCCGCGAGAACTTCACGTGGCACGCGGCGGTGCGCCAGTTCGACCGAATGTGCCTGGAAGCAATCGGCGATCCGGTGGCAGTGACGACTCGGTAGCAGCGGTGACGCGACAGCGCTCGTTCTTATGTGATCGACCCAAAGGTGTTCTCGACGTGGATATCAGTATTTTCGGTTTGGGCTACGTCGGCGCCGTCTCGGCCGGCTGCTTGGCCAACGACGGCCACCGTGTCATTGGCGTGGATCCCAACCAGACCAAGGTCGATCTCATCAATCAGGGCGCCACGCCGATCGTAGAAAAAGACATCGGCGAGATCATCGCCGCCTCCGTACGCGAAGGCCGACTTTCCGCGACCACCGAAGTAGCCAAGGCGGTGCAGCAATCCGAGATGTCGCTGATTTGCGTCGGCACGCCCAGCCAACTCAACGGCAGCTTGGATCTGAAGTACGTGCGCCGCGTGTGCGAGGAAATCGGCGCCGCGCTGACGACGAAACCGAGTTTTCACGTGGTCGTGGCTCGCTCGACGATGCTGCCGGGCACCATGAAGGACGTGGTGATTCCAACGCTCGAGTTGAGCTCCGGCAAGAAAGCCGGCTCGCAGTTCGGCGTTTGCAACAACCCAGAGTTCCTACGCGAGGGCACGGCGGTTTCCGACTATTACCATCCGCCGAAGACGGTTATTGGTGAGACAGACACCCGCAGCGGCGACGTTCTGGCGTCGATCTACTCCAAGATGGAAGCCCCGCTGATCCGCACGGATTTGGCCACCGCCGAAATGGTCAAGTACACCGACAATGTTTGGCATGCCCTGAAAGTTGGCTTCGCCAACGAAATTGGCAATATCTGCAAGTCGCTGAGTATCGACGGTCACGAGGTCATGGGCATTTTCTGCCAGGACCACAAACTGAATCTTTCCCCGTATTATCTGAAGCCAGGCTTCGCCTTTGGCGGCTCTTGCCTGCCGAAGGACGTGCGAGCACTGACCTACAAGGCCAAGACGCTCGATGTCGAGACTCCGATCCTGAATTCGATTCTGCCCGGCAATCAGTTGCAGATTCAGCGCGGGATCAAGCTGATCGTGGACCAGGGCAAACGCAAGATCGGCATTCTCGGCTTTAGTTTCAAGGCCGACACCGACGACCTGCGCGAGAGCCCGCTGGTCGAGGTGATCGAATCGCTGATCGGCAAAGGATACGACCTGCGGCTCTACGACAAGAACGTACGGATGGCCAGCATCACCGGATCGAATCGCGACTACATCCTCAACCATATTCCGCACATTTCGCGGCTGATGGTCGAGAGTGTCGACGAATTGCTGGCGCACGCGGAGGTAGTCGTCGTCGGCAATAGTTCGGCGGAGTTCAAGGACATCCTATCCAAAGTCCGGCCCGGGCAGATGGTCATCGACCTGGTGCGCATCGGCAGCGGCCGAACGGAGCCGGGACGCTATGAAGGCATCTGTTGGTAGCCCGCGGCAAGCGACAACATTCACGACGAACAATCGCAATTTCGTCACATCAGCCAGAGTTGAAGTGAAAAAGCTCGTCGGCATTATTGGCAGTGGCTTGATCGGAAGGGATCCCTTCGATCGCCGCAGTTGGTCGACGAGCAGTTACTTTTTCTTCACGGCGCTGAAGCAGCAGGGCGTGCTGCACCGAGCTTTCGGCGTCGAAGTGCCTGCGCCGAATCGCTATCTTTGCATGGCCAAGAACTTCAGCCGCCAGCGCAAGGCTTGGCGCATGCATTTCTACATGGATCCCTCGTACCGCGACGCGCTGACCGAGCAAGTCCGACGGTCGCTCGGGCCCGGCGATTTCGATCACGATTTCCTGCAACTTGGCGCCATGTACAACGTACCACGGCTGATCGATGGTCGCGCCCGTTGCTATTCCTATCACGACGGAAACCTCGCCGAATCGCTGCGCAGTCCAAACTCTCCGAAGGGCCTCAGCGCCCGCAAGATCGATCGCGCGCTCGACTACGAAAAAACGGTGTACCACGGCTTGCACAAATTGTTCACGATGAGCGAGTATCTCCGGCAATCGTTCATCGACGATTTCGACGTGCCGCCGGATCGCGTTGTCACGGTCGGCGCAGGAATCAACCTCGACTCCGTGCCCGACGAACGCCCCAATAAACGCTACGACACACGCGAGGTTCTTTTCATCGGCGTGGACTTCGCGCGCAAGGGGGGCTGGAATGTACTCGAAGCATTCAAAAGAGTGCGCGAGCGTTGCCCCACGGCGAAATTGCATCTCGTCGGACCGCGGGAACTCAGCATACCCGCTGGCTTGCAGGCGGGCGTCGCCTTCCACGGCTACCTCGACAAACAGGATCCCAGGGGGCAGGCCAAACTGGCCGAACTGTTCGATCGCTGTTGCTTGTTCGTCATGCCTTCGTTATACGAACCCTTTGGCATCGCACCGCTCGAAGCCATGGTGAACCAGGTGCCGTGCATCGTGACGAACAAATGGGCCTTGAAGGAAATGGTCACGCCCGGAGAAACCGGCGAGCTCGTGGAATGCGGCAGCGTGGACGACCTGGAAGCGAAGCTGCACAGGCTTCTGTCGGATGCCGACGCGCTTGCCAAGATGGGAACGACCGCGCGCAATCGCGTGCTCGCCTCGTTCACCTGGAATCGGGTCGCCGATCGAATTCGCGCGTCAATGCACGTATGAGTCTCACCCTCTGTCTACGATTCGCGAATCCGAGTGGAATCGCTGCCGCAACTTCGGCACACACGCTACCACCCGTTCGTGACCTCGACACGAACGCCAAAATCGCGGCAATGCAAGGATTTTATTTTGAACATTCGGCAAAGGATACCGGAACCGGTCAAGAATCTCGCACGACGAGCGCGGACCGTCTTTAAGCGTCAGCTCGGCGGCCTGCATGAAGTAGAGACGCTTGAATCGCATATCGCGGCCGTCTTTGAACGATACCGGGTCGAAGCAGTACTGGACGTAGGTGCTCACCGCGGGGAATACGGCCGCTTCCTCCGACATCTCGGCTATCGGGGACCGATCATCTCGTTCGAGCCCGTCGCCAACCATTTCAGCGGACTTGCTCAGAATTCGCGCACAGACCCTCAATGGACTGCGTATCAAATCGCCCTCGGCGAGCGAGAGTGTAGTCTTGATATTAACGTCACGTCGATCGAACATTTTTCTTCGTTTTTACAACCCAACGCGTACAGCACGGACACATTCGGCCGCGGTCCTCAAGTAGTCCGAACCGAACGCGTTCAGGTCCGTCGCTTGGAGGACGTCTTGGCGGAGGGGGGCCAGAGCGTTCTCAATAGGCGACTCTACCTCAAAATGGACACCCAGGGCTTCGATATGAATGTTCTAAAGGGTGTTGGCAAATGCGCCAGCCAGATTGTCGCACTCCAGTCGGAAGTATCCGTTAAGCCACTCTACGATGACGCTCCGCTCTACTTAGAAGCAATCGAAAGCATGCGCAAAATGGGTTTTGAGTTAACCGGCCTATTTCCAGTCAGTCGCGACAATCACATGAGGGTCATCGAATTCGACTGCGTTATGGTTCGTCCCGATTGATCCGTCGTGGATCGATGTGGATTCCAATCGCCGGGATTCACCTTCTAACGTCGAGTCTTGCTTTGACTGTCCATCACCAGCGCTTCGCATTTCGGCAAGCGATTGGACAAACCGTGTCATGATTCGGAGTGCAACGCATGAGTAACAGTGTGACCGAGGCCGCACACCAAGATATGGCTTCCAACGCGGCGCGTCCGCGGCTTGGCCTATCGGTGGTCGTGCCGACGTATCGCGAGGCGGCCAATCTGCCCGTTCTCGTTCCCCGACTCTGCGCGGCGCTCGAGCTTGCTGGGATCTCGGCCGAGGTCATTATCGTCGACGACAACAGCCCCGACGACACGGCGGCCGTTTGCCAAGAACTGCAACAGTCGTATCCCTTGCGACTGGAAATCCGCCGCAACGAGCGCGGACTCTCCAGCGCCGTCGTGCATGGCTTGAATCTTGCCGACGGACAAGTGGCGGTCGTGATGGACGCGGACCTCTCACATCCTCCCGAGTCGGTACCGCAATTGGTGGCTGCACTGGATGAGCGCGACGTCGACTTTGTCATCGGCAGCCGATACGTCGACGGGGGCTCGACCGACGATGGTTGGGGATTGCTCCGTTGGATCAACTCGAAGGCCGCCACCTTGCTCGCCCGGCCACTCACCACGGCCAAGGATCCCATGGCCGGATTCTTTGCCATCAGAACGGACCGCTTCCGGAAACACCAGCAGGCATTGGACCCGATCGGCTACAAAATCGGCCTGGAACTGATTGTTAAGTGCGACTGCCGGAAAATCGCCGAGGTTCCCATTGCGTTTCAGAACCGACTCCATGGCGAAAGCAAGCTGACCCTCCGCGAGCAGGTCAACTACGTGCGCCATGTCGGGCGGCTGATGAAGCACAAATACTACAATTTCGTGTCGGTGATGCAGTTTGGCGCCGTCGGGCTGGTCGGCATGGCCATCGACCTGAGCACGTATGCACTGTTGCTGACTATCATTCCGCTCTTCGTCGCCCGAGCGCTGGCAATCTCCGCGGCCATGACATGCAACTATTTTCTCAACCGACAATGGACATTTTCCCACGCGCGATCGACGTCGATTGTATGGCAATACGTATTGTTCTGCGCAGGATGCGGTCTTGGCGCGTGCCTCAACTGGGGCATCAGCGTGGGGCTCGTCGAACGGGTCTCCTGGTTTGCCGGCCATCCCTTGTGGGCCGCCGCCATCGGGGTCGCATCCGGCTTTGTCGTCAACTATCTGTTCAGCCGCACGATCGCCTTTCGCGCATCGCGGACGCCCCTTGAACGCTAAGTCGCGCAACATCAAACGCTCGAATCGCCCCAGGCAATTCGGACATCACTTGAACCCTATACTTGAGCGACCCAAGGGCTGACACGTTTCCGATGCGCATCCTGGCACTCACCAACCTATACCCGAATCCCTATCAGCCAAATCGGGCGACGTTCAATCGTCAGCAAATTCGCGCCTTGGCCGCGCAGCACGAAATTCGCGTCATTGCGCCGATCCTCTGGACCGATGAGTTGCGCGAGCGCCGCCGCCAGGGGCCCCGACTAGCGACCGATCGCCGCGCGACCTGCGACGGCCTTTCGGTCGAACATCCTCGCTACGTCTACCCGCCGAAACTGCTCCGCAGTTGGTACGGACGATGCTTCCTACGCAGCGTGCAGGGGACGTTTGACAAGGTTGTCGGTGAATTTCGCCCCGACCTGGTCTTCGCCCCCTGGGCTTATCCCGACGGTTGGGCGGCCGTCGAGCTCTGTCGTCGAGCTTGCCTGCCCGTGGTCGTCAAAGTTCACGGCTCCGATATCCTCACGTTATCGCGGTATCCGGGTCGTGTACGACGGACGATGGAAAGCTTGTCGCGAGCCGACTGCGTCGTCGCCGTCAGTCAGCATCTGGCCCAACGGATTGTCGAACTGGGAATCGACTCCAATCGGCTGCGCATCGTCTACAACGGCATCGACCGGCAGGCGTTCTCGCCGGGCAACCGCCAGCAGGCGCGGGCCGCGTTGGGGCTCGACCCGGCGACCCCCGCCGTGCTCTTCGTGGGGAACCTGGTGCCGGTCAAAGGAGTCGACGTGTTGATAGACGCCTGCGCCCTGTTGACGCAGAGCGGCCTGCACTTCCAGTGTCATTTGGTCGGCGCCGGACCGTTGCGCGCGAAATTGCAAAAACAAGTCGAGCGGCTGGGGCTTGCCGATCGAATCATGTTTCACGGGTCGCGTCCGCACCAAGAACTGCCCGACTGGTACCGATCGGCCGACGTGGTCGCGCTCACCAGCCACTCCGAGGGCGTGCCGAATGTACTCCTCGAAGCGGCGGCCTGCGGCGTACCGTTCGTCGCCAGTGCGGTCGGCGGCGTACCCGAAATCGCCCACTGGGGTCTCAGCCAACTCGTGCCACCAGGTGATCCGCGGCGATTGGCCGACGCCCTGGGCGACGGGCTCGCAGGCAAATTGTCAGGTGGACCGAGCGAACCATTCACGCGAAGTTTCACCGACGCGGCCGGCGAATTGAGCGCCTTGTTCGAGGAAATCGTCGCGGGGCGCGCGGCGAAGCCCGCATGCGTCGCGTCACCCGCGTAACAGGGCCTCAGGAAGCAACATTGTGCGGGACTAAGACGGCCCGCCCGATCGAGTTCACAAGGCGTCGGACCGACATTTTCGGCATCCATCGTCGGAGCCGCGCGGTAGACTTGAACCATGCCTTGCCCCTCAC
>Ga0163144_10006177_pt1 | contig 26499 bp, 26 predicted proteins | sample OliLak19BULKMAT1_FD_123175 | JGI IMG/M metagenome (GOLD analysis project Ga0163144, IMG submission 123175) | Freshwater microbial mat bacterial communities from Lake Vanda, McMurdo Dry Valleys, Antarctica - Oligotrophic Lake LV.19.BULKMAT1 | ecosystem: Environmental > Aquatic > Freshwater >...
CGCACCGAAGGCAATGATTTTGCCGAACGTGCCGAGCGTCTGCGCAACTCGCGCAAGCCGTCGCGCACCGAGGACTGACACCGGTGAGTGATGGCTTCGTCACGTCCTCTGGCGGATGGATCGAGGTGATCGCCGGGGTGATGTTCAGTGGCAAGAGTGAAGAGCTGATGCGACGTGTGCGGCGGGCGACGATTGCCCGCAAGCGCGTGCAGGTGTTCAAGAGCCATCTCGATGACCGGTACGCCGGGTTGTACAACGTCTCCAGTCACGACGGTCGTGACCTGGAGGCGGTGCCGGTGGATTCGGCGTCGCAGATCGCGCACAAGCTGGATCCGATGGCGCAGGTGGTGGCGGTGGACGAGGTGCAGTTCCTCGACGCCGGGATCATCGCGCTGGCGACCGCACTGGCCGAACGTGGCCGGCGCGTGGTGCTGGCGGGTTTGGACACGGATTTTCGTGGCGAGCCGTTCGGGGCCATGCCGGCGCTGATGGCGGTGGCGGAGTCGGTGACCAAGCTGCACGCCATCTGCGTGTTGTGTGGCAACCCGGCCAGTCGCAATCAGCGCCTGATCGATGGCCAGCCGGCGCGCTGGGATTCGCCGACGATCATGATCGGGGCGACGCAGAGCTACGAGGCGCGGTGCCGGGCGTGTCACCGGGTGGTGCGGGATGACGCGGCGCAGGTGCCGTTGTTGTAGGCAGCTGTCGTAAAGCCGTCATGCAGAACGCCCCGCCAGCGTGGGGCCCACTCTCTGCCGGGTGGGGACGCCAGGTCAGCTCAGGTTCGGCCCCGGGTCCAGCGGGTCCCATCAAACCGCCACAGCATCACTGCCCCTGTTCGGCTCGCCACATGGACTGCGCGCCAGGCATTTGGTAAACCAGGATCACTCGTCAGGTAGAGGACGAAGTCGGTGCCGGCGCCGCCGCTGCGGCGGAACGCGACCGACCCAACCGAGACCGGCGGCGCAACCCCGTTCATGTGAATCGGCCGCTTGGCGCTGCTGGCCGCAATTGTCGGGAGCAGACGCGGAGGGTCCAGGATGTCGGCGCTCGGGTCGAGGTCGGTCCAGACCTCGGACTCGCCGGGATCGCGGCGCCCGTTGCCATTTGCATCATTCACCACACCCAGCCGTTTCCCACTCGAATCCACAAGGACGATGACATCGTTCCGACGTCGCCGCGCCTCGCGCGACGCGGCCGCGAACACCCCCGCCGCCTGCCTGGCGATCGCATCCGATCGATAGCGCGTCAGGTCCACCCGGGGTGCGGCAAATGCCGTCAGCAGGGTGAGGACCAGCAGGACGACCAGCAGTCCAACGAAGGACTGGCCGCGGCGCAGCGATCGGGTGGCGTCTGGCAATGGCGTGGCTGCCGAGGAGAGTCGATCGGGGGAACATCCGGAGACGAGCCGATGAGAACGGGGCAACGTCTGGCGGCACAGGAGACGGTGCAGCGGCCCCCTTGGGTGCGAAGTCGCCCGGCGACAGGTACGTTCGGCCAGTGTCGGCACGCCGCCGTCTCGCTCTCACCACCCTTCGCCCGCGCGCCGTGTCTCACGCCTCCACCGGTTCCCGCTGGGTCGCCTGCCGCGAATTCGGCAACGAGATCGAAGCCAGCATCGCCGTTGCAATACTCGACGGCGCAGGCATTCCTTCCGTCGTCCGGAGCAACGACTCCGTAGGGCTCTTCGGATCGGCGTTTCAGGGGTTCTCGGCTTTCGGAGTGACCCTGATGGTGCCCTCGGCGGCCCTCGAGGCGGCCAGAACGACCCTCGCCCTGGCGCGACCGGTGGAGGAGTGATGCTGCTGGTCGGATTGACCGGCAACATTGCCGCCGGCAAGTCCACGGTGGCCGCAGCGTTCGCCGAACGTGGCGCGACCGTCATCGACAGCGACGTTGCGGCGCGCGAGGCGGTGGCCGCGAACTCGCCGGCCCTGGCCGCGATCGTGACCCGTTTCGGACCGGAGATGCTCCTCGCCGACGGCACGCTCGACCGGGCGACGCTTGGGGCACTCGTCTTCAACGATCCTGCGGCACGCCAGGCGCTCGAAGCGATCGTGCACCCGGCGGTCGAGGCCGCGCGTCAGCGCCAAGTCGCTGCCGCGCGTACGGCCGGGAGCGCAATCACGATCTGCGACATCCCGCTGCTTTTCGAAGCGCGCCTCGCCTGGCAGTTTCCACGGGTCATTCTGGTCGATGCGCCAACGGCGTCGCGCGTTTCGCGGCTGATGCAGTACCGCGCGATGTCCGAATCGGCGGCGGCCGCGCGCATTCGGTCGCAGCTCCCCGCCCCGCTCAAGCGCGTGCGCGCCGATCGTGTGATCGACAACACCAGCGACCTTGCGACGTTGCACACGCTGATCGATGCAGCCTGGCAGCAGCTGCTCGCATGGTCAGCCGTTGCCGACTTGAATCGCGCGGCCTAGACTCATCCTCTTCTCCCTCACCCGACTTTTGGAGCATTCAGTGTCGCAGATTCCTGCCAATCTTCAGTACACGAAGGAACACGAGTATGTCGCCGGCGACGCCGATGCTGACATCGTGACCATCGGCATCACCGACTATGCGCAGGGTGAGCTGGGCGACATCGTGTACGTCGACCTGCCGAAGGTGGGCGCGACGTTTGCCGAGCATGCCGTGTTCGGGACCATCGAAGCGGTAAAGGCCGTCAGCGAACTCTTCTCGCCGATGGCCGGCGAGGTGATCGAAGTGAACGCCAAGCTCGATGCGGAACCCGCGCTGGTGAACACCGATCCGTTCGGCAATGGCTGGATGATCAGGATGAAGGTCGCCGACAAGGGCGCCCGCGCTGGGCTGATGTCCGCCGACGCCTACAAGTCGTTGCTCGGCGAGTAGTCGCCGCCACGATCGCAATGAAACACGAAGGCCGGCTCCAGTGACTGGAGCCGGCCTTCGTGCGTGCGGCAGGTGACGCCATCAGCGCGTCACGCCTTCGTATACTCCTCCATCGGCAGGCAGCTGCACACCAGGTGCCGATCACCATACGCACTCTCGATGCGCCCGACGCTCGGCCAGAACTTGGCCGCGCGCGCTGACGCCGTCGGGAAAGCCGCCTGCTCGCGCGAGTAGGCGTGCGTCCAGGCATCGCTGATGACGGCGCTGGCCGTATGCGGTGCATGCTTCAGCGGATTGTCGTCGCGCGGCAGTTCGCCGCGCTCCACCTGTGCAATCTCTTCACGGATCGCGAGCATCGCGTCCACGAAACGATCGAGTTCGGCCTTGTTCTCGCTTTCCGTCGGCTCGATCATCAGCGTTCCCGCGACCGGAAAGCTCACCGTCGGTGCGTGGAATCCGTAATCCATCAGCCGCTTGGTGATGTCCTCGACTTCGATGCCGGCACTCACTTTCAGCGGACGCGGATCGACGATGCACTCATGCGCGACGGTGCCATTCGGGCCCTGATACAGCACCGGATAGGCATGCTCGAGACGCTTCGCGACGTAGTTCGCATTGAGAATCGCGACCTTCGTCGCATACGCCAGCCCCTCGGCACCCATCATGCGGATATAGAGATAGCTGATCGGAAGAATGCTGGCGCTGCCGAATGGGGCCGCGCTGACGGCACCGGAGCTCAATTCCGTGCCGATACCGGTCGGCGCGTGACCGGGAAGGTGGGGCACCAGGTGCGACGCGACGCCGATCGGCCCCATGCCCGGACCACCGCCGCCGTGCGGAATACAGAACGTCTTGTGCAGATTGAGGTGACAGACGTCAGCACCAACGTCACCGGGACGGCAGACGCCAACCATCGCATTCATGTTGGCACCATCCATGTACACCTGCCCACCATGCGAATGGATCTCGGCGCAGATGTCGGCGATGTCCGCTTCGAAGACGCCGTGCGTGCTCGGGTAGGTGACCATCAGCGCCGCCAGGTTCCTCGAATGCTCGGCAGCCTTCGCCGTCAGGTCCGCGACGTCGATGTTGCCGTTTTCGGCCGTCTTCACGCCGACCACGGTCATGCCGCACATCACCGCACTGGCCGGGTTGGTTCCGTGTGCGCTGGCCGGGATCAGGCAGACCGTGCGGTGGCCTTCACCGCGCGCCTGGTGATAGCGGCGAATGGTGAGCAGGCCGGCGTACTCGCCCTGCGAACCGGCGTTCGGCTGCAGTGAGACGGCGGCAAAGCCGGTCACATCGGCCAGTGCGGCCTCGAGTTCCTCGAACATGTGTGCATAGCCCTGCGCCTGCTCCCGCGGCGCGAAGGGATGCAACCCGCCGAATTCCGCCCAGGTCACCGGGTACATCTCGGTGGCCGCATTGAGCTTCATGGTGCAGCTGCCGAGGGCGATCATCGAATGACAGAGCGACAGATCCTTCGCCTCGAGCTGCTTGATGTAACGCAGCATCGCGGTTTCGCTGTGATGGGTGTTGAACACCGCATGGGTCATGAACGGCGTCGTGCGCGCAAAGCGCTCGTCGTAGCGCGGATTGCACTGCGCCGCCAGGGCATCGATGTCGACTCCGCTCGCCTCACCGCCATTGAAGATCGTCAGCAGCGTGGCCACATCGGCCAGCGACGTCGTCTCGTCGAGCGACACGCCGATCGAGCCTTCACTGAGGCGCCGCAGGTTGACGCGATGCGCAACCGCTGTCGCCATGATGTCCTGCATCCCGTGCACTCCCACTTCCACGCGCACGGTATCGAAGACATGCTCGTGCAGCACCTGGAGGCCGAGCGCATCCAGGCCGGCGACGAAGGTCGCCGTCAGTCGCTGAATCCGTCGGGCGATGCGCGTGAGGCCCACCGGGCCGTGGTACACCGCGTACATGCTGGCCATCACCGACAGCAGCACCTGCGCCGTGCAGACGTTGCTGGTGGCCTTTTCGCGACGGATGTGCTGTTCGCGAGTCTGCAGCGCCATCCGCAGCGCCGGCGCACCGTGACTGTCGCGACTGACGCCGATGATGCGCCCTGGCAGCAGGCGCTTGAACTCATCGCGGGTTGCAAGGAACGCCGCGTGCGGTCCGCCGTAGCCCATCGGCACGCCAAAGCGCTGCGCGCTGCCGACGGCAATGTCCGCGCCCCACTCGCCGGGCGGTGTGAGCAGCGTCAGCGCCATCAGATCGGTCGCGGCGGTGACCAGCGCGCCCACCGCATGCGCCCGCTCGCAGAACGCCGAGTAGTCCACCAACGCGCCATCGGTCGCTGGGTACTGGATCAACGCACCGAAGAACTCCGACGTCAGTGACACCGCGGCAGCATCGCCCAGCACGACGGTCCAGCCGCGTGACTCGGCACGCGTCTGCACGACGGCGATGGTCTGCGGATGGCAGTCGGCGGCGACGAAGAATTTCGTGCGATTGCCACCGACCGCGGCCTGCGACAGCGCCATCGCCTCAGCCGCCGACGTGGCTTCATCGAGCAACGACGCATTCGAGATCGGCAGCCCCGTCAGATCGATGACCATCGTCTGGAAGTTCAGCAGCGCCTCGAGTCGCCCCTGCGCAATCTCCGCCTGATACGGCGTGTAGGCGGTGTACCAGCCCGGATTCTCGAGGACCGTCCGTTGAATGACCGGCGGCACGATCGTATTGAAGTAGCCCTGGCCGAGGTAGGTGGTGAACACCTGGTTCCTGGCTGCGATGGACTTCAGCCGCGTGATGGCGTCGTATTCACTTTCCGCGGGCGGTAATGCCAGCAGGCGGCGGAAGCGGATCGATTCCGGAATCGTGGCGTCGATCAAGGCGTCGAGGGTCCGGTAGCCCAGCGTGCCGAGCATCGACTCGACGTCAGCGGGTGTCGGGCCGATATGGCGCTGGATGAAGTTGCCGGAATCATCGAGTGCCGCCGGAGCGGAAGAGGCGGAGCGAACGGGGACGGCCATGCAGCGGAACTCCACAGGGCGCCCAGACCTCGCGCCCGATCGTCAGATTGGTATCGGATGGCGGCGCCGTGCGCGGAGTCTCCGGCAGGCGACAGATAAACGTAATCCGTGACCGCGACCACCAACGCTGGTCGCACTCACCCCCTACACCCCACATGTCGTGCCCCCTCACCTGCTGTGGAGCGGCGACGTTCACCTGATGCACAGCCCTCCACGCAGCGCCGCGGCCAACATGGCGCTCGACGAGGCGATGATGGCCACCGCCGCCGAGGAAAAGACGACCCTCGTGCGGCTCTACAGCTGGGATCAGCCATCGGTCTCGTTCGGCCGAAACCAGCGATGTGCCGGCATCTACAGTCCTGAACGCTGCATGGCGCGTGGTGTGCCCGCCGTCCGCCGCATGACGGGGGGGCGAGCGCTGATCCACGGTCGCGAGGTGACCTATGCAGTGGCCGCGCCGCATGCGGCCGCGCCAAGCCTGCGAGGCGGTTACGACGCGATCAACGCCGTGCTCCTCGACGCGCTGCGCTCCCTCGGCGTCGCAGCAACGCCCTCGGAGCCGACCGAGCGGACGGCACCGCCCGGACTCGCCCCCTGCTTTGAAACGCCGTCGGCTGGCGAGCTGGTCATCGGCACTCGCAAGCTGGTCGGCTCCGCTCAGCACCGGGACGCCAGGGCCTTCGTCCAGCACGGCTCGATTCTTTTGGACGACGACCAGGGAATGCTGCACGAGCTGGCCCTGGTCCCTCTGCCACCCATGGCACCGCCCGCGACGCTGCGCGAATGGCTTGGTGACGACATCAGTGTGGCGACGGTCTCCAGTGCAGTCGAGCAGGCGGTACGCCGGTCCTCACCGGGCGGTATCGTCGTGCTCTCGGACGATTCCATCCCAAGGCACCATGTCGAGACGGCAGCAAGTCGCTATCGTGATCCACGCTGGACGTGGCGGCGATAGCCGCTGCCGGTCTCGCACCACCACAACCTGCACATCAACCTGCACATCTCGATGCTGAGCCTGCGCGCAGTTCTGCTGCTCCCCCTGATTGGTCTGGCCGCGTGTGGGCGGGGCCCGGATGCAAAGCCCTTGACTGCAGCCGATTCGCTTGGCGGCACGGTCGTGATTTCGACGCCGACGGAGCCGGAGAATCTGATGCCGCCCATCTCTACCTCGGTGTCGGGGCTTCAGGTCAAGGATCTCGTCTTCCAGCGGCTGGCCGTCATCGGAGCATCGCTCAACACTGTGGGTGACGCCGGATTCACACCTGGCCTGGCGACCCGATGGGACTGGGCCACCGATTCACTGTCGATCGCCTTTCATCTCGATTCCTCGGCGCGCTGGCACGACGGGAAGCCCGTCCGTGCCGCGGACGTTGCGTTCACCCTCGCCGTGTACCTCGATCCAAAGACGGGCACACCAGCGGCAGCGCAGCTCGGGAACGTCGATTCCGTGAGTGTCCGTGACTCACTCACGCCGGTCATCTGGTTCAGGAAGCGAACGCCATCGCAGTTCTTCGATGTCGTGATGGAGGTGTACATCCTGCCATCGCACCTCCTTGCCGGCGCCGACCGGAGCACGCTCGCATCGACACCCGAAGCCACGCATCCGGTAGGCAGTGGTCCGTTCCGATTCGTGCGGTGGGTGCCGGGTCAGGTGCTCGAACTGGCGGCAGACACCACTGGCGGGCGGCGTCGTGCGCTGCTCGATCGTGTCGTGTTCTCGAAGGCCCCCGACCCCGTGATTGCATTCACACGGGTTGCGACTGGCGAAGCAGACGTCTTCGAAGCGGTGCGGCCGGACAAGGTGGCCGAAGTGGCGAAGAATACGCAGCTGCAGCTGATTCTCATGCCATCGCTCGAGTACAACTACCTTGGCTTCAATCTCCTCGACCGAAAGGGCGGCAGGCCGCATCCGGTGTTCGGCGACCGGAACGTGCGCCGCGCGTTGACGATGGCCACCGATCGCCGCAGCATCGTGGCGAACATCTATGATACGCTGGCAGTTCAGGCGCGCGGACCGTTCACGACCGCCCAGGCCAGCGCCGATCCGGACCTGCAGCCGATGCCGTATGCGGTCGACAGCGCCAACGCGTTGCTCGATGCAGCGGGATGGAAGCGCGGCGCCGATTCACTTCGCCGCAAGAACGGCAAGGTGCTCGGCTTTGGCATTCTGGTGCCGTCGTCGAGCATCGCCCGGATGCGCGCGTCGGTGTTGCTGCAGGAGCAATTCCGGCGCGTGGGTGCTGACGTCAGGATCGAAGGGACGGATTTCGGCGGCTTCTTCGGTCGCACGGCGGCGCGCGATTTTGATGCCATGCTCGGCGGATGGAATCAGGACGCGGGGCCGGGCAACGCGCGCGACTCCTGGGCCAGCGCCGGTGCGGCCAAGGGGGGCAACAACTACAGCTCATATCGGAATCCGGCCTTCGATGCACAGTTGGACAGCGGACTCGCAGCCTTCGCACCAGATCGCATGCGCACACACTTCGCCGCCGCCTGGCGCATCATCACCGACGACGCACCGGCAGTCTGGCTGGCCGAGCCGAGGCGCGTGATGGCCGTGCATCGTCGCATCGAGATGACCGGTGCGCGACCCGATGCGTGGTGGGCCGGGATTGTACAGTGGCGCATTCCCGCAGAGCAGCGCATCGCGAGAGACGCCCCCGCCGGAGCAGCGCGCTGACGCACGGTGCACGACGGCCGGTCGCGTGCGCGCACTGATTCAGCGGATCTGGCAGGGCGTGCTGGTGGTGGCGATCGTCGCCACCACCACATTCGTGCTGGTGCGCCTTGCGCCCGGCGATCCCTTTGCCGTCGCACTCGACAATTCGCGAATCACGCCCGCACTGCGGGCGCAGTGGCGAGACGCGTATGGTCTTGATGGTAGCATTGGGACACAATACATGCGGTGGATGTCAGCGCTGTTGCAGGGCGATCTGGGCTGGTCGGTGAGCACCAACCGGCCCGTGTCGCAGTCCATTGCGCAGGCGCTGCCGAATACCCTCGTGCTGATGGGCGCGGCACTGCTGTGTTCCTTTACCCTCGGGATGGGACTCGGCGCCTGGCAGGCCGCGCGACACAATCGTGCGGCGGATCGCGTGATCGGGGCGGTGACCCTGTTCAGCGCCGCGCTGCCGGACTTCTGGCTGGCGCTGGTCGTACTGCTGACGGGAGCTTACTGGTACCGCGTGTTTCCGGTTGGCGGCGCCTCCGATCCGTTGCTGCCGCTCTCAGCGTCGACACTCACGATCATTGTCGATCGACTGACACATCTGGTGCTGCCGGTGTGTACGCTGGTGCTCCTGATCGCGGCACCGGTCGCACGCCAGCAACGCGCAGCGCTCCTCGATCGGTTGAGCGCCGACTGGGTGCGCACAGCGACAGCGAAGGGTCTTGGGCCGTGGCAGGTGTTCCGGCGTCATGCGTGGCGCACGGCACTCGGTCCGGTGGTCACGCTCGGCGGGCTCGCACTGCCCGCCCTGGTGGGTGGGGCAGTCTTCGTCGAACACGTGTTCGCCTGGCCCGGCATGGGGCAGCTGGCCGCGTCTGCGATCGCCGCACGTGACTATCACCTCGTGGTCGGCTGCGTGATCGTCGGCGCGGTGATGGTCGTGATCGGATCGACGCTCGCGGATCTGCTGGTGAACCGACTCGATCCGCGCGCCGACACCGCGGACGCGGATCGCCCGGCGGCTGGCGCGTGACATCGTCCGAGTCGGGCGCCGGCGACTGGCGTCTCGTCGTACAGCGATTACGCCACGATCCGCGCAGCGTGGCCGCCGTCGCCGTGCTTTTGACCATGGCCGCGCTGGTGCTGATTGGTCCGATGCTCTCGCCGTATCAGCCGTTCCAGCAGCTCGACATCACGCACCGTGTCCACGCGCCCCCGAGCACGACGCACCTGCTCGGCACCGACGCCTACTCGCGCGATGTGTTGTCGCGTGTGCTCAGTGGTGGACGCGTGTCGCTGGCGGTCGCATTGACGGCCGTCTTCATCGAGACCATGATCGGTGTGGTCTGGGGGCTCACGGCCGGGTTGGCCGGTGGACGCACGGACAGCGTCATGATGCGGTGCGTCGATGCCGGCATGAGCGTGCCGCGAGTGCTGTTGCTGCTCGCGCTGCTGGCTGCAGTCGTGCAGGTGCCGGTCTGGCTGCTGGTATTGGTCCTGGGCGCCACGGGGTGGTTCGGCATCGCGCGAGTGGTGCGGGCCGAGGCACGCGTCACGCGCGCCAGCGACTACGTGCTGGCGGCGCAGGCACTGGGCGCGGGGCCCGCGCGACTCGCACTGCGCCATGTTCTGCCGCACGTGCTCGGTCCGGTGCTGGTGTGGTCAACGCTCGCGATCGGCCAGGTGATCGTGCTCGAAGCCGGCTTGAGCTGGCTTGGTATCGGCGTGCAGCCGCCGCAGGCCAGCTGGGGCAACATCATCGGTGATGGCACGGAGTTCATTGCGAGTGCGCCATGGGTGTCGCTCGCACCCGGATTCTGCCTCGTCATCGTCGTGCTTGCCGTCAGCGCCCTCGGCGACGGGTTGCGCGACGCGCTCGCCCCCCGGCAGCTTCCCCGGACATGACCGACGCCAAAGCCCCTTCGACCGACGTGGTGCTCTCCCTGCGAGACGTGCGCGTCACCTTTCGCACTGCCGACGGTCTGATCACGCCGGTGGATGGCGTGTCGTTCGATATCGTCCGCGGCCAGACCCTCGCGCTGGTGGGCGAGAGCGGGTGTGGCAAGTCGTTGACCGCGCTCACCATTCTGCGGCTGATCGATGCGCCTGGGCGTATCGAACCGGGGAGTCGCATCCTGTTCGACGGACGCGACATCCTGACGCTCGACGACAAGCACCTGCGCGCCATCCGTGGGCGGCAGGCGGCGATGATCTTCCAGGAACCGATGACCGCGCTCAATCCCGTCTATTCCGCTGGAGAGCAGATCGCGGAAGTGGTGCGGACGCATACCAGTGACAGTCGGCGCGAGGCCTGGGACAAGGCGGTGGCGATGCTCGGTGCGGTGGGGATTCCCTCGCCAGAGATTCGCGCCAGGCAGTTCCCGCACCAACTCTCCGGCGGCATGCGGCAACGGGTGATGATTGCGATGGCGCTGGTGCTGAATCCGTCGCTGCTGATCGCCGATGAGCCGACGACCGCACTCGATGTCACGATCCAGGCGCAGTTGCTCGACCTGCTGCGCGATGCGCAACAGGCCCGGGGCGCGTCGATGTTGCTGATCACGCACGATCTGGGTGTGGTTGCAGAATCGGCGCAGCGGGTGGCCGTGATGTATGCCGGACAGATCGTCGAAGAGTCACCCGTCGCGGAGCTGTTTGCGTCGCCGCAGCATCCGTACACGCAGGGGCTGATGGCGGCGATGCCGCGCGCGGGGCGGCGCCGCGAGCGGCTGACGACGATTCCCGGCACGGTGCCGCCGCCCGGGGCGTGGCCGTCCGGGTGTCGCTTTGCGGATCGCTGTGCACACGCATGGAGCCGTTGCACCAGCGAGGCGCCGGCGCTGTATCAGCTGGGCGACGGCCGCACGTCGCGCTGCCATCTGGTCGTCGAGCCCGAGCGGCGCACCGCGGTGCGTATGGCAGGAGCGCTCGCATGAGTGAACCGTTGCTTCGGGTGAGCGGATTGTCGAAGGAGTTCCCCATCCGCGGCGGGATTCTCAATCGCGTACAGGGCAGCGTCCGCGCGGTCACCGACGTGTCATTCGACGTTGCCGCCGGAGAAACCCTCGCCGTGGTCGGAGAATCGGGCTGTGGCAAGACGACCACCGGTCGCTGTATCCTCCGCCTGATTGAACCCACCGCCGGCGGCATCACCTTCGACGGGGTGAATCTGCGGACGTTGCGTGGCGCCGAACTGCGAAAGATGCGGCGCCACATCCAGCTCGTCTTTCAGGATCCGTATGCGTCGCTCAATCCGCGCATGACGATCGGTGACACGGTGAAGGAAGGCTTGATCATCCACCAGTTGGCAGAGGGTGCCGCAGCGGACAAACGTGTACACGCGTTGCTCGACGAAGTCGGACTGCGGCCCGAATGGACACGTCGCTACCCGCATGAATTCTCGGGTGGTCAGCGGCAGCGTGTCGGCATTGCGCGGGCGCTGGCGGTCGAGCCGAAGTTCATTGTCCTCGACGAACCCGTCTCGGCGCTCGATGTCTCGGTGCAGGCGCAGGTGATCAACCTGCTGCAGGATCTGCAGCGCGATCGCGGCCTGACATACCTCTTCATCGCGCACGACCTGGGCGTGGTTGAACATCTCGCCACACGTGTGGCCGTCATGTACCTCGGTCGCATCGTCGAGACGGCGTCGGCCGAAGTGCTGTTCACCCTGCCGATCATGCCGTACACGCAGGCCCTGCTCTCTGCGATTCCGCTTCCCGATCCGTTGGCACCGCGTGACCGGATCGTGCTCGAGGGGGATCCGCCGTCACCAGCCGATCCGCCGAGCGGGTGTGTGTTTCATCCGCGCTGCTTCCATCCGGACAAGGACGCCGCGTGCACGCAGGTCATCCCGCCGCTCGAAGAGAAGGCGCCGGGCCATTGGGCCGCATGTATCAAGCAGCCGGCCGGTACGACAGACTTCTTTCTGCCTGCAGCTGCGCTCCGCAGCCGGCGCACCGCCGTTTCTCCCGCGACCTGATCGCCGTGACTCCTCCCGCCCTTGCCTCCGCGAGCATCTCGACCGCCCGCGATGACCGCGCATTCTTCGGACACCCGCGGGGCCTCGGCCTGTTGGCGGCGGCCGAAATGTGGGAGCGGTTCTCGTACTATGGGATGCGCGCGATCCTGGTGCTCTATCTCACCAAGGCGCTGCACTGGAGCGGACAGGATGCGTCGCGGCTGTACGGTGCCTACACCGGCGCGGTCTACCTGACGCCGATGATCGGTGGCTATCTCGCCGATCGCTTCATCGGGACGCGGCGTTCGCTGGTCATCGGCGGCATCATCATTGCCATTGGCCATTTTCTGCTGGCCGTGGAAGGGATGTCGTTCTTCTACGCCGGCTTGATCGCGGTCGTCATCGGCACCGGTTTCTTCAAGCCGAACGTCTCGACGATGGTCGGACAGCTGTATGTGCAGGGTGATCCGCGACGCGACACCGGGTTCACGATCTTCTACAGCTGTTTCAACTTTGGGGCCTTTCTCGCGCCGTTGGTCTGCGGGTATCTGGCCGAGAACGAGCGGTTCGGTTGGCACTTCGGCTTCGCGGCTGCCGGCGTCGGGATGGTACTCGGCCTGATCGTCTATCTGCTCGGACGCGACAAGTACCTGCCAGGAATCGGTCTGGCGCCGCAGCACTCGCGCGACGCGGAAACGGCGGCGGAAATCGGCGAACTGGCCATTCCCTCGTATGGCCGGAACGCGGCACTCGGGGCACTGGGCGGCGTCATCGTCGCCGTGCTGGCCTCCGTCCAGACCTGGTCGGCCATTGGCCTTCCCGCCTGGGCGTTGTCGCTCTCCGGACTGATGTCCCTCGCGTATGGCGTCATCATCGGTGCGTCGTTCACCGTGGCAGTGCTTGGCACGCAGGGTGAAGAACGCGATCGCGTCTGGGCGCTGGTGATGGTGTCCTTCTTCGTGGTGTTCTTCTGGCTGGTGTTCGAGCAGGCCGGCAGCTCGCTGACGCTGTTCGCAGACCGGGATGTTGATCTCACGCGTGGCGCATCCTTCTTTGGCCTCGACCGGATTCCGGCCAGCTGGTTCGCGAGTGTCCAGCCCCTCTGCATCATTCTGCTCGGCCCATTCGCCGGCTGGTTCTGGATGTATCTCCACAAGCGTCGCATGGAACCGCCGACGAGCATGAAGATGGTGTTCGGTCTCTTTCTGGCCGGGTTCGGATTCTTTCTGCTGATCTTCGCCGGCCGAGCGGTCGATGCCGGCGACAAGGTCTCGCCACTCTGGCTGGTTGCGGCGTATCTCTTTCACAGCTTTGGTGAGATCGCGCTCTATCCGGTGGGGTTGAGCTATGTCACGAAGGTGGCGCCGATGCAGTTCGTCTCGCTGCTGATGGGTACCTGGTTCCTCGCGATCTCGGCCGCGAATTTCCTCGGCGGATTCATGGCCGGCCTGATCGAGACGATTCCGAGCCGCGCCACCTTCTTCACCATTCCGACAGTCACCGCGTGGGTTGCCGGGTTGGCAATGCTGCTCTCCGTTCCGCTGTTGCGAAAGCTCACCCGCAGCATTCCTGACGCGTGAACGTCGTCTGCAGTCGGATCAGAACGAGAACAGGTTGGTAATCAGCGACCGTTCGCGCGCGCGGCGTGATTCGTCCGGATCCTGCCAGAAGATGCGCGTGAAGTTTCCCGACGTGAGCCGGAACTCCCATCGATTCGAATTCAGGTCGGGGTTCAGCCCATAGGCGACGTCGACCCGATACATCTGGCGCGACCGAGGCGGCACCGACACCAGCAGTCCGGTGCCGATGGAGGAGCGCCAGGGTGTCGTGACGCCGTACGGCACCTTGCCGGCCCACAGCTTTCCCGACTCGGTGAAGACCACGCCCCCGAGGTCGCCAAAACCCCACGGCCGACCGAATGCCTGACGCTGTTCGGCCCGCAGGACCACGCGACTTGCGCCAGCGTCGAGCGACCCGCGATACCCGCGGACACCAAAACGCGTGTTGACCAGCGGCACCTGAAACGGCACGCGAACATCGTTGCCACCGGTGAATTCCACCGACACGATCGACGTCGAGAGTCTCGCGGGCTTCAGGTAGGCAGCCGTTCGACCACTGACCAGGCGCCCATCCCAGCCATCGCGATTGGCCTTTCGGCCCGAAAAAATCCACTCCGATCCAACGAAGCCGCGCGGTGTGCCCCATCCCGCATAGACATCACCGGCGACGAAGTAATCGCTGGTGGCGAGCCCCGTGAGTTTCAGCGGGCGGCCAAACTGCCCGCCGAACTGCACGCCGACGCGAAGATCCTGTACACCCGTCAGCGCGTCGAACCCTTCGACCGGGACGAAGCGCATGGCGCGGCCGCCAATCAGCAGACTCGCACGCGTGGCAGCACTCTGTGGCGGGGCCGGCAGCACCGGCAGGCGCTCATTGAAGGGGAACGCACCACTGTCGGTGACGATGATCGCGCCGCCGATGTTTTCATCGTCATAGCTCATCGCTGCACCGGCCAGCAGCAACGCCCCTGGCCGCCCGATGCGCGCCACGCCTCCCAGCGATCCGAAGGTCCGCGATACCTGTTGGAATGGCAGTGTGCCGGTCGGGCGCACGAAGCGGACGTAGTCGTCGTCCTTGCCGAGGAGCGCGCGGAAGCCGTACCGCTGCAAATCGGTCAGAAACGGATATCGCATCTCGAGATCGGCACGCGTGCCAAGCGCCTGCCGGGCCCACGTCAGATTCGTCTGAATCGGACGGCCGAAGGTGATCGCGGAGCGCATGCGCAGGGTACGGCCGTCCCGCAACGCACCGTTGTCGCGCCACCCCGTCTCGATCAGCAGGCCACGCCCCATCAGGTTCGCACTGCCGATCGTCAGCGAGCGGATCCCTGCTCCATTCAGCTGCAGCCCCGCGATCACCGCCACTTCGTCCACCGTCGTCACGATCAATTGCACGCCATCCTTGTCGGGATACACCAGCACGCGCGCATCCTGAATGAACCACTGGGCGCGAAGCACGCGCTCGGTTTCGCGACGCTTGATCTCGGTACAGATCTCGCCTTCCTTCATCTGCACGAATTCGCGGATGACGCGCGGGCGGCTTTCTACGTGGAACTTGCGTACCAGCCCCGTCACGAGCTTTGACGACGCCGAGCGACCGCCAAACTCAGGGCCGATCGGTTCGATCGAGATCCTTGTGATCCGTTGACCGATGCACCGCGACAGCGCTCCGTCGGCGGCGATGGCCTGCGCGCCGCACCGTACCGCTCCGGCCGTCGCCACGACCAGCGCCACAAGCCGACGCATCAGCTGCGGCCCATCCGACGTTTCAACTCGGCCAGCCGATCCTCCGCCACCTGCGCCCGAGCGGCGTCATCGAGTGCGCGGAAATCCGAGGGGTGGACATCCGACGGATCACTGGCATCCGGCCTATCCGCTGTCGCACCAGGCGTCGGGCCGATTCCCGTGGTGGCGCGCAGTTCCGTTTCCATTTCCGTCACGGTCCGCTCAGCCAGCACCAGTTCCTCGTGCTGCACCGCCACCTTCCGCTCCAACACCGCAATCGAGGAGCGCTGCGACTCAGCGAACCGCTCGGCCACCTGGACGGTTTCCGGGTCATCGATCTGCCGCGCCAGCTCGCCTCGACGGAGAATCGTCTCCAACTCGACCCGCGCGAGTTCCAGCCGCTTCAGCGAGGCCGCATAGGCGGTGCGGACGTCATCGCGCGCCACCCGCGCCAATGCCAACGTGTGCTTCATCTCCGCCAGTTTGCGGCGGGCCGAGGGATCTCCGAACGACGACACCGGGGCACAGGATTCGGGGAATGACGGAACGAGGGTTACTGCCAGAGTAGCCAACCGTCCGCCGTCGCCGCAACCGCTCTGCGTCGCCCCGACGACGCCGCGTCAGGAAGCCAGCCGCCAACGAGTCTCGTCGGCCACCTGCCGCATCAGTCGCTCGGGGGAATGCTGGCCGGGAAACAGCAACCGGTCGCTGACCCGGTTGAGCGCCAGGCGCAACAGCGGAAACTCGCCGGCCGCCCGAGCGAACACCGGGCGCAGCCCGGTGCTGTCGGCCATGCGATGTTCGGCCGCCAGCCGAAAGCCCTGCCGGCCCATTTCGTCGTAGTATGACAGGTCGGGGCCCCCACGACGCCACTGTCTCATCGACACGCGATCAGGGAACAGTCCGGAGAGCCAGAGTGCGTGGTTCGCCAGGTGTTGCCGCACGAGGAAGCTGCGCCCGGCGTCGCCATGCTCCGCATCCGTCATCAGCGCCGACAGTGTGTCATAGGTCGCATCATCGTGGACGGCCACACGCCACGCGCGATCGTGATCGGCGAAGTGCACCACGACGCTCGCGACATAGTCAGCCACCGCCCGCTCCGACTCACCAAGTTCGCGCAGCGAGTGTCGCACGACGACATAGACGAACATCGGCAGCGATGCCCGCGCCGCGCGCGAGTCGGCGGTCAGCGCTGCGAGCAGCCGGGTATCGTCCAGCAGGGCGTCGATGCCATCGTGTTCCAGTGCATCCTCGGCCGCATCACGGTCGCGTGCCGAATCGCGCGCGACCAGATGCAGCGCCAACTGCGCGTCGTCGCGGGTGAGCGTGTGTCGCAGATCTGCCTGAATCATCCGGCGCGGCTCCGTGCAAGCGTGATGACTGCTGTCGCGCGTGGTCCTGACGCGGATACACGGGGTCGACGCTCGTGACCCTCAGGCGGCAACAGCGGCTCGCCTCGGTTCCGGGGCACGGACCGTCATCCGTGACGCACGATCGTGATGTGCGTCAGGCGCCTCCGGAGGTTAGATTCACGTTCGATTCATTCGTTTTCCCGCCCACCCGTCCGACGTGCTCCGCATCTGCATCCCGGTCCACAACGAGGCCACTACCGTCGGCGTCCTGCTCTGGCGCCTGCGAACGGTGTTTCAGGGCTTCTCGCGGGAGTACGACGTGGTCGTCTACGACGACGCGAGCACCGATGGCACGTGGGAGGTCCTCGAGCCGTATCAGTCGGTGATGCCGTTGACCGTCCTCCGCGGCAAGGTGCACCGTGGCTATGCGGCCAGCATCGATGCACTGGTCCGGCATGTGGCCGCCGACGACGAGTACGCCCGGCGCGACGCCATGGTCCTGCTGCAGGGCGACTTCACCGAGTCGCCGGAGCACCTTCCGGAGCTGGTCAAGCGATTCGAGGGCGGCGCCGACCTCGTGGCGGTACATCGCACGACCTCCGATTCCACGCCGGCCGATGAGCGACGGCTCCGCCGTTGGGGCAGATGGGCGGTCAAGCCGTTCCTACGACTTCCGCCGGTCGCCGACCCGTTCACCGGATTCCGGCTCGTCCGGATCTCCGTCCTTCGCGAACTGCTCAAGGCGCTCGGAAGCCGAGCAGTCTGCGCCGGCGACGGCTGGGCGGCCAACATTGATTTTGCGCTCAACGTCGCGCCGTTTGCGCGCCGGATTGAAAATGTCGAGTTTGCTCCGCGGTACGATGTCCGCCAGCGGCCGTCGCGACGCCGTGGATGGGCTGATGTCGTGGCGTTGTTTCACTGGGCACGTGCGGCACGCGGCACGAGCCGGCCCTCCCCTGGCGGCAAGGCCGCGCCTGAGGTATCGGGACGTAGCGACCGGAGTGCGGACGTGTCGGTGATGCCCGTTTCGACTGCGCGCACCAACAAGCCAGCTGAGAGACCGGATCGAGACCGAAACGATGGAGCGGGGCGACAGGAGCGTGATCGGAGTGGGCGCGGTCCGCGCGGAAGCGAGCCGGGTGAGGGGCGTGCTGCTCAGGCCCCACGTGAGCCGCGCCCGTCGCGAGAAGAACGACCTGCTCGCGAAGAGCGTTCGCCGCGGCCAGAGCGGGCCGCTCGCGGTGATCGTCCGACGAACACCGCGTCGACCGGTGCCGAGGAGATGCTGGCGCAACCGGCAGGTCCTGCGCGCGAGGCAGGTCCCTCTCGCGAACCACGTCCTGCGCGCCCACCACGCCCCGATCGGCCGGCCCGTCCACCGCGGGAGAATCTGGTCGAAATCGCCGGCGCCACGGACGCCGCCAGCGACCCGGACATGACAGATGAGTCTCTCGACGGCGTAGAACTGACCGCGGTCGACGGCACGGCGATCGGATCTCCGGCCGGCGAGAAGCGCGCGCGGAAGCGTCGTCGCCGTTCGCGCCGCGATCGCGGTGAGCGTGGGACCCAGACGGCCGGCGAGGCGGATGCCTCCGATGGCGGCGACGCCCTCGACACGCCAGCCGGAACGTCGGGCGGCGCAGAGCGTCACGGCGGGCGTGACGACGGCTCTGGCGACGATGACTCCGCCGACGAGGGAGAGCCCGGAAGTGACTCGTCCCTGGAAGCGGGCGGGGATGCCACGCGACGCAAGCGTCGGCCGCGCCGCCGCCGACGTGGCCGTCGCCCGGATGGCGCGGACTCCAATACCGGCGACGGCTCGCCGCCTGCCGCCGAACCGCCGGCAGCGTAGCGCCGGCGTCACCCCTCCAGTGGAAATGTCAGTGCTGCTCGCCCGTGGTGCCGCAATGATGGGGCTGGTGATTACGGCATCGGCGTCGAGTCATCGCGCTGCTCCTCGGCAACGCGTCGACCAGGCTACCAGTGCCACTGCGGAAGCTCTACGCATTCCGGCGGTTGGCGAGCGATTGCTCTATGACGTCAAGTTCAGCGCCGTCAAGGTCGGCAGTGGTTTCATGGAGGCCGTCGGGTACGAGCCCGTCCGGGGCATCAACACGTTGCACGTGCGGTTCGTGGTTCGGGGAGGCACCTTTTTCTACAAGGTGAACGACGTGCTGGAGAGCTGGATCGACACGGCCGCGTTCACCTCCTTGCGTCACAAGCAGGATCTGTCGGAAGGGTCGCGTGATCGCGAGCGGAACTTCGAGTTCTTTCCCGAGCGGCGCGTGTTTTCGCAGGATGGCAGGCCCGAAGAGGCCGGCGTGTCGAATCCGCTGGACGACGGCAGCTTTCTGTACTTTGTGCGACGGGTTCCGCTCGCAGTCGGGCAGACCTACGAATTCAATCGGTACTTCAGGCCCGACCGGAATCCGGTCCGGATCATCGTGCTGCGCAAGGAGCGAATTCGGGTGCCGTCGGGCCAGTACAACACGATCGTGATCCAGCCCATCATCAAGGCCAAGGGGCTGTTCAGCGAGGGTGGAAAGGCGCAGGTCTGGCTCACCGATGATTCGGCGCGCGTGATGGTGCAGATGAAATCGTCGCTGCCGATTGGATCGCTGAATCTGTATCTGCGCGAATACCGTCCGGCGGCGGGCGCAGCGCTGATTCGCGGTAACTGATTCGCACCGCGCCGGACGGCCAGTGGCTTGGAAATGAAGTTTGGGTAGCACAAAGCCGGCTGGGGCACCAGGATGGCAAGGCGGACACCGCAGCAATACCAGCGGTATTGCGAGGATTTCCAACGCCGCCAGGCGGGATGGCCCGACCGGCGACTGCACTACGAACTTCGTTTCCAGGCCACTAGCCATGCATCTCGCGATCGAGGCCATCGCACTCTCGGGCAACCTGCGTGGCATGGGGCGCTATGCGCGGAGTCTGTTGGCGGCGATGCCAGCGCACTGTAGCGAACTGCGGTACACGATTGCCGCGCGAAACAGCGCCGACATCGCTCCGCTGACGACTCAGCTTTCGGCGCTGCCGAATGTGATGGAACGCGCCACGATCATCAGCGCCAGCGCCATGTCCGACGTCGCCTGCGATGTGGCGTGGTATCCATGCAATTTTGTCACGTACCGACCGAAACGCGGGGCGATCGTCCCGACGGTGCACGACCTGTTCCCCATGCTGCAGCTCGATGGCCGCTGGTGGAAGTTCTACAAGCGCGCGCGGGCTCGCCGACGATACGGGGCGACGCTTCGCCTCGCCGACCATGTGATCACCGGTGCAACCCGGGCCGGTGAAGAACTGACCCGGACCTTTGGCGTCGCAGCAGAACGCATCAGCGTCGTGCCGCATGCGGCCGATGACTTCCGCACGGCAGATCCGACACTGGTCGATCCGATCCTTGGACGGCTGCACGTCGATGGCCCCTTCCTGCTGGCCGTCGGCTCGCAGGAGCCTCGCAAGAACCTCGCGGCGCTGTATGCGGCGATGGAACTGCTCACGGCACGCGGTCGCGCGATTCCATTGGTGCTTTGCGGACCGCGCGGCGTGCATGGCTACCGCCCCGGTGATGCGGTACCGGCGTGGCTGCGCCACGCTGGCTTCGTCACCGATGCTGAACTGGCTGCGCTTTATGCGCGCGCCACAGCGCTGGTGTTCCCGTCACGGTACGAAGGGTTCGGCTTGCCCGTGCTCGAAGCGATGCGCGTGGGCGGCGCCGTGATCTGCGCGAATGTGAGCACGATGCCTGAGGTGGGTGGTGACGCGGTGCTGTACTTCCCTCCCGACGAGCCAGAGGTGCTGGCCGCCCGGATCCTTCGTGTCTTCGATGAGCGAGGACTCCGCGCACGACTCGTGTACGCGGGGCTCCGGCGTGCGCAGTCGTACTCGTGGTCCCGCTCTGCTGGCGGGACGCTCGAGGCCTTTCATCGTGGGATGGCTGCGGCACGGGACGCGCGCGCGGCCCTGAATCAGTAAGTCGAGTTGTGCGACGCCTGACGACGCACAAAATTGTCGCGAACGTTCGCGATGTGAACCCTCGTGTCGGATCGACGATTGCGCCCAGAAGTCACAGCGCCTGCCAGGATCCGCTGATGCAAGCCCCGGACATTCCATCGAACGACGCAGCGCGGCTGCAGGCGCAGTATCCGGCGGTCGCGGCGCAGTTCGTAATCGTCACTGGCGGGGCCACCACCAGCAGCGCCACACTCTCTCTGGCGCAATTGCCTAACGATGTCGTGGAGAAGTCGTTCAGTCTCGCAGGCCTGCTCAGCCTCGAGCGTCGCGACGTGCTGCGTCGATCAGCGACTTGAATGTCGATGGTGAAAACACGAAGGGCGGACCGACGGCGGTCCGCCCTTCGCTCCAGCCGGCCCTGCACTCAGTACGTGCGCGGCGAGTTGACCTTGTCGCGCAGACGCCGTGCGGTCCCCGGCGCGACAACCAGCATCACGCCGTACACGACGGCACCGATGAGAAGAATCTTGACCGCCAGGCCGATCAGCGGAAAGAAGAGCACGCCGATCAACTTCAATGCGAACAGGCCGAGCAACGCGAGCACACCAATTGTGAAGATCGTCTTCAGCATTTCATCCCCCTCCGGAAAGTCCTGCGAAATCTACGTCGTGTGGTACCCATGAGTTTCAGGCCGGCGATAATTTGCGCCATGCCCTCTCTGCCCAAGACACCGTGACACACTCCAGCGCTGATATCGCCATCATCGGTGGCGGCGTTGCCGGCCTCTCGGCCGCCCTCGCGCTCGCCGACACCGGTCTCGACGTGGTACTCCTCGCCGACGTCCGTGCCGGGGAAGCCTCGCCCGCCGCTGGCGGAATTCTCGACGCCGGACATGGGTTCCCCGACCCGGACACACGCCGCCTGATGCGGGCGGCCCGAGAACTCTGGCCGGCCTGGCTCAACATGCTGGCCGAGCGGACTGGAGTGCAGGTCCCGTTCAATCGGGAGGGCGTACTCGAGCTGGCGGTCGCGATCCACGATGCGGACCTCCTTCGGGCACAGGCCGACGACGACGCGGAGTGGCTCGACGCCCGCGAGCTGATCGAGCGCGAACCGCAGCTCACGCACGCGCTCGGCGCCCTGAGGTTCCTCAGGGATGGGGCGGTCAATCCGCTCATTTTGCTGAAAGCGCTCAAGCAGGCCGTCGGGCGGCACGTGCATGTCCGCCCACTCCAGCAGACGGTCTCGGCCATTGCGCTGGGGCGACCGGACGGGGCTGTCTCGCTCACGATCGGCGACGGTTCCACGATCTCCGCCATGCGCGTCGTCGTCGCCGCCGGAGCCTGGTCCAGCGCCATCGTCGGCCTGCCGATGCACCTGCCGGTCGCGCCAGTGAGAGGACAGCTGATGTCGGTCGCGAGCAAGGCCCTGCGCCATGTGGTGATGCTCGGCCAGGGCTACGCGATCCCGCGCGGCGACGGTCGGACAATCATCGGCGGCACGGAAGAGCACACCGGATTCGATGCGCAGCACACACCGGACGGGGCGCAACGCGTCCGTGAGCTCGCAACCGCAATTCTCCCCTCGCTCGGGACGGCCAGCATGTTGAGTACCTGGGCCGGCCTTCGCCCCATGACCCGCGACGGCCTGCCGATCATTGGACCAGACCCCGAGCAGCCTTCCGTGCTGTATGCCTGCGGCCACGGGAAGAACGGAATACTGCTCGCGCCTCTCACCGGCGCATTGATTGCCGCCGCGGTGACCGGTACGGCCCCGCCAACCGACCCAAGGCCGTTCAGCCCGTTACGCTTTTCCTGAGACCCGATCACGATTTCGACAGATTTTCCCCTGCAACCTTTCAAACGTTCACTGCGGGTTACTGAGCCTTCCGCTCCCTTTCGCGGACGCCTAGCTTCCGCAGCAGACCGGATCGCCCCTCGGCGCGACGGCGGTAGAGCGGCGTATCGTCGTCGCTCCCGTCCCGCTCGAGAGCCGATCCCTGGACGTGGTGTCATGGAAGACCATCTGTACCAGATTCTCGGCCGACACCGTGCCGAGCCGTTGCCGGAGCGCAAGCCGAGTTGGCTGAAGGTGAAGGCGCCTGGCGGAGAGAATTATCTGCGCATCAAGGGAATGATGCGGGAACTCGGCCTTCATACCGTGTGCGAAGAAGCGCACTGTCCGAACATCGGCGAGTGTTGGGATCATGGCACGGCCACGTTCATGATTCTGGGGGACGTGTGCACCCGGAACTGCGCGTATTGCGCCGTGTCGCATGGTCGGCCGCCAAGCCTTGACCTCGCCGAGCCGGAGAAAGTCGCCAGCGCCGTCGCGGCCATGAGCCTGCGGCACGCTGTGATCACGTCAGTGGATCGCGACGACCTGCCGGATTTTGGCTCGCATCACTTCCACGAGGTCATCCGGCTGATCCACGAGAAGGTGCCGGGTTGCTCGGTGGAAGTGCTGGTCCCTGACTTCCAGGGGAAGCAGGACGCCATCGAGCACGTGCTCGATCCCCGCCCCGAGATCTACAATCACAATACCGAGACGGTCCCCCGCCTGTACAAGAAGGCGCGCCCGGGCGGGCGTTACGAGCGGGTGATGAACATCTTCCGCATCGCCAAGGCGTATGCCCCGGACATCCTGACCAAGACGGGCATCATCCTTGGCATGAGCGAGACGATCGAGGAAGTGATCGAGGTGATGAAGGACCTGCGCTCGGTGGACGTCGACATCCTGACACTCGGGCAGTATCTGAAGCCATCGGAGAGTCACATCGCTCTCGACCGATACTATACGCCGGACGAGTTCCGTCATCTGTATGAAGTGGGCATGTCCCTCGGGTTTCGGCATGTCGAGAGTGGTCCGCTGGTCCGGTCGTCGTATCACGCCTGGGAGCAGGTACAGGCCGCCGGCGTCAGCAGTTAGTCGCTTTGCAACTGCAGGTCCGATCGCTGCCGCGGAGTAGTCGCGGTGTCAGATCGCTGGTTGTGCCTTGCGTCGCTCACAGTAGGGAGCGTCCAGACATCACGCCCCGCTTCCGTGGCGCGTGACACCGTCGTTCAACCCACTGTCGCATTTCTCCATGGCCAAGCGCACATCACCGGCGAAGAGTCCGCCGAAGCCCGCTGCGTCCGCCCCGGCACCTGATGCCGAGCGCACGCTGCATCTGTCCCTGCTCCGTTCGATGCTGTTGCAGCGGCGCTTCGAGGAGCGTGTTGCCGAGGCCTATGCAATAGGCCGCATCGGTGGCTTCTGCCACTTGTACATCGGGCAGGAGGCGGTGAGCACCGGGACGCTCAGTCACCTCCGTCCCGACGACTACATGATCACGACCTACCGTGACCACGGACAGGCACTCGCGCGCGGGCTGACGCCGCGTTCGGTGATGGCCGAGCTGTTCGGGCGGGTGGATGGCTGCGCCGGCGGGAAGGGCGGCTCGATGCACATGTTCGACAAGGCGACCGGCTTTCTCGGCGGGCACGGCATCGTCGGCGGCCATCTGCCGATCGCCACCGGTGTCGGTTTTGCGATCAAGTATCGTGGCGGCGATCAGGTGATCTGCTGCTTCTTCGGCGAAGCGGCGGTCAACAACGGTGCCTTCCATGAGTCGCTGAACATGGCGGCGCTCTGGAAGCTCCCGGTGATCTTCATCATCGAGAACAACCGCTATGGCATGGGAACATCCGTCGAGCGCGCGTCGGCCATCAACGACATCTATCAGCGCGCCGGCAGCTACGACATGCATCGCGGTGTGGTGGACGGCCAGGATGTGCTGGCGGTCCGCGCCGCGATCGATGAAGCCGTGACGCGGGCGCGAACCGACCAGAGCCCGACGCTGCTCGAGATGCGCACCTATCGCTTCATGGGCCATTCCATGTCGGACGCCGTCAGCGGCACGTATCGCAGCAAGGCGGAGTTGGACGAATACCTGAAGCGCGATCCGATTGCATTGTTGCGTGCGCACATGGAAGAGCGCGACACGCTGACTGAACCGGTGATGCAGGCGCTGGACACCGAGATCAAGGCGATCGTTCAGGATGCCTGGGACTTTGCCGAGGCCAGCCCGGAACCGCCACTGGAAGCGCTGATGGAACATGTGTACGTCGACACCACCTCGGACACGATCAGCGCCGCCGGCGGGTGGAGCTGAGCCATGGCCATCATCACATATCGTGACGCGCTGAATCAGGCGCTGCGTGAAGAGATGCAGCGCGATGCTCGCGTCTTCCTGATGGGCGAGGAAGTCGGCGTGTATCAGGGCGCCTACAAGGTCTCGAAAGGATTGCTGCAGGAGTTCGGTGAGATGCGGGTGGTCGACACACCGATCACGGAGCTCGGCTTTGCCGGCGTCGGTGTCGGCGCGGCCATGGTGGGCCTGCGTCCGATCATCGAGTTCATGACGTGGAACTTCGCCCTGCTGGCACTCGATCAGGTGGTGAATGCCGCCGCCAAGATGCTATACATGTCCGGTGGCCAGTTCAACATCCCGATGGTCTTCCGCGGCCCGAACGGTGCGGCGCTGCAGCTCGGCGCGCAGCACAGCCAGGCCTGGGAGAGCTGGCTGGCGCACATTCCCGGCCTGAAGGTGGTGGCGCCGGGCACACCGTACGACGCGAAGGGTCTGCTCAAGGCAGCCATCCGTGACGACAACCCGGTGTGCGTGCTCGAAGGCGAGATGCTCTACAACAACAAGGGCGAAGTGCCGGACGGCGAGTACATCGTGCCACTCGGCGTTGCGGATCTGAAGCGCAAGGGCGAACACGCAACGATCGTCACGTGGGGCAAGCAGGTGCTGGTGGCGATGGCGGCCGCCGATCAGCTGGCCAAGGATGGCATCACGATCGACGTCGTCGACCTGCGCAGCATCCGCCCGCTCGACGAGCGCGCGATCATCGACAGCGTGAAGAAGACCAATCGCTGCATCGTGCTCGAGGAAGGGTGGTACTTCGCCGGTGTGGGTGCCCAGATCACCGATCTGGTGCAGCGCGAATGCTTCGACGATCTCGACTCTCCGGTGCTGCGCGTGACACAAGCCGACGCGCCGATGCCATATGCCAAGGGGCTCGAGAAGGCCGCCAAGGCCGACCTGCCGAAGACCATCGCCGCGGTACGCCGCGCGCTCTATCTCGACTGATCCCACACGCCGGAACTCTGACGATGGCTACCAAGGTGATGATGGAAGCGCTCTCTCCAACCATGGAAGAGGGGCGACTCGTGAAGTGGACGAAGAACGAGGGCGATGCCGTGAAAAGCGGTGACGTCCTGGCGGAGGTGGAGACCGACAAGGCCATCATGGAGCTGGTGGCGCGCGGCGATGGTGTGTTGCGCGCGCGACTGATTCCCGAGAATACGACCACGCCAGTCGGCCAGCTGATCGGTGTGATCGCAGCGGCCGGCGAGGACATTGCGGCGTTGGTCGGTGGCG
>Ga0163144_10006178_pt1 | contig 26494 bp, 24 predicted proteins | sample OliLak19BULKMAT1_FD_123175 | JGI IMG/M metagenome (GOLD analysis project Ga0163144, IMG submission 123175) | Freshwater microbial mat bacterial communities from Lake Vanda, McMurdo Dry Valleys, Antarctica - Oligotrophic Lake LV.19.BULKMAT1 | ecosystem: Environmental > Aquatic > Freshwater >...
CAAGAAAGGATATTTCAAAGAATATTTGTTAGAATCAGAGTGGAGATTTAATCACAGACAAAATCTACGACAAGACTTAAAGAATTTGTTACGCAAATTCTAAGTTATCTGGGCAAGACCCTTAAATAAACTTCATTGTCTCGTTTAATCTGTATAAGAAAATCAGCTTGCTTTGTTGAATCTTCCTTTAATCTCTCAGCAGAGTTAAAAGTTGTTTGTATAATTTCACTGCAATATGTTTCGATCAGATTTCCTTTTAAAGCAGAGAATTCCTTCCTTTGGTTTTCCAAACCTTCTGAAAGGAAATGATTTTCCAAAATCCAATAAATCCCATCTCTAACCCTTTGAGAAAAGAATCCAACATCTATAACAAAATAAATCCCATCAAACAATTCTATTAATGGATGTTTTTGGAAGGTGATGAAATTATAATTAAATACATCTGTACCATTTAGAGCATTCTCAATGTCTTGTTCGTAGAGTTTAGGGAAGTCATCAGCTTTAAAAGTAAGTTGATTAAATATGGCTTCAATCTTATCTCTATTTAGTTTAGTTTTGGAAAAGTAATTATTAATATTAAAGATATATTCATCTTCGGTGTCTTGTATAGGATCTAATTGCTTGGTTTGAATGTAAGAGCTAAAACCAAGCCCAATAAATTCGGTAAATGTCATTCCCGATACTTCTAAAAAAATAGATTCAAAATCAAAGTTTATTTTATTTTCATCTTTTAATTTGGCATATATGTAAGTCCATAAGTAAACTGTTCTGGCTATCCTGTTCGTAGACAAGATGCCGTGATCATTAGCCGTTTGTGCAAGGAATGTTGATCGGACCATAAATTCGCGCATATATTCAATTCTTTCTTCTATAGGCTTAGAACTTAGATCTTTTTCAAATTCTAAATGATGATTTATAGCAATTAATGGTTTCCCTATTGTTCTCCATGTTAATTCTTCGCCAGCGGTATCTGAAGTTTCTTGTGTAAGTAGTAGTAATTTTAATGTATAAAGAAATTGATGCCTATGGAAGATTACTGTAAACCCATCTTCTGATTTATTTTTCTGCCTTTCTGCTAATTTTCTTTTTACTTCTTTTATAACTAATTTTCTATCACTTCGTTTAAGAGTCTTTCTTAACAAAAAAGATTGAATCTGAGGATCTGGAAATAAATGCCAAAGAGCAACATTAAATTTTGTAATGATTTGTACAGCAATTGGCAAATTAATGGATTTGAAAAGTTGTTTAATTTCTTCGTCGCTTAAAACCTCTCCGCCGAATGTTTCTTTGTAATTGGGTAAGTAAATTCCATGGATACTCATATAGTATTTTAACTTATTAAATTAAAATTACCTTGTTAGGTGTTATTCGAAAGTGTAACGGATTTAGTTAGAGAAGAAGTAAATCGGGGAGACAGGACTCGAACCTGCAACCCTACGGTCCCAAACCGTATATTCTAGCCAATTGAACTACTCCCCGATTATTAACTTTATGTTGACAATTTTATCATAGACTAAGGTATTTGCTAAGTGTTATCTGCCAAGAGTTTTTAAACAAAAGCCCTCGATTTATCGAGGGCTTTTAATATTCTAATCAACCAAACTTACATATCTAACATCTTAATTCCTTCTACTTTAGAGAAAGCATCTTTATCTGCAGATAATAATTCTAAACCTCCTAACATAGCAGCTGCAACTACAATTGCACTTGCCAAAGCTAAGTCGTTGTTTCGTACATATTTTGCAGCTTCAATTGCTATTTCTTCAGTTACATTTAAAACTTCGAAATATTTCTTAATAAAATCTCTTACTTCTGTTTCTAAGCTTTCGTCGCTAAAAGTAGTGCTAGCAAGTAGCTCTGTATATGTAGTAGATGCGATTTGCATTTTGTATCTTTCGTACGCATTTGGTAGAACCCCTTTTCCTGTTTTTAAGTATTCAGTAATAATTCCAATATCTACAAGAATTGTTTTTTTCATATTTATTTAAATTAATTAAAACTATTGTAAAGCTCTTTTAGCATTAGCTATAAAGTCCATTTCTTTTTGTGAATTTCTGTTCCAAGATGTCATTGTCGATAGAGAAGTGACCAACTGAGCAGAAATTAAACTATTTTGTTCTTCTTCAACTGCTGGTGTTTCTACTACAGGTTCGCTAACTTCTACTTTTGGTTCTGGTGTAACTTCTGCTTTAGGCATTTCAGGTTCTTTTTCTTCGACTGTTTCAATTGTAGTAGTAGGTGCAACAACTATTTCTTCTTCAACCATAGTTACTTTTTCAACTTTTGGTTCTTCTTTAACTTTTTCTTTTTTTTCTTGTAACAATTCTCCAACTCCTATTTTTACAATTCTATATTTATCTTTGTTATATGAAGTTAAAAGTACTTCACCAAATTCGTCTACTAGAGCAAAAATATCCCCTGTTTTATTTTTCACTTCAGTTAAAGAAGCAATAATTTTTCCGTCTTTTCGCTTGTGCATTTTTCAAAGGTAATTAAAGAAATTATAGCTAAATTGTACAAGATGTCAATAACCTTTTCTGTACTTGTCAAATCTTTCGAAGATGTTAGTTAGGAAGTATAGTTTAGATACAGGAATGTCTCTCGTTTCTAAACAATTAATTTCTATTCCTGGAAATTTTCTTTTAAATTTCGAAAGTCCATACCAAGGATGTTTTAAATTATTTTCTGGAGAAACTCCCCAGAAATTAAAGAATGAATTTCCTTTTTCCTTAGCTAATTTAATTGCTTCCCACATTAATAAATACGCTCCAGGTAAATTATTGAATTCTGTTAATGATGCACCATAGTGGTAGAAAGTTTGGTTGGCAAAATGAATGAATATTCCACCAGCAATGTATTTATTGTTGTATTTAATTAATAAAATATCTGCTCTTTTATCTTTATTAAAACTTTCAAATTCTTTTTTTATATATTCACTTGAATATGAATTCCAACCTTGCCTTTGAACTGTATCTTTAAGGATTTTATAAAATTCTTCAAATCCAGTTTGGTAGTTTACAATAACTGCTTCGAGCCCTTCTTTTGAGGCAGTTCTAATTTCATATCTTGTTTTCTTTCTAATTGTATTAAAAATCTCTTCCTCAGAGCCGTCTAAATTCATTATCCAAGTATCTAAAGCTTCTACATCGTGCATTGGAGATTTAGGGTTTTGTAGATATTCTTTCGAAACAACGTCGTTTCGACTGAGCATAGGACTTGTTCTGATAAACCAAATTTTATTTTCTACACAATATTGTTTTAAATATGTAAGTAATTCTTTAACCAATTCATCCTTCGACCAATCTATAATTGGCCCTTGGCGAAAATATAAATAACTACCTCGTTTAGCACGAATAATAACGCCAACTCCAACACCAATTAACTCTTGGTTTTGGTAAATTCCTAGATTTAATATATTTCTACCAAGAGATTTATTAAATTCGATCCATTCGTAAGATTGTACAAAAGTTACCTTGGGAATTTTGTTTTCGAAAGTTGGAAAGGATTCTACAAATTCGTTCCATGTAGTTTTATCCTCAAGAAGTGAAAATGTATATTTCATATTTAATTTTTATCGCTAACAATTTCTTGTATTACTTCTGGATTTAGTCTTCCAGCTAAATACACTACATCTTTAGGAACAGAGTATTTTCTGTAGTTATATATCATATCTTCAGGTTTTTTAGCCAATATAATTTTTATTTCCTTATTATTTTCTGCAAATTTTTTAGCTAACAAATGGTCTGATGTAATTAATATGTCTATTTTGTCTTTTAATTGGTTTGCAAGTTGAGTATAAATTTTAGTTTTCTCTTTTCCTAATTCTAAAATTCCTTTTGTTAAAACAATTCTATTTTTTAATTTTTCTTTAATTTTTAGTTTGTTCATGTAATTTACTCCTGCTATAAAACCTTTTCTAGAAGAATTGTAGGTGTCGTTCAAAATAACAGTGTCGTTGTCTCCTGTGTCCTGTGTTAAACGAGGTAAAGAAAGATCTGCAGTTTTTAAGATTTTCTGAATTTCCAAAAGACTCAATCCAGTTTTATGACCAGCTATAATGCACAATCCAATTAGATTAGCTAAGTGTACGTAGTCGTGTTGGAAAGTATAAAGAATAGTTTGACCTTCGTAGTTTATTTCGAATTCTAAATTTGATTTAGAATTTCTTAAGTGACTGATAGTAGCAATAGTAACTTTATTAGAGTTTATTTTTGCTAATTCTTTAATACTTTCTTTATCTTCGCAAACATAAATCGTTTGTCCTTTATTTTTCTTCCATAGATTTCTGCAGAATTCATTATCTCCATTCAATATTGCTATATCTGAATTGTTTAAATGACTTAATATTTCAGCTTTTGCCTCTGCAACTTTCTCTTGAGATCCGAAGAGAGAAATATGTTGGGTATCTATATCTGTAATTATTGCAATATGGGGTTTGAAAGCTTTTGTTATATTATAAATCTCACGTTTTTTATATGCTCCCATCTCTGCAATAAACACTTCTTTTGTAGAATCGAGCTGCTTTGTTATTGTATCCGCGATTCCTACTGCTGTATTGTAATTTTCTGGAGTTTTTAAAGTTTTAAAATCTTTTTGTAGAATACTATTTAATATCTCTTTTGCAGTTGTTTTACCTTGACTTCCAGTAATACCAATAATATTTAAATTTGGATTAAGTTTGGATAATTTATTTTTCGCTCTAAAAATTGTAAAAAATCTTTTTAACCCAGCCAAAGGAGAAGTTAAGGATACGGCTGCAACTGTTGCAGGCCAAGAAGCTAAATCTATAAATAAACCTAATAGAGTAGAGAGTCCAAGCAAAATGTAGATTAAAGGATAAGTAAAACTATATTTTGTATTCTCGTTAATTCTTTCGGAAACAAATTGTGAGAATTCTCCTCCAAGCGAGGTATTGTTAATTATTTGTACAAAGGGCATGGAAAATGCACCGATTATAGTAAATACTGCAAAGAACTGTAAAAAGAGTATTAAAAGATTTCTAATGCTTTTGGTTGTTGGTCTTCGAATTTTTCTATTTAATAAATTTTGAAGAAAATCAAAACTTTCATATGTCCAAAGTACATAAGTAATAAAAATTGCAGGCACTGCTATGTAAGGAAATGCGAATATTAAAGTTAAAGCAGCAAATAGTATGAATTTAAACCCGTTTAGAAGAGAGTTGGGATGGTTTGAATCTTGGTCCCACCGTGCGCTACTTAAATACCTATCCCATCTATACTCTTTAATCTCCCAATAATATAAATCAGTTAGAAAATTTTTAAGGAATACGATAATTCCTGGAAACCAAAAGATTATTAAAAGAGTTATTAATTCTGTCATTTTAGAAAGTCTGTAATATATTTGCTTACTTCTTCAGGTTTTTCAAGAGGTAAGTTATGCTTTCCTTCCAGAACTACCATTTGAGAATTCTTAATTCCTTTATTTAATTTTACTCCCATCCATAGAGGAGTAATGGCATCTTGTTTACCCCATATTAATAGTGTGTCGGTCTTTACTTTGCCCAGTTTCCCATCGTAGAAAGTTTTATTTATTAATTCAAATGTTGGTTTTAAACTGCCCTCTGCTTTGTAGTAATCTCGTTCTCCTATTATATAGTAATAAACTAATTTTCTAGATTGTTTAATAATTGGGAGATTTCTTACAGGTTTTACAAAAATAGAAGCTGTTTTCCAAAAAAGTTTTTTTAATGAATTTTGAGGTTTAATTCCACTTATATCTATTAGTACAGCTTTGTTTGGATTAAGCTTTCCTGAAATTATAGATTCTAAAATAATTTTTCCACCAAAGGAATGACCAATTAGCGAATAATTCTTTACATCTTTTTCTTCTATTTTAGATTTTAACCATTCTGTAAAATCTGCCATATCCCAAGGTTCAGTCATTTGCTCAGTTTCCCCGTGGCCCGGCATTTCCAAAAGTACTGGAATATAGCCCTTCTTTAGAAGTTCTTCGCTAAGTGGTTGTAAGCTCTTTTTGGTACCGCCCCAACCGTGTATAATATAGATGTGTTGCATAGTTTGAATAAAAGGTATTTAAAGACTATACTATTTTATACCGAACTCAAAACAAAATGTTGTTCAAGTGAAACTTTTGGGTTTAGTGCTTTGATATATAGAATAACCATAACAATTATTATAGTTTCTCATGGATGCAGAATTATTAATAAAAGCAGCGTTAATAGGTACTATTATTATATGTTTGCTCGCTATTTCGTTCCAATTTGTAAGATTCTTAATGGAATTAACAAGAATCTTAAAAGAATTTAGAAGTATAACCTCTCATGCAGCTGAAGTTACAGATAATATAGCTCAAGATTACTATAGTTTTAGAAGCTTTTTTTCTTCAGGAAAAGTAGGTATAGTAAAGAATCTAGCAGGTTTAGGAGTGTTTTCTGCCCTAATAGAGCTTTTAAAGGCATATATAAAATCCAAGCCCGAAGAATTGAAAAAATAGGCATTTGGGTATATAATAACTAAAGAATATTTTTATTTGAAACGCATTATGGCTAGTAAAAAATCAAAATTTAGTAAAGACACTACAGCAAAGAAAGACTTAGTTAAGAAGTTTGGTACTCACGAAGGTGATACAGGCTCTCCAATGGTGCAAATTGCTATTATGACTGAAAGAATAAATCATCTTACAGATCATTTAAAGAAGAATAAGAAAGATAAGCATTCTAGAAGAGGTTTATTAAAGATTGTTGGATCTAGAAGAAAATTGATTAAATATTTAGAAAGAACAGCAGAGAGTAAGGAAGAAGTTGCTAAGTTCATGAATAAAATGGGAATGTAATTTGAGTTAATAAGAATTTTACCGAGCACTTAATTTTTTAAAATTAAGTGCTCGGTTTCTGTTTCAAATAATCATTATGCTTACATTTCTTAATCCTTGCCTACAACACTGAAATTCTGAATGGTACAATAATCTACTTATATGGCTTTTTTGAAAATACCCAGACCTTTTAGTCGAAAAAGTAAACGAGAAGAACAAGTTAAAGTTACAGAGGACTTGCCTAAGAAAAGAATTCCTTCGGGGTATCCTAAAGCTCCATTCAAAGCTGATAACCAGAAAGGATATAAAAGGAACTCGCATGTCTTTCTGAGAGTGAATAATAAAAAGAAGAAAAAGAGATTTAAACTTCCTAACCTTAATCCTAAATTTAAGAAATTTTTATTAATTTTTTTGTTTGTAATATTTGTAGTTATAGGAGGGATCTTTCTATTGCTTAAGACAGAAATCTTTTTTGTTAGAGAGATTACTGTGGTGTCTTCAGTTAATTTAGATACCACAAGATTGGAAGAAGATTTATTAGGAAGAAATTTATTTATGCTTTCTGTGAATAAAATCGAAGATTCAGTTAAGAAAAACTTTAAAGGTGCGAAGGAAGTTTATGTAAGGAAAGTTCTGCCCGATAGGATAGAGATTGAAATTACACTCCAGGAAGCAAAATATGTTTTACTAAATTTCAACGATATTTATGTTGTCGATGCTCAATTCGGTGTAATAGAATCTGAAACTTTAGCTCAGCCATTTTTTCTCGATGAATTTCAATTGAATGCTTTGTATGGGTTCGCGAACGCAGATTCTAAATATATAGAGGAGATTGTTAGGGCTGAATTAACATCAGAGGAACTAAAAGAATTTAAATGGGTGGATTATCCTATTGAAAAGAAGACAGAGAAACTGAACCAAATTAAGCTAGATTCTGAGGTGAAATTAAAATCTTTTAAACAAAATGTTGTAGATACTAATTCGTTGTATAAAGAATATTCAGATGTTCAAGTCGTATTTTTCTGGAATGGTGTTCAATTAACGTCGGATCCACTGTATAATAAATATATGGAATATACAACTGAGTTCTTGCGTAAAATGCAAGAGAACAGTTTTGTTGCTAAAGAAGTGAATTGGGCTAGTAAAGCTTCAATCGAAATTATTTTAGATGACGATAGGAGATTTTATTTTACAATTACTAGACCCATAGAGAATCAGTTAGAAGCATTTGATGCAGTGGTGTTTTCGGAGCTATTATCCAGAGGGAATAAATTCGATTTTAGAACAGATAACTATTCAATTAGTGATTGAAAGAGTAAGATAAATGTATAAAATAAACTATTGCTCGTAATTTTTAAAAGATGTAAACTTTTTAGACTTAGAATTAAATATGTCAAACATAATAACTGCTATAGATATAGGATCCCATAAAGTGAGTGCTGTAGTTGCAGCTATAGACGAAAAGGGAAAAGGCAAAGTAATAGGAGAAGCAACGAATTCTTCTTATGGAATTAAGAAAGGAGAGATCACAGGAATAGAAGAGGCTATTAATTCAATTGCGAATGCACTAAATGGAGCTGAAAGAATGGCAGGTATTACAGTTTCTTCTGCGTATGTTTCTATTAATGGTAGAAATATTGTTTCGAATAATAATAAAGGAGTGGTTGCAGTTTCAGATTCAGAAATTGCAGACGACGATGTAATAAGATCATTAGAGCAAGCTAGAACAGTTGCAATACCTAACGCCAGAGAGATAATTCATTTAATTCCTCGAGAATTTATTGTAGACCAACAAAGTGGAATAAAAAATCCAGTTGGGATGACAGGAACAAGATTAGAAGTGGATTGTCATATTATTTCTGCTCCTTCAACTTCAATTCATAATATCGAAAGATGTATACAAAGTATTGGTTTGAAAATAGACGATATTATTTTTAGTGGATGGGCAGCAGCGAATTCTGTTTTAACACCCACAGAAAAAGAATTAGGAGTTTTGCTTCTAGATATTGGAGGTGGAACTACAACAATAACAACATTTGTTGAAGATGCCGTAACTTATAGTTCTTGCATTCCTTTTGGAGGAAGCAATGTAACTCGAGATTTAGCTGCTGGATTGAGATTATTTTCTTTAGACGATGCAGAAAGAGTGAAAATTAGTTCTAATGAATTAATAAAAAGAAGCAATCTAGCTTCAAAGAAAAAAGACGATACAGATATTATTGACATTAAAGAATTGAATATAGAAGGAATTCAAACCATTTCTAAGAAATTATTTTTAGAAATTGTTCACGATAGAATAGACGAAATATTTAGATTGGTAATGGAAAATATTGAGCAGAGTGGATATGAATATCAATTGCCTGCAGGTGTAGTTATTACTGGAGGATCTGCAAGTTTACCCGAGATTACAAATATAGCTAATAAAGTTTTTGGCGTTCCTGCGAGAGTGGGTACACCAAGAGGACTAGAGGGCTTAATAGAATCGATCTCCAATCCTGGATATGCTGCGTTGCAGGGATTAGTTCTGCAAGGACTGCAAGACGATGGATATTCTTCTGGTTCTAGATATTCAAATACTGTAAATAGAAAGCAAGCTTCTACTGGAAGTATTGGTGGGAAAGTATTTGGATTTATTAAAAATCTACTTCCTTAACTATAGGCACTTCATAGTATTTTCATTTATTTATATTAATATTCTTAATACGTTATAGCGTTTTTTCTATATTCAGAAAAGAACGAATTTTATAGCTAATATATACTGTTGTCGCATGAAGTCGCCTGGCAGTGTGATCAAATTTAGTGATCAATTTCTTTGGATTCAATGAAAGATTTTATACACTTGCCTTGCACTTTTGTAATCCGTGATTTAATATATTTATAGTCATTAAATTAAAACTTATGTTAGTTAAGCCACAAGCAGCGTTGACTGCAAAGATTAAAGTAGTAGGAGTTGGAGGAGGAGGAGGAAACGCAATTAATACAATGATTGCTGAACACAATATAGAAGATGTGGAGTTTATTGCTGTGAATACAGATGCGCAAGCATTAATGAATTCTAAAGCAGATATTAAACTTAGAGTCGGAGAACAGATTACTAGAGGATTAGGAAGTGGTGGAAATCCAACGATTGGAAGAAAAGCAGCAGAAGAAAGTGTAGATATTCTACACGAAAACTTAGCTGGAGCAGATATGGTTTTTGTTACTGCGGGAATGGGAGGTGGAACAGGAACAGGTGCTGCCCCAATAGTTGCGGGAATTGCAAAAAATCTTGGAGCTTTAACTGTTGGAGTTGTAACTAAGCCTTTTCATTTCGAAATGCAGAAAAGGATGGAATCTGCGATTAAGGGAATTGAGGAATTAAGAGAAAAAGTAGATACGCTTATTGTTGTGCCTAATCAAAGATTATTGGACATAATGGATAAAAACTCTTCGTTCTTAGATGCAATGAAGAAAGCAGATGATGTTTTAGCACAGGCTGTAAGAAGTATTGCAAATTTAATTACTCAAACAGGTTTGATTAATGTGGACTTTGCAGATGTTAGATCTGTTATGTCGGATGGAGGAACTGCTTTAATGGGTATTGGAAATGCAAAAGGAGAGGATAGAGCGAAAGTAGCTGCAATGATGGCTATAGAAAGTCCTTTGTTAGAAATTTCTGTAGATGGAGCTAAGGGAGTATTATTCAATATTATCGGTGGTAGAGATTTAAGTTTACAAGAAGTAGATTTAGCAGCTGAGTTAATTAAACAAAGAATAGCTCCGGACGCTACATTTATTTTTGGAGCAACTATAGATCCGAATAAAGAAGATTTAGAAGTTACAGTATTAGCAACTGGATTCGACGATAAAAGTGCAAGTAAGGTAATGAGTTCGCCTTTTGGAGCTTCTAAAAGCTCTAGTTTAGATACAGTTGCAGCTCAAAGGAGCATGGGACCAAGTTCTTCAGCAGAAGCAGATGGTGGCGAAGATTTTGAAGACAATGTTTTAGGTAATTTTAGTAAAAGTACACCTAGAAAAGCTGTTGAAAAGAATTCTAACGACTACGACGACGACGAATTAGAAAATATTCCTAGCTTCTTAAGAAAAAGACAAAAAACTTAAAAATCCTAAATCCTAAGCACTAAATCCTAAACAAATTCAAATCGATAATATTAGAGCTTCATAAACTTTTTGAATTTGGGTTTTGAGAATTTTCTTTATTCAACTGGTCTAGCAATTGCAACATATCTACTTGAATTATTTCCAGCTGGCCAACATGTGAAGAGGGTCAAAGTCCTTTGATTTTTAAGTCCAGTTATTACAGAAAGATCTGTGGGTTCTACAATTTTACTTCTGTACATTCTATATGTGTATCTTTGCCCATCCATGTCTATATAAATTTCATCTCCAACTTTCAAATTAGATAGGAATGAGAATGCCACTTCAACATCTGACGGTTTTGGTCTATAGTTTGGACTCGCGCTATGGCCGTAAATTACAATATTATTTTTTATATCTGAAATTGGAAGTCCTGTATTCTGAAAATGAGCTAAGGAAGTAGGCAATATAGAGTTGTAGCTACTTTCTGTTGTACTGTCCACATTGGCTGTAACGGGTAGTGAATCGATTCCAAGAGCAGGGATAGTAATATAAAATATCCCATTGTAATTTTTACTTACAGTATCGTCTTGTAGAATATCTTGTTTAAAGGCTTCTTCTGAAACTTCATTCAGTCCAGCAGGATTAGAAATATATAAAGATCGGTCTACGTAGTCTTGAGAAATTGGAGTTGTAGTTCCTTGGGATACTAATCCGTTTTGCTTTTCAATCTGGTATTTAATTTCTGGATAAATATATTTGAAAATAAAGAATAATCCCAAAGATATAAAGAAAGCAGGAATTATTAAATTTGCTAAGAACGATGAATTTACAAGACTTTGTAAAATTCCATAGCCATCTCCCATGGTATTCCATGCATTTCTTTGTGTTTGAGATTCACCTAAGACCAAATGGTCCTTGGGGTAAGCATCGTAATTTTCGACTTTCTTGTATCTGTATAACGACATAACAAAAGATTTATTGACTCACTTATGCTAAAATAGTTTTGCTTTTACTGCAATAAATTTACATATTTTTATAGTTTATCATATGGCCATCTCCTCCGAGGACAAGCAAAAAGTTAAGAACCTTGTTATTTTAGGAAAAAAACAAGGATATCTAACTCAGGACGATATTTTGGCAGTATTTCCAGAAATTGAAGATAATTTACAACTATTGGAATATATTATTGCCAATATTCAGGACGATGAAATTGAAATTATAGAACCTGGCACAGACGAGGTAGATTACAGTGGAGCTAAGAAATCCAAGTTGACTTTTGAAGAGAAAATTAAAATTCTAAAACAAATTAAATCTCATGTTAGTACAGATCCAATAAGAGCATATCTTCAAGAGATTGGTCGTATACCTCTATTGAGTGCTGAAGAAGAAGTAATATTAGCTCAAAGATTCGAAAAAGGACTAAAGAACATGATAGAGGTAATTATGAAATTAGGTAAGGAAAACTTTAACCCTATCTATGTAAAGGCAATGGAAAGGTACAACGAAGGAGAAAATAGAGGAGCAGATATTGAACGTGCTAAAAAAAGATTAATTGAAAACGATAGAAGATATACAAACAAAGATATTAGAGAAGGTGTAGAAGCTAAAAATCTACTTACAACTGCTAATTTAAGATTAGTTGTATCTATTGCAAAAAACTATCTAAAAAGAGGATTGGATCTTTTGGATTTAATTCAAGAAGGAAATTTAGGATTAATGAAAGCTGTAGATAAATTTGAATACAGAAAAGGATTTAAGTTCTCTACATATGCTACATGGTGGATTAGACAAGCAATAACAAGAGCTATTGCAGACCAAGCAAGAACAATTCGTGTTCCTGTACACATGATCGAAACTATTAATAAATTAAGTAAAGTTTCTTCGCAACTTGCGTCTAAGCTGGGACGAAAGCCAACACTTAAAGAGATTTCTAAAGCAATGGAGCTTTCACCAAAGAAAGTTCAAGATATTATTAAGATTGCTCAAAAGCCACAGTCATTAGAAACTCCAATTGGAGAAGATGGAGAGAATAGTCTAATAGATATTATTGCAGACGAATATACAGCTTCTCCACAAGAGCTTGCTACATTCTCTTTCTTGAAAAAACAAATAAACGAAATCTTAGAGGGATTGTCTGATAGAGAAAGGAAAGTAATTGAGTTGAGGTTTGGTCTTAGAGATGGCGTTACAAGGACTTTAGAGGAGGTAGGACACGAGTTTAATGTTACAAGGGAGCGTATTAGGCAAATTGAAGCTAAGGCCCTTAAAAGAATGAAGAGCGAAGAAGTAGCGCAAGCTTTAAGAGACTACCTGAATTAAAAACCCAAATACCAAAACTCATAATCCAAAGAAGCTCATATCGACATTTAATCGTAGAATGTATATAGTTTGGAATCGTTAAATATTTCAAATGCAAGATAAAGACATGAGCTCCAGAGAAAGATTTAAAGTATGGCTAGAGCAGTCTAAATACGACTTGCAAGCAGCTGTAAAATCCGATGAAAACGCTAACTATGAATGGTCATGCTATCAATCTATTCAATCCGTAGAAAAATCCCTAAAAGCAATTGTAGTTCATTCAGGATTTAGACCTCCTAAAACTCATAAACTTGGTGTTTTAGTTAGCATGTGCAATAGAGCAAATCCAGAATTTTTTAATGTAAAATTATACTTTAGGAAGATTGAATCTTATACATTTATTTCCCGATATCCATTTGTAATTCCTGGGCAAAATAAAACTCCTCATGAACTAATTTCTAAAGAAGATGCTCAAACTTGCTTGGATATTGCTCAAGATATTTACAAAAAGGTAGAAGATTTTTTAATTCATAAAAAAGTAGATACAGAGACAAAAGATTTCCCTGAGTTCTACTATACTGAACAAGAAATCGATGAAAGAATAGAGGAGATTAGGCAACAAATTGTAGCTTCGGATCAATTAGAAGTAAAAAAGATTATCCTGTTTGGAAGCTTTGCTAGAGAAAATACAAGACCAAAGAGTTCCACTATGGATGTTTTAGTAGTAGCTGATACACAGCTACCTTTTATTCAAAGGATTGAGCATATACGATATGTAACTAAAGGAAGGGAGCCTATTATTGAACCTTTAGTGTATACCCCAGATGAATTTGAATATATGCACGAAGAGCAAGGAGAAGGCTTTATAGAAAGTGCAATAGAAGAGGGTAAAGTAATTTACGATGTAAATCCAAAACCCGAACCTTCATCTCCAACAAATCTCTAGAATTGAAAGGGCTGATCAAGATAGTTGAACAGACTGGCTCTTTTAAATTTCTTATGCCAATGAGCCATTAGCCAAGCGTTAGTTATGAGTAGTTTCAACTTTCCACCCTTAAGGCAATCTGATCAACTTTAGTTAACAGTTCTTGTTTGTGGATTTTTGTAAGAAGTAGAATAGGGTCGCCGTTTAAAACGGCGACCCTATTTGTCATTACAATTATTACCAGCTCTTAGCACCTCTAATAACTTATTTAGCTTCTTCCATAGCTCTAAATTCTCTAATTACATTGACCTTAATTACACCAGGATAGTTCTGAGTTTCTTCTATTTCTTTAGCAATCTCGAATGCCATAACTTTAGTATTCTCATCTGAAATTTCTTCTGGTTTAACTATAACTCTAACTTCTTTACCAGCTTTTATAGCAAACACTTCTTTAACCCCTCCATGCTTCTTTGCAATGTCTTCGAGAGCTCTAATTCGTTTTATATAGTCTTCGTAGCTATCTTTTCTTGCACCTGGTCTTGCTCCAGAAATTGCATCAGCTATTCTTACAATTTCAGATTCTACATACTTAGCTTCAATGTCGAAATGGTGAGATTCTATAGCGTTAATTAAACGATCATCTGTGTAGTACTTTCCAGTTACTTCTGCAGATATGTGGTGGTGCTGTTTTCCTTCCTGAGGTGCTACTTTTCCTAAATCGTGTAGTAAACAAGCTAATTTGGTAATTTGAACATCTGCTCCAACTTCCAAAGCTAATGATTCTCCTAACTTAACCATCTCTAGTGTATGCTTTACTAAATTCTGTCCATAACTAAATCTGTATTTGAATCTACCCAAAAGCATTATTATCTCGTTAGGTAAATCGTTAAATCCAGCTTCATAAGCCATTTCTTCTCCAGTCTTCTTAATTTCTTTTAAGATTTCTTTTTTAACTTTATCTATTGTTTCTTCAATGGATGCTGGATTAATTTTTGCTGTAGTAACTAGTTTGTTAAGTGCAATTGCTGCAACTTCTCTTCGAATAGGATCGAAACAAGAGATGGTAACTTCGTTTGGTGATTCATCTATTATTACATCTACTCCTGTTAATCTTTCAAAGGCTCTAACATTTCTTCCGCTTTTTCCAATAATTCTACTTTTCATAGAATCATCTGCAATTTCTAGAGTAGTGGTAGTTGTATCTGCAACGTAGTCAACAGCACTATTTAACATACTTTCTACTAATATTTTTTGAGATATCTCGTCGCTGTTTTGCTTTGTATATTGTTCAGATTCTCTTATTTTTTTAGCAGACCAATCTTGAAGTTCTTTTTCTACTTGTTTTTTTAATTGTGCTTCTGCTTCTTCTTTAGATAGTTGTGCTATCTTCTCGAGCTTTATAGCTAATTCTTCCTGTAGTTCTTTAATTCTAGCTTTTCTAGTATCTATGTCTTTTTCTTTTACTTCTAAATCGTCGAATCTTTTATCTAAAGTATTTGTTCTATCTATTAATTGTTTTTCTCTTTGGAATACAATATTCTCTTGTTCTTTAAGTTGATTTCTAGAATTTTCTGCTTTCGAAAGAGCAGAGCTCTCTATTTCTGAAGCTTTTTTTTCTGCTTCTAAAAGCTTATCTTTAGCTAGCTTACTAGCTTTTTCAATAGCTTGAAGCTCTGTAAGTTGTTCAACCTCAGGATGCTTAATTTGAGATTTCTGATAAAAGTAAACTGCTGCACCACCTGCACCTAGAAGTAGGATGACCAATACTATGAGTACGATTTCCATTGTAATTTAACTAAAAGATAACAATATTTTGAAGAAGAATTTTAGAATTGGCTGGCTAAAGGAATACACCAAGAGGTGTCTAATTTAGCTATGTTTAAATTTGTATTTTGTTGTTTATTTAAATTTACCAATTTCAAAAAATTACTTCTATTGTAAATTATAACATAAATTATTACATTATCTTTCACCTTGTGGAGGAGCTGGAAGCCTAGCGGGATCGAAGTATTCACCGTGTTTAATTAATCCTCTACGCACTAATTCTTGGTGCATAGATTTAATTTGCTCATTTTTATGCGAAAGAAGTGTATTTAAATTTTGCATCATTTTTTCTGTATCTTGTACTTGATTTCTGAATTTAATTAATTCAGCTTCTTGCTTTGTGAATTTATCTCTCATTTCTATAGCCTCCTTAGCATCTTTAACGATGTCCTCGTGTTCTTTGGATTTAACAATTTTCTTTAATAATTCATCTTCGCTAACTCCAACGTTTAAGTAGTAGTTAAGATCGTTTTGTTTAGGTTCCTTTCCAAGGTATTTTGTATATGCTTCGTTAACCATTTTCTTTCGTTCTTCTCGGTCCATCATAATATTAGCAGAACCAGTAGAAGCTCCAGAAGAAGGAGAAAGTCCACCACCCATTCCACCTCCAAGTCCAAGTCCCCCTAGCCCTCCACCAAATGCACCAGCACCAAATGGATCATTCCCGCCTAAACCACCTCCAAACGAAGGTTTGGAAAGAGCAGCGAAGTTTGGCACATCTGTTCTAGGTTTAACTTCACCAGGTTTTGGATCTTCTACTTTTGGTGGATTATCTAAGTATTTTTTTATAGCTTGAGCAAGTTTTTTTGCAAGATCGTCTAATTTAGCTTGGTCTTTTAAAATTTTACTGTCTTCTTCATTGTCTATATATAGAAATTCAATTGCAGTACTAATTTGTTTTGTTTGATTTAGTATTAATAAACTGCCCAATTCATGGTCCAATTCGCTTTTTGCTTTTTGGCTTTCGTAGCCTGTTGCTTTGCAAACTTCATCTAATAGGAATTCTGCTAATTTTTGAGACTTGTTGGATGGCGCAGCGGCATCTCTAAACCAACCTTCTATACCTCTTTTTCCACCGTCATTAACATGAATTTCTAAGAAGATATCGCCATTTTCAGCAGTAAATCCAGTGTTATTAATCCATTCAATTCTTTGTAGTAATTGCAAATCTACTGGTACAGCTTTAAAATCTACACCTTCAGTTTTCAAGTGAGGCAAGGTTAATTCGAGAATCTTTCTTGTTAAGTCGAATTCTCTTAATCCCTGGTATATTGCTCCAGGACTTACGCTTGTGTGTGCAGCAGATATTACTAGTCTTGGCATTTTAAAGTTTAATTAATTTAGCTAAAGCATTTTATTACAAAATTGAAGAAAATACGAAGTATGCAAAGAATTTGTAGTATTTTGCTATTGAAGTATTTTTAGAATTCCTTCTAATTCATCGTCGTTTTTGAAAGAGAGTACAATTTTCCCGCCTCTAAGAGATCTAGTGAACAATACGCTTTTTCCAAATTTGTCTTTAAGATCTCTCTCTATTTCTACTGTTTTATCGTCCATTAGTCTATTAATTGGACTTTTCTTAGTTTTAGTTATTCCTTTGTTTAATCTTCTAACTAATTCTTCTACAGCTCTTACAGATAAGTGGTCTCTAAGTATTATTTTATACGTAGCGATCATAGTTTCTTTAGTTTTTAATCCCAAAAGAGCACGAGCATGTCCTTCGCTAATCTTTTCTTCTAACAACCCTTTTTTAATTTCGTCTGGAAGGCTTAAAAGTCTTATTTTGTTTGCAATAGCAGGTCTACTTAACCCTATTCTTTTAGAAATCTCCTCGTGTGTCATCTTGAAAGTTTTGAACAATTGCTCGAAAGCTAAAGCTTCTTCAAAAGCATTTAGATCTTCTCTTTGAATATTTTCTATTACTGCAAGCTCAAGCATATCTCTGGGAGTAGCTTCTTTTACTACAACAGGAATTGTTTTAAGTCCTGCCAATTGAGATGCTCGCCATCTTCTTTCTCCAGCAATTAGCTCGTATCTATTGTCCGATTTCTTTGTAACTAATAGAGGTTCTATTACTCCATGTTCTCTAATTGAATCTGCCAATTCCACAAGCTTCTCGGGGTTTAATTCAATTCTTGGTTGATAGGGGTTTGGCTCTATTAAATCGATAGGAAGTTTTGGTAAAAATCCAGAACCGATTTCGTTTACAGCATCTTCGTTAATTAATGCTGACAATCCTTTTCCTAGTGCAGATCTTTTCTTCATTTAAATATTTAAAGTCTTAACAAAATATGTCACATAACTCAGCCAATATCAATATCTACGCAATTAAGAACTAGGAACATCTTGTTTTTTATCTTTTGTGAATCTTGCTAAGATCTCATCTGTTAAACGATCGTATGCCTGCGCTCCAGTAGAAGTAGGCTCATATTCTTGAATAGACTTCCCATGAGAAGGCGCTTCCGAAAGTTTAATATTTCTTGGAATTAATGTATCGAATAGTCTATCGCTGAAATGTTGATTAAGTTCAACTGCTATATCTTTGCTCAAATTTGTTCTGTTGTCGAACATTGTTAGCACAACCCCGCCAATTTCTAGTTCTTGATTTAAGTTTGATTTTACAAGCTTAATTGTATTAATTAGTTGCCCTAATCCTTCTAGAGCATAGTATTCCGCTTGAACAGGTATTAATATTTTATCTGCAGCTACGTGAGCGTTAATTGTTAAAAGTCCAAGCGAAGGAGGGCAGTCTATAAGTATAAAATCGTAGTCGTGTTTAATTTTATCCAAGTTCTTTTTAAGAATTGCTTCTCTCGACATTAAGTTAACTAATTCAATTTCTGCCCCTGCGAGTTCAATAGCTGAAGGGATTATATCTAAGTTTTCTATTCTTGTTTTTTTTATAACACTAATAGGTTCAGTTTTATTTATTAAAACGTCGTAAATGCTTAGAAATTCTTTGTCGTTTCGATCTCTTTTTATCCCAATTCCAGAGGTTAAATTGGCTTGAGGATCTATGTCTACCAACAAAATACTTTTACCTTTTTTTGCAAGGTATACTCCTATGTTCAATACTGTAGTTGTTTTCCCAACACCTCCTTTTTGATTACTAATTGCGAAAATCATAATTTAGTATACAGTAAATCTGGCGGAATTAACTATACCGATGGCAAAACTAATTGTCGTCTCAAAAATTTGAGACTTATTAGTTTTGGATCGGTATATACGACATATCATTTTATCTGACTATATCTTCACCTTTTGTTATTGCAAGAAAGAATTCTTTTCCATCCGCAACTAATTTGGTCATAGCCTCAGAGTTATCTATTTTGCTTAAACTAGAGGCAGTTACTCCAGATTTGATTGCTTCTGTATTAGTTTCAAAAAGTTTTGATAATTCCGCATCGTTAGTTAGATAAGTTATTTCAATGCTTTCACCAATTCTAAATTTACTCTTTTTTCTTAGATCTTGAATTAATCTAACTATTTCTCTAATTAAACCTTCAGTTTTTAGATTTTCATCTAGTGCTATGTTTAATCCTATTTCTACCTTTTGTTGCTCGTCGTTAAGTGTTTTAACTGAATCCGAGCTTTCAATTTTAATTTTGCTATTAACCTCTTTAACATTAAGTTCGTTTTTAACAATTTCTACCATCCAGTCGTTTAATACAGGTACTTTATCGTTAAGTAGTACTATTTGAAGTTCTGCTAAAGGTTGCCTTACTTTCATTTTATTTTCAGTTCTTAAAACGTGTCCCATTTCACAAACTCTTCTAACAAGATCCATTTCTGTTGCTACCATAGTGTAGTTTTCTATGAATTTTTCGTCTGCTACAGGGTAATCTGTTAAATGAATAGATTCTTTTTGATCTTCCATTTGTTCAACTACCAATTCTCTATAGATAAATTCACTCGTGAAAGGTGCAAATGGAGCAAGTAATTTTAGAGTTTCAACTAAAACGTAGTATAAAGTTTCTATTGCGCGAATATCTCCTGTTACAAATCTTTCTCTAGAAGATCGAATGTACCATTTTGAAGTTTCATGAATTAAATCTCTCAATGCAACAGAAGCTTTTGGAATATTGTAGCTATCTATTTGAGCAGTAACTTCTTTTATTGTGTTTTGAAGTTTTAGTAAAATCCAAGCATCCATTGAATTATCTACATTGTCAAAAGGAATGTGATCCCAAGGGTGATCGTCCGATGTTACAGTACGTTCATTAAAAACAAACTCTTTTGTTGGTTCCCATCTATGGAGGTTTGCATAATTTGTTAAGTACGAAAATATATTCCAAAGTGGCAAAATTAATTCTTGTTTTGTTTCCTTTAGAGTTTTATCGTCTATAGTTGTATCTTCTCCATACATTAATGGAGTAGAGAAAAAATTCATTCTAATTGTGTCTGCTCCAAATTTTTCTATTGTTGGTAACGGAGGAGAATAGTTTCCTAAACTCTTAGAAAGTTTTCTTTTTTGTGCGTCTACTATAGTTCCATTAATTATTACATTTTGAAAAGCATTGCTATTAAGCAAAGCAGTTCCAATAGCATGAAGAGAATAAAACCACCCACGTGTTTGATCTATTCCTTCTGCGATATATTCTGCAGGAAATTTTTCTTTAAACGCTTCTTTGTTTTCAAAGGGATAGTGAAGTCTAGCAAATGGCATTGCTCCAGAATCGTACCAAACGTCTATAACATCTGTAATTCGTTTGTATGTTTCCCCATCTTTTTCAAAAGTAACATCGTCTATAAATGGTCTATGTGGATCTTCAACTTCAATACCAGAAAGTTTTTTTAACTCTTCGTAAGAGCCAATTACAATAGTTTTCCCTGAATCTGATTTCCATACTGGAAGAGGAGTACCCCAATATCTTTTTCTAGAAATTGCCCAATCTTTAATTTCTGAAAGCCAGTTTCCAAACCTACCTTCTTTTGCATGATTAGGAACCCAATTTATTTTATTATTATTATCAACTAGTTGATTTCTTAATGTGCTCATACCTATAAACCAAGAAGTAATAGGTTTGTAGATTAATGGAGTTTTGGTTCTCCAACACATTGGCATATCGTGTTCGTAGTCTTCGTATCTGAATAGCAAGTTTTTCTTTTTTAAATCTTCAACGATTGCTGGGTTAGCTGTTCTATAATTTTGACCCGCATATGTTGGAATTGTTTCGGTGAAATCTCCTTGTTCGTCTAGAACATCGAAACTTTCTATATCTACTTTTTGAAATATTTCGTTATCTTCAGCTCCGTAGGGTGCTAAATGAACTATTCCAGTTCCTGCATCTGTTGTAACGTGTAATCCTTCGTAAATCTTGTGTGCATTTTTTCTGCCAACAAAAAAGTCGAAAGGAGGTGTGTATTCTTTACCCACTAATTCTGCAGCAGTTATAGTACCTACAATTTCATATGGATCTTCTTTAAATACTTGTTTTAATAAATCTTCAGCAACAATGTATATCTTATCTGAATCTTTTCTTTTTACTCTTGCGTATTTAATCTCTTTTCCTACAGCTAAACCTAGATTTGTTGGAATGGTCCAAGGTGTTGTGGTCCATGCTAAGAGAATTGTTTTAGGATCTTCTTTTAAAGGAAATTCTACAGTTATAGCAGGGTCTACAATCTTCTTATAACCTCCGAGTGCAACTTCAGCGTTAGAAAGAGTAGTTCCTGCTCTAGTTGAATATGGAACAACTTTGAATCCTTCGTAAAGGAATCCTTTAATATAGAGTTCTTTTAAAGACCACCATACAGATTCAATAAAATCTTTATCCATTGTTGCGTACTCTTCATCTGCATTTGTTAATCTTCCTACTTTCTCCTCTAATTCTACAATGCTAGATTTGTATTTCTCAACAGACTCTTTGCACAGTTTATTGAATTCAGCTATTCCAAATTTCTCGATATCTTTCTTTTCTTGAAATCCTAGTTTCTTTTCTACTTCATATTCAACTGGAATTCCATGACAATCCCATCCTAAACTTCTTGGAACTCTGTATCCTTTCATTGTCCAATATCTAGGGATTATGTCTTTTAGAGAGAAAGTGAGCATATGCCCAGTATGTGGTTCTCCATTTGCAGTTATAGGTCCATCGTAAAATGTTTTTGAGTGATCTTCTGGTCTTTGTGCAATCGATTTTTCTAGAATTTGGTTTTCTTTCCACCAATTAAGTATCTGAGTTTCTAGGTCGTAAAAATTTTGTGTAGGATTTGGTTTGTTGAACATGCCTCTGAAATTAATAGATATTATTTCAAAGAGGACTCTAGAAGAGTGGTACCACCTCAATTTCGAAGTTATCTTCGACACTTAATTTCTGCAATTTCGGGCTTACCCGCCAGGTTCTAATTATTCCATTATTTTGGATTTTCTTCCCAGTGCTCAGGAGTGATTGCTCCTTCTATGCGTTGAGAAATTATATCATAATCTTTAGTAGTTAGTAGTTAGTAGTTAGTAATCATGAAGAAGAACCACCTACTGATTGCTATGTAGGTGTTTCACGCCATTAGATCAATGTTCAAGTGCTGCAATTTAAAACTTGCTAAAATGTAGTATGGATAAAATTAAAACATTATTTTTTGGTACTGCAGATTTTGGAATTCCAAGTATTAAAGCTTTGTTAAATTTAGATTTTATAGATCTTGGAGCAGTAGTTACTCAGCCAGATAAACCTGCCGGTAGACATAAAAAGTTAAAAGCTTCTCCTGTTAAAGAATTTATTATTCAAAATCATGCGGATATTTCTATAGAACAACCGGAGCATATTAAAAAATCTGCACAGGAATTACTGGAAAGATTTCAACCTGATTTAATTATAGTTGCAGCTTATGGTCAAATTATTCCTAGCATCATTTTGAAATATCCTAAATATGGTTGTTTGAATCTTCATGGTTCATTACTTCCAAGTTTAAGAGGTGCTGTACCTGTTCAAATGGCAATCTTGAATGGGTTAGACGAGACAGGAGTTACTCTTCAGCAAATGAGTAAGAAGATGGATGCTGGGGCAGTTCTTACGACTAGAGCTTTAAAAATTAGCAAAACAGAAACAACTGAAACTTTAATGCTCAAATTGGCCATTTTAGCTTCAGATATTATAAATACAGATATGGAAAAGCTTGTGAAAGGCGAACTATATAGCAAGGAGCAGAATGAATCTGAAGCAACATATTGTTTTACAACAGATATTTCCAAAGAAAAAGCAGAAATTAAGTTCGATACAGATATAAATTTAGCAGAAAGAATGATTAGAGCTTTTTATCCTTGGCCTATAGTTTGGTTTGAAATAGTACAAGGGAAACATAAGGGAAAGAAGGTTAAGGTATATAAAATATCAAATATCAAGCATCAAGTATCAAAGGAACGGCAATTAACTTTGGTTAAGGAAGGGAAATTTCTAACTTTGCAACTTTCAAAAGGAGTTCTATATCTTGAAGAGATTCAATTAGAAGGTAAGCAAAAGGCAAATGGGAAAGATTACTTATATTTGGTTAATTAGGTATTTTAAAAAATCTTTAAGCCTGGTATAATTCTAAGTATTCCGCCTTAGCTCAATGGTAGAGCGTCCGACTGTTAATCGGTAGGTTGTCGGTTCGAATCCCACAGGCGGAGTATTAACTTTCTTACATAATATATAGTTCCAACTTTACAAATTCTTTACCTACCAAACATAAAGCTTTAATTGAATAATCTTATAGTATTGCTATTACTTATTACTATTCTTTAATGAAGCTTATTATTTCCTTTACAGTTCTAGTGTCGATGTTGGTTGGTTTAGCTTATATAAATAGTATAAACGCCCAAACAACAGAACCTACACCAACTGGTACAGAAACAGGTACTGCAACAACTGGAGAATCTCAACAGCCTGTAGAAGCAGCTCCAGAAGTACCAGAAGAGACTCCAGAGCAAAATCAGGGTACAGAGGAAACTACAGAAATTAATATCCAAGATACAGATGAGGATAGAGCAGACAATGCTGCGGATGATGACGATGCTGAAGACTATACTTTATGGATAGTTCTTGCTGGTATTGTAATAATTGCACTTATAGCTGCGGTGTTAATGTCTGCTTCTGGGAGAAGTTCAACTGAAGTTAGTAGGACAACAACTATTGCTTCTTAACAATTTGGTAATTAAAAATGAAGCGGACCCGCTATAGCGGGTCCGCTTCATTTTCCTTTGCACTAATAAATTACTATTAATATTTGCTTAAATAATTAATATTTGAAGTCGAAATTTCCAGTCCGTCTGCTATTGTATTTTCAAATTTCTTTAATTCATTTCCAATAATTAGTACTTTAGTTTCTCCTTTGTAGTTTTTCATTTCTTCGGTAGAGTATCGACCAAAAACATAGTTTATTAAAAAATAACTATTTTTGCTTTTGAAGATCCCTTTGAGCCTGTATATATACTCTTTATCTACTTTGTTCAAAAAATTAGCTACATTATCCATGTTGAATGTTTTATCTGAATTTACTTCTAAAACTTCTACTTCTCGATGATGACTATCATGAACATCATTTACTAAATCTCGTCTATTCCTAAATAGGCTTTTGTCGATTCCAAATACTAAATCCTGTGAAACAATACCTTTTTCTGTTTTAATCTTCGGAGTTGTTGGGTTTAGATCGTATACATCGTCTAGAACCGTTTCTAATTCTTGTTCAGAAATAAGTTCGTGCTTATTTACTAAAATTAGATCTGTAAATTGAGCTTGGAGTTTAGCAGTGTAGCTTTTATCTTTGTATCCTTCGAAATTTATTGCATCTATTACTGTTACTATGGAATCTATAAATAATTTATCGTCCATTTTATTTAGTTCTAAAGCAATAGGAGCAGGGTAGGCTGACCCTGAGGTTTCAATAATAATCCTATCTGGAGAATACTTAGCTATAATTTCTTCAATTGCGTTGCCTAATTTCCCAACTAATACACAGCATAGACAGCCGTTTATAAATTCAGTAACTTTAATATTTTCTTCTTTTGCTATTTCTGAATCTATTTTTAAATCGCCAAATTCATTTTTTAAGAGCACTGCATTGTAGTCCTTTGGAAGTTGTTTAAGCAGGTTCATTATGATGGTTGTTTTTCCACTGCCTAAGTAGCCTGTGAAGACATTAACAGGAATTTTTTTCATAGATCATTCTATCTTAAAAAGCTGCCATAGACATCTGTATACATATTGTCTATCATGTATATAATTAATATAATATTCATATGGTAAAGCATTTTTTAGATCAAGACATATTTCATAAACTGAGAGTTTTCAATTTAATAATGGGAATCTTGCATTTAATGCAGGCTGCTATTGTTTATGCAATTAGTAACGATTTCAGTATCCCGGTAACTACAAGTTTTCTTAAATCATCTGGAAATTCTCCAGATACATTCAACATAGCACCTGTTACAGAAAATCTAATTTATATTATGGTGGGTCCAGCTGTAGCATTGTTTTTTGTACTCTCTGCTGTTGCACATTTTCTTTTAGCATCTCCTTTTATAAACCATTGGTATAACGAAAACTTAAAGAAAACAATTAACTATGCTAGATGGTATGAGTATGCTTTTAGCTCTTCAGTAATGATAGTAATTATTGCTGGTCTTTGTGGGTTTTTCGATGCACCTGGATTATTAGCAATTTTTTCATTGAATGCTTGTATGAACTTTTTTGGATTATTAATGGAAAAATATAATCAAGGTAGAAAAGAAATTGACTGGTCGGCATTTATATTTGGTTGTTTTGCAGGCATTATTCCTTGGATAATTATTGCATGGTATTTTATTTCTGCTGTTCGAGGTTACGATCCTGGTGAAGAAGGTAATCCCGTTCCAACATTTGTTTATTTTATTCTTATATCTTTGTTTGTGTTTTTCAATATTTTTGCTTTGAATATGTTTCTTCAATACAAAAAGATTGGTCCTTGGAAAAATTATATATTTGGCGAAATAGTCTATATAGCTTTAAGCTTGGTGGCTAAATCTCTACTTGCATGGCAAGTGTTTAGTGGAACTTTAAGAGGGGATTCCTAGTTATTCAATTTTGCTAAAAAGCTGTATTAGATTATCTTCAGGGTCCATTAATGTTAGTACTCTAAGCGTATTGTCGGGAGAATTATGAGGTTCTGCAATTACTTTTGTTTTTTTGAGTTTGAGTTTTTCATAAACTTCATCTGCACTTTGAACGATGTAAGAGATCATTAATCTATATGAATCTTTGCTCTTTCCTTCAACTTCACTGTGCTTGCCTATCCAAAGCATCATTTCATTCCCTGGTTCTATTTCAAATGCAACTGCTTGATCATCGGGAACGTTTATTTCATGCATTCGCTTTAGCTCAAAAGTTTCTTCGTACCATTTAGCTAATTCTAGATAGTTATCGCTCCAGATTGTAAACCCTTCGAATTTTTGTAATATGCTCATAGTTGAATAATAAAAATTAAAATTCAAGATTTAGGGTCTTGCCCAGATAACTTAGAATTTGCGTAACAAATTCTTTAAGTCTTGTCGTAGATTTTGTCTGTGATTAAATCTCCACTCTGATTCTAACAAATATTCTTTGAAATATCCTTTCTTGA
>Ga0163144_10006179_pt1 | contig 26491 bp, 42 predicted proteins | sample OliLak19BULKMAT1_FD_123175 | JGI IMG/M metagenome (GOLD analysis project Ga0163144, IMG submission 123175) | Freshwater microbial mat bacterial communities from Lake Vanda, McMurdo Dry Valleys, Antarctica - Oligotrophic Lake LV.19.BULKMAT1 | ecosystem: Environmental > Aquatic > Freshwater >...
AGGCTTTAACGGTTCTAAAAAATGTTCTGCCAGATATGCTGCTAAAAAAATTTTTGACTTGAATCTCGCAGAGTACGAATATCTGTTTATTCCTAGTTCTGGAGTTGATCTTCCAGAAATTAGACTGATGCCCCCACAAAATCTAGGTGTACGGGCTACAGCTAAAACTGTAGCTAAGCATATTCGTAACTTTGTCAAAGCACGTTACAAATGATAATGTGAATTAATATGTTTTCTGTATTTTATCTGTACCATAAATGTCTGAATTAAATGAAATTTGAACTTAATGGTCGTGAATTAACTCAGTTCATGAAATGGTCACGCGACCATAAGTGTAGCAAAGAAAGATCTCAACAATACACTTACTGTTTCTCACCAACAGGAATCGGGACGGTTGTAGTGGTCAAATGTTATTGTGGTCAGGAGATAAACCTCACCGATTCCAGTACCTGGTAGCAATGTTTACGACGACAATCAGACTCGCCTCAACAAGTTTGTTATGGCGAAAAAAACTAATTATCTTATTCCTTTCTCATCTTCCGGAGATATGGTCAGAAGATGCATGTCGACTCATCCCGGGGTAACGTGGAAAGAAAATTTTGAATTTCAAGATGCTTTAATTTACCAGCAACTTAGCCGAGGTCAATCTTGCTGTTATACCATATTCCGATCAAATACAACCAACAACATATTCTATATGTTTACTCGGGAATTAGATCTTTTGATCAAAAACCATGTAATAAAACTTGGATACATCGATGGAACGTTTACGTTTTGTAAGCGCGGAAGTTATTACGGAATCATAATTAAAAGTTCCTGCAAATTATCAAATTTGAGATGACGTTCTAATTATATGTGTGTTTAACCGAAACAGCTTGACGCAGGCGTGTTTTCGTGCTACTATTATGGTCTGGAGAAAGAAAAATGTCCAATTCGCGAGTCGACGCTCTTCTTGACGGAGTTGTTTTGTCAGAAATTGAGAGGAGAGTTAAACATAAACAACTATTCACGGCTCTGGATATTTTTAATTCGGTAAAAGATTCCGGATTTCAATGCAGGCACCGAGATGTTGCGGAGATTGTTCGTAAGTTTTTTAGAGAATCTCATGATGTATTCTCCAATTATACCAATGCATCCATCCCGATCACCAAGCTCAGTGGAGATTCGGATGAAGCATTGCTTTATTATCCCGACACTCTGACGTTTGCCGATCTGGACGTTTTTTATGACCAATCAAAACGTTCGCAATCAGCGAAACCTCCGGTTTCGAAAATCGCCGCGACAGTTAAACTTGCGACGAGTCATCCAAAAGTCTTTGCATCGATGATTGTAGATAAAATCAAGGGTCTCTTGCCCGGAAGTTCTGGCCAGGGTCCTAAAGTTGGAGAATAATATGGAAAAGAAATCAAAAAGATTCAGGTATGTTAAGTTTGAAACACAATCCGGAACCGGCTATGCCTGTGTTTGTTTCGATTGGGATCGAGTCGCGCCCAATACCATTCAGTACAAGGCCGGAATTTCATTCTGTAGTCCAAAGGATACCTTTTCAAAGTTTGTAGCGAGGGTAAAAGCTGAAAGTCGCTTCAATGGAAGCCAGCGTGTAAAAAGCCGCGGCAAACACATTGAATCAAAAGTTGAAGTCGCTCCTCCGGTTACGAATTTCGTCACAAATGATGAATTCAAAACAATGTTGAGTGACATTTTTGAACAATGTGGGAAAACTAACAGCATTCCGAATTGGGCTCTGGATGCTTTTAATGATGGAAAGTATCAATTTGGTTTAAGCCAGTCCGAAAACAAAGGACACTCGAAGCTAGGACCACGATTAGCAATCCCGGCTGATCTGAAGTGAAGACGCGCCGATCCTGATAGCTTGTAGGGAACCTGTGATGTTTACGGGTTTCCTATAGATTTTAAATCATTACGATGGATCAATTGAATAAACATATCAATCAAAAATTGAAATGGATGAGGTCACTTAAAGTAGGAGATCTTGTCTGTGATTGCCGTTATTTGCATAAAAAGATTATTAATATAAGTGAAAGAAAAATGGTATGGTATCCAAGAATAGTTAGAATGATTATGTTTCATCAGCACATGCCTGACAAAATATCTGATTTTTTTGATGATGTTTGGGATTTTACGTTTAGATTTTTAGGTATTACTGAAGTGGTTGATAAGGATTTGACCCTCGAAGGTGGTAGTTGTTGTTCAGCAATGCATTGCTGTGATGACGCTGATCATGAATGGGAACATCCAATAAACGATTCAATTAATGTTAAATAATAAAGACAATTTTAAATTTAAAGATGGCGAACGAGTATTTTATAATCTACAGGATTACAGAGGATGCGGAATCATTCGCGGGAGGGGATATCTAGATACATGGATCATAGAGATTGAAGAAGAGTTTGGAGATCCAATCGATAAAACTTCTTATCCTTTCAGCTGTTTTACTACGGGTGAACAAAATATACGACATAAGCACTATAGCTTAGAATAGCAAATAAAAATGAAACATTACAAAATCAAAAATACAAAAACAGGACTTTTCAGTACCGGAGGTTCACTTCCTAACTGGAGTAAAAACGGCAAAGTTTGGAGGACATTAGGCCAGGTGCGTTCACACCTGACATTATTTTTGTCATGTAATGATAAAAAGAAAACTAATGATTGGGAAATAATAGAATATGAAATGATCGAAGTTCAATCAAGAAAAATTCAGGATTGCCGATCATGACGAATGCATACAGTATAGGTGGTGAAGTTTGGCCAGGACTTTCAAAATTGATTGAGTAAGCTGGTGAGGTTTGTCAGGTTGCGGGGAAGTTGATCGGTACAGGCGGAGAATCAGATCATTGGGATGGGTCGAATCTTCGTGAAAGAATGGAAGAAGAACTGGCTGATTTAATTGCCGCGTGTAAATTCGTCATTCAACACAATTGTCTTGACTCTGCGAAAATTACAGAACGTACTGACATGAAACTTGAATTATTCAATAAGTGGCAAGGAAGTCGCAAATGAAAAACAAAGAAATTGAAGAATTCGATACCATTAACGACCTCCTCACGACGACCAAATACTGCCCTGTATGCAAAAACAAACTTCAGGCATCTTTTTGTGATGGTAAATATAATGATCTTCTTTATTTCAATACAAAGAAAGAATTGTATCATCACAGGTACAAAAACTGCGTAATCGTCAAACGCACCATGACGCTTGAAGGCCAAAAGATTCGGTGCAAATATCGTTTTGATAAGAATAATCCTGGATTAACTGTTTCTTTCCGTCCATCTGAAGATGAGATCGTAGAGAAGTATCAAATCCATAAAGATTTTTACAATTTAGAAGATTCTAAATATTTATTTGCAATTGATAAGGGAGTAATTAATATTTGGAGGGTATGTAAATATTTTCAATCAAATATTTTTTACATCCAGACGTGCCCGGAGCATTATCGAAAAATTAATATGATTGAAATCGATAAAGACGAAGATCAGATCGATTCAATTTATTGTTTCGATGATTTTTTCTATATTCCGACGTTTAAGGAAGAAAATGAGCTGTATTGTGTACATCGGCACAGGTCTCCTGCATCAAAACGTAGAGAAAGCATTTTTATACAGAGAGTCATGAAAGATCAGAAGGATAATATTGATCCGAAGCGCGGAGGTATCTGGCTAGAGGAAGACAAAGATCGTGATTATATGGAATTTGATATTTCTGATATTCAGAAGTTTTCACGAAGACTCGGAACTTTACACGCTCTACGTGGGTGACAGTGTACCGGGAAGATAAAATCTTAAGTCGCTGGAAAGACCTGTCTCTAAATTTTGTTGGTTTTAGTATAACTTACAGGAGCTGTATTATAAATACAGATTCTTTTGCTGAATTCGGCTACATCACTGTATATAGTAATTATAATAATTTTTCAATTATTCATTTTGAAAAATTATGTATATATGGAAAATTTGGTAATGTTACTTCGGCACAAAAATATGTTGACACGGAACTTGAAAAGATTGGATTCGTACTGGTTGAAAAAACTAATATGGCTGGAATTATATAAAATTAATCTATTCAAATATTGAAAATGCAGCGCGATAAAATATTACATCCATGGATAATTACGTTTGAATTCAGTCCAAATCGGCCCACAACAATCTATACAAGAAAAGATCTGTACGGCCAGGCTTAGTGCAAAATAACTAAATTCTATTTTATAGATAAACACATTTCTAATGTGTCCCATGTTTGCGACAGATTGTGAATCATTTAATGATCTTGAAGAAGCTAAAAAATACGGCGATATTTATTTAAAAAATAAGGGATTTATATTTTTAGAAAAAACAAATTTACAAGGTATTATTTAATTGTTGGAATCCAGAATATTAAGACAATGGTATGAAATAATATATTTCAAAGCATCTGATGTATTTTATTTGAATTTTAATCCAGATTTAGCTATGAGCATGACGTGTCGTGCTGTTCATAATCTTATTGACGTGAAAAAATCGGCCAATAAAGATTAAAAGAAAATCAATTTATACTGATAGAAGAAACTAACTTAGAAGGAATAATATAAATGTCAACTAAAAGCAGCATCGCGGCCGGTGATAATTTTCATTTTTATCAAGATCTGATGGATGATGAAACGTACCATACATATCTTCGTCTCGATTCTACAGAATATTCTGTAGAATCCAAGGATGGCCGGAACACCGTAGTGATCCGAATAGACCCTGATATTTTACTGACTTTGGTCAAAACCGGTAACATTGATTTTTCTATATTAGAAATGTCAGAAGACGAGCTTCTTGCACGCGTAACGGCTGAAGTTCATGATAGAATTAATGAATATAAACAACATGAGCCTGAAATGTCTGAATTTGCTGCGCTTTTCGGCTATACATTATATGGTGATATTTCGGACCCCATAGAGACTCAAATCCAAACAGGTTGTAAATATTACAAAGTTAAAAAAATAAAACTAGAACAAATACGTAAACAACATGAATCTCATAAGATTTATCAGGATACCATAGAATGAACCGTCATACAGAAAAAATAAAACTATTCCAAAGTATCGCCGAAGAGGCAAGCCAATTATTCAAAAACTTAAATCATGATAATCATGTCACGACTCTTGACAGAACATTATCATTGATTGAAGAACTGGCTACGGTTATGGCCAATACATTAGAGTCTTTACCAGATAAATGATTGCACTATTAGTGTGCTAACATGATCAGTGAAAACTTACTATCCGAATGGGTATTGAGTACCGGCGCAACTCCCATTGTATATTCTAGGTATAAAATTATTAATAAAGAAACTATTGTTAGGATTTATAATGTCAATAATTCAAGTTATTTTCAATTATGTTTTATATTAAATAATGCTGATTGCTTTGCAAGAATGTTTGTTTATGAAAATTTATTTCTAGCGAAAAATAAAGGAAACTCAGTTTTAAAAGAATTTAATTTTACCTTAATCGAAGAAACAAATTTTAAATCATTATTGTGAGGATTTAAATGCGTTGGGTTAAAATTGGAAAGAGATAATTAAAATTAGAGAAAAAGAAGTTGGCTGAAAATATAGTAAGAATCTATTTGGAGCAAATTATTTTTCAAGAGGAAATAAAGAAGTAATTAAATATTTTTCAAAATTAGAAAAGCTAGGAGCTACTATAAAATTAGATTCATTTAGAATGGGAAACAATTAAAGTTTATTTGCCATCCCAGAAAGGACCCGCATCATCATATAGAGACGCCATTTTATTGTTTATTCTGACAGTTGATTCTACTCCACTTTATGTTTCATATAAAAAAGATGTTTTGACATTGATGTGGAGCTAATTGCTATGGATTATTTCAATTTAGTTTCTGAGTGGAATGTTAAACAAGAAAAATTAACAACTAATAAAAGCGAAATAATAACCTACTATTATAATAGATATCTGATTGAAAATAATAAATTAATAGTTAACATAAATTATGTAAATTATACCAGATTCGGGTTCCTTGTCAATATTTATTTACCCAGAAGGTAAAAATTATTCACATTTACCAAAAGAAAAAGATTATTCATTATTTTGTGAAGAACTACATCTGGCACAAAAATGCCGATTTATTTATTAAAAAATTAAACTTTATTCTTATAGAAGAAACAAATTTAAAATTCATAACTACTCTGACCTACATGTAGGTGCGTCCCTTTAGGCTATAAGCCGAAAACCATTGATCGTTATCGGGTGACACGCTATCATGTATAGGATGCTAGATCAGCTACTTGACGTGATGCGTTGTGAGTAAGATGTCAATGGATCCGAAGCAATCAAAGCAGCCGAAACAACCGAATTACCCTGTTGCCATTAAACAGGAAGTAATTAAGTTAAATCAAAGCATTGAAGCTGGAAATAGCAATGCTTATTCTAAACTAACAAGATTAGCCGGTCTGTGGTCGGATTGTGAATTGTGGGACCGTGAAGCTGTTTTGGCATGGATTGCCGATTCTGAGATCGTCAAGGATTAGTCGAAGTGACGCAGCAACTATAATTAAAGGAGTATCCAAATGATGTACTGTATCGTTATTGACGACCAACTCTCCCCTTCTGACTCTTCCTTTTGACACCGAAAGGATAAATTAAAGGAATTATGACTAAGAACGAAGCTCGTACGGTAAGCTCTGACTTTAATCTTCAGAAGCTTAATCCAGTTGAATTGCAGGAAAATCTCCTCTGTACGATCGAATCAGGCGGAAATGCCGCAATCTTTGGTCGTCGTGGCGGTGGTAAAACCCATATCAGTAAACAGGCTATTCAAGCTTCCGGTACCAAGGAAGTTTATCTGAACATCTCTACACTTGAGCGTGTGGATCTCGGCGGATATCCCGATATGCTCTCAGCGAGGGATAAGAATGAAAATAAGGGATACCTTAATTTCATCATGCCATGGTTCTTTCGCCACCTTATCGAAGGTAAGGAAAAGGTAGTTCTGCTTCTGGATGAAGTCGATAAGGGAGATCCTTCTCTCTGGGCTCCTCTTCTGGAAATCGTTCAATTCCGTTCCTGTAATGGCCGTGAATTGCCGAATCTTCAGTCATGTCTCATGACTGGAAATCTTGCAGCTGAAGGTGGCCAGCGTCCCTCGCTTCCGCTTCTGGATCGTGCAGAAAAGTACCTCTTTGAATCCAATACCAATCAATGGCTGGATTGGGCCGGTAGAACCCGAGAGATCCATTCCTCTATTTCTGCGTATATTTATGATCATCCGGATCATCTTTTCGGCGAGGTTGATGATGGTGATGCTTACGCTTCGGCCTCTCCCCGTGGCTGGCATAATGCATCGAAGCTCCTGAACTTCGGCGAAGAGAATAACTGGAAAACTGATCTCATGGTATCGAAGGTCTGCGGCTGCGTTGGTAAGCAGCTTGGCCTTCAGTTTAAAAATTACTACGATCATTATCAGTTTCTTCTCCCGATGGTCGATCGAATCTTCAAGGGACAGAATGTCAAAAAAGAATTTGACAAGATGGAACCAACGAAGAAGATTGTCTGCTCGATGATTGTTTGCGCTAGATTCGCAAATATTCTTGATGGTCTTCCGGTCAAGAAACACGACGAGCGCGCCGCTACGGTGGCGAAGTTCCTGATTGATGTAGATGTAGAAATCGCTCTGATTGCTGTCAGGAGTCAGGTAAATATTTCGCGTGTCCTGAGCCATTCTCTCGATGAAGAGACGAATTGGAATAAGCTCCTCGATAAGATCAATGATAAGCTGAAGTGAAAATATACGGGCCGGATCAATGCAGATTCCGGCCCGTATTTATAAAATAACTTATTGATTTAGGAACTCATGAAATTTGCAAGAATTGTTGGAAAACCAGATCCGGCGGCAGTCAGGACTGCCGAGGACCGTCTAACCACAGCATTTACAGAATTATCTGTACGTTATGACAATCCGATTGGCGGATTGGGTATGGGAGGAGATCCTTTCCTATTTACCCTAATGTATCCGGTTGAGCAAATCTGTACAGATGCCATACCAACTGCCGGAACCGACGGTAAAAGATTTTTCTGGAATCCTGAATTCGTTAATGGTCTCACTCGAATTGGATTGAGAATCGTTATAGCACACGAAGCTTTCCATGCCATTTATATGCATCCCGCAAGACGCGGGAGCCGCATTGCTTGGCTTTGGAACGTCGCTGTTGATTATATCGTTAATAATAACGTTATGGTTGACTTCAAAGCGCGCGGTCTGGATGCCGAGAGAACTTTCCGAGATAATATTGGTAATTTCCTTACGCTAACATCATATGCCGATTTACTTTCAGGTAAAGTAAAAGGTAAAGCGAAAGATAAGTTTTATTTTGCCGATCCTGAGCTTCCGGAAAAGCTTCGCAAGCCAGAAACAATTTACGAATTTCTATATAACCAAATTCCTAAATGTCCTAAATGTGGAAAGCTTGCTCCGGAGCAGGCTAAAACAAAGGGCAAATCAGATAAAGACGAATCCGATAACGGAAAATCTGATAAAGACGGTAAGGGAAAACAAAAAGGTAAGCAACAGCCTGGTGGTAAGCAAAAAGGTAAGCAGCCCGGAAACGGATCCAAAGATCCGAATGGCCAGCCTTCTTGCGGTCATGACCATGATCATGGCGAATCTGGAGATTGTTCTGGCGATGATTCAGGCCAGGGTGACGGTCAGAATGACCAGGATGGAGAGGGAAGCGGAGAAGGTTGCAATCACGAACAACCGCTCGGCGGGGCTCTCGTTGATGAGCATATGGATTCCGAGGCAACTCAGGAAGAATTAGCTAAAAGATTAGCCAGTGCCGCAGAAATCAGTCAACGTTTGGCTGGCAAAATTCCTGCCGGAATGGCTGATGAAATTGGACATCTTTTAGCTCCGAAACTTCGCTGGCAGGATGTTATCCGATCCAAAATCCAACGTGTTCGTCAAGGTCATGGTCGGAATGACTGGAATCGTTTTCGTTCCAGACCAATGTTTGCCGGATTGATGATTCCCAAGCGAAGAGAGTTTTTCGCAAAGTTCCATTGTCTTCTCGATACATCAGGATCGATGTCTGGCGAAGATATGACGTGGGGAATTTCCCAGCTTCAAGCTCTGGATGAGAGGGGTGAAGGAACGATTACACCCGCCGATGCTCAGATTTATTGGGACAGTACGGTAAAGATCACCAAGGCCAACAAGGAAGAACTTTCAAAAGTTAAGGTTGTTGGTCGTGGCGGAACGATGTTTTGCGGTTTCTTCGATGAGTATGAGGAGCGGTTAGGACCGGCAGATTTCTTGGTCATCATTACTGACGGATATCTGCTGGATGGAGATATTGCTGCGGCGAAGAAGCCCAAGTGCAACGTTTTCTGGCTCTTGACTGCAAGCCACAGTTTCACTCCTGATTTTGGAAAGGTGTTGGATTTCCGAAATAATAGTTAATGTTCTGGCCGAGTGTTGGACTTAGATTTTGAGCCCTTTAAAAACCAAATTGAGAGGCGGTGCAAATCCGCCCTTCGGTCGCTTTTTACAATGCCATCAGGCATTTATACTTGACAGCCTTATAACTGTCATGTTAACTTTACGTTAAAACCTGAGCAGGTGAGTCATGTCACAAGATTCTGATATAAATAAAGTACAGAACGATCCGAAATACGGTAAATTAATGATTGCCTTGGAGGTTGCCAGGCAAATCCTTAATGATATGAAGCCTGGTCAGCGCACCAACTTCAAACAGTTAAATAAAGCCGTAGCAGAAAAAACTAGCCTTTCTCCGACCCAGGTCCAGCCGTTCGTGATCATGGCGGTTCAGACTTACGATGGCCTGACCGTTACGCGGGGCCGATACGGCGGAATCATTAAGGGTTTAAAAGAGAAAAAGAATGACGAGCGTGAGCGTTGCACTCATTGCAAACAAGTCATTCGCAAAGGAAAGAAGCGATCTAAAAAGGATGGCATTCTCGGCGGTACTGATTTAGTTTCTACGGATTCAGAACCTACTGAGGAACCTCTCGAATCTACCGTGTCTCTGACACATTCTGAATCTGATGATGAATCCGTCGAAGATCTAGATGATGAGTTTGATGAGGACGACGATGAGGATGAAGAAGAAGATTGAGATATTCGGCGTATGACGCCTATCGAAAATATTCTTTCACGTTACATTAAGCCATGTAGTGACGACTTCATGCGCTTTTGTCATGATGTTCGCCAGGCGCGAGGTCAAACCACACTTGTCGACGTTCACAAGGAACGCCTGGGGTCGTTTACCTCTGCGCAAGCATTAAATGCGTGGAAAGACTATAAACTGAGGATGGGATTCTAGTTAGATCAAGTTAAATGCCATATCCTTTTATCGCACTGATCGTTATAAGTGGAGGCTGGCTTGTTTTTGGCCTAGTAGTTTATTTCTTTTTTGTGCGAAAAGAAACATGAAATAAAGTGCAATTCCAACGAGCTTCGTTCAGAGCTAAAGCTTTTAGAATCAAAGCTATAAATTTATCTAATTCAAGTATAATTAAAATAATTAATCAAATTATACACAAAAAGTTTGAAGATGCTTTTCGTATAGAAAATTTATTACAAAATATATGGATGGTTTATGTAGAAGAAAGTTCAGGTCTACACGGCTTTTCTTTTGATATTCATAATAATGAAATTAATATTTATGACCAATTATCAGTTTATATGCTATGGGTATCGGAATTGGTTGCAAATCTAATTGCATATGAATTAAAAACAAATATAATAATTTCGGCGGCTCCTGATCTACAGGGGAAAGTCAAGGCACCGGATCCTGATCCTATAAATAATTTTTTAGATTGGATGAAAATCGGCGCGCCGAATGAAGATTTAGATAAACTGATAAGGTACTATTTACAAGAAGTAAATAAGCTTCCAAAAATTCTTCAAAAGAACGAACCATATATAGGGATCTTTTAGAATTTATATATGTACGGTGAAATACTCATGGCTGCAATTTTTGTATTTTGTTTTGTTTTTAGAGATTGAAAGGACTTGACACACGGCGCTATATGTTTATAATCCCGATTCCTTATTTCTGAACCGGAGGACAAAAACATGTCAGTGTTTCAACTATCAGCCTGGATTTTTTCCGTCATGACAATGATGGCCCCGATTGACCGATCTTCCCTTCCTACCGTGCCAGGAGCCAAAGAGACTCCATTCGAGAGAATTGATCGGTACGATGCTATCTCGAAAATGGCCGTTCAGGTTTCATTTGATCCAAATGAATCTCCATTGCCGTTGACTTCAAAAGAAATGAATCAGCTTAACATCCGTACGGATGAACAATTAAGAGCATTCACCGCTCTAACATTGGTTAGCGTTGCATTGTGGGAATCATCTTATTTCCGTCGTGACGTTGATTTGGGAACGGGGAGACTTGGTTTTGGTGACAATGGTCGTTCCGTATGTTTGATGCAGATTAACGTAGGGAAAGGCATGACCGCTGAGGGATGGGGAGCAAAAGAGCTGGTGGAGGACCGCGACAAATGTTTCCGGGCCGCCCTGCATCTTCTTCAGGACTCTTGGCGCTCATGCGGAAATGTCCCGATGGAGCAGAGAGCTTCTGTTTACACATCCGGAACATGTCGTGACGGTATCTCGGAATCAAAGCATAGAATCAGTACAGCAGTTTATTATTGGCGCCGAATAGATTATAAGAAATCTAATATCTAATGAAAATGTAGTTAGCAGCATAATATAACCCGGCTCAATTTGAGCCGGGTTAGTTCTAACCATAGTTGCTCTGAGAGTAGGATTCGAACCTACAAACTACTTTCGCAGCGCTTGGTTATTCTTGGAATTATCCGATTCGAACGGATTTACTGCCTATAATTCCCACAGCCAAGTGCCTTACCGGTTAGGCTATCTCAGAATAAAATTCAGTGACATTTCTTATATATCAAGCAAGTGGAAAATAAGCATGACGTTTGAAGAACAGTACAATAAAGCTTTAGATGACTTGATGGACACAGAGACAGAAGACTATGATCATTATATCTCTAGTCATTCTGATACCATTACACAGATATACAAGATGTTGTGATTTCATTATTGAATAATTGACATTTAATCATTCAATGTCAAAAACCCCTGATCTTCGTAATATTGTAGATAAATTCAAACATCTTGATAATAATGAGATTCTTTTAAAGTTGAAGCAAAATTATCTTCCGTACGCAGTAATGATGGAGAATCTTGAATCCGACTTCAATATCGGAACGGTTTTCCGTAATGCCAACGCATTCTCCGCCCAAGCTTGCTATTTCCTTGGGAACAAAGATTGGGACCGTAGAGGTGCCGTAGGTGTTCAGAATTATATTGAAATCATGAGACTAAAAACTCATGATGATCTCGAACAATTAAAAAGTAAATATACTTTCGTTGCTCTGGAAAATACTCCTGATGCCGTTCCGATCGACTCATTCGTATGGCCCGGAACAACATTAATGATTATCGGGTCCGAATGTTCTGGAATTTCAAAAGAAACTCTAGAAATGTGCAGTCATGTAGTTCAGATCATTCAAACCGGCAGTACCAGATCTCTGAATGCCGGTACTGCCAGTGGCATCGCCATGTACGACTATACTGCAAAGTACCGACAAAATGTATGAAGACGTTACGATAAAACTTTCTCCACGTTTCAAATTCTCAAAAAATCTTGAAACTAATTGTAATGATCTCACAATCAATGAAACAAAAATAATTGCTAATATTCTTGACCAGTACGGTAATTTCGTGTTTTCATTAGACGAGAATAATATTCTACGTCAATTAAATTATTATGTTCATTGTAAAGATAAAACTATTTTAGACACATTTATTAGGCTTGTAGGTATTAATAAGAAAATAATCCCTCTAAGTCATAAATATTTTCTTAACATCTCGATGAGTCAATGTTATCCTGTGGCGGTTAAAGTTTTGCCGTTTTTGCAGGCAAAAAAACATGTATTTCAATTATTTGTATTGTTTTATGCCGGAAGACAAACAGCACAATCTCCAAAAGATATTGAATATTTACAATTAGTTGTGAATAAACTAAAAGACAGAGTTGCCTTATCTAAGGGTGGAAAATGACTTCTAAATCATCAAATATCATCCATGATTGTCTTGATGGATTATCTCATAAATGGTTACATAATAATATTTTATATTTCGTCAGACATGGGAGCCATGCCTACGGAACCAATAATGAAACCTCGGATGAAGATTTCCGAGGTATTTTTATTCCACCTAAAATTTACTTCCATGGATTTAAAAATAATTTAGAACATGTCGTAAGAACCGATCCAGATTGTCAAATATTCCATATTCATAAATTTTATGACTTGGCTATAAAAAACAATCCAAATGTTCTTGAAATTTTATTTGTTGATCCGGAAGATCATATTCTGATTCATGATTTGATGTTGCCAATTCTTGAACACAAAGATAAATTAATTTCAAAATTAGCCAGGGCTAGTTTTCTAGGATATGCCAGACAACAAGCTCATAGAATTAAACAACATAGGAAGTTCCTTCTGAATCCTCCGGTTGCGCTTCCTGATAGGAAATCTTTAGGACTGCCTGACATTCCTGAAATATCAAAAGCTCAATGGGAAGCTGTTTCGAGTGCCATAAAGGCTAAACTTGAACTTTGGAATCCTGATTTTCAGCCATTCAGCAGTATTCAGAAGATTTATTTGCATAATAAACTTACTGATATTTTGTCTGAAATGGAAATAACTAGTGATTCTAAATGGGAATCCGCAGCTAGGTCAATAGGTTTGTCTGATAATTATATAGAACTTTTACAGAAAGAAAAACAATATATAAATAAAATTGAAGAATATAAAGCATTTATGGATTGGAAAAAGAACAGGAATCCAAAACGAAGTGAGCTGGAAGCGAAAATCTTTTTCGATTCAAAGCACGGGTCTCACCTGTACCGATTATTATGTATCGGAAAAGAAATTCTACAGGATCATAAGCTTGTCGTGAGGAGACCCGATGCCCCTCTGCTTTTAGAGATCAAAAACGGTCATTGGACTTATGAAAAGTTAATTGAAGAAACGGATCGAATGGAAGAAGAAATAAACATTATCTATAAAAACTCAACATTAAGAGATATGCCGGATGAGACGTTTTTTGATGAATTGTGTTCTAATACAGTCGAGCGGAGCTTTGTCGATATGACATGATGAGTTTAGCGTCATAAATAATGAATCAAGTTATCGAGGCACTCAGCACGGCACTACTGTGCAGTACGTCAATTTTTGCAATCGGAAAACTTATTGGATTTTCTGATATTTATCGAACCTACAAAGCTTTCCGGCAGATAAAGACGGAAACAAAAAATTTATTCACTATTAATATCAAAACTGGTGATAAAAAAGACATTAAACAGTTTATGATAGAATATCGCGCTCATTTAGATCTCAATAGTATAAATCTGCTTATTTGCAAGATAGATGAATTGGAACGGGCCGAAGCTGAACATAAGCGGCAAACAGCGGAAAAAATGGCCCTTAATTGAATCTACACGATCTGTGCAGATGTCCTTGACGCGATCCATCATGGCCGTTATCCTGCCCGCTCAGTAGGACAGAGACCCACTGTAGAGTCTGCGTCCCTACATTTGGAGAAGTGGCAAAATGAATAACGTAACGCTTAGCAGCGACTCTCATCCATTAACAAAAACAAAAACAATAACAGTTGCAGAAGGCTTGGATCGAACTCATTCTGCTATGCAACGTGTTTTTGACGCGACGCGTCTTTATATTGAGCAATTAAAGAATGGTGAACGGGTACAGCTGCGGCACCTTCAGGAAAAGGTCTCAGTCTTTCTAGGACTTCCGCATTTCATGATCGCCCCCTTCGTATCGGCGTTCGTCGAAACGTATCCAGGATGCACTGTGCAGAAGGGGCGTGGTGGTGGTGTGTATCGAGGACCGCAGGCAGCAAAGCCGGGATGCGAACGTTGCAATGGTTGTGGTCAAAAAATAAGAAAAAAGAAGACCGTTTCAAGCTCGGTTCAGGACCAGGCCGCGTAATAGATCTTAATCTTTTAAATTTGATGATTAATCCGTAATAACTACACATTTTTCAATTTCTGATCAATAGGTTGGGCTCCTCTAATGAGGAGCCCATTTTCATGTGATCTGCACGTTCTTTGGCCTTGCCTCGAAGTGAGCTTTTGACTACAACCATTGCTCTATTAGCAGCGAAACATAAAGCGGCGGGGGTTTTGGTGACATTTTCTGAAGAAAATATTTCAAGAAATTTCTTTCAGACCGTTTTGTCTCTTTATCCGAAATTAGCTCATAATGATATTCAGTACAGTTCTGCAAAGAATATAATTGATCTGATTACTTTTTATGTTGATATTCAGCATAATTTTGACGTTGATCAGATCATTGATTTGATCAGTGATCGTCTGAATCATAAAAAAGAAATAATCGAACCATTCGTAATGGTATTCGTTATCGGGTATTCCGTTACTTGCGATGATAAGTTTTACCGAATCTGTTCGGTATGTTCGGATCGGCATAGTATTAGCAAGATGCTCTGTAGAGCTTCAGAGCAAGATATCATTACAAAAAGTTCCTCGCGCATGCCTGTGGCTAAAAAATTGTAAAATGGCTCAGACATACCGTAATATATTCTTTGGTCCGGCGCGACCAGGATATAAGTCGGATCAGGTAGGTATTGCCTGGAAGGTTCGCCAGGATGGCAGCCGCATTGTAAAGCTTCACGTTGGAGAAGCTGCGAGCGAAAGCTACGGATGGAGCGAAGCTCTAGCGTATCTGGGCCCCGCAACGGCTCGACATGTCGCGGCGGCTCTGATCCATGCTGCGGATATGGCAGAAGCCGCAAAACCTGGGACGCGCGATCAATAAATATTGTCGAGATCAGATTTGCGAGGGTTGACCTCTCCTGAGCCAAATATTGCTCAGGAGTCATTATGTCACCAGAACAAACGAATCAAGTATTAGAATCTGCTAAATCAATCATTACCGATCTCGCTGTCGGATCGCGCATTACTTTTCCATTACTGATAGATAAAATATCTACCGATACAGGCGTTGAATCCCGCCTTATCATGCCTGCATTACGGGCATATATTAAAAGCCGCCATGATTTGAATGTCAAGGCAGGCCGAGTTGGGGGTATTTATAAAATTGAAAAATAAAAAGAGCCCATGTGAATCAATCCTAAATAATATAAAAGAATATTGTAGAATATATTTTAAATACACCCGTGTAACCCAGAAACGCTTACGTCTGGGTAAAAGTTCAATTAATCATAATGATATTGTCTATTTAACTAGACAAATCAAACGTTTAAATAAAGAACGAATAGATTTAGATATTTATTTTATTAGATACCTATCATTTGCAGATTCAAGGATAATTGTTAAACTATTATTAAAATTAATGCCTGATCATCATTATAAAGTAATGAAAGAATTACTTAATTATGGAAAATTTTCCATATTCCAATATGGATTCAGTATTATTTTTGGCAAACATTTGCCATTTAAAAACTTTAAAAAACAAGAAACGTTATTTCTTGGAAAACTTCTTAGAAGTTCTATGAATTCAATAATTCATCAAAAAAATAACAATATCTCTATCATTATTAAACGTAATTATAATTTATGTAAAATATTTCAAAATTCTTTTTACAGATTCATCAACAAGATAGAATATTTCGATGATATGTTGATTTATATTCCCGGCAATCCACATTGGGACCTACGCCGCTCATTTGAGTTTCTTATTAATAATAAAAATTCAAAATATATATTGGATAAATTAATGAAATACCCTGAAATACAAAGATTAGCAGCTTTACAATGATTTCTATATTAGATATATAATGACGGTGCCGCCAAAACGATATTCACTAGTTTTGTCTGGAGGTTCGGCGCGAGGGGCGTACGAAGCTGGAGTCCTAAAATATATATTTCAGACACTGTATTCAGAATACGGAATTCTTCCTCACTTTGACATTATCTGTGGGACTTCTGTCGGGGCTATCCACGCCTGTTTTCTAGCCTCTCATATCAAAAATATTGATCATCAACTAAATAGGCTTCTTGAGATTTGGAAGCAACTAAAACCTACAACCGTAGCAAATCTGGATCTGATCCAGGTGTACAGATGGAAAGATTTATTATACGGCGGGCATAGTTCCTCAGGATTGCTCGACACGACACCACTAAGGCACCTTTTGAATGAAGAAGTAGATTGGCCTGGACTTAAATCCAATGTCAAATCTAGATTTATAGATAATGTTGCGATTTCTTCTACTAGTGTACGTAACGGCAGGACTACCGTTTTTTGCGAGACTAACCAACAACTTCCAAATTCTGTTTTCAGGACTGATTTTGTCAATACTGAATTATCTTCACAGCATGTTCTGGCCTCGGCGTCGCTTCCGTTACTTTTCCCATCCATACAGATTGATGGAGAGTGGTTTACAGATGGAGGGATACGCCAGAACACCCCTATAGCCCCGGCCCTGGCATTCGGAGCCACGCATGTCTTTACGGTTGGTTTATGGCACGAACATAAACGATCCAATCTAATTCAACATGATGACGCCCCGAGCATCGGAACATTGGTTGGTAAAATTTTTAATTCATTTTTTCTAGATAATGCTCAGTACGATCTATACAATCTTGAGACGATAAATGATATTATCAAATCTGGAGAACATATGTTCCCAGAATCTACACCTTTTACAAAATATCGTTATATCGAAACATGTTCGATCAACCCATCTGAAAACATAGGACTTATTGCTAACGATTATCTATCATCATCTAAATATCGACATAATAAAATATATAGAACAATTCTTAAAATGATCGATGTCGGAAGTATTGAGGCAGACCTCGCTAGTTATTTATTGTTTGATGGTGATTTTGCCAATATCCTGATTGATCTTGGATATAATGACGCTAAACAGAATAAATATAAAATACTAGATTTTTTTGGAGCCGTATGACGATTAAAAATAACTATTATTATAAACCCAACACTACTACTACTGCCCAGCCTATAGCTACGGTTCCTCAAACTATATCAGCTTTTCCTCAAACTATATCAGCTTTTCCTCAAACTATATCCGCCACTGCTACTAATTATGGAATTAATATTGCCTCCGGGCCATATTATTATGCCACTCAAAATATAAATCTACCTTATGAACAAATAACAAAAAGCAATATAACTGTTCCTTATGGTGTAACACCATTCTTTCAAACAAAGAAAAACATAAAGGCATATATTAAAAAAGAACTTGAATTAGGAAATTACACTAATTTATGCTATCATGCCGATGATATAGCAAGAAAAGATTATAAATCATTTATTCTTATTAAGAATTATATAATAAAGCAAAATAATTTTGGCATCACGTCAGTATTTATAAAATCAATCGAAAACATTGATATTTCAGATATGACTAATATTCTTATAGAACAGTATATTGCAGAAAAAGATCCATCAAAAAACTATACGCTCCAACTATTGATGTTGAGCGAATATAAAAAAATAGATTTGAGTGTTTATATAGAGACTGTTTCAAAAAAACGACTTCCGGAAATGCTAACTCCGTTTCTTTTTCTAGAAATTAATCAACCTATTATGGAAGAGATTAATGTTAATTTGTTCCAAAAAACCATGCTTCATAGTAACAATCCGAGTGAGCTACTATCATTTGCGATAAAGTTTAAAAACTCTGATAAGAAAAAAGTTTTTAAACGATTAAAAGATCTCGGAAATAAAGAAATTATCGATGATTTTATTAATATAATTGACGAGCCGTGGGTAACTACCCTGCGCAATATCCGTTAGACGAGTCGTTACTTCTGTTAGAATACTCGTCCGTATGTTGCCGTTATTGCGTCGGGCCGCAGATGTCGCGGTAAATCAGGGGGAAGAAGGACGTTCTTTCTTATTGGGAGCGGTAGCGATTCGCCGAGATCAGGCAGTCGTTCAGTCCAGTAATGGAATTGGCTATTTCCCCTGCAAATTAGCTCACGCTGAGGCCCGGGTTTTAAAAAAAGCCGGTAAAAATAGCATCGTGTATGTAGCTCGGGTGTCTCGCAAAGACGGTTCCCTTGTTTTGGCAAGACCGTGCGAAAGTTGTCAGAGCATGATGATAAGATCATGTGTTAAGAAATGTTATTATACTATTTCTGATAATGAATATGGTGTGATGGTGTTTCAGAACAATAATACGTTCTCTGAACGTATTAAGAATACGTCACGACAACAATATGCCGAGGCCATTTGAAAACCAAAAAACCAGACCTGATCGTTGGCGCGGAATGCGGTAATTGTGGAGAACCCATCCGCCCTCCTGAGCCACATGAAAACCCTTTTGAGTGTATTCGTTATTTAAAAAACCAGCTAGAAATTATAAGATATGAGCTAAAAGATCATCGTGATACGGAAGTTGATTACGCTCATCTTAGACGTGATGAATATTAAATGATCCGAACTGTAAAATTAAAGTTGGTTCTATTCGGTACGATTCAAGTGGAAGATAATGGACACAGTATCGGCGCCGTTATAGAACATGTTCACGAAATGCACGTAAAAGATATTCTGGATTCTCTTCTAGATACTTCTTCCGAAGTGACGTGGTCGGATGTTGAAGTAAAATCTGTTGATGGTATGGCCGCGGAGGAATTTTAGACATGAGGGCTCGTGATTTTGCTTTTTGGTTGCAAGGATATTTTGAGATCGTTACGGAAGGAGACCAGAAAGCTCCGTTATCATTAACAGTGAATCAAGTAGATCAGATCCGACGTCATCTGAACCTTGTTTTTCTTCACGAAATCGACCCATCAATGGGTGGATCAGAAATTCAGAAACAATTAAACGATATCCATTCCGCGGCGTTGGCACGACCAGTCGGGCCAAATCAAGAGCCAACCGCTGAAGTAAAAATTAGCCCTGAATTGATGGTTTTGATAGATTCTTTAATGAAGGTCATTTAGAGTCAAAACTTGATTGGAAAGACCCTGATCTTAAAATTTATGATAAAATTGATGGAACATTATTATTTTTAAGTAGTATCGGCAGCATTGGTATACTTATAGACTGCAAAACCGGAACAGTTACGAACCCAAATATACCGAAATCAAATTCGCCCGAGATAGTTCAATATACTGAAATTAGTGTTTCTCCATGTCCAGTCGGTATGGTTTTGGTTGATGGAGAGTACTGTCATGTTTTAAAGGCTGATTGTCTTGCATGGGCAGATCCTGACAATAATGGCGTTAATGGTCCAGTCAGATGCTTGGAATTCAAATTCCCTACAGAATGTCTTTCGGACAAAACAAAAAAACACCTTAAATTCTGTATAGACCAGTACGAATTTCCTAATAATAAAGGCTCGATCCCATTCGTTATGGTTAGTTTCAATGAAATGAAACTGGCATGCGAAATAATTAATAAACGTCTTTGTACAGACCAAGAATGGACTCTTGCCTGCGAAGGACCGGAAAGATTTCCATATCCGTATGGATATCAAAGAAAAAACGTATGCAATATTGACCGACCCTGGATTGCGCCGAATGAATCAGTGCTTGAATCAAATAGTCAAGACATAAGAGATCAGGAAATAAGCAGGTTAGATCAACGTGTTCCGTCAGGAAGCAATCCTGAGTGTGTATCTCCTTTCGGAGTATACGACATGACGGGAAATGTTGATGAAAATACTATCAATACATCCGGAAGACCTTATCATAATTCACTGAAGGGTGGAGACTGGCCTGAAGGATCTAGAAATAGGTGCAGGCCAGCTACGTTGATTCATAACGAAACCTTTCGATATTATCAGATTGGAGGTAGGTGTTGCTCTGACCCATTACAACTATAATGAGAATAGAAATGATTAAAAGTGGATTCTGGAAAATTGAATGCTTATCAGATAATAAGCATGATCTGGTACATTATTTAAATAAAAACAATATAAAATATCAAGAAACCGAAACTGATCAGAATTGTTTGATGGTCGAAGCAAATATTGATTTGATTTCGAAAATCATTTCATGCCGAGGCGTGATTCAGGCTCTTTATGACGAGAAGCTGACTCGTTCTTTCAAGAGGAAGAAACTTCATGGGTATTTTTAATGAACGTGGTGCGTTGACCGATGACGGAAATAGACTCGTTTCAAAATTTGAAGAATCGATACAAGAAATCCTAGAGTCACCACAAGTAATTCAACTTAACGAAAGTGGCGCTGAGTGTCTGGAATGTGTTTTGAAATCTATAGTCGGTGAAGCATTATCACGGCACCGTTCCGAACGGCTAAACCTTACATCTGGATGTAAAAAACAAACCAGTTCAGAGACGAAAATAGTTTCGAGAACATTTTGGTCACCTGATGAGTTTCAGAAATTTTCTCAATTTTTACTACCCCGCTAAACTCCCACGATACTGACTAAAATGAATAAAAATTTTTTCTGTATAATACTGATCGTAATGATATTTGCTTGTGACGAAATGCCGCATAATAAACAATACGCGGAAGAAGAGGCCCATGAATGGGCCAGAACTATGGGATACGAGGTCCAGGGATTGACCTGTATGGATCTTGATACAGATCATAACGGATACGTCACCTGTACCATGCAGATAAAAAACAACGAAGTTAAGCCATACACTATCGAATGTGCTAAGAAAGTCAAAGAAGGCTGTGGCTACAGCCAGGATCGTGGCTGCCGGATAGCAAAATGAATAGCCCAATAACACCATGAGTTATTTTTACAATCCTGTATTTTGCACTGAGTGCGGCTTTGTTCACAGGTCTAGTGAAGAAATACTTCCATGTTTGGAAAAGAGGGCGAGAAAAGATCGTGCCGATTCGCTTATAAAACAACTTAGATCTCGTTTTAAAAGTTAAAGCGATTCGACTGGCAAGAAAAGTTATGAAGAATTTAATCAAAGTAATTTCGTCTCGCATTGATTACATGTACGGAGAAGAGTCTTCTTTTAAGAAGTTTTGGCGGAAACATTTCGGCCTACCTACAGTAATTGAATTAGGCTGGAGCGATCATAATGCTCTTGAAATGGCCGAATTTAGTGATGAGCCTAAAGGTAAAACTTGGGAAGATTACTATGCGCATATGAAACAATTATATCCGTTTCGTTATTTCATAAACGAAACACTTCCTGATTTTCTGAAACATAAAATCTGGTGGCGTTTTAGTATTCCGGCTGAAAAGCTCAGATACTTTCTTGTATCACATTTAATTCCGAGTCGTCGATACCATATGTTGGATCTGCGGCAAAAGAACGGATATCGTTACGGTTGGAGTGATACGCCGGAACGAATGATGTACGCAATGTTTAATCTTCTTGATCAATACATTACAAAAGAAGAGCCTTATGACTTAACAGAATCTTATTCTAAAGAAGAAATTGATGCGGATACTGCTCTAACTATTCAGCAGAATAATTTAATAGAAGCCAGGACTATACATCATTGGTGGACAGTTGAGCGTACAAAAGAAAAAAACGCAATTGGAGATCTTCTTCATCTTTGGGCCGAGGCTAGAAAAAATAAAAATCCAGGAAAAGAAAAATATTGGAATCAACTCAATAAAATGAAAGATGATTTTGAAAATAAAGGAGACGAAATGATAATTCGTCTAATGAAAATTAGAAAGTCTCTTTGGACGTAAATACTGTATGATCATAATGCGTAATAAACCTGATTTATTATCATCGTTGCGTTCGTGCGTTAAGCTCTTGAGTGGAGTGGATCGCGCGGCTGGGGAGGTCCGGCGTGTCCTTCTTGCAATGGATTTGAACCTCCGGGCGCGGTTAAAAGTAAAGAAGGTCATTATGATTGCGATCTTATCAAAGAGATTACTCTGGCCGAAAATACCATACGTGAACATGAAAAAATATACGGATCGCCTGGAATTCGCCCTTCTTGTCAAATAAAAATATCAAAACCATTTGTATTTTGTCAGGACTGTGCAGATGGAAAAAGTCCATAATTAAATAATTAACATGACTGCTATATATAATTAAAACAATGCTATTGGTTCAAAAATTCTTACTTACGAATACTTTTGGTCAACTTGAGAAGCAGCACGGGGTGGAAATCTCCGTTGGAGGCAAGTTTGGCCATAAATTTTCTCTTAATTACTCTCAACTTGATTCCGAGCCTACTGATGAGTTGGCAAATCAATGTCGAGGGCTGATTCTGAGCAACGGCAGCTCATTATTTGAATCAGCTGAACAAAAAAGAAATAAACTTTATTTCGATCATATCTGTCCCGGCCCAACCAGAATCATTGCGTATGGTTTTGATAGATTCTTTAATGAAGGTCATTTAGAGTCAAAACTTGATTGGAAAGACCCTGATCTTAAAATTTATGATAAAATTGATGGAACATTATTATTTTTAAGTTTTGATGACGTTATTAATGAGTGGCATGTATCGACACGCTCAACTCCAGAAGCAAATGTTTCATTATCATTTTCGCAATTTACATTCAGATCCTTATTTGAATACGTACTGAGTAAATCACAAACTGACTTTAAAAGCGTAACATCAAAACTTGATCCACAGTTTACTTACATATTTGAAATTGTTGGTCCGTTCAACAGAATCGTTGTAAAGTATCATTTTTGCAGATTATATTTTCTAGGACTGAGAAATAAGATAACGTATAAAGAAGAAAAACCAGAACAGTATTTCGAACCATTATCATTTTTCTGTCATTTGCCGCTCACTTACAATTTATCGTCGCTGCAAGATATCGTTAGTCTGGTTAATTCCAGAACACCGATCGAGCATGAGGGAGTCGTTGTTCGTGATAGCCAGTTCAACCGGCTTAAAATCAAAAATGCCGCATATTTGATTTACAACCATGCCCGGGACGTCTGTGAAAAATCGCCAAGAGGCTGTTTGGAGATGATTCTTAAAGAACAGGAAGACGATATTCTTCCATACATTCCTGAAGAACTGGCGAATGAAGTTCTGAACATGAAATCAATGTTATCAGGATTTATTAAAAACTGGGAAGCTAAATTTGATGATGTTTTCTCTTTAATGGAGAAAAAACGTCAGACAGAAGAGTTTGCTGAATGGCCCGAACGTAAACTTTTTGCGCTATGCGTGTCAGAGATTGGTTTGTGGGATTCACCATGTTTCGGAATATTTGGAGGAAAATACCAAAATCTAAAAGATTACATTTTTAGTCATCAAAAGAATGATAATTGGCCATCTTCTTTTCTAAATGCATTGCTGATCCATATAGGATATAAAGTCGATAAAACCGTAGATACAGCAGTTTCTATTTATGATTCCAACTCTCCCGGACCCATTAGCCGTAGGTAACTATCAGTTCTGGGTTACTGCCGCTCAATATATAGATAATCACATAAATAAATATTACGTGGAAACGGCCATGTATATTAAGAACATTATTCTTAATATGAACGATCCCTGGTTTTGGGTATATTTTTGTTCCATGGTCAGATCAGATATCGATACATCTGATTTAAAGTCTAAAATATTACAAACACATAGTAATCATTATATAATTGCTTTAGCGGCGTTTGATAAAACAATTGATCTTAATATAATTGAAGATTATTTATTAAAACAAAGACCACATAACGTAAACATATCCGCAATATTTAATTACATAAATAGAGTCCCGATGGGCGATATTGATAAATTTATCAAATACTGTATCGAGTACAAATCAGCAAGATTAGCATGTTTTTTACTTAAATCTAAAAAAATAAACAAAGATTCGCCAGCTTTTCAAGATATAAAATCAATAATAATAAAATCTAAAAAATCAAGATATCTTTATGAGCTGGCCAAGCATATTCCACCAGAAGAAAACGAAGCTATTCAGCAAATGGTTATGCTTAATAAAAGTGATATGTATGTGAGGCTCTACGCAACAAACATCCCCGAAGCAGATGTTCATAAATTGGAACGAAGAATAATCGAAACAGATGATCTTAAGAAAATTGAAACATTTGCAGATAAGGTTCCTAGATCTAATCTTAAACGTCTCAAATCATTGTTCTGATAGTCTAATTACTTCGTATTTAGTTACAGTGAGTCTAAAACGAAGCAAATCCCAAAAATATAAGCGGCGAATAAAGAGCGCTAAGAAAACTCCTATCAAAAAAGATAGTCAGGGAAGATCTTTATGTCGTTGGTGCGGTGTTCCGGTGGTTCCGCCCAAAAGAACATTTTGCTCTAAAGAATGTGTTCATGAATGGAAACTAAGATCAAGTCCACAATACGTTAGACAGTGCCTTTTTAAACGTGACCGTGGAGTCTGTACATCATGCGGCCTCGATACATATAAACTTAGTAAAGGTTTAAGAAAACCGCTAGCAGGAGAAAGTAAAGAAGATTGGTCCAAACGAGTAAAACAGACTAGAAAAAAATATAATATTCCTGATCACAGAGTAACTCTTTGGGACGCTAATCACAAAATACCTGTTGCCTCGGGAGGAGGATGCTGTGATTTGGATAATTTTGAATCATTATGTATATGGTGTCATAGAAAAATTACGAATAATTTTCTTCATAGTAGGAGAAATAATGAATAAGCAATTCGAAATTAAAACAGAGTTTTTATCCGATCATGACGCCATACCAGCGGAACGCTGGGAACAGTTGCTCTCTGCTCTCGCCGCAGGACGCCCGATCGATGACGAAGGATTCAGCGATAGCGATCCAGAGCCTTTTATCTGATTTAAAAAGATCTTCATAAAACTAAAAAGTAGACAAGTGACGAGTCTTCCTGGCCCCAGGGGAGTCATGGTGATGCTTGAAGTTTTTGATGATCTTTTCAACATGACAGAAACATTCAGCGCCATCTGCGTCACTACCAACGGAATCGTTAGGAATGGCAAAGCCGTTATGGGAGCTGGTTCTGCCAAGGCTTGCGCAGAACGCTGGCCCGAAACTCCTAAAATTCTAGGTGATTTACTGACCGATACAGGCCTTAATGTTCCGTATCAATTAGGAATCATTACTACAGATAATGGTCTGGAGACTAGTATATATGAAGAAAATGACAAATCATTATGCAGGTTATTTTCATTTCCTACCAAAGATCATTTCAAAGATAAATCTACCATTGATCTAATAAGACAATCTTGTCACTATATGAATCAGTACGCCAGAATGTTACAAATGAAATACATTGCCATCCCGAGACCCGGATGTGGGGCCAGGACTGGCGGACTTGACTGGAAACGTCAGGTCAAACCAATTTTGACGGAACTGTTGGATGATCGTTTTTACATTTGTCATGTGGAGGGTAAATGAATTTTTTAAGCTGCGCACTTTGTGATGGTAAACTGGTTGTTAAGGATAAAGACGAGCATTCTGTTATAAAGAAGACAGTATGTTTGAATTGTGGCGTTAAATTCACATTTCCTGAATCAAAAAA
>Ga0163144_10006180_pt1 | contig 26486 bp, 22 predicted proteins | sample OliLak19BULKMAT1_FD_123175 | JGI IMG/M metagenome (GOLD analysis project Ga0163144, IMG submission 123175) | Freshwater microbial mat bacterial communities from Lake Vanda, McMurdo Dry Valleys, Antarctica - Oligotrophic Lake LV.19.BULKMAT1 | ecosystem: Environmental > Aquatic > Freshwater >...
CCCGTATAGCGATACTTCTCATTCGCTTTTCAATCCAGTCGTCAGGATAGCCTTTGAGTTTGTAAAGTTCTCTTGTCCGCTGTATAGCCAATTCAGGATTTTCAATTTCTTCCAATCTTTCCGGACCTACCTTTGCTAACCAAAGCTTGAACGGCTCTGCTTTTGGAGATGGAATTGATTGTATGATTCGCAAAAGCCCTTGTGCATTGGCACAACCCATTTTTTGTTTACCCCCGGCTGTGTCCACAGCAAGGGTGGGTACAAATTGTACCCACCCTTTGGCAGGTTCCTTGTCACGTTGCCTCATGCGTTTTATATACTGCTTAGGGTCTTTGCTATCTGTTAAAATAGCAACTACATCTTCTACAACAAAATACCATTTTTCGTCAGATTCATTCCAAACAGTTCTTATCTGTGTACTTTCAAATAATTTTATGTTACTCATCGCTTCTTTATTGAGAAGTTGAAGGTGTTTATTTCTAGTGATTTAAGAAACTAGAAAAATGAGTCCCCTGAATTTGCAGATTTGCATTAAAGAAAGAAAAATAAAATGGTTCTTATTATTTTTTATAAGTCTTTTGCCAATTTCCTTTCGCCACTTTGTAAAAGATTTTATTGAATGTTTTGCAGACGTTTAATGTTTTAAATAAACTATTTCGGTACTTGTAAAGTTGGTTAAAAATTAACTGATGTTACTCACGTCTATATACAAATATTGAAGGAGTAACCTGGTGGTTAGGTAACTAAAAAAAGTAATTATAACAGCCTACTCCTGCCCATCCAACACTTTATGATGATGGTTTTTATCAACATATTTATTTTTTACGGTATAGTAAAAAAACAGTCGGAACGTGTTGCTCTGCATGTAATTGATTCCATTGCTTTTTTGTTGAAATACACTCATGTAGCCGGTATCAAAGGAAAGGCTGTTATTTATTTTTTGTTTGATGCCGATAAAAATCCTGTTTTGATCGAATGTATTAAACACGATAGCCGAACCAAATTGTAACAGCAATTCATCTGCTACAACCAATTGTGGCAGGTTGGGATTTTTAAATACCTGAAAGCTGGTGCTTAGTAAATATCTTACCCGGTTGGTAAATTTTTTTTCACCGGTTTTTTTATCATTTACAATGATATCCTGCCAGCGTTGTTCATTTCTTAACCGTTGCAATACATTCACCTTGCTTTTGCAGGAGGAGTTATAAACTACCTGTTGATAAATACGGTTCTCATCGGATTTTGTTGTAAAGCCAGGTGTGGTGGGAGCCGAGAGCAGGTTGCCGTATCCTGCAGCAACGGAAAGGCTTTTATCAAATTGATAGCCTACACCAATTCGTCCAAAACAAAATGAATTTGCTTTGAAAAAATCATTTTCCCGCAGGTGGGCATCTGCCATTATAAACCATTTTTTATCAAGAAAAACATTGCTGTTGATGCTTACCCATGTTTGGGCAACATGTTCTACTTTTTTTTGTGCAACCTGGCTAAATGCAGGTACTAAACAATACTGTGTAATTGCCAGCAGGAGTATTTTTGAATAGGGTTTCATTTAGAGTATTTATTGATGTAATCAGCTAAAAAGTAAAATAAGTAATTGAGCTGCTACAATACGTAATATCATGGTTAAAGGGTATACAGTTGCGTATGTTACAGAAGGTATATCGTTGCCCGCAAGTTTGGTTGCAAATGCCAATGCCGGTGGATCGGTAGAGGCGCCAGCCAATAATCCGCAGATTTCAAAATAGGTCTTTTTAAAAAATTTCTTTGCTATTATGCCAACAGTTATCAGCGGAATAATGGTGATGGCAATTCCCATTGCAATCCATAAAAATCCTTTACCATCCGAAAAAGCAACTGATAAATTTTTACCACTGCTTAACCCAACACTTGCCAAAAACAAACTAATCCCCAATTCTCGTATCATCAGGTTGGCGCTGTTGGTGGTGTAGTTGTTAAGATAAAAAACATTTCCAAACCTGCTCAACAGCAAAGCAATTATTAAAGGGCCACCTGCCATGCCCACTTTTACAGCAACGGGCATTCCCGGAAAATGAAAAGGAATGCTGCCTAAAATTACGCCTAATACAATGCCGATAAAGATAGGCGCCAGGTCAGGCACTTCCAGTTTTTTAATTGAATTTCCTAAAGCATCCGAAGCAAAATGAACGCCCTCTTCTGAACCTACTACCTTGATGGTGTCACCCAGTTGCAGTTTGATATTTCCATGCGGTACCATTTCAAACCCAGCCCTGTTTAACCTTGTTAAGGTAAAGTTTTGTTGATACAACTCCGGTAAATCGCCCAGCCGCTTATGTGTTACAGATTTTTTAGTAACGATGATGGTACGGGATATCAGTTTACTTTCCACAGCAGATCTCAAATTCACATTACTGGTGGAGCCAATAATTAATTTTAGTTGTTCAATTTCTTTTTTTGAAGCAACCACCAGCAGCACATCATTTTCTGACAAAATGGTTTCTGGTGTAGGGGTAATAATTTCATCATTGTGGAGCATCCGGGAAATTACAATTCGTTCTTTCAGCATTTCAAAAAGCTTACGCAGGGGTTGGCCGATTAACATTTTATTTTCCAGAATAAAGTGTTGAGATAAGGGTTTGTTGGCCCTGATTACATTTAGCTTGCGATGCAGTTCCTGTTCTTTTTCCAGGTTTACGCCAAAAATTTTTTTAAGCAGTAACAGGGAACCTATGATTCCAAAAACACCAAACGGGTAAGCAACTGCGTATGCCAGTGTTATGAGCGTTTTATCTGTGCCGGTAATATTAAGATCGCTTACAGCAGCCTGCGCAGCAGCAAGGCCGGGCGTATTGGTAACCGCACCACTCATAATGCCAGCCATAACAGTAATATGGTTTTTGCTTACAAAATAAAAAACAATGGTGATGATAACACCAAGGCCAACGATAAGGGCTGCCAATAAATTATTGTTGAGCGCATTTTTTCTTAAACTGGCAAAAAAGCCGGGGCCTACCTGCAAGCCGATGGAATACACAAAAAGTATTAAGCCAAATTCCTTTAAAAAGTGTTGCGTATTTTCATCAACCGCAATACCGGCATAGGACATAAACATGCCCATAAATAATACCCACGTAATGCCTAATGAAATACCGCCTATTTTTAATCTGCCCAACCATACACCAAAGGCTATTACCAACCCATAAATTAATACAGATTGAGCAATGGAGTTATTTGTAAACAGATCTGTGAACCAATTGATCATATAATTAATTTTATAAAAACAGGCAACAGGAAAACCTGATGCCTGTTTTAGAAATGTACGCTTTTTGATTTTAAAAAAGCAAGCAAACGTTATTATTAGTGAATTTCAGGTTCTAATTCCCATTTTTCAGGTGAGCGCCAAAGGGCAGATAATAACAGCTCTCTCATAAAGTAAAATTCTTTTGGAAGCTTGTCATACATTTTTTCAAACAACTCTTCATGGCCAAGTAGTTCCTGTTTGCCTAGTTCCCGATCTACAGTCATTATTTTAGAAAAATCTTCTTTGGTGAAACTCTCCAATCCCCGCCAGTCCAAATCTTCGTATCGTGGCATCCAGCCCAATGGACTTTCAACAGAAGAAGCTTTTCCTCTTATACGTTGTACAATCCATATCAGCACACGGATATTGTCTCCAAACCCTGGCCATAAAAACTCACCGTTTTCATCTTTTCTAAACCAGTTTACACCAAATATTCTAGGTGCATTGGGAAGGTCTCTGCCAAACTGCAGCCAGTGGTTTACGTAATCACCTATATGGTAACCCATAAAAGGCAGCATTGCATATGGATCTCTTCTTACTTTACCAACTTCGCCAAATGCAGCAGCAGTAGTTTCGCTGCCCATGGTAGTAGCCAGGTAAACACCAAAGTTCCAGTTGAAAGATTGATATACCAATGGAACGCCGGTACTCCTTCTTCCGCCAAAAATAAATCCATCTATCTGAACACCTTTAGGGTCATTCCAGCAATCATCAACCGCAGGGTTTTGGTAAGCCGGTGCTGTAAATCTTGAGTTGGCATGTGCGGCAGGTTTGCCGCTTTTGGGGTCAAATGGTTCACCATGCCAGTCTGTTAATCCTTCCGGAATTTCTTTTGTCATCCCTTCCCACCAAACATCATTATCAGCAGTGATAGCTACATTGGTAAAAATGGTATTTCCCTTAATGCATTCCATGGCATTCGGGTTGGTTTTGTAATTGGTACCAGGTGCTACACCAAAATAGCCAGATTCCGGATTGATTGCCCGTAAATGCCCATCATTGGTTTTATGTATCCATGCAATATCATCTCCAACAGTGGTGATTTTCCAACCATTGAATTCTGTTGGTGGAATCAGCATGGCGAAATTTGTTTTGCCACAGGCACTTGGAAATGCCGCTGCTACATAAGTTTTTTGTTTGTCTGGAGATTCTACACCCATTATTAGCATGTGTTCTGCAAGCCATCCTTCTTCCCGACCCATTACAGATGCAATACGCAAAGCAAAACATTTTTTTCCCATCAATGCATTGCCACCATAACCACTACCATAAGAGATAATGGATCTTTCTTCAGGGAAATGAGAGATGTATTTTACAGTTGGGTTACAAGGCCAAACACTTTCTTTTTTACCATTTACAATCGGATCTCCTACAGAATGCAGGCATTTTACAAAACTGTTTTTAGGAATATGCGGTAATACATTCTCACCCATTCTTGTCATAATCCGCATGTTAACAACTACGTATTCAGAGTCGGTAATTTCTACACCATATCTTGAATAGGGAGAACCTAAAGGACCCATACAGAAAGGAATAACGTACATCGTTCTGCCTGCCATACATCCTTCCAGGTGCTTGTCTAAAATTGTTTTCATTTGATTGGGCTCCATCCAGTTATTGGTTGGCCCGGCATCGTCTTTTCTGCGGGAGCAGATAAAGGTTTTGTCTTCTACTCTTGCTACATCACTTGGGTCGCTAAAGCAGGCAAAGCTATCTGGCCTTTTCTCAGGATTCAATGCGATGAATGTGCCTTTTTTAACTAAATACTGGCATAGTCCATCATACTCAGCTTTTGTTCCATCTACCCAGTGTATAGCCTTTGGCTCACATAAAGAAGCTACTTGATTTACCCAGTTTTCCAGTTCGTCTTTTACCAGAATGTTATCCAGGATATAAGCGTTTGTTTGCGGTATCATATTATTTGTTTTAATTAAGATTGTTATTTATTATTACAAGGCAAATCTACAAATACACCTGAATTACTAACTGCTGAATATCATGCTTTCATATGATTTTTATTTGTTTTTTATTAAACACTGGCATATTTGTATTATTTGATAATTGATAATTGATAGTTAACAATTGATAGTTGATAATTGATAGTTGATAGTTGTATCTATTTAGCCTAAATACAAGGAGATAAACTTACAATTCCCCGTTACAATACCTGCTCTGTAAAAATCTTATCAAGGATTATAGCAGCTTTAAAACATAATCCCGGATATACTTTGGATGTTTGCAACATGGTGCTTCGGGTTGCAGAAAAATATAAGATAAAACGCCTTTGACCCAGCGGGGTAACTTTGCGTTTTTGTACATTTCTCAAATTAACAGGCTGCGCCGCTGCCGCAGGGTTTACATTGATGTATTGGCGAAGCTACAAACAGGTTACTCCGCAGGCGTAAATACAGTTGCACTAATTTTCAATATTAAATTGCTGTGGTAAAAAATGAGGAGCAATATCCTTAGCTTGGCGCATGTGCGATTGGTATCGGTATACGTTTTATCAATAAGCAATAAAATACCAACTCAGTAATTTACCCCCTTGCATTGTATTATATAAGTACATGGATAAATTTACAGGAGCCGGTTACAATACCTGCTCTGTAAAAATCTTATCAAGTATTATAGCAGCGTTGGAACATAATCCAGGGTGTACTTTGGATGTTTGCAGCATGGTGCTACGGGTTGCAGTAAGCCAGCGAAAACGGCTTGCAATGGGTAGTTGGCTAATTGGGCTTGCATTGTGAACGCCCTGGCAAATTTCATCAAAAGCATGCAGGTATAATTTTAATTCATCTACATCTGCCTGCCTGCAAAAGAACTTTAATTTGTCTTCATCCAGCTTATATTTCATTTGTAAAAACTGTTGCTTGGCACAGTACAACACTACACCAACGTTCAGGAATTCTTCCCGTTCTACCTTTGGCACCAGGCGGATTACAGCATATTCAAATTGATTATTTTCGGGCATTTTGTGCTTCATTTATAAATATGGCTGAATTTGCAATTCTGGTTATCAAAAAAGATTCATAAGCCTGCCGGTGTTCTTCAACAGTTGTAAACGGACTATCAATTACCAGCCATTCATCGGGTATCAAGGAAACTATTGAATGAATAATATCGTCGGTAAGCAATAAACGAAATATTGAATCAACCGCATTCAACTCAGTTGCCAGTGACAATAATACATGATCTTTTACCAGCGTAAAAGGACGGAGTGCCTGCTGCTGCCAGTTATCCCAGGAGTGATGAAAATACAAACAGGCTCCATGATCTATCAGCCACAATTGCTTGTGCCAAAGCAGCATGTTGGTATTGCGGGCAGTGCGGTCTACATTCATTAGCAGGCAATCTAACCATACTATCTGCGATGCCAATGTAGCATCAATGCTGGTAACCACCGGATCGAAAGTAACTGAGCCGGAAAGATAATGCAACGCAAGGTTAAGGCCTGTACTGGCTTTCAGCAGGTCCTGTATTTCTTCATCCGCTTCGGTACGGCCAAAGGTTTCATCGAGGTTGGCAAATACAATTTCCGGCATACGCAGGCCAATTGCACGGGCAATTTCTCCCCCAACCAATTCTGCAATTAATGCTTTAATTCCCTGTCCGGCACCTTTAAATTTAAGTACGTATAAAAAGCCATCATCAGCCTCCGCAATAGCAGGCATGGAGCCACCCTCTCTCAATGGACTCAGGTAGCGGGTAACCTGTACGTTTCGTATATCGGTATGCTGCATATTGGTATTATGCCGTTAATTGGCTGTTGGTACAAAAATACAATTATACAACTCTAAAAAGTTTGTTGATAGTTTGATTTGTAAATTCAAAAAACAATATTGGGTTGCATTAATCCATTTGTAAAAATTGTTCGTTGGCAAGTATTACATTTCAGCAACATTAACATATTCTTTCCGCCCTGCCTGTGGCACTTAAAAATATGGCTGATGGTGCAATGCGGTTTATCAAAAAAATAAACGTGGTGCAGGCATTGGTCAAAAATGATATCGCCTGGTAAGTTAAATCGGATATAGATAAAGATTCAATAGTTAGTACAAACACTAAATCAAGTTATAGAACACTAAAAGATGTTGACAAATTTACCTGTTGCAACAACTGAAAAATTAAAAACCGGTGTACAAAAAACCAATGTACACAAATGCCTGGTAGCAATTCTGAAAAAAAATCACATATTCACACCAACTGTAAACTATAAGTATAGATAAAACTATCAATGACTATCCGTAATTAGGAGCAAACTGATTAAAAAACTGTAAAGCCGTAGGCTCGGCCCATATTGTTGTGTCTTTAAATAAACTTAGATGTTTTCAACTAACTGTTACCGAATTTTTATATGGGCCGAACCTACGGTTCTCATTAGATTATCTGTTATTTCGTCAACGCCTGCCCGTACAGGCGGGGGTTGAAACCCGTTGTTACAATATTAACCGAGGCTACGCCTCTTAGCTCCTAATTGCGGATAATCATTAAACTATCTTAATAAATTTTACAAATTAATTTTATCAAAGTTATTTTGTTGTCAATATAATTAGCAGGTATTTGGTTGCTGCTTTACCAGCAAGGAGCTGTTTTTTTGAAAGAATAATCTTTCAAAAAAAAATCATAATATATTTTACTCCGGCTATTGCATAATTAATTATTACGTATTACATTTATAAAATAATAAGAAGTTATTATTTTATTTATTCCTATTACAGACGGATGTTTTTTTAGTGTCCACTACTGATAGTTTTGCTTGATCCAATAATCCATTTTTACAGGTTTAAAATACAATTTCCTTTTTTTTAGGGATGCTCATCTTATATGACAGCAGTGATGTATGGTGAGTGCAATGCCATACAATTTTCTGTATGCTTTTAAATTTTTCTATTGTGCATATACAGTGTTTGTTTTAAATATATAGTTAACTTTTAAAAATCATTTTATGGCAACAACAAAAAGAACAGCGCCTAAAAAAACTGCTGTTAAAGAAAATGGCGTAGGTACCTCCGTTTCAAATGCGGTTGGTAAAACAGATGGAATGAGTAAAGAAGAAGCAATTGCACAATTAAAGAAAGCAGTTAACATCGCAAAAAAACTTTCTCCAACAGGCCCTGCTGCATTAGAACCTTCTACAAATTTTTCCAGTGAACTTAACAACATTGATTTTAGGAAAATGATTGGAGGTCCGCTACAGGCTTGCGTAGATGCGCAAGTTGCTTCAGCGCTTGCTACAGTTAATTTCATTAAAGAAGTTGGCTTTGAAAAAGATGAAGACGGTAAGCCTACAGGAAAATTAAACGTAGTTGATTTTAGTTACAAGAAAACAGGAGATGATGGTAAAGAAACTGAAACAGTAATTAAAGTTCCGCTAATTGCTACTTTGCCAATTCCTTGCTTACGTATAGAGTATGTAGAAATTAATTTTAATGTAAAATTAAATTCTGTTGAAACATCCAATACTTCTCTTGGTATTAAAGTGGGCGTAGAAGCAAGCGGAGGGTTTGGACCCGTAAGTTTTAAAGCATCTGTTTCTGTTCAAAGAAATTCTTCTACCGGCATTAAAGTAGAAAAAGAGTACTCATTAAATGTAAAAGTGAGGGCAGTGCAAGATGAGATGCCTGCAGGCCTTGAGAAGATACTCAACTTATTGGCAGCATAATTTTTTCAGTAAACTACCAAGGATTATTTTTAACAGACTGCTTATTTATATGAAAAATAAGCAGTCTTTACTTAACGCATTTTATAATGATTACCTTATCTGAGTATGTAGGATATATCTTTCAGGAAATAACCAGGGCACGTGTATTAGCTGATAGTGAGAGCAAAAGGATTGCGGAAATATATGCTAAGGATGATATCATGAAACATTTTTCGGTACCAAGATTTAAGATACCGGAGATGGAACTGACAATTCCTGTAACTATAGCCGGCGCAAAATTTACTACTGTGGTTGAGTTCGCACAAAAGGGAAAGTCTTTTAGGAATTTCCTTGTTAATGAAATAAATAACCGGTTTAGCGATTTGATTGTAAAAAAAAATAACCTTGCTACTAATGTTACCAACATAAAAAATATTGGCAATACAATAAGGCCAATTAATATAATTGGGGGAAGGATAGATTTTGGATTAATTAACCCTGTTATAAGGTCTCCCAAAAAAAAGCAGCCCAACAGCAATACTCCACTTGCATTAGACCCAATTACGGCAGAAGACATTACCGGAATTGAACCGGATGTACTGGGTTTTTATAATGCGCTCAAACAAAATATCGATCCACAAAAGCCGCAGAGTTTAATAAGCGTTAAATATGCCGAAATATTTAATAAGCGGCTTGAAGACCAAAATTTAATACAGGATTATAAGACACTTTTTCCGGGTAATGAACTCTATGTACTAAGCCAAAAAAACGTTTTGGAGTATGTAATTGCCAACACCGTAATATCTAAAACCAAAATAGAAAATTTACTGGTAAACCCCGAAACAAATATCATAAAAACTGAGGCCGATGCGCTGTCTGTTTTTACCATTAAAGCAAAAATTACAGAAGAAGGTTTATTTGTGAAAACAGTAAAAGATGAAACCGGCGTTATAACCAGGGTAGTAGATTTTGAATAATTGTAATTATGATCCAGCAATTATATACTTACCAGCAAAGCAGCACCCTGCGGTTATTACAGTTGTTAATTAATTCATTTAAAAAATACAATAGTAATGAGCTTGATGCTACTGCATCATTGCAGGCAACACTCGATACCTGCATAGCTGCCTATGTAAAAAATGGCAAGGCAGATAAAGTTAGCAGGTTTGAATCTTTAAAAGCTGAATTAATTACTGCTTTAAGAGGTGTTAATCCGTATACGTTGGAAAAGGTACAATTGCGAAGAAATGAGATGATTAAAAATACCGCTTTTAAAATATTACAAAATGCTGAAGATATAATCAGGCTGGAGTTACAGGAAATAAACGAAAAAATACAACAGGCGCAGGACCTGATATCACAAATATTATTGGCAGCATTACAAAGTGGTTTGATTTTGCTGATTGATTTGCAAAATTTAAAGACACATGCTACAATAGAAGAACTGTGGAAACAAATTGGTAATGATCCAAATTTTACAATAGCACATAAAAAAGTAAAACTTTTAGTGAGCGGAACTGATGTTGTAATTTTTATAGATCAGATAATTAGTGCATTAAAATAAGTAACCCCATTTTTTAACCGCCTTAAATGGCAAAATTTAATTATTATGGCAACAACAAAGAAAACAATTAAAAAAGTTGCAACAAAAAAAATTACCCCCAAACTTAACTTACATGAAGCAAAATTCGGAGGAGCGTCAGCTACAAAGGCATTAGCGCCATCTTCTTTTGATCCGATGGCATTATCACCCGAAATGGCTAATTGCCTTATTAACAGCGATGTAAAAAAGCCATCCTGGAAATCAAACAAATATCCGGTAAGCCCGGAAGAATTTAAAAAACTTCAGGCGCTGGCTGCTAAACCCGATAATATGACACTGCGGGCACTATCTGCATCCGACGGAAGTTTGCCAGATACCGATAATGAAGAATCCCCTGCGGAGGCAGGCTATGATCAGCCTGAATTTGGGCCAAATGACTTATCCCCGTCTATAGCTGCTCCAGGGGTTACATCAAGTTTTGAATCCATTCCAGCTACTGGCTGGGTTCCGCCGGATTGTGTGGTGGCTTCAGGAATAAATGAAGTAGTGGCCTGCGTAAACAGCGAATTTAGAATTTACAGTAAGGCAGGCTCCATGTTGCGTCGCACACAATACGGACCCTTCTTTTCATCGGTGTTACCTAACTCGCCGGGGGTTAAAATTTTTGACCCCCGGATTATTTGGGATCATTATAGTAACCGGTATGTTATGATTGTTGCTGTAACACAAAATAGCCCGGCAAGAAGCTGGTGTGGGGTAGCAGTATCAAAAACAAGCAACCCCATGGGGGCATGGTGGGTATGGGCATTGGATTCTTCACTAGATGGTTCTACGCCAACAACTAACTGGATGGATTACCCTATGCTTGGCTTTGATGCGAAAGCTATATATATTGGAATGAGTATGTTTAATGGAGGCTCGTTTAAATATGCCAAAGTTCGCATACTTAATAAAACTGAATTGTATGCAGGCACTTCTGTACGATGGTACGATTTCTGGAATTTAAAAAATGCCGATGGAAGTTTTGCATTTACTGTTCAGCCCTGCTGTCATTATAGAGGTGCTGGTGCAGGCCCTGGCTATTTGATAAATAATTATTTTGGTGCAAATAATAAAATGACACTTTGGACAATTACTAACCCACTGGCGTTATGGTCGGGAGGTGTACCAACTTTAAGTAAGACTACCGTAAATTGCCGCAGTTACGACATACCTCCTTCTGCTAAGCAAAAAGGATCTGCAACAACGATCAATACCAACGATAACAGGCTATTGAATGCAGTATACCAACATACTGGTACTACAAAGCGAATATGGACTGCCCACAATACCAAAGCAAGTTGGGCAGGAGATGCAGAAGCCAGGTGTGCCATTCAGTGGTATGAAATAAATGTACCAACCTCCGCTGTTGTTCAATCAAATTTTTACGGTCAAAAAGGATCATACTATTTCTTCCCGGCTGTACAAACCGATCTGAATAAAAATGCATTTATAATATTTGGCAGAAGCAATACCAACGAATTTGCCAATTTAAGATTAACAGGCAGAAGAGCCGCCGCAGCCGCAGGCGACCTTGAAAACAGTGTATTGGTAAAAGCTGGTGAAAGCGCACATTTAAGTGGCCGGTATGGCGATTACTTTGGTATTGGCAGAGATGGTGCAGATGCCAATACAATTGTTGCAATTGGCGAATATGCAGAAAGTGGTAATAACTGGGGCACCTATGTTGTAAGAACGAGGTATTGACGTTTAATGATGCAGTGCTTTTAAGTTAAGGATTTAAGGTGCCACCACTATAACAGGCATTGGTTGTGAGTGGCACCTTCATCCACTTTTGGCGGGTTGGCCAAGCATTATCTGCAAGTAAATTGTTACAAATAAATTAAGCAACTTAAATCATATTGCTACGGAATTACTGTTATATATATTGATATTTCTATCCTTTTTAATTTCCGCATCTGCCGGAATGGGCGGATCTCTATTGTTAATACCTACGCTTTCGTATTTTTTAGGGGTAAGGGATGGCATCATCATCTCTTCTATTTTATTGGGATTAAATAACTGTCTTAAAATTGTAGTCTTTATAAAATATATTAAACTTAAAAAGATTATTTATCTGATGTTTTTCATGTTTATCGGAGCAGTAATTGGTTCATTTTTGATGATGAAAATAGATGAACACCTATTGGCTTTAATACTATTTGTCAATATAATTTTTGCCTTTATTATAGAAAAAAAAGCATCTTTTAGCGTTAGAAAAAAAATTAGCTGGTTATATAGCTGGCTCACGGGATTTACCTCTGGCATTTCTGGTACATCAGGTCCTCTTAAAGGTCTTGCCATTAAATGTACTGATTTGGATAAGCTGCAGATAGTGGCTGGCGCATCTGTATTGTCATTTACCACAGACAGTACTAAAGCAATCATATATTTAAGCCATTACAATCCTGTAAAGGGCGATAGCCTAAACCTTTTGTTGGTAAGCATTTGTTTAATGCCCATTGCCACGCTGTTAGGAAAAAAAATTAATCATAACATCAGCAATCCGGCATACGACGTTTTGTTTTTTAGTATACTTTTTGGCTATGTAGTAAGGGTGGTATTATAACTTTCTGGCATTTTCCTTCAATTCCCTTAAAGTTTTTTCATTTACAGGCATACCAATATTGATACTACGATCACATTTCTCTTCTTCTTCAATATTTAAATCTGGTAAAACAACTGAGGCGGATTTGGTCTTTTTTTTTGATGCGCCTTTATCTGGCTTTTTATTTTTTATTGGCATAAAATTATTTTTTTGCAATGCTAAAATTACTTAAATATTGGCTCAGGGTAAAATAAAATATAAATGCCATTATCATATTTGAAAAGTTAGGTTCCTAAAATTGTGCATTGTCGTTAACAGGTAAACCGATCCCGGCAGAGAACAGTCTTCTTCCCCCAATAATAGTACTGCGTAATTTGAGCTTCTGCTATTTACGCAAAAAACGGCAAAATCATTCTTCCACCTGGTATAATCACAACGTACAATCATTTACGTGTTAAATTAACTTATGGTGGCTTTAAACCCCATTTTATATCCGGAGATAACCGGACTGCTAAGGGTGAGTAATAAATATAAAATACCAAGAGCGGCATGGCACTAATATTATGGACTAATTTTCAAAGGCAGCTAACCTGATTTATCAATGCACTTCAGTAAAGTTCAATTAATTCCCAATTTTTTTAATGGCGCCAGATATTAGAAAAACAGCTGCAATAAAATCCGTTTGATATTCTATATTTTTTTAGCCATCCTCAAAAAACGAACAGATAAAAATATACTGGAGCAGGAGAGGCCCGCAATAAAACCAATCCAGATGCCGATGGCACCCAGGCTGGTATGGAACGCCAGCAGATAACCTACCGGAATACCAATTACCCAGTAAGCTACACCAATAAGCAATGTCGGGATTTTTACATCTTTAATTCCCCTCAGCAACCCTGCGCTGATTGCCTGTGTAGCATCTGAAATCTGGAAGACAGCTGCAAATAATAAAAACAACGCTGCAAGGTTAACTACGTTTGCATTTTTATTAAAAAATAAGGGTAAAGTATGGTCGAAAACAATAAATGCAATGGCACAAATAATTCCGTACAGCAATGCAGTAATCAGGGTGCTTTTTCCGATAGATAAAATGTGCAGTGGGTTTTTAGCTCCGTAGGCATTGCTCACCCTGATGGAGCTGCCCTGGGCCAATCCCATAGAAACCATAAAAGTAAGAGAGGCCATGCTCAAAGCTATCTGGTGTGCTGCCTGAGCCACGGCGCCAATAGTGCCAATCATTAATCCGGAAACAGCAAAAGCGCCGGCTTCCATACCAACTTGCAGCCCGCTGGGTATACCAATATGTAACAAAGCTTTGATCGTTTTTATTTTTAAAACCCATTGTTTTTTTCTGATGGAAACATAGGGCTTAAATAAAGGATGCCACAATATAACAGCCCCCAGCGAAAGAAACATTAACGACCGGGTAATAAGTGTTCCCCAGCCTGCGCCCACCAGTTCCAGCCGGGGAAAACCCCAGTTGCCAAAAATTAGTAACCAGTTTATAAATACATTGAGTGGCATAGCCAATATTGAAATCAGCATGGCTGTTCTGGTGTGTTGCAACCCATCTGTAAATTGTTTAAGCGCCATAAAAAGCAACATAGGTATTACGCTCCAGCCCATCAGTTGCATAAAGGGTACGGCCAGCTGTGCAACCTCTGCATCCTGGCCCAAATAAAATAAAACATCTTTCCCCAGCACCAGCGTAACGGATATACAGGTAGCTGTAATTGCGCAAACCCAAAAGCCATTGTAAAAATAATGTGATACCTGCTCCTCATCCTGCCGGCCGTGGTGCATCGATACCAGTTGGGAGACAGAAATAGTCATGCCAATGCCAATTACAAAAGGAATCGTTAATGCACCTAATACCAATGCCGCTGCTGCCAGTTGCTTGTAGCCCAAAGCGCCAGCCATGGCCGTGTCTATTATGTGCAGCGCCATCTGTGCCAACTCACCGAAAATGATGGGGAGCGAAAGCTTTAATGTTTTTTTAGCGTCTTTGTACAGCGTTGTTGACATCTTTTTTAATTGGTGGGCAAAGATGCTATATTTAAAGTGTTTCTTGAAAATTAAAACACGGTATGCTTGTAAAAGCGGGTATTACATTTATGTTAACGGGCAGGTAACAACCGCCTGGGTTAACATATTGTTTACACCTGGTTGGCAAAGGTCAATTTTGATGACGACAAATAACCTGTTGAAATATTGGGAGAGAATATACAATTGATAATTCTGTATGGGACGAAAAAACAGGCATATCTATCCGGCTGATAATTTAGTGTTGCCAGTTATTAATTTTATTGTGGCATGGCTTTAATGAACTTCTTTTGTTGGTTTATTTAACAAGAATATTTGGTGTTAGCAACTGGTGCTATGTAAAGAATAAAATGAAGTATCAATTTGCCACCCTACAACTGTCGGGTAATGAAGTATTAATCATTCACCATTTACCATTCAGGCTCAACGTAACACCAGCAGCAGCACGGAATATTTACCCTGATGATTTTACTTTATGTTATCGTCGATCAATGCTTTTAAATTATCTTCCGAACTGTTTATAGATAAGAAATCTCCTTTTTTATCTATAACAATTTTTGCTGGGATAGCTTGAATTTTATATTTTTTTACTATATCATTTTTATAATCGAAAAGAACATTAAAACTGTAATTGTTATCGGTGATAAATTTTGAAACTTCTTTGGTTATTTCTTTTGGCGTACCCTCTTGCCAGGTATCTATAAAAAAGAATGCAACATCTTTATTTTTATATTCATTTACCAACTTTTGCATGCCTGGAAATGAGGCACGACAGGGGCCACACCAGGTTGCCCAGAAATCTAACACAACCACTTTTCCTTTATAATCTGATAGTGAAACCTGCTTACCCTGAAGGTTGATTAAATTAAAATCTATTGCCTTTATACCGCCATATTTTGCTGTAATTTCTTCTATTAATTTTTTTGTGGCTACTGCAGTAGAAGCTTGTTTTACTTTTTCAAATTCATTTTCAGGAAGATTTAATTTCTTGTAAATTTCCTGTAATTGATTAAGCATAACTACAGAATTTTGTCCGGCAGTTAATTGTGTTTCGATAAAATCTTTTGTGTAAGCTAAGCCCTTTACTTTTTCCATATAGGTTGCATATCTTTCTAGTCCATCAGCGCCCATTCCCAGCGTATCTAAATAGTATATTTCATTTTGATAATTATAGGCAGCATCGTATTTATTTTGTTTAAACATTAAGAGGGCATACGTATCAGCATAATAAATATAATTTAGTTGAATACCCGGAGGGTTATCATTATCAAGCTTGTTACCCATAATGTTCTTTACAATATCGATAGACTTTTTTGAAATTTGTTCCGCAAATTCCAGGTCGTTTCCGGCACTTGACAAATTTCCACCAGATAAATCCCAGGCAGTGTTGTTGTACATGCCGGCTAAATTAATTTTATCAGATAATAACCTTTCGTATTTATTGATATTTGGCAGATCTCTTTTATTTAAAAAGTAGTTTATAAGAAGTGTGTAAAACCTGTTCTTTATTTCGGCAGAAGTGTCATTAAACTTTTGCTGGTAATTAGTAAGACTTTCTAAAATATACTGTTCATCTGTATTCTTATTACTATACAGTTCTGTAAAAAAAAGATTCCTTGCCAAATCTCCCGTAGGGTATTTTTTTAATGCAATCTTTTTAGTTTGTTCCGCTTTTTCGTTCATCTTAAGCATACTATACAGGTCAATGGCAGTTGATAAACTTTTTTCTTCGTCTTTTTTTTCTAACTGGTTGGCATAGCTAATTATTTCAGGTTTTACAGCATCTTTATCTTTCTGATACTTCAATTGCAAATAATAAACATAGCCATCCTTTTCTTTTTTTAAAAGAGGATCTTGTTGGTATAATTTTTCAATTTCTGAAATGATAGAATCCTGTATTATGTTTAAGCCTAATGCATAATTTTCATAACCAGATAATCGTAATTTGGTAAGCTTTGCTTTACCTAGTTGCTCTTTCGTTTTATTCTTTAAATAAATAACAAAGCCTTTATTGTTATTATTATCGATACTTTTATTTTTTGCATCGTTTATTGTAAACATTACAAAGTCTGAAGAGTCAGGCACCTTTAAAGAAAATTCATAAAGAGCATCTTTTTTAGTTAAAATAATCGGTTTAGGATTTCCAAAATCATAAACAACACTTACAACCGCTTTATCGGGAATAAAAAGTCCCTGGGGAGGTTCATACACATAAATATTTTCAACACCAGGAGCTATTGCTGAATTTTTAAGATATATTTTTCCTTCTTGTGAATATGAAATGTGAAAAGAAATTAAAAGAGCAAGGCTAAGTAATTGTTTCATTTGAGAAAGTTTTTAGATAATAGAAATGTTCATCAAAATCTTTGATGCTAACGAAAAGTATATTGAAAAAATCCATATTCCAAATTTAAAAACATAAATTTTCGATAATTTAATTTTGCACATTGTTTATCGTAGATTGTTAAATCCGCTGCAACATCAGTTAGTTTCTTTGTTTTATAAACCAGCTGTCTGTCATATAATAATAAGCAGCTTTGCCTGGTTACCTGTTAGTATCTTTCGATTGCGCTTAAATAAAGAAGGCCAGATAGATTTTAAAATACCGGATTGTTAACAAGGATGCATAGGACAGTGCATTAAGCCAGGTAGATTTAGAAGATGAGAATAACAACTAAGTATACTTAGCCTCCGGCACCTGAAAATCTTCAATCGTCGGGTACAGTTGCAAAGACTGGTAAAAGCAGGCCCAGGAGAGTCAACTGCTCCTGAGTTGCAACCAGTAAGGAATAATCCAATTGCAGGAATATATTATTCGGCAATGAATGTACATTGGCTTTCCATTAATTCTTTGTCGCTGGTTGATCCCACAAAAAAACATATCTTCCTGCTTCATAAACACCATTCCATGAAACAAATATTTCTATTTAGTTCCTTACTGTTATTAGCCTTTCAAGTTACTGCTCAAAAAAAATCAATGCCAACAAAAGACGAGGCGTTAAAGACACAGGCTGCTGCCGACATACAGGCAAATTACGATCAGTATAAAAATACCGCCTTGCAAATTTGGGATTATGCAGAAATGGGGTATAAAGAAGTAAGAAGCAGCACCTTGTTGCAAAAAACTTTGCAGGATAATGGCTTTACCGTAGAAGCCGGTGTGGTCGGCATGCCAACAGCTTTTGTGGCAACCTATGGCAGCGGCAAACCTGTAATTGCAATACTTGCTGAATACGATGCCTTGCCTGGTTTATCGCAAACTGCCACACCTGAAAAAAATAGTGCCGGTAAAAATGCGGGTCATGGCTGTGGACATCATTTGTTTGGCGTGGCATCAGTAGCTGCTGGTATTGAAATAAAAAAACTAATGGCTGAAAAAAAACTATCCGGTACCATTAAAGTATTTGGTTGCCCGGCAGAAGAGGGTGGGAGTGGGAAAGTGTACCTGGTAAGAGCAGGATTGTTCAATGACGTGGATGTAGCTATCCACTGGCATCCGGGAGATAACAACAGTGTTACCATGTTGAGTGCCCTTGCCAATGTGTCGGCTAAATTTCGCTTTCATGGAATTTCATCCCACGCTTCGGATGCGCCGGATCGTGGCCGCTCTGCGTTGGATGGGGTAGAGGCGATGGATAATATGGTGAACATGATGAGGGAACATATTCCGCAGGAAACAAGAATTCATTATGTAATTACCAGTGGTGGTAAAGCACCCAATGTGGTTCCCGATTTTTCTGAAGTTTATTACTATGTGCGTCATCCAAAAAGAGACCAGGCGCAAAGCATTTTTAAACGGGTGGTAAATGCAGCCAATGGTGCCGCAATGGGTACCGATACAAAAGTTGATTATGAAATTATTGGCGGCACACACGATTTGCTCATCAACCGAACCCTGGCAATTGCCATGCAGAAAAATTTAGAAAAAACAGGTGGCGTAACTTATACTGCTGCAGAAATGGAGTTTGGTAAAAAGATACAGTTAAGCTTTACAAATACGGTGCCTGCATTAACTGCCGCATCAATCGTAAGACCATTAAAGTTAGAATCCATTTCCGGTGGAGGAAGTACCGATGTGGGCGATGTTAGTTACACGATACCAACAGTTGGTTTAGAGGCTGCAACCTGGGTGCCCGGCACAGCTGCACACAGTTGGCAGGCTGTTGCCTGTGGTGGCACAGAGATAGGCACCAAGGGTATGATGGTGGCTGCTAAAACAATGGCCTTAACTGCCATTGATTTATACCTGCATCCTGAACTGGTACAACAGGCAACGGCTGAGTTTAAACAGGTGAAAGGTTCTTATCAATACAAAGCCTTATTGGGTGACAGGCAACCTGCTTTGAATTACAGGGATTGATTTGTCAATATACGGGCGCAGGACTCCGTGCTGTGTCGCCTTGTTACTGAACCATAAATTTTTTAGCTGCTGCAAAATATGCAGGCATTCGTAAGGGGTAGACAAATGACAGAGCCCGGCGCCTTGGGGTCCGACGCCTGATGAAGGTTACAAACACAATTTACCCCTTCATCTCATCCTTAACCCGCTTTACAACGGCATCACCAAAAACACAAAGGCCGGAATTAAATATTATTAAAGCCAAGGTTCCATACCAAAACCAAGACTGTCCATTTGCTTTATTTGTGCCTGCATCTATTGCCATTGACAATCCTGCACCTACTAATACCAAACCGATAGGAGCCTGCCAAAGCCAATCTTTTATTTTTAATTTCATCATTCTAAAATACAGGCATTTACTGTAACAACAAATTTTTGTGTTTTGCTGAATGTGTGTTACACTGTTTGGAAAAGTTTTAAGGTTTGCGTTTAAGGTTACCCGTCTTAGAATAATTACAAGCTGTTGAAACTTTTGGTGTGAAGAAGAATAAAAAAGGTATCGATGTTTAAATCAATCCGGGTTAAACAATCGCCACGGATTCCTGATGAAATGCTGTTTTTTTATTATCGTTGAAGAACAATAAAAACAGCACAAGTACAGCAGCCGAAATTGCTGCGGGCACCATCCACACACTTTTCCAGGCAACAATTTCGTTTGCGGTATAATAATCTTTTACATAACCAGCCAGTAAGGCACCAATCCACATACCAATGCCATAAGTAGCCATGGTAATCATGCCCTGGGCAGAACTCTGGATTTTTTCACCAGCCTTACTATCTGTATAGATCTGCCCTGTAACAAAAAAGAAATCGAAACAAACACCGTGCAAAATAATACCGGCAAACAGCATCCATTCACCAGCTCCTGCATTGCCGTAACCAAAAAAAAGAAAACGAATTGCCCATGCAATCATGCCAACTGCAATCATCCATTTTACACCAAGGCTCCTGAAAAAAAACGGGATGAGCAAAATAAAAAAGGCTTCAGAAAATTGACCGAAAGACATGTTACTGGTTACATTTTTCATACCTGCTTCAGTCAAAAATAAATTGGTGAAGCTGTAGTAAAATGACAAGGGAATACAAATTAAAACAGATGCTATAAAAAAGGTAACGAACGATTTATCCTTAAACAATACAAAAGAATCTGCTCCCATTATCTGTGCAAAAGTTGTTTTGGTTCCTTTTAATTTGGGTGGTGTATCCGGAAGAAAAAAGCTCAGCAATCCTAACGCTACAGATGCAACGGCAGCCATTTTAAAAGTAAACACCAATTGGTCGGTGGAAATTTTAAATACCTTGTCCAGCAGCCAGCCTGTTACAATCCAGCCAATGGTACCCAGCACCCTAATGGAAGGGAATTCTTTGGCGGGGTGTTTCATTTGCCGGAACCCGACCGAGTTTACCAACGCCAGTGTGGGTGCATACATCAATGCATACAACAGTAATATCCAGTAAAAATTATCCGGGTTGTTGATGGTGGTAAGCAAATACAACAATGCAGCGCCAGCCAGGTGAAGTACGCCTAAAACCTTTTGTGCAGCAAAAAATTTGTCTGCAATCATGCCAACAAAAAAAGGTGAAATAATGGTGGCAATTGCCATTGCACTGTAAGCAGCCCCTACCTGTGTACCGTCTGCATGCAATACCTTGTCAAGATAAGTTCCCATGGTAACATACCATGATCCCCAAATAAAAAATTCAAGGAACATCGCGGCCGATAATTGAAGGCGGATGGATTGTTTCATATATTCTTTAGTGATTGATTAAACAGATTAGGAAGTTAGGTAAATATGTTTTAGAATAATAACATTATACCTTAAAAATTAAGGTTTTTGTCACTTTCAATATACTGTCGCTGTGTTACTGAACCAATTATTTAGATGCAGCAATAACAGGAAGGTATATTCATTTTAAAATTTAGCTGCTGCAATAGTTGGCAGGCCTTAGTAATGGGTAGGCACGGTACGGAGCCGATAGCTATTGGCTCCGTGCGGATGAGGGGGGTTCTTTTGCAAAATCTACACGCACACAAATCTTATAATGCTTTTGCATTTTCAATGGCATTAACGATGTCTTCGTTATCGCTTGCCTTTGGAGAACCAAGGAAAACTAATAAAAAGAGGTTTCCATCTTTTTGAAAAAAATAGTACCGTGAAAAAAACAACAAACTCGATCCATTCATAAGCGTGAAAGCATTCTTCCTTACTTTGAAACCAGCAACGGTAATCTCAGTTTGCTTCGCTGTTTCTTTTTCGTCAATATCAAAATTCACCTTGTGTTTAAAACGCTGGATTATAAAGTCGTTGCCATCTTTAAATCCCTTGTCAATAAACTTATCAACAGTTCCATCCCGGGCGATGGCTTCCTTCACTGTGATTACAGTCATCAAACCGTTCGCTTTAAAGAATCTTGTAAAGTAACACATACTGGCTGCCAGCCTTGCAAACTTTCCCGATGGAATGTTTCCTTCACAGCTTTTTCCCCCGGTTTACTAAGGCTATCCATTTGCGGCGAAGTAATCGAAGTAAACCCGCAGGCAGCATAAAGTACAGCCCCAGTTCATTGCAGGTTACTTTTGCTTCTGTATCATGATTTGTGGTATAGGTTCCGTTAGTTAAACCTATTAGTAAAAGACTTTTAAAAAGAGTGATCATAAACAAACAATTTAAATTTACAAATTGCAATATTGACTTTAATATTGCTGGCATCATTAAATGTCTTGTCATGGAGTTACTTCATCAGCCTGACAGGGGCCAGCCGCCTGATGCATTCTATTTTACTTCAGGCAATGCAAACGCAACATAACTATCACCGGATAGTGTATTTAATTTACCACCGCCGCAGGCAATTACTACAAACTGACGACCTTCAATTTCATAAATTGCTGGTGTTGCAAAGCCAGCGGCAGGTAGGGTGGTTTCCCACAATAGCTGACCGGTGCGTTTGTTAAATGCCCTGAACTTACTATCGCTGGTAGCAGCTATAAACAGCAGCCCACCGGCGGTTACAGCCGGGCCGCCATAATTTTCTGTTCCGGTAATAATGCCTTTGTCTTTAAATGCTTTATGTTGTCCCAGGGGTATTTTCCATGCTATTTTTCCGGTACTGAGGTTGATTGCATTCAGTGTGCCCCATGGTGGCCGAATGGCTGGTAAACCGCTCCCGGTTAAAAATTTATTATAGCCTGTGCCGGTGTAAGAAAGATTTCGAAAACTGTCTAACACAACGGGCAGGGTAAACTTGTTTTTAGCTGTTCTTTTATCTTCTAAAATAAAAGCGGAAATGGCGTCTCTTTCCTCTTTTAAAAGTTGTGTAAAGGCCGGCATCATCCTTCTGCCGCCTTGCAATAATGTGTCCAGTTGTAAGCCGTTGTACTTTTCTTTTGCGTTTACGATGGTTGGATAATTACCACTGCCTGCTCTATCAGGCCCGTGACAAGAAAGGCAGTTTGCATTGTACAACCGTTGCCCTGCTGTAAACCAGTTCTCCTGAATTTTTGTTGGTGCCGGCACATCTTTCATGGTTAATATCCAGGGCATTTCATTGGCATTTACAAACAGTAAATTGGTTTGTGGGTCAAATGCGGGGCCGCCCCATTCAGCTCCACCATCATAGCCTGGAAAAATTACAGTTCCCTTTTTTGAGGGAGGCAAAAACATGTGACCGTTGTTCAATGCTGCCAGTTGTTTTTTTATTTGAAGCTGCTCTGTTTCACTAGCCAGGGTATTGATATCTGGTTCAGTGAAAACCTGTCTTACAAAGGGTTCCGGCAAGCTTGGCTTTGGTTGGGTAGGAGAAAGTTTTTCACCGGTTAAATCTGTTTCGGTAGAAACCTTTTCTTCATTAATTGGAAACAACGGCTTGCCGGTGCTGCGTTCAAATAAATAGATATAGCCTGTTTTAGTGGGTTGCGCAACTGCTTCAATTTTTTTCCCATCCTTTGTAATAGTCACCAATGCCGGTGGCGCAGGAAGATCTCTATCCCACACATCATGATGTATTTGTTGAAAATGCCAGATTTTTTTTCCGGTGGCGGCATCGAGTGCCAGCAGGCAGTCTGCAAAAAGATTATTACCCTTTCTCATGCCACCATAAAAATCATACGAAGCAGAGCCGGTAGGTACAAACAGCATTCCTTTTTTTTCATCCAATGTAAAGCCGCTCCAGCAGTTGGCACCGCCAATGTGTCTCCATGCGTTGGGGTCGTCCCATGTTTCATACCCGTCTTCGCCGGGTTGCGGTATGGTATGAAAAATCCATTCCTGTTTGCCCGTATATACATTGTATGCCCGTATGTGCCCCGGTGCTGCATTGGCACCCTCATCTACCCTTGACCCAACTATAATCAGATTTTTATAAATAATGCCCGGTGAGGTATTGGTAATATATAAATTGTCTATAGCTCTTCCCAAACCATTGTGTAAATCTATCTTGCCTTTATTGCCAAACGATTCAATAGGTTTTCCGGTTACAGCATCCACTGCGTTTAAGAAAGAGCCTGCTGTAAAAAAAAGCCGTTTGTCTTTACCATTTTCCCAAAAGCAAATGCCACGGATATTGTTCATGATAAAAAAACCAGCATTGCCACCTGCATTGTCCAGCGGATTGTACATCCATTTTTCTTTGCCGGTAGCCGCATCAATTGCAAAAATTTTTTGCGTGGGTGTAGTGCCATATAAAACCCCGTTTACAATGATGGGGTTGCATTGTATTTGTGAATGATGTACTGTGTCTGCATCACCGGTATGAAAGGTCCATGCAACGGCAAGTTGCTGCACATTGCCGGTATCAATTTGTGTGAGTGCACTAAAGCGGTTGCCCTCTTTAGTGCCGCCATAAACTGACCAGCCATTGTAAGCATCGGGTGTGGGTTTGTTGTTATTACAACTGCCGAGGATCAGCAACATGCAAAGCAACAGCAGGGAGGTTAATTTCATATTATCGGCTCCAGGTTTTTAGTTTTTAGCTTATGGGGATCCAATATCTGTCGATGATTATTGATGCCGGTAATTCTGTCAATTTGTTACAATAGAATTGAAGTTGAAATGAGCAAATGAACCAGCGGTAATTTGAATGAAATCAACCGTTTTTGAATTGCTTGTCATCCATCAATTACCCCAATAATTAAAGTATAATAATCGTTTAGTAATTATTACGAACCTTAAATTTTGCAGCAGTTTAGTTTAATGAGTTTAGCAGTCTAGTTGTCTTACTAAATTGCAAACTATTAGTAACACATCATACATACGTTAAACAATTTTAAACTATTGCAACAATGTTAAACAACATTCATCATCTTCAACAGCATTAACCCATATTACACCATCTTCAACAACATTCAACATCTTCAACACTAATCAACAGCACTCCTTATCTCCCCGTCCAATAATCAATCACCAGCACTTTATCCAGTATGGGTTGCAGTATTGCGCCAAAGGCTATGTGGGCGGGGTGCGGCAGATAAACAGCACGGTCTTTTTCTGATGAAAAACTTAGAAAGAAACAGTGTGTAAATCCCTGGTTAAGTTCCTCGGGACTATTATTAGTACCCCATTCCAACGATTTTATTTCCTTAATTTTTGATGGTAACGCTTTAAACGCCTCTTCTACCTTTTTGATATCGGCAACACTGCTACTGTCTTTAAATTTAAATAAAACTACATGGCGTAATAATTTAACAGATGATTTTTTTTGTTGCTGCGCCTGCGTGAAAGTTGTAATGGTTAATAGCATCAACAGGATGGAGATGGTTTTTTTCATTTCATTAATTTTTTAGCAAGATAATAAAACTTACCATGTTATTGGGTGTGAAGTTAAAGCTGCAGGTTGGTTTGGTATTCTGCTGTTTTACAAAAGTAAAATTATAGCTTATATAAAACATTTTACGATACTCAACTGCTACCATAATAATTAGCAGATTTTCAGGGTATATTTTTGTAGCTTTTGCAAGGTCAATCTGCTAATATAGACTTGAATGATGCAGTTGCTGGTATGGTGGAATCCATTTATTCGGCAGATTTATGTATTTATAGGATTATGCACAGTCTTCACAAATGAATACTGCTGTGGCCTCCAACAAAAAGATACCATTTACGGCAATCAAAAATAAAATCATATGCAATTTAACCTGCAGCGCATCAAAATATGTAAGCCGGGATAACGATAATTTTAGTGTCTGTAATTAGAGTCTGTCTGTTAATTATAATCATATGACAATCAATTGATTACGGCACAATATTTGCTAATAGATACCTTGTGAAAATGCAATTATTTGAGACTTTACGCCTAAAATTTGAGCAACCCAATTGGGCATTAAATCCAGCGTTTGGCTTGATGGATACTATTTTAGATCAGCACCCATCATTAATAAATATAGTATCGTCAGACATTTTAGCTGGCAGCAAGCAAAGCGATTTTGGTAGGCAAGATATGCCCAGCGTGGAGCAAATAGTAAGGGCTGCAATTTACAAAGAGATGAAAAAGTTGGATTATAGAGAACTGGAATATGCCCAAGACGATTGCAAAATTTGTCAGCAATTTGTAAAGATAGACAACCGCAAACCCTTTAGTTTTCAGGTATTTCAAAAATACATTTCAAAAATTACCAAAGAAAGTTTACAACAATTATTGGGATGCTTAAACAAAATAAGCCATTGGCGAAGGCTTAGAAGATCTGAACAAACTACGTCAAGACAGCACTGTGGTAGAAACTAATATTCATTACCCTACCAACAACGCTTTGGTGTGGGACTGCATCAAAGAAAGCCATCGACTATTAACCCATTTGAAAAAAGAAATGCAAGGCCTGCATTACCGGGACTACACCAAAACAGCAAAAAAGACATTCTTTAAAATAAATGTAACCAAAAGCAAAGACAAGCACATAGACCTGTTCAATAAACAGCTCATCACCTTTACCCAATGTATTAACCAGGTAGCCAATGCAGTAAAAAAAAAGGACACTTGTAGCCCAAAAGCATTACC
>Ga0163144_10006183_pt1 | contig 26481 bp, 21 predicted proteins | sample OliLak19BULKMAT1_FD_123175 | JGI IMG/M metagenome (GOLD analysis project Ga0163144, IMG submission 123175) | Freshwater microbial mat bacterial communities from Lake Vanda, McMurdo Dry Valleys, Antarctica - Oligotrophic Lake LV.19.BULKMAT1 | ecosystem: Environmental > Aquatic > Freshwater >...
ACGCCGGCGTGGGTGCCGGAGATGGCGCTTCCTTGCGCGGTGGCTCACCCAGGAACTCCCGGATGCGGTTGTCATGCACACCCTGGCGCAGCTCACGCAGCACACCCTTGTGCTGCGTCATCATGAGGTTCTTGACGTCTTCCTCGGCCCAGGACGCGGTGTAGTCATTGCGGCGTGTGGCCAGGATGACGCCGCGGTGGAACAGGTGGGTGGTGATGCGCGGATGTTTCAGCCCGCCGTCTTCCGTCTGCACGTGGAAGAGCCAGCCGTGGTGCTGGATGTTGTGGTTGTAGCCAAACTGCGGTGAACGGACCTGCGCCAAGACCGCTCCGACGACGGAACAGCGCGCACTCTGGCGCACCGCCGGGGACAACTCAATTGTTGCGTGGGTGCTGACGCCAATACTCTGACAAGACCGCAGAAGACGCACAGGCCACGTTCAGGCTTTCCACAGCGCCGGTGCCGGGGATGCGTACGGTGCCGTCCGCCAAAGACGCCAGCTCCTCCGAGATGCCCGCGCTCTCTGAGCCAAAGATGAACACCGCCCGTTCCGGGACGGCCTGGTTGTACATGGGCTCCTTGGCGCGCTGGCTGGCGGCCAGGATCTTGAAGCCGTCCTTCTTGAGCGTGCTGATGGCCAGCCGCGGCTCCATGAGTGGGACCAGGTCCACGTGCTCGCTGCCTCCTTCACTGGTGCGTTGCAGGGACGTGGACAGGGTGGTGGCGGTGTCCCCAATGCAGAGCACGCCGCCCACGCCAAAGTGTGCGCACACGCGCATGATGGCGCCCACGTTGTGCGGATTGACCACGTCTTCCAGCGCAATGAGGCAGGAAGATGCGCGGCCCTTGCGCACGGCCTCCATGAGCTCACCAAAGTTGCGCATGCGCCGCGGCTTGGCAACGACGCAGATGCCCTCATGGTGCATACTTTCCGTGATGCGTCCCAGCTCTTCGGCGCCCACCACGTGGTACGCCTTCTTCTCTGCAGCGCACCACTTGAGCAGGGCGGCAGCGTCAGGAATGCGCTCTTCCGTCAGGTAGACCTTGATGATGTCATTGGGCCGCGCAGCAAACACGGCCAGGGCGGTGTTGAAGCCGGAGACGCGCACTTCATCCTCGCGGCGCGGCACACCCAGCGCGGGTCCGTCATCCGGGCGGTCAGGAGCGCGCGGGCTCCGCGGCGCGTCATCACGACGGGGGCCGGAGGGAGGACGGGGACGTTCACTGCGCGCGTCCTGCGGCGGGCGCGGGCTCCGCGGCGCGTCATCACGGCGGGGGGCGGAGGGAGGACGGGGACGCTCACTGCGCGCGTCCTGCGGCGGGCTCCGCGGCGCATCATCACGGCGGGGACCGGAGGGAGGACGGGGACGTTCACCGCGCGCGTCCTGCGGCGGGCGCGGGCTCCGCGGCGCGTCATCACGGCGGGGACCGGAGGGAGGCCGGGGACGCTCACCGCGCGCGTCCTGAGGCGGACGCTCACCGCGGCTTGCAGAAGGGGTGTGCGCTGTGCGCGGCGGCGCCGCGCGGTCATTGCGCTCAGGACGATCAGCGCGATCAGCTCGATCAGGACGATCCGTGCGGGGCGGGCGGGGTTTGTAGGGTGCCATCTGGACGCGCGCTGTAGTGGTTGCACCACGGCGTGTCACGCGCCGTGTTTCACGACGAGAGCAGGAGCGCCCGCAGGAACTGCCGCAGCCCGGTTGGGTTGTGCATCCGGTAGTGCGCACGGGTGGGCAGGGGGCCCAGGTGGATGGACACCCCGTCCGCCGGGACAGCGGCGTAGAGCTCCTCATCACTGTGGTCATCACCCACGGCCACCACCATGCCGGGCCGCGCCGCCAGGGCCGCGGGCACCAGCGCACCCTTGTTCATGCCCAGGCGGCGGACTTCCACCACGCGCGCAAGGGGCTGGACCTCCACCTCTGCTTCCCGCACCAGCTGACCCAGGTGGAGCCGAAGCTCCTGCGCCTGCTGCATTCCAAAACTCTGCTCCGCGTCTTGATAGTGCCAGGCCACCGCCATGGATTTCTCCTCAACAAAAGAGCCCGGGGTGCGGTCCGTGAAGTCCTTGAGGATGGGCCGCAGGTGGTCCTTCCAGTCATTGCCTCCACTGTCCTCATGCGCCGTCTGCCAGGTCCCGCCCACCTGGCGCTGCCACCAGCCGTTCTCCGCGTACAGCGAGAGCGCCAGTCCGCCCAGCCAGCGCTCCAGCGTCTGCCGGTCCCGGCCACTGACCACGTGCACGCTGATGGACGGATGGGAGCAGAGTGCCTGCAGCAGCTCCATGAGCTCAGCGTCCGGCATTGCCTGCTCCGGGTGCGGGCTGAAGGGCACGAGGGCGCCGTCATACTCCATGATGAGATGCAGATGCTCCGCCGGACGCAGCCGCTGGAGCACGTCCAGCATGACGTCACCCTCCAGTGCCCGCGGACGGTTGGCCACGTCTCCACCGGTGTTCAGCTCCGTGAGGAAGGTGTTCACCCAGGCGTGGACATCCATCTTGCCCACGCGTGCGCGCAACAGCGTCATGCGCCGCTGGATCTCGGTCTTGTCCATGGTCAGCGCGTCACGCATGGCGTTGGCGGTGCCTTCAATATCGTAAGGGTTTACAAAGAGGGCCTCACCCATTTCTGCGGCGGCGCCTGCCAGCTCACTGAGGATGAGCACGCCGTCATCCCGGATGCGTGAGGCGGCAAATTCCTTGGCCACCAGGTTCATGCCATCCCGCAGCGGTGTCACCAGCATCACATCCGCAGCCATGTAGAGCGCACAGACCTGGCGGTGGTTCAGGGAGCGGTAGAGGTAGTGTACCGGCGTCCAGGTGGGCGTGGCGTACGCACCGTTGATGCGCCCCACCAGTTCCTCCACCTGGCGCCGGAAGACCTCATAGGCGGGGACTTTCTCCCGGCTGGGCACCGCAAGCTGGATGAGCTTCACGCGGCCGCGCAGTGCGGGCTCATTCTCCAGCAGCCGTTCAAAGGAGAGGAGCCGGCGGGGAATGCCCTTGGTGTAATCAAGACGGTCAATGCCCAGGAAGATGGCGGACTGGCCGTGCTGCTGGCGGATGACCTGCGCTTCCTGCTGGACCAGCTCATCCCGCGCGGTGCTGTCAAACGCGTGGGCATCAATGCCCATGGCCAGTCCGGTGAGGCGCACCTCGCGGCCTTTGTAGAGGACGCGGTCCACGTTGGGTTCGGAGCCGGTGAGCCGCAACATGGAGACGGTGAAGTGCCGCAGATAGGCGGACGTATGGAACCCAATGAGGTCCGCGCCCATCAGCCCTTCAATGATCTGCTGACGCCACGGCAGGATGCGGAACACTTCCCAGGACGGAAACGGGATGTGCAGGAAGAACCCAATGCGGGCGTCCGGCAGCCGGCTGCGCAACATGCCGGGCAGCAGCATGAGCTGGTAGTCATGCACCCAGATGCTGTCTCCCTTCTGGTGATGCACCGCCACCAGGTCAGCAAACTTCTGGTTCACCTTCCAGTAGGATTCCCAATCCCGGCTGTCATTGGGGATGCGGTCCAGCAGGTAGTGGAAGGTTGGCCAGAGAATGCCGTTGGCAAAACTCTCATAGTAGCGCTCCACCTCGCCGTGGCTGAGATGCAGCGGGACACAACGCAGCGCGCGCAGCCGCAGATCAACCTCCTGTTTGAGTTTGGGTGGAACGCGGCTGAGATCCCCGGGCCAGCCAATCCACAACCCGCCGCTGGTTTCATGCGGCTTGCTGAGGCCGGTGGCCAGACCGCCACTGCTGCGGCCTACCGTCACTTGGCCGCGGTCTACCTTGACGGTGACGGGGAGACGGTTGCTGACAAGCACCAGTCTGGACATGTGGGGCGGACCTCCGCCATGCAGAACCCATGGAGGGACGGCCGTGCTCCGCAGCGTGGTGGGGGGAGGTCACGCGGGCACATTCCCCACGCAGCTCAGGAACGGTCCAACAGATCCTTGACCACGGCCGCCTCACCGGCGCTCAGTGCAAGGTCCGGAAACCGGTAGAGTTCTGCGCCCGTCTCCGTCACCACCAGGACACACGCGCCCTGCTTGCGCAGCCCGTCCAGCGCACGCCGTGCATCTGCAAACGGTATGCGGATCCGTGCGGCCACATCCGCGGCGCCCAGCGTGCCGCCGTTCTGACGGGCCAGCTGCAGCAGCATGACTTCCTGGTCCGCGTTGAGTCCGCGCGGCGCGCGGGCATCCCGGATTGCGCTGCGCACCATCATGACGCCGGCCGTCATGGTGCCGCTGAAGAAGATCAGCAGCCCCACCGCCACACCCAGGCCGTTCTTGCCTCCGCCGCCAAGGACGTCACCCAGGGCAATTGCAACCAGGGTGGCGCTGCACAGGGCAACCACTCCACCAAAGAGTTTCTTGAGTGTGTTCACGCGCCCATCCTTGCCAACGCGGGCGCGCCTTTCAAGCGCGCGTGGGGATTCCGCAGTATGACGCGCCGGCACGCCGGAGGAAGCATGCGCATTTCTCGGACATTGCGGGCCACGGTGCTGTTGCGGACGGTGGCGCTGGTACGGATTCCCATGGTGGCGTTCCTGCGCCCCCGCGTGGTCCAGTATGACGACGAGAAAGTGGTGGTGTGTATCCCGCTCTCCCGGCGCGTCCGCAACCATGTAGGCACCATGTATGTGGGGGCCTTGTGTTCCGGTGCGGACTGCGCGGGCGGGCTGATGGCCATGGACCTGGCGTGGAAGCGCGGCAACAAGGTGAAGGTGCTGTTCAAGGATATGAAGGCGGAGTTCCTCCAGCGTCCGGATGGAGACGTGCACTTCCGCTGTGAGGATGGGCGCGCCATTGAAGCGCTGATGCAGCGCGCCCAAGACACCGGTGAACGCTGCGAGGGCCCCATCACCGTGGTGGCAACCGTGCCCTCCAAATCCGAGGACAAACCGGTGGCGCGGTTTGTGATGACACTTTCCGCCAAGCGGGCCAAAGGGTGAGGATCAGCCGTCCAGCTTTTTGCGGAGCACCTGCAACAACCGCTTGATGGGCGCGGGTGCCCAGAACTTCTCACCCCGTCCAAACGCCGCCACCAGCAGCTCCTGCATCCGGTCCGTCAGCGTTGCCAGAAACGCCTTGGCGCGCTGCGTGTCTTCAGGTCCTCCCACGTCATCATCCCGCAGGCCCAGCCAGGCTTCCCGGACCTGCTGCGCGGTCTGCCAGAGCAGGTGTGCCAGGCGGCGCGTGCTCAGCGTCAGCAGGATGAGCCACGCACAGCCAGTCATGAGGATCCACAACACAAGCTGCGTCATTGCGGTCACCGTCTGAGCCGGCGCAGGCACACATGCCACTGAAAGGACCTCCAATCCCAGCGTCTCCTCCAAGGGACTGCGCACACCGCCCAGGGCAAGATCTCCCTTGTCACGCCAGGGCCGGAGCCAGACGTCTACAGAACGCGCGGCGCCTTCATTGGCCACGTCCGGAAGGTCCAGTGCACGCCCGGTCCCGTCCTGCATCTTCCGGATGGCGCCGGGAATGGCGGATTCTTTGGGACCGCCCAGGATGTAGCCCGCGGGTTCCTGGCCCATCACCAGCAGCGTGTGGAGCTCAACTCCCGGTGAGGCCACCACCGGCACCAGGCGGCGCAGGTCCACGTCCGCAAAGACCACCACGCCGTTGAACCGCCGGGCCAGGCGCACGCGTGCGGCCAACCCTTCCCGGTGAACGGCCACCACGCGGGTTGTGTCCTCCACCGCACGCTGGCTTCCCAGTTGCGCCATCAACGCCAGCTTCACCACGTCCTTCTCCGTGGGAAACGGTGGTCCGGTCACGGACTGGATGGCCAGCGTTCCCGTGCGGTCCACACAGCGGTCACCGGTCAGCTCCACCACGGACAAGACCCGCCCATCCACCGCCCGCAGCACACCGGCGCGCTCCACCGGCGCGGGCCACGCCACGTGGGTGCACAGCCCGGGAACCCAGGAGACCGCCGCGTCATTGGCAGCGCCAGGTTCCACCAGCCGCGCAGCACTCAGCAGCGCCTCATCCACATCCACCTGCAGCAGTTTGAACGTGGCAGACACCCGCTCCACTTCCGCCCGCGCAGACGAGCGCAGCGCGTTGGTGAGCGGCCCATCCTCCACGTCACTGCGGCTGCCCAGGTCACGCGCCAGCAACTTCCATGCGCCCACCGACGTGACCGCGGTCAGCAGCAGCCCCACCACACCCAGCACCAGCAACGGACGTACGCGCAGGGTGTTCACGGGGCCCCCAGCTTTCCCCAGCCGCACGCCAGGCGGCCGGAACGTGACAACGGGGAAGCGCAGGCCGAGGGCAGTTCGGCCGGGCCGCCCAACGCCACCAACGCCGCGCCGCGCGCTTCATCCTCCACCGTGGGCAGCAGCGGCATTTCAAACGCACGCGCGCCCTGGATGGTCAGCGTCAGCACATCTTTGCTGACCAGCGCCACCCTGGAGCACAGCCGCACCAGGGGCGGTGTGTGGTCATTGACCTGGAACGCGGGTGAATCTCCGTGCAGCGGCAACACGGTTGTTCCGCGGAACACCGACGCCACGGCGACCCCGGGGGGAAGCTCGGCCCCCGGCGCCAGTGCCACGCAGCTTTCCCACGGCGCCACGTGGGTGATGATGGCCTGTGTCTTTGCAGCGCGTGGTGACGGGGAAGAGGCCCCGGAAGACTCCATCATCCAGCGCGCGCGCACCGTCTCCTCCGGTGTGCGCGCCAGCTCCACTTCCTGCATGGCGTAGGACTGCAGTTGCCCGCGCGCCGTGCGGGCCCGCTTGACGTCCTCCATCATGGCCGCGGATTCCGCCTGCAGTTGTCTGAGGGGCGCGTTGCCCAGCAGGCGCGCCAGGGCGGTGAGCTCATCAGTATTACCTTTGATGGCCAGGCGCGCGTGGAGCAGGCGGGCGTGCGGGAGCAGCCGGGTAAGGCCAGGGCCATCCACGCAGCGCAGCGCGTCTTCCAGGCGGTTGAGAGCTTCACGCACGTCATCATTCTGGGTGTAGCCGTGCTGGCGGTCATGGTGCGCGTTGGAGAGTGCGGCCAGCTCACGGCTGCAGGGCGGCTCGGGGGCGCGGCTGCAGGCGGTCACCAGCAGCAGCACCAGCGTGACGGCGCGTTTCACTGGCCCATCACCTTGAAGAGCAGGCGCTTGTCCCGCTGGCCATCAAACTCCGCGTAGAAGACCTGCTGCCAGGGTCCCAGGTCCAGCTCGCCGTTGGTCACGGGCACAATCACCTGGTGGCCAATCAGCAGGTTGCGCAGGTGTGCGTCACCGTTGTCTTCACCGGTGCGGTGGTGGAGGTAGTCCGCGCGCGGTGCCAGGTGCTCCAGCCAGCGCAGGATGTCTGCGTGGAGCCCGGGCTCGTCATCATTGATGAAGACGCCGGCGGTGATGTGCATGGCGCTCACCAGGACCATGCCCTCCTGGATGCCGCTCTGGGTCTGGACATTGCGGACCTGGTCCGTGATGCGCACCAGTTCAACGCGCTCCCGGGTGTGCATGGTGACGTGGAGGGTGTGGGATTTCATGGCTCCACCGTAGCAACAACGCGCCCGTGTTGGCGCGCGTCCGCCGGGCAACGCCCCCTGTGAAAAGGAATGGTGGGCGTCAGCGCAGGGTTGGCCCCGGGGATCACGGCGGCCGCCGCCTGGATCCGCCCAGACGCGGAGCGTGCAATGTTTGCTGGATTGCTGGTGGTGCTGGCGTTGCAACAGACCGGTGAGCAGGCGCCGCCGGCATCCCCTGAGGAGCCGCCCGTGGAAGAAGCGGAAACCGGCGCGCAGGCCCGCTCCGTGTTTGAGCAGGATGTGGCCGGCGCGGTGGCGGATGAGCGCCGCCGGACAACGTCCCAGGAGACGGCAGGCAAGGCCCCGGAACCCAGGCCAACCAGGAACCTCTCCGTGGCGCGCGGAGCTGCCACCAGCGTTGCGGTGGTGGGCGTTGCGGCCGGTGTGTCCGCGCTGGCGTTGTCGGCGGCGTTTGGGATTGGTGGGATGACGGTCAGCACGCTGAGCTGGGTGGTGTTGGCGGCCACGGGCGGGAACCTGGAGATGTTTGATGAGGGTGCGCGCACCTGGCTGGTGGTGTCAGCGCTGCTTGCACCCGTGTTCATGGTGATGTGCGTGGGCCTGGCCATTGTGGGTCTGGGCGGGCTGGTCACCGCGGGTGCGTTCTTCTCAGCCGCGCGGTTTGGCGTGGAGTAGCGGGACGGGGTTGTCGTCGGAAAATGGGCGGGCCAGCGGGTGTGTGGGAAAAGTCCCACATGGCCCTGGGAAGGCGCCACGTGCCATGTACGCGGGCCCCGGTTTCTCTGGAGCCCGCAGTGACCACCACAACGGTTCCATGGCATCCGGCGCGCCTGTTCCTGGCGTCTTTCCTGGCGCTGTTCCTGGAGCTGCTGCTCATCCGCTGGGTGCCATCTGTGGTGCGGGTGGTGGCGTATTACAGTAATCTCATGCTCCTGTCCTCATTCCTGGGGCTTGGCTGCGGCTCGTTGATTGCGGCGCGCGGTTGGCGGGTCTACCGCGCCTTTGGTCCGCTGGTGCTGCTGCTGGCGGTGGTGGTGACCTCCCTGCGCGGCGTGGTGGTGGTGCAGGGGCCGGAAGAGTTCCGGTTCCTCTTTGACGCCGCGGCACACCCCACGGTGCTGCCCATTGTGCTGGTGTTCCTGGTCAATGCGCTGGTGTTTGTGCCGCTGGGTGAGCTGATTGGGCTGGGTCTGAAGTCCCTGCCGCCGCTGCGGGGCTATGCGTTTGACCTGGGAGGGTCCCTGGCCGGGAGTATGACATTTGGCCTGGTGTCCTGGTTCTGGTTCTCGCCGGTGATGGGCCTGGTGGCGGCCACGGTGATGTTTGCGTTGCTGGTGCGCGGCAATGTGGAACGCCTGTTGTCCGTGACCACGCTGGCCACGGCGGTGGTGGTGATGCTGGGAGACACGGACCCCAATGGCCTGTGGTCTCCGTACAACCACATCACGGTTCACCTGAAGGGTGATGAAGCACCAGACGCACCCGGCGTGGCCCACCCGCCGCCGCAGCTTCACACGCTCAAAGACCCACCTGCCTACGTGGTCCAAGTGAACCATGACTTCTACATGCTCAACACCACGCTGAATCCGGCGCGGTATTCAGACCCTGAGCCAGCGCGCTTCATGAACCAGCCGTACCTGCTGCCCTACGTCATCCACCCGCAGCCGCAGGACGTGCTGGTGGTGGGCGCGGGTGGCGGGACGGATGTGGAGGCGGCGCTGCTGGCTGGCGCGCGGCACGTGGACGCGGTGGAGATTGACCCCGTCATCATTGACGTGGGCCTCAGGTTCAATGCGTCCGGTTCCTATCTGGACCCGCGCGTCACCATCCACAATGAAGACGGACGCGCGTTCCTGCAGCACAGCTCCGCCAGATATGACGTCATCATTTTTGGGTTTCTGGATTCCCAGAGCCTGTTCAGCCAGATGTCCAACATCCGCCTGGACAGCTACGTCTACACGCGGGAGAGCTTCCAGTCCGCGTGGCAGCACCTCAATCCCAACGGCATTGTCAGCGTCTCCTTCTTCTACGCCGGCAAGCGCTGGATGCTGGACCGCCTGGCCACCATGCTTGGACAGGCCAGCGGCTCCGAGGTGCTGGTCTACCTGCGCCCAACCGGGCACGTCACCATGGTGGCCCGCAGAGGTGCCGGGCCAGAGCCACCGGCGGTGATTGGGTCCTTTGGGCGCATGGACTGGAAGGCGGAAGAGCCGTCTGAAGCGCGCGATGACTGGCCCTACCTGTACCTGCGCGGCCGCGAGGTTCCCTCAGACTACGCCCTTGTTGTCAGCATTCTGCTTCTGGTCTCCGTGGTGATGGTGCTGGTGCTGCGCCGGCGCGCGCGCTGGGTGGATTCAGACGCGCACTTCTTTGCGCTGGGCGCGGGCTTCCTGTTGCTTGAGACCAGCAGCATGACCACGGTCTCGCTGCTGCTGGGAACCACGTGGCTGGTGAGCATGGTGGTCATCACGGGTGTGCTGCTGGCGGTGCTGGCCGCCAACCTGGTGGCGGGGCGCTGGCGTCTGGGCCGCGGGGTCTCCGTGGGCCTTTTTGCCTCCCTGGTCATGCTGTGGAGTGTGGAGCCCAGCTGGATTCTGGGCGCGTCCGGGCTGGCGCGCCTTGCGTGGAGCGTGCTGGTGGTTCCCCTGCCCATCTTCTTTGCCGGACTGATCTTCTCCACCGGCTTCCGCAGCGTCACGGACACCGCGGCGGCGTTTGGCGTGAACCTGCTGGGCGCCATGGTGGGCGGCTTTGCCGAATACCTTTCCATGGTCACCGGATTGCGTGCGCTCCTGCTGGTGGTCATGGGCTTCTACCTGCTGAGCCTGATCACAATGCCGCGCGCCAGCCCGTCAGACACGTAGGCCGCAGGCCGTTCAGCGCGCGGCCGCATCCACGGAGGACGCCGGGAGATGCGTCAGCAACCACAGAGAATGTCCCGTTCGATCGGGTGTTCCGGAGGCGCCGTGCACTGCCCACCCCGCTCATCATCATCGAGCGATGTGATCCCGGCGCGTGCGAGTCCGCGGCGTCCACGTGGAACGGGAGCGGCTTCACGCAGGTGTTTGAGGGTTGCGGTGGAAACGGGTGATTCTTCGTCGCCACCGGCACGGAATGAGGTTGGCGGGCTGCGGGCGAATGGCCGCGTCGGTGCGCTGGATCGACTGACACGGATCGACACTGGTGAGGAGGCCGGCGCGCAGTGGGGGCTCAATCGGTTGGGAGCCGGGAGGGCCGGGGGCTGAAGCAAGCACGCGCCGCCGTCGCTGCCACCGCCGCCTTCCCATCCGCGCGTATTCCCATTCGTGTTGCGGAGACCGCACCGAGGGCGCTCGCGACGGATGGGGCACGTGAGAGGCGTACCTCCAACCTGTGAGCTGCGGATATTGCCGTGACTGTGGACGTGTCCGTTGGACATTGAAAGTGGGCGCACCCGCGTTGTCCCCAGCACCGGACTCCGCACATCGTTGCTCATTCGCTGCTGGCGAGGCCTCATCCGGGCGCTGCACGAATTTTTAAAGAGTATGACATCCACGAGATTGAGCGCTTCCTGGCGCACCTTGGGCAGACCACCGTGCACCAGTGCGCCACGGTGCCGCCGGAGCTGATGGAGCAGGACCCGGCGTTTGACCGGACACCCGGCAACGCGCGTTTGTGATGGGCGGATGGCGGCCTTCCCGGGCATTCCATTGCCTGCGGACACTGGCGGCGGCGCCATGGTATCACAGCGCAGGTAGCGGGACGTGGAGACACCTTGGACGGCGCAGTGCTGCTGAATGAAGTCACCATGGCGCTTTCAGACGCGCTGGACATGGTGGGCGTGGAGGATGTCAACCACGGAAAACGCGTGGGCTACATGGCGGCGGAGTTGGGCCGCGCGCTGGGACTGGATGAACAGTCCCTGACCACGCTGCTCCATGCGGGACTGCTGCATGACCTGGGGGTGTCCTCCACGCGCGTGCACAACCAACTGGGACACTCGGGAGTGCCGCAAAACAGTGGGCCCCATTGTGAACGTGGCGCGTCCCTGCTGGCCGGCTTTGAGCCGCTGCACCGTCTTGGCCCGCTGGTGCTGCATCATCATACGCCATGGGAACGCCTCAAGGATGGCGCGCTGAGCGCCAACGCCGCGGTGCTGACCAATCTGGTCGCCTTTGCGGACCATGTGGATGTGATGCTCTCTGCCGACGGGCGCGCGTCTATCCGGCGGTACGTGGCACGTGAAGAAGTGCACCATGCCGCCAACGCGGGTTCAGGCACGCTGTTCCATCCGGACATTGTGCGGGCCTTCAATGAGGTCTCACGCGCGGGCGCTTTCTGGTTCACCCTCAAGCCGCGGGACGTGCGCGAATTTGTAGTGCGCCACCTGGGAGAGGGCCCGGGGCGTACGCTGGACCTGGAAGGCGTGGCCGGCATGGCGCAGTTGTTCTCCGCCATTGTGGACGCCAAGAGCGCGTACACGTTGGAGCATTCGGCCGGCGTGGGACGCCTGACGCGCTACCTGGGTGAGACGCTGGGGTTGCCCGCGCACACGTGCAAGGAAATGGAGATAGCGGGGCTGTTGCATGACATTGGCAAGCTCAGCGTGCCGGATGAAATCCTGGAGAAGCCCAGCGCGTTGACGTCAGAAGAACGCGCGCTCATGCAGAGACACAGCTTTGATACCTACAAGATCCTCAAGCGCATTCGCGGGTTGGATGAGATTGCGCTGTGGGCCGGCCACCACCATGAGCACCTGGACGGAACGGGCTACCCCTTTTGTGCCAACCGATCTGGCCTGCCCTTGGAGGCCCGCGTGCTGGCCGTAGCGGATGTGTTCCAGGCACTGGCGCAGCGGAGGCCCTACCGGGAAGGCATGCCGCCCGCCACGGTGCTCAAGCTGCTTCACACCTTTGTGGCGGAGAAGAAGCTGGACGGTGACGTGGTCAACCTGGTGGCCGGAAGGATGGACGCGTGCTGGGACGCCGCACTGCAACCGCAGGCGCCGCACGTCTTGCCGCCGGATGTGCTCCAACCAACGTGACGGTTGCCCCGTGCCACCTTCCGTTCCCCGCATGCCGTGGGCTGGCTTGGGCGTTGGACGCGTACGGCGCCCGTTGGGGTGAGCTGTTGCTCAATCTGCTGCACCCGCGAACGCCGACTTCCACCCAGGGCGCTCGCGGTTGGGCCGCCGCGTTGTGCAGGCCGCCTTGGTGATGCAAGCCTCCCCATCACCTCCAAGAACAGGCCATTGCGGTGAACATGTCATACCATTTCCCTCGCTGGGTGCGCAGCGTTGCGCTCGCGGTGGGTTTCCTCGCTGCGGGCTGCTCCGCGCCGCGCGTGCCGGCTCAACAGGTGGTCCGCGCAACACCAGCCTGTTCACCGTTTGAATGGGCGGCGCATCCGGTGCTGGGCCCCTACGCGGCCATGCGGATGCAGGTTGTTGTTGGTGGGAAGCCTCATTGGTTCCAGGTGGACACCGGCGTTGACACCACTGCGCTGCACGGGCGCGGGATTGTGGATGAGCTTGGCGCGTCCGTTGAGCAGGTTGGCTTGTTGCCCATGGTGAAGTTGGACATCACCGTCCTGGGTGAAGAGCGGAAGCAGCAACCGTTGTGGGTCATGGACCACCACGACGAGAACGATGGTTCGGTGGGCTTTGATGTGTTTGTTGGCCGCGTGACGTTTGTGGATTTTGGTGGCCGGCGAATTTGCAGCTTCCCGGCGGGTGATGCGCCGCGCGCGTTGATGGACAAGACCCATTTCACCGGCGCGCGCATCTCCCGCAACAAGTTCTTCCCCACGTTCCAGGTGAACGGGGCCAACGTCACCACGCTCTTCTACGACACCGGGGCGAGCGCAATTCCCATGCTGCTGAACCAGTCCACGTGGCAACGGTGGACCGGGAGTGAACCAATCACGCGGACCGTGAGTGTAGGGACCTGGGGCCGGGACGTACCGTTTGTGGGCGCGCCGCCAACAAGCCAGATTTCCGTGGCTGGCAGGGCGTTGAGGGTGACGGAGATCTTCTTTTCAGCGCAGCAGCCGGAGATGTTCAGTGGCTGGAAGCATCCCGCGGATGGGCTGGTGGGGAATGCCGCGTTTCTGGACTCTGTCGTCGTGCTGGATGCGTCAGCCCAGCCGCGGTTCGGATTGTTGGCACCGGCGGCGTTTGCTCAGTCATTCCCGTGAACGCCGCGGCACGTGGCGTACGTGTTCAACGGCAGCCACAGCACCTCCAACCTTGGCAATGCGTTGGCAGATGGTCATCCCGCTGGCATTGGCGCCGCAGGCCTGGCTGGACACTCCATTGCGCATCCGCCGCGGCTTGCGCCTGCCCTGCACCACTCCGCCGGTCATGTCATCCCAAGGAGCAAATGCCATGGCCATGATGACAACCGCCCAGCCCGCCAACACCAGCGAAGTCTCCGGCAGGAGCCGCATCATCCGCATTGCAGCGGGTGATGAAGACGGAACGCCGCGCATGCGCGTCTATCTGGCGGAGCAACCAGACACACCGTACCAGGTGGACGCGGGCGCCATACCCGGCTTGGTGGAGCTCATCCTCCACGCAATGTCGTCGGAGTCCCTGGTGGAGGTGGTGTTTGACAAGCGCAGCCGCAGGGTGATGCGCGTGGATGTGGTGACCACCGCGCGGCCCACGTGAATTGGGACGCCCGGAGGCCATGGAGGGTGCAGATGAAACCTCTGCCTATGTGAACACCGGCATGGAGCAACAGGGCTACCCGCAGCTCACGCCGCAGATCACAGCGGTCAACAACAAGTAGTACTCTTCCAACCGTACGCTGCTGGTCCATGATGTCAGTTCGGACGGCGTGCCGGATGTGCTCTGGGTCAGCGCCGTACCCAGCCTTGAAGTGTGGCCGGAAACCGGGACGGGCACTCCTGGGGCTTCCTTCCGCCTTGACCAGCCCAACGCGGAAGCCCCCGGACCTGAAGGTTGCTGACGTGGCCACGGTCTAGTCAACTGCGAACCGCTGTAGGTTGCCCTGTTAGGTGATGCGGCGTTGCGGTTCCCGTCCTACCATCTTCAGACCCCTTTGAAGGAGCTATCCGTGGAGCGAGTCGCTCGGCGAGCGTGCGGTGTGATGTGCTTGTTGTCCCTGGCTTTCTCAACGGAGAACGCGCAGGCCCAATCGCATCTGGGCGGAGCCATCGCGTGGGAGATAGATTCTGAAAACCGGGTGCCAGGACAGGTGAAGATCGACGTCACGCTCACCAACCCGTACAAATGGTCCTCACCGGTGTTCAACCGGCCGCCGTTGAACGCGACGGTGAACCACATGGCGCTATCGCTCACCGGCACAAGTTTCAACACCATCATTCCCGCGCCCCAGTCGGTGCAGGCCATTTTTGCTCCCGACGACATGTTTGTCGCCGTTGGCACGTACAGCGTCATCGTGCCCACCACGGCGCTGCCGGTTACCATTTCCGCTGACGTCTGTTGCCGGGGCGCCGTGTTGGAGGGAAATGCCTTGCTTGACCAGCGGCTGCGAACCACGGTGCCGGAGGGTGCGCTCCGAAGCGCGGTGTCTGCGACGTTGCTGCGCCTGTACATGATTCGCAACATCCCCAACACTGTCATCCTGCCCTCGGTTGCGGAGCCCGGGATGACCAGCGCATTCCGCTTCGCCACGACGCAGGAGTCCGGACTGCCATTCCCGGTTCCCGTTGGCACGATGGCCTGCGCGGCAGGCTGTGCGGCGCCGTTGCCGTTGCGGGCCATGACCGTGTCAGCAGGCGGCGTGGTTCAATGGGCGCCGGAGCGTCCGGGGCTCTACGCGGTCCAGTTCCACATTGAGCAACGTGATTCCGCCGGCTTCCCGCGTGATAGCGTCCCGCTCGACATGATCATTGATGTGCGAGACGCGCCGGCCGATCCACCCGTCATGACGCCGTGCACGTTCACCGCGGATGCGTACCGCGGCATTGAGCTCGACCTCACATTTGATGCGACCACCGCCGTCGAGGGGCGGACCGTGGTCCTGCAGAGTGCCCAGCTCCCACCCTCCGCCACGTTCATCCCGCTCACCCCCATTGGGATGCTCACGAGCTACCGCCTGCGTTGGATGCCAGCGTTTGATGACGGGCCCATTGATCTGAGTTTCCGAGCGTTCGACTCGACGGGTGTCCCGGCGCTGGAGCAGTGCACAGTCGCCATCCGCTTTCCGGTGGGGGAGGCCGAGCTGTTGTTGGGCACCGCACGGGACTTCCTCAGCACTGACGTCGACTTCAACCATGCTGACGGTGATGCGACCGTTCCGCTGGTAGCCCAAACGCTCGGGGCAAATCGCAAACCCGTGTTCCTGACGGCGGCTCCGTCGTCAACGGTCCAGAGCCAGGCGTCCTTCCACCGCTGGTTCACCGACCTGCCGCAGAGCAGCCAGAGCACTGTCACGCTGGGGCCTTCCAATCTTCTCCAGCCTGACCCGCGCATCCTCTCCAGCTCGCGGCCAGATTTCTACATCGTGGACAACTTGGGGAATGAGGGCCTGCTACACAACAATTTCTTCACGTACGAGGTGCACACCGCCCTTCAATACCTCCCGGGCGCCCAGCTGCACTTTGCATCTTCTGATGACCTCTGGGTGTTCATCAACGGGCGCCTCGTCGTCGATCTCGGCGGTGTCCACGCTACCTCAACGGCCGATCTGATGCTTGACGCCGTCCCCGGGCTGGTTCCCAACCAGAATGCAACCATGGATTTCTTCTTTGCGCACCGAGGCCAACATCCGCCGTTGTTGCACTTCCAGAAGACTCGGTTTGTCAGCTGTGGCTACCCAACGACCATTCCAATTGCCCCGGCGCAACTCACGCTGATGGGTACCGCGGCGTCCCGGCCGATGGGCACGGTGAGGCTGGTGGACCAGCAGCAGCCCAACGCTGCTGGCGCGGTCTGGATCCCGACGCCATTCAACGCGGCGCAGGGTTTTGAGTTCAGCGTTGATCTGAACATGGTGCTGACCGGCAGCATCACGGAAGGGCATGCGGTTGTGCTGGCGTCCACCACGTCGCTCGGCGGAACCGCGGGTGACCTGGGCTACAGTCCAACGGACCACGCCATCGCGCTTGAATTTGACGGTGCTCAGGACGCGGCGCTGAACGATCCGCCGGGTCTCCATGTATCTGCCCACACTGGAGGCGCTGCCGCGACGACATCCCACGAGAGCACCTCGGTTGCCATCAACTTCAACGGTCAGACCAACCTGCTCGCGCGCAATTTGACCCTGAGAGTCCAGCTCCTGAGGACGCCGGGACAACCTCAGGCCTGGCTCCGGGTGTGGTCGTTCGCAAAGGAGTTCTACCCGCGCGAGTGGCCCCCGAACCTCGACATTCCGCTCGATGAGTCTCAGCTCGCTGCAACGTTCCCTTCCGGTCTCGTGTACGTTGGGGTCACCGCCAGCAGCTCACCCGCGCGGACCGCGGACGTTGATGTCTCCAATTTCCGCCTCGTCGTGGCGGGGAGTGACTCGGACGCTGCGGAAGACTGTGTGGATGGGTGCCCGCTTGACCCGCTCAAACAGGCTCCGGGGGCCTGCGGCTGCGGCCAGCCGGAGACCAATTCCGATGGCGACAGCGCTCCCGACTGCGTGGACGAATGCCCGGCCGATCCGGCCAAACTGGCGCCCGGGCAATGCGGCTGCGGTCTGCCTGACGCCGATGCCGACGAAGACATGCTCCTGGATTGTATGGATGGATGCGCTTCAGACCCCGGCAAGATTGTCCCCGGGTCCTGTGGCTGCGGCACACCCGATGTCGACACCGATGGCGATCAGCGGTTGGACTGCCAAGACAATTGCCTGGTCATTCCCAACCCCGATCAGACCGACAGCAATGGCAACGGAACCGGTGACGCGTGTGAACCCGACGCCGGCGGTCCTTCGTCGTCGTCATCCTTGCAACTCTCATCGTCGTCTCCAACACTCTCGTCGTCGTCGGACACGTCGTCGTCGTCGGCCCAGTCCTCATCGTCAGAAGCGGGCATCAGCGTTGGGGAGGGCTTGAATTCGTCCAGCACCAGCACCTCGTTGTCGGCGCTGTCATCGTCGGTGATGACGGCATCTTCGACCGCCGCTCCCTCCTCAGGTCAGCTGGCTGCATCGTCCTCAAGCCAGACCATGGGTTCGGTTGGCGCAAGCAGCTCGCCGGCGTCATCGGCAAGCGTGATCATCGCGTCGTCCACGCCGATGTTGGGCGCACCGTCCAGCGGCGGCGCGGACGAAGGGCCCACGCCAGCGGGTTGTGGCTGCGAAGAATCGTCGCCTGCAGGCGGAGTTGGTTGGACTTTGCTCGCGCTGGGAATCGTGGCGCGTCTCCGTCGTCCGCGACGCGGCTGAACGCGGCCGAGTGGCCGTCGCGGGCGCGCTGCTCTGCATGGCCTCCCTGCTGCTCGCGCGAGCGGTGTTCCGCAGCCGGGGTCTTCCGGCAACGCCCGAAATACCGCGCGCGTCAGTTCAGCGCGTAGAAGCAATACGGCTGCGCCCCCCGGTGACGCGGGGTTACTTCGTGGTCCACTTCACAGAAGGTGGGCAGCCGCGAAAGCGCCTGGTCATTCTTCCCGGCAGCATGAGCAGGGGAACCGCTGAGTTCAACCACGCATGTGGCGTCCTGGGGACGTGCGGCTTGCCCCATGAAGGCGTACTGTCGTCGGCGCGCTCGCCTCCGCAGGTAGAGTCTTTTCAGGAGGGGGGCGTTGCCGAGCCTGGTTGCCTCAATGGCCGACCGGCAACATTTCTCATTCCATCTCTATCCAAGCGCATCACGGACGCACCCTGCGTTGCGTTTGGGCTCCGGCGCGGCGGGCTTCAGCCAAACGCACGCAGCAGGAGGCCGGGACGCTTCTGCGCGCCCACCAGGGCTGCGGTGCGGACCACTGCATCAAATTGCCACGGCAGGTTGTAGACGCCGCCGTGGATCTGCTGGGTGCGCTGGGCCCGCGCTTTCTCAACGGGAGATGCAAATTTTCGCGCAGCCGCTCCGGGCGCTTCCGGGTTGAGCAGGTCATGCAACATCAGCAGGCCGTTGAGTGCGCGGGTGGTGTCAGGCTCAAAGATCCGTACCTCAAATGTGGGCGCGCCCAGGAACGCCACCTGGAACAGCGGATGTGACAATGACCGCGTGTTGGTGATGCCCGCAACGTTGGCGCTCAACGTGAGCGGAGCCGCGTTTCCGTCGAGTCCTTCAGCCCCCAGCGCCTCAGCGACGACGATTTTGGCGAGGTACTGAGCAGCCAGGTAGCCCGATCCCTGCAGTGGAATGATGGCGCGTGGCACCTGCGCAACACCGCTTCCCCTATGCCCAGGTGCGGGCAGCAACCGCCCAGCCGCAAGTGCGCGTTGCCACCGCGGCGCATGGCCTGCGCGGTGCTGCGCCCGCTGAAGATCCTCCGCCTGGGTCTCCGCCGGTGCCGTTGGAGAAATGAGCATTGCCAGCGACTGCACCACCGACGGACCAAGTGCGCGCGCAATGGCATTCATGACCGACGCAATGCGCAGCTCACGCCCTTTTCCCGGTGCATAGGCCAGCAGACCCAGGTGGACCGGGCCCGCTTCGGCAAATTGACGGACGGCCGCCACAACGTCACCGGGTGCCGCCAGAAGATCGTTTCCGCGGCGCGTGTGCACAATGGTTCCTGCGAGATTGCCGTTGGAAAGCACACGCGGATCCGGCGGTTTGACGTCAATGCACAGCACGGTGGCGCCACCGTTCAGCAGGAGCGGCAACGGAGAAAGTTCCGCGCCGGCGCCAAGCAACGCAAAGCGGTGCGCGGAGAGATCCAGTGCGCCGCCAGCTGCTTCAATGTGCAAAATCACCCACCGCAACGCGGCGCGCGCCGCGTCTGTCATGTGGTGTTCAGCGTGCATCCGCTCAACCAGGGCGAGCGCGTCCTTGCCGGAATAGGTCCTCCCCTCAAGGGGAATTTCAGCGCGGAGACCGGGCTTGCCATTGAGCTTGTGGGTGACCAGGTCTGGCGCTGCAGCTGGGCGGCTCAACGCCGCAGACAACGGAAGCGTCTCACCGCCGCTTCTCAGCCGCAGCGAATCCAGCGTGGCGTGCATCAGGTGGCGGGCGATGTCGACGCGTTGTGGCGCGGCAATGCGGGCGGCCTCAAAGCGGACGGTGGCTTCGCCGTAGCTGTCTTTGAAAACGCGCGGATCGTTCGTGAGGCCCGCCGGCCTGAGTGCCCCGGGAAAATGGCCTACGGCGTGGGAAAGGATGCGGTGAAAGAAGGCCGATCCGGTTTCACCGTCGGGGAGGAGCACATCATTCGCTGGTTGGGTTTCCACGCACGCGCCTTACGATTGACGGCGCGCCTCAGCAAGCACGCCCGTGACCCTCGACGGAAGTGGTGAACCGACTGGCCAAATCCCGCGTTGGCCACAAGCAAGCCCACGTCCCGCCCCGCCAGCACAGCGTCAAGACCGGGATAGAAATCCACGCGCGAGGTCCACCCCATGCACCAGCGCGCTCACGGGATGACGTGCCTCCGTGCAGTGGAGGCTGTTTCCGTCGAGCTTTGAAGCGGGTAGGGTGTCCCCATGAGATCTTCATGGAGTTTCGCTGCCGCGTTGTGCAGCTCTCTCGTCGGGTGTCAGGGATGTCCGAGTCCTGAATCATCGAGCGGATCGTCGAGCGGCGCGCCCCTTGGCACCAGTGGTGAAAGCTCCAGCACCGGTGCTGGCTCGACAGGGAGCAGCCACGGAGCGACGTCATCCTTGAGCGCAGCCTCCGCGGGAAGCTCCTTGTCCGGGCCCAGCAGCGCCGCGGTTGAGGTCTCGTCGGGATCGAGCGCGGGCGTCACCTCGTCGTCAGCAGGCAGCAGCTCGCTCGGCGGGATCTTCTTGGTTGCGCCGGCATCCGCCGTTGTGGACGTGGTGAACGGCGTGGTCATGCCGTTGCAGCTGGTTGGAGAGGTCAACGGGACCCGGGTGCAGCCGTCGTCGTGGGTGGTGGACTTCTCGTCGGTTGCCCGCGTGGACGCGGACGGCTTGGTCACCGCCACGGGAACCGTGGGCGGGGAGGTGCGAATCCGTGCCACGTACAATGAGCAGACTGCCTCTGCGACGGTGCGGGTGAACGTGAAGCACGTTGTGGATCCCGGTGCCACGACGCACGCGGAACAGGAACAACTCCGCCAGGCCACCATCACCGACGGGACCGCGGTCTGGACGTACCCCTACGACCGCACGGTGTTCCCCAAGGGACTGCTCCCGCCGACGATGATGTGGAACAACGCGGGGGCCGGTGATAAGTATTACTTCAAATTGACCGGCCAATACGCGGAGCTGGAGCTCTTCATCACCGCGGATCCTCCGTCGCGCTTCTCGCCCGAGCTGTCCCACTGGCGGGCTCTCACCGAGAGCGGGCCCGGCGGGCCGGTGGACGTCCACGTGGCAAGGCTGAGCGCGGGGGCCGCCACCGTCGTCATCAACCACCAGTGGACAATTGCCAACGGCAGCCTGCGCGGCACGATGTATCACCTTTCCACCTCCACCACTCTCGGGCGGGTGGTTCGCACCCGGCCTGGTGCTGCGGCGCCGGAGGATTTCCTGCCTGCCACCGTGCAGGGCTGCGTCGAGTGCCACGCGCTGTCGGCGGACGGCTCGACGATGATCCTGGGCGGCGACGCGCCGGCGTCAACGGTGGACCTGGTGAACAACACGGCGTTGCTGGACATCCAGGATCTGGGCAAGCCAGTGCGCAACTGGGCCATGGCGGCGGTCTCGCCCAACGGAGCGGTCCTCATTGAGAACAACGCCCCACTGTCAGGCCCTCCCGGTGGGAGCGACGGCATGTGGAATGCGCGTACCGGCACGAAGTTGCAGAACACCGGGCTTGAGGGTGTGCTCCTGGATATGCCCGCGTTTGCACCCACCGGGACCAAGATCGCGTTCGTGGACCATGTGTCCAAGACGCTCGCCACCTACGACTTCGACGTCGCGAACATCACAGTATCCAATCGGGCCGACCTCGTTGAACCCGGTGCCGATATCAACACGAACAAAATCTGCTTTCCCAGCCTGTCCCCAGACGCCAGATGGGTCGCCTACCGCCGAGGGGCGACGTCGTCCTGTGACACCCGCTCCGGCCCTGGCAACCTCTACCTCGCCAGCGTGGATCAGCCCGGGGTGGAGATTCGGCTCGCCCGGCTCAACGGCGACAACTTCCCGTTTGCCGCGGGCACCCGAGACCAGAACCTCAACTACATGCCGATCTTTGTGCCGGTGAGCGCAGGCGGGTTCACGTGGGTGCTGTTCACCAGCCGCCGCACCTACGGCAACCTGCTCATCGGACCCGCGCGTATGGGTGATGGTGAGGGGGTGAAGCAGATCTGGCTTGCGGCGATTGACGAAAACCCGCGGCCCGGCGAGGACCCAAGCCACCCGGCGCTGCGCATGCCCGGGCAGGACTTTGGTCTGAACCTGCGAGCGTTTCTCGTCCCCGAGCCGTGCAAGCCGGCGGGCGCCTCGTGCGAGGCCCAGTCTGAATGCTGCAGCCAGAACTGCGATCAGCTTGTCTGCACGCCGCTCGGTTTCAATTGAGCCATGCGGCTTCCGCGCCGGCCATGTGCCCCAGGAAGTCCGCCACGCGCTCGTCATCACTCCCCAGGTGTGCGTTGGCAATGGTGTAGGCGCGGGTGAACGCCTCCAGCGCTTTCCGGGGCCGCCGCCGGTCCAGTTGCACGTTGCCAATGCCCTTCAGGGTGTATGCCACGTCCAGGTCTGGTTCATCACCGTTTCCACGGCGCTGGCCAGCGGAAGATCAGTTCCATTCTCGCACGTGACCTACCGGCTCAAGAAAACGCAACCGTAAAGGTAACACCGTGTTGGTGCTCTCGCGGGTGGAGCTGCCACCCGGTACCTTGCGCATCCCGGCCAGAGCACCGCGCGCCCAGGCTGACCATCAGACAACGGAGGTGGGCCATGGGTGATGTGCCGGATGTCGGTGTGGAGTCGGATTGCCTGGAGATGCTGCCGCTGGCGCGCGTGGTGACCGGGACGTCCAGGCAGTCACACGCGCGGGTTGTGCCCGTGGCGGCGTGCGGATGCGCGGTCAGGCGAGGTCCTTTGGGAGCCTTGCCGGCGGCGCCGAGGATCCGCCGCAGGAGACGGGCGTTGCTCGCAACCCCCACTTTTTTTGGCATCAAAGCGCGGACGCACCCGTCCGGAAGCGCCCCGGCGTCACGCCGGTCCAACGCTGGAACGCGCGGCTGAATGCACGCGTTTCAGAGAAGCCCAGCGCATAGGCAATTTCCTCAATGCTCAAGGTCCCCTCCCGCAGCTGCGGCCGCGCCAGCGTGGAAAGAAGTCCGTCACGCACGGATTCAAACGCCGTGCCTTCCTGGGCAAGGCGCCGCCGCAGCGTCCGGGGACTGAGTCCCAGCTTCCGTGAAACCTCCGGCATCCCGGGAAGCCCGTTGGGAAGCAGCTGCATCAGCGCACCGTGGACCTGGTCTGCCGCCGTGGCCGGTTTCCGGAGACGCTCCAACGTGGCTTCCGCGGTGCCCAGCAGCAGTGTCCGCAGGCGCTCATCCGCTTTCCGGTTGGGCAGCGCCAGGTCCGCGGTGGCCAAACGCAACGCGCTGAACGGCGAATCAAAGCGGACGCGCGGGCCCACTGCGTCCATGTAAAGCTGACCATAGGAAGGCCGGCTCCAGTCCACGCACAGCGATGTCACCACCGGGCGCCCCATCAGTTCGGCAAAACGGCGGGCCGTGTAGACCAGCGTGAACTCACGCACTGCGCGGGCCATTCCTTCCGGCGCCGGCGTGGTGGGGACCAGTCTCAGTTCGGTCAGCGCGCCCACCGTCAGCAGGTCCCAACGGAGCACCCGGGAGACCAGGCCAAAATACCGCACCAGCGAGTGGACCACGTCGCCAAGCGTGGCGCAGGACGCGTTGGTGTAATCCAGCAGGGGGTGCGTCCCCATGGGAGCCGTGGCGCCGGCCACCACGGCCGCCCCCGGGTTCACCTCCAACACACGCCGCAGGAGCGCCATGAGATGGGACGCCGGGATTTCCGTGACGTCATCCATCCTGTCCAGGATGTGCAGGGGGACCTGGAGCTGTCTGCACGCTTGGCCAACGTCCAGGCCAAGGCCCTGGTACGCAGCCACCACCCAACGCAGGGACGCCGCACGCAGCATGGGAACGCCGTTGGCCCCAACGGTCCCCGGATTGGCCGCCAGGGCCCCTGTGCGTGTCATGGCCGCTGTCTAGCATCCAAGCATGAACCTCAACCACGTCCCGTTGTTGCTCTGCGTCGTCGGTTTCCTTTCCGCCTGCGAGTTTGTTGCCGTCCAGATGGCCCCCGCGCGCACGGCTGCGCCCAATGCCGCCGCAGAGGAGACCTCCCGGCGCATGCTGATGGATGCGCTGGCCAACGGCTCCTACAACACGCTGCCCGCGCTGCTGGACACGCTCACGCGTCTTGCGTTGGACAACCCCCGCAACCCCGGCGTCCATCTCATGCTTGGCATGACCCACCTATGGGCGGTGGCCGAAGGTGACCGCGTTCCCAACGCGGGCCCCACGCTGACCAACCACATCATCCTGTCCCGCCACTACCTGGAATCCGCCGGGGCGCTGGATCCCACGGAGGCACGCGTGCAGGGGTGGAGCGCATCCATGGGCCTGGCGTCCGCTTCATTGGTGAAGGACGAGGCGGCCACCCGGCGTGCACATTTCCAGCTCATGCGCGGCGTGAAGGCGTGGCCTGAGTTCAACCAGTTCACGCGGAGCTACACCAGTTCGCGTCTTCCCTGGGACCATCCCCGTTTTCAGGAGGATGTGGTGATGCCCATGTTTGAGTCCATGGAGCTCTGCTTTGGAGTCCGCATGGATGCAGCCGCGCCGGACTGGGAGGCTGCGCGCAAGGGGATGGCGGCCTTTGTGGCGGACCCGCACGCCGGCGACGGCGCGCGGAGCGTCTGTGTCAGCAGCGACAAGGTGCCGGGCAACCTTGAAGGCTTCTTCACCCACTTTGGTGACGTGCTGACCAAGGCAGGCCGTCCCACGGACGCGCTGGCAGCCTATGGTCTTGCGCGGCTGTCACCCCACCATGGGTCGTGGGCGTTCAGGGACGCACTGCAGGACCGGGTGGACCATGTGCAGGAGCGGGTGGCCCTGCTGCAGGCCGCTCAACGCGGTGAGGGCATGCTGGTCACTTCGCGGATGGCCTGCGTGGTCTGCCACCAGCGGTGAACGCGGGGGCCGGCTGGCCACCGGTTGCGAGTGAGTGCTCACTCACTCACTCACTCACTCACTCACTCACTCACTCACTCTATGACTGCGCCCAAGTCCTCACGTGCCCCAAGCCGGCCCCCACCTGAAAGACGCGCGGCGCTGGTGAAGTCCGCGCTCGCCCTGCTCCGAAAGCAGCGCGGGGTACCGAGCACGCGTGACATTGCCGACGCCGCCGGCGTCGCGGAGGGCACCATCTTCCGGGCCTTCGAAACCAAGGAGGACCTCATCGCCGCTGCCGCGCAGGCGGGGTTCTGCCCCGTCCCGTTCCTGAGGCCGCTCGAGGCGATCAATCCGAGGCTGCAGCTGCGCGAGAGCCTGGTGACGTCGTGGAGGGGCAGTTCGAGCGTGCCGCGGCCGCCCTGCCTTCCAGCCAGAACCCTCGTCGAGGCGCGTGCCAGACAGTGCAACGCGGGGCGTTTTCCCCGGCGGGGCGCCGCGGCGGCTAGCATGGCCGGTCTTGGTTGGGTAGGAGCACGTCATCAACACGCAGCGGGGGCAGCCGTGAGCATGAGACAGACGTTCTCCATTGTCATGGGGTGCATGTTGGCGTTGGCACTGACGGCGTCCGCCGCACTGGTGGTCATCTCCACGCTGCTGCACACCTCCGCGCAGCAGCTGGGCGCGGCCGTGGAGAGCGTCCGGCTGGTTGAGGATCTTCAGGTCGCGTTGCTCGTGCACAGCCGCGTACGGCCCAGGGACCCCGGTGTGACGCATGACTCCGCCCGCACGCTCCGCAACCAGTTGTCCGCGCTCCGCGGATTCTCCGCGGGCCCCGCCGACGATGCCCTCATTGACGATGTGGAAGCGCGCGTTGAGCACTACCTGCGGCAACCTGACGCCGGCGGCCTGGACCGCGCATCCAGCCTGGCGCTGGCGGAGGCGGAGGAGCGGCTGCAGTCCCTGGTGCGGCTCAACGTCCAGCAGGCCAGGGACGTGGGGCGGGACGCGCGGCGGTGGGATGACGTGGCCAACGGGCTTGGTGTGTCCACGGCGGCGCTGCTGTTGCTGGGCATGGTGGCCATCCTGCTGTGGTTGAACTCCGCGGTGCTCCGTCCGGTGTCGCAGATTGGGGAGGCCGCGGAGCGCTTTGGCACCGGCGACCACGGCGCGCGCGCCGACGAGGCGGGGCCCACCGAGCTGCGGGAGATGGCGCGGCGGTTCAATGGCATGGCGGCGGCGCTGGGACGGCAGCGGGAGGACCAGCTCACGTTTCTTGCCGGCGTGGCCCATGACCTGCGCAATCCGCTGGCCGCGTTGAAGCTGACCGCCGGGATGGTGCGGCCCGGACGTCCGCTTCCGCCGGAGGAGAGCCTTCGCGAGACCATGGCCGTGGTCCTGGACCAGACGGGACGCCTGGAGCGGATGGTGGGTGATCTGCTCGACGCCGCGCGTATTGAGGCGGGTCACCTGGAAATCATGCCAAGGCCCATGGACCTGCGTGCCGCGGCCCGCGCCGCCGTGGACCTCTACGCGCCCACCTCCGCGCTCCATACGCTGACGCTCGACGCGCCGGACGCGCCGGTCTGCGCGGTGGCGGATCCGCTGCGGATTGAACAGGTCCTCAACAACCTCGTCAGCAACGCGGTGAAGTACTCGCCGGGTGGCGGGCAGGTCCGTGTCACCGTCAGCGAGACGGATGGGTACGCGTGCGTGGAAGTGCGGGATGATGGGCTGGGCATCTCGCGCGAGGACCAGCGCCGCCTGTTCGAGCCGTTCCGCCG